>Ga0105046_10010192_pt1 | contig 14640 bp, 15 predicted proteins | sample MAT03_FD_78385 | JGI IMG/M metagenome (GOLD analysis project Ga0105046, IMG submission 78385) | Freshwater microbial communities from Lake Fryxell liftoff mats and glacier meltwater in Antarctica - MAT-03 (megahit assembly) | ecosystem: Environmental > Aquatic > Freshwater > Ice > Liftoff... | reverse complement strand
TTTTAGTTGGCACAAAATTGTATGAATAATTATTAAACCATAAACATGGACAATCCCCAAAAAGCAGAAGCAATACCAGAGAATAAAACAGGAAAATTTGTAGATGAATCACATTTTGTAACTGAGCACAGTACAGAAGAAGCGATTGTAACCTACAACAGGGCCTGCGCAAGGTTACTAAACCCGCCCTTATGGCAACAATTAACGCCTGGTATAACTACATCTTTTAAAATATCTACTCCTGACAATAGTGATCCACGCAGGCTGTTATTGGTAAATGATTATCTAATGATAGATATTCCTGGTCCCGGTCCTGCTGCCGGAAATGGATATGATTGGGTAAAAGTGGAAACAATTGAGGAAAATTCGGTACCTGGTGTGGATGACAGTATGGCCATGCGCTTAAGAGCCTGCAGCAATCCAAACACGGAAGATGAAGCCATCGCTCATTTTTTTGATGCAGAAGCTACCTCTACTTTCATCATTCAACGAAAAGAAAATACAGTAACCGTTTCTTATCATGGACGCAATGAAGTACCCAATACCAGCAATGTAGCATTGGCAGATAAGCTGCGCAATACCATGGTGGCATTAGGTGCAAAGGCTGGCTTTTCTGAACTTTTTTGGAAGGCCCTCGTAAAGGGTTTGTTGCAAAAAGAAATTGGAGCATAGGTTTTCTAAATCTTACCTGGTTGTATTAACATCAGGCAATTCGTTTTTTATTACTTGATTTTATCCATTCATTTTTTTTGCACAACGCACAGTTGTAGTTAGATATGGGCTGCAACTCTTTTGTGTAACCACAAAAAATACAGGAATAATAAGCGGTATCTGTAATTACTTTACAAGATGCATCCATCGGTTTTTGCATAATAGGTAAACCATATTTCACTGCTTCATCGGGATAATAAAATATACTGATTTCTCCCGAAATTTCAATAATGGCTTCCTCAATTTGCCCTAGTTGCGAAACAGATTTTAACCGCAACTCTGCAAAAAATTCCTCTTCGCCCAGTGCTTCTTTTTTAAAATCATTTATAGAAAACACCCCTTCTTTAATAAGACAAACAGGTTTACCTTCTACCATCACTTCAAACTTTTTATTTTTTCCTACCAAATAGGTAATACAACTATAAAGACCCACCACCATTGCAAATACAATTAAGGCAGGTAATATACCTACATCTTTATAAAACATTGGATCGGCCGCTGCAGAACCCAAGCCGAGAATCACGACAAGTTCAAATACCGAAAGTTGTTTAACGCCTCTTTTTCCCAATATTCTGAGACTAACAAGAATTATAACAAACATGATAAATGAACGCAGAACAGTTTCAAGTAGAAAACTCCACTCTTCGCCCCCCAGCAATATTTCTTTCCATGTAAAACCCGGAGTTGCCTGTAGTAAATACATATATAAATTTTTAAATTAAATCACCCCTGTATGAAGCAATCAGACAAATATGATACCTATTTATTTATTGGTTATTCTACCAAAATAAACACTGCAAAATTTTAACCTGAATTAGTTTTACTTACCAATAGTTGTATAGACTTAATGCCGTTGCCGGGGCATCAAATATTAAGAATTAATTCTTTTACATAACGGGTTTTAATTTTAGCCCCTTCCCTCCTGTAATTTTTTTACTTTTGTTTTTAAGGATAATTATTATGTACAGCCCCGATCAAACAAAACAATTGCAGGCAGCCAGCAACCATTGGCTAACGGTGAAGGATACTCCAAAAACCGAAGCAGAACTGGAAGAACTTAGAAATGCCCTGCGCTTTCATGAGTACCGTTATTATGTGATAACGGATCCTCTAATAAGCGATTTTGAATATGATACCATTTACAAACTGCTGGAAAAAGCTGAAAAAGAAAACCCGTCACTCATTACAAAGAGCTCTCCCACACAAAGAGTTGGTGCCGGATTAATAAAAGATTTCCCCAAAACGCAGCACCTGGTGCCCATGTTGTCTTTAGAAAATTCTTACAATGCTGCAGACCTGCTGGATTGGGACCGCAAAGCCCGTGAACTGAGCGGATTGGATGAAGTAGAATATTGTGCCGAACCAAAATTTGATGGTGCCAGCATTTCACTTATATATGAAGATGATTTGCTGGTAAGAGGTATTACCCGTGGTGATGGCGAAACCGGCGATGATATTACACCCAATATTAAACAGATAAAATCAGTGCCCCTCTCTGCAGCATTCAGCAGCTACGGCATTCAACAAATAGAGATAAGGGGCGAAGTATTATTAAATAAAAACAACTTTGCCAAATACAATAATGCTTTAATAGAAGAAGGATTACCACCCCTGGCCAATCCCCGAAATGCAGCAGCAGGAAGCCTTCGCATAAAAGACAGCAAGGAAGTGGGCAAAAGAAACCTGGAAGCTTTTTTATATCATGTTAGTTATACATCTGCACCAACCCCGGTAGTGGAAATTACAAACCCGGTTAAATTAAACCAGTTCCCCGTTACTCATAGCGACATGTTACTGATGTTATGGAACCTTGGTTTTAGGAGCCCGGTAAAAGAAATGAAAGTGGTAAAAGGTATTGCAGGCATCACATCATTTATAGAATCCTTTGAAGCAAAAAGAGATGAACTTCCTTACGAGATAGATGGTATGGTAGTAAAAGTAAATGATCTTGTATTACAGGATAAATTGGGGATGACCTCTCATCATCCACGCTGGGCGATAGCCTATAAATTTAAAGCAAGACAGGCTACCAGTAAATTGCTGGCAGTAGAATTCCAGGTAGGCAGAACAGGCGCCGTTACACCGGTGGCTAAAATTGCAGCCGTATCTGTGGGCGGTGTTACCGTTACCAGCATCTCTGTGCACAATGAAGATTATATAAAAGAAAAAGACCTTAGAATTGGCGACTCAATATTAATAGAAAGAAGTGGCGATGTTATCCCACAGATTGTAAAATCATTGCCCGAATTAAGAAACGGTGATGAAACATTTATTCAGTTTCCTGCCCACTGCCCGGTATGTAAAGACCAATTATTTAAACCGGAGGGCGAAGCAGTGTGGCGCTGTGTAAACATTAACTGCAAGGCACAGGTGGTAGAACGCATCATTCATTTTGTGAGTAAAGATGCCATGGACATCCGCAGTTTTGGCGATGCCAATGTGCGTAAATTCTTTGAGAAGGGATTTTTAAAAGATGTGCCCGGAATTTATAAACTTGATTGGGATCTGATTAAAAATATGGAGGGCTTTGGTGCAAAGTCTATAGAAAATTTACAAACAGCCATAGAAGCCAGTAAGTCACAACCATTGCACAGGCTCATTTTTGGGTTGGGCATCCGGTATGTGGGCGAAACCACCGCCAAAACATTGGCGCAATCGGTTAGTAATATATTTGAATTGGGAAACTACAGTATCGAACAATTACTGGAATTGGATGATGTGGGCATAAAAGTAGCCGGCAGTATTTTTACTTTCTTTAAAAATGAGGATAACATTCAAATGCTGCAGCAATTGCAGGAATTAGGTGTTAGAACCGAAGCTCAAAAAGCTGCCCTGATACAGGGCAACCTTAACGGACAAACGTTTTTATTTACCGGCACCCTTACACAAATGAAAAGAAGTGAAGCAGAAGAAATGGTAGAAAAAGATGGAGGCAAAATATTAGGTGGTGTTAGCAGCAAATTAAATTACCTTATTGTGGGAGAAGATGCAGGCAGTAAATTGGAGAAGGCAAAGAAAATCCCGGGCATTAAAATATTAACCGAAGAAGAATTTTTAAAAATGATAGCGTCTTAGTTAAATTAATTATTATATTTATGCCTCATCATCCATACATCGGTTTTACTCCTCTTGAAAAACTTCTGACCATTTTTTACTATTAAACACGGAAGTCATGATCAAAAAAAATTCGGGAGAACTATGGAAACAAATTCAGTTTGCAGGTTACAAAGACCTGAGAAAAAAATATGCAGTATCCAACCAGGGCCGTGCTGCAAGTTATACGGAAGATATTTTAGCCGATGGTAAATTACTGAATGGTTCACTTACATCCGGCTATTGCACTTTAAACCTTCATGTAGAAGAAGGTAATGGCACCATCTACATACACAGGGAAGTAGCCCGTTTATTTTGTACAAAAAAATCGCCTAAACATAAATTTGTTATTCATATCAATCATAACAAAAAAGACAATGATTTTAAAAATTTAAAATGGGCGAGTTCACAGGAAGTAAGTGCCCATCAGCAAAACAGTCCTGATAAAATTGCCTATAAAGAACGCCAGGCCAATAAAACCAAGGGTTTAAAGCTAAGTGCCACACAGGTAAAATCAATTAAAAGCGCTATCAATAATCCAAGAAGAAAACTCACTTACAAACAAATGGCAGAAAAATATGACGTAAGTGAAATGACCTTATACCGCATTAAAAGCGGGGAGAACTGGGGACGAATCTGATCCTGTTTTCCACATCATCAAAAAAGCTGTCTCAAATACGGGATGGCTTTTTTAATTTTACCAACTTAATCAACCAATCATATGATTCAAAAAAATACGCTTGACTTTTTAAAAGAACTTCAAAAAAACAATAACAAAGTTTGGTTTGATGCAAATAAAAAAAAGTATGAAACTGCCAGGGCTTCATTCATCTTATCAGTAGAAGAGATGATTGCTGCCATTAAAGCAATAGATCCCGAAATAGAAAACCTTACAGCCAAAGATTGCATTTTCCGGATAAACAGGGATGTACGTTTTAGTAAAAATAAAAGTCCTTATAAAAATAATATGGCCGCCTATTTTAACAGGGCCGGAAAAAAAGGAACAGGAGCAGGATATTACATGCACATAGAGCCGGGAAATAGTTTTGCTGCAGCAGGTGTATGGATGCCCGAGAAAGAAAATCTTTCTAAAATAAGACAGGAGGTAGACTACAATTTTGATGAATGGAAAAAGATAATTAACAACAGTGTGTTTAAAAAGCAATTCGAAAAGGGAATGGATAAAACCAACATCCTTGTGCGCCCGCCCAAAGGTTATGAGGAGGAAAATCCTGCCATAGATTTCTTAAAATTAAAAAGTTTTGTTGCCAGCAAACCATTTTCTGATGCTGAACTGATGAGTAAAACTTTTATAAGCGATCTGAAAAAAACTTTTAAAGCAGTAAAACCGTTAGTAGATTTTATAAATCGTTCGCTTGATTAAAGAGAGTGCAAAAAAATGGCCAGTGATAAAAATCACCGGCCTTGCTTACCTCTGAAACCACAAGAAAAAAGTTGATGTATATATAAAATACCCTAAATACTATAATTACAAATTGGAATATTGGAATGGGAAATACCCTGGAAGCTTTAAATAAGATAATATTGGAGGAGTCTAACGGGGTGCGGTAGGCGGTAAAAATAGTACTTTTCTTTAATTTCTAAACATTTTTTTTACCCTTTTTTATAAATGGTTTTTTAATTCTCTTTGGGCATAACTCATTAATTGAGCTGTTTTACGTTTATACCACCACTGGGGAACGGTTTTTTTCATTAGAGTATCGATCGATCGCATTCCAAATAATTTCCAAACACCATTTACTTTGCCCCCCAGGTTACTTTGCATTGCTCTCAGACTCATCGCAAAACCAGCTTCAATATACTCCATATGATGCCAATATCCAGCCGGCATAAACAGAGTATCCCCATGTTCTAATATAACCTCATATCCCTTTGCCAAACGGGTAGCAGGAAAATTTGCGTAATCAAAAGAATCGTTATAATGGGCAAAATTGGCCAGGCTTAGTACTTCCCATGGCTTTCGGTATAATTTATACTGTTCTTCATGAGGAAAAAGTAATACTCTTTTTTTACCCATAAACTGTGTATGCAGTATATGGCTCATGTCAATATCAAAATGCATATGAGTAATGCTGCCCTGACCTCCCACAAATAACATTGGATAATTTTTCACAAATCCACTCATCAGCTCTTCGGGCCAGGTAAAATCTTTAATAATCTGGGGCGCATGTTGAAATATATTAAATAGAAAAATTCTTAAATCCAACGGGCCGGCTTTTACCTTTTTAAGGTAATCACCAAATTTCATATAACCATCCGCTGTATTAATGGGAGTATAAGAGTCGCTTTTTACATTATTATACACTCCAACCTCTTTATCGCCAACAACATTTATAAAATAATCCCAATTCCATTTACCCATTGCAGGCCATTCCTTTGCAAGACCCGTAATGATCAGGGGTTTCTTGGTATCATAATAATGTTTCTTAAAATCTTCGGGAGTTATACTATCTACCTTATCTACAACATTCAACTGCATATTGATCACATTTACGACTTTCAAAATTAGGAATAAATACCATAATAGCTGTTTACAAAAAACTAATAACCATTAGTTTTGTAGTTCATGGCAAAAATAAAAGTAGCTGGCAATGGTTCTAAAAAAGAGGCCATTCTTAAAAAGGCTGCCCTTTTATTCAGAAAAAAAGGGTTTAAGGCCATTTCTATGAGAGAGTTGGCTTTGAGTATAGGTGTGGAGGCGCCCAGTTTGTATAATCATATTGGCAGCAAAAGCGAATTACTGCAGCACATATGTTTTAAAGTAGCGGGTGCTTTTACCACTCAGTTGCAGGAGGTAGCACTTTCTGATTTTACTGTGGTAAAAAAATTAGAACAACTCATTCGTTTTCATATTTGGATGATGATGCAGTCTTTTGATGAAGTGTATGTTTCCAATCATGAATGGAAATACCTTGATGAACCTTACCTGGGCAATTTCTTAACCCAGCGTAAACTTTATGAAACTAAAATGATGCAACTGGTAGAAGATGGAATTAAAAATAAAGAATTAAAGGATATTCATCCACATGTGGCGGTTTTAACGATACTATCGGCAGTAAGAGGATTAGAGTTTTGGCAGCGCCACAAAAAAGAGATACCGGCAGATGTTTTGGAAAACAACATGGTCAATCATTTACTAAATGGATTAATAAAATAATATGGCAGTTCACTTTCACCCGCTAAAAATTAAAAACATCAATAAAGAAACCACCGATTGTGTGTCGGTATGTTTTGAAATACCCGAAGCCTTAAATGATGAGTTTACATTTAAAGAAGGCCAGAACATAACCATTAAAACAACAATTGATGGTATGGAACTAAGGCGCTCCTATTCGATATGCACGGCCCCACATGAAAAAGAAGTAAAAGTGGCTATCAAAAAAGTAGACGGTGGTTTATTCTCACAATTTGCCAATGAAAAATTGCAAAAAGGAGATGTGCTGGAAGTGCTGCCTCCTGTGGGAAAATTTAATGCAAAAATAGAAAACACAACTACAGGAAGCTACCTTGCCATTGCAGCAGGCAGTGGAATAACCCCGGTAATTTCCATTATCAAGCATACCCTGCAAACACAGCCCGGCAGTGAATTCACCCTTATATACGGAAACAAAAGCCGCAGCTCCATCATCTTTTTTGAAGAACTGGAAGGATTGAAAAATAAATACATGCAGCGCTTTAATTTCATTAATATCCTAAGCCGGGAAAAAACAGATTCGTCTATTAATTATGGACGGATAGATAAAGACAAATTAGCAGCTATGCAGCATTTGCTGTCTTTTAAAATCTTTGATAGTATTTACCTCTGCGGGCCTGAGCAAATGATTTTTTCAGCCAGTGAATTTTTAGAAAGCCTGGGTATTGACAGGCATAAAATTCACTTTGAACTGTTTACCACCCCGGGACAAAACAATGTAAAAAAAGAAAGGGTTGAAGCATCCGCTAATAAAGACAGCGGCCCACACAGCAGTATTACCGTAAAATTAGATGGGCGCAGCTTTGATTTTGACCTTGGCCAAAACGGCCAAAGCATCCTGGATGCTGCTTTACAGCAGGGTGCCGATTTACCCTATGCCTGCAAAGGCGGCGTTTGTTGTACCTGCCGGGCAAAACTGGTAAGCGGCGAAGTAATCATGGACGTAAATTATGCGCTTGAACCTGAGGAAGTAGATCAGGGATTTATTCTTACCTGCCAGAGCCATCCCCGCAGTGAAACTGTGGTAGTGGATTTTGATATAAAATAAAGGCCCGTCACCACTGGCAAGGCCCTTACTTTTTTTTGAAGAAGAAAAACTATTGTTTAATAAAGCTGGATTGTGTTAATTGCCCGTTATTATAAAGCTGTAACACATACATACCTGTACTCAATTTTTGTATCAATATTGGCGCATTTTGCCCGTTACGGTTTTATTCATTACAATTCTTCCTGTAGTATCTATTAATACTATTCCTCCTGCACAAATACATAATTTGCAGTACGCAAATACAAAAAAGGATAGCTACTTTTAATCATCCATTTGCAAACCAGCATTATGAAAAGATTTCTACTCTTAATTATTTGTGTGAGTATTATTTGCAATTCACAGGCGCAAACAAAAACGATTGAGCATTTAAAACAGCAGGTATCAACAGCGGTTGGCAATGAAGCAACACTTGAGGCACTCTTAAATCTATGCGTTCAGCATGCCAGCCTCAACAAAGACAGTTTATATAAATACGCAGTGCAAGCCAGGTCATTAGCAGGCAAGCAAAAAGATGCAATATTAAAAGGCAAAGCTGCTATTGCTATGGCCTATGCATACCTGCAATCAAACAATACTGATAGTGCTGCTGCCCTCATTGAAACAGCTTTATCTAGCAACAGCGTAATAAATTCCGCTACCCGGCCTTTGTATTTTGAACTATCCGCTCAAAAAGCCGACTGCTTTGGGGATGCCTCCAATTATAAAGAAGCATTACAATTGCTATATAGTATTGTGGCGCAGGCAGAACAGTATAAAGACTCTATGGTACTGGCAAAAAATATGAATACCATCGCTGTTATAAATTACAATATGGATGATGTGCCGGATGCCTTCAATTGGTATTACAAAGGATTATCCTATACATCCTCAGCTTCAAAATTCGACGCCCTAAAAGGAGCACTTTACATTAATCTATCAGATGCTTTTCGCTGGATAGACAAATTAGACTCTGCAGAATATTTTATAAATCTTGCTATACCACTTTGCGAAAAAGCAGAAAATCTTTTTTATCTCTCCAATGCGCTCAGGGTAAAATCAAGTATCTACAAGAAACAGAAAAAATTTACTGAAGCAGAAAAAATTTTGCTCAATTCTATTGACATAAGTGAACGGATAAACGGCAAAAGATTATTCTACAATGAAGGATTGGCTTTGGCGCAATTATACCGAACCACCGGCAATACACAAAAAGCCATTGACATGCTCAAAGCTGCACTGGCAGCGGATAGCGCCATTCACCAAAACGATTCCGGCAGATATGACAGGTTAAGGATTGAATATTATAATTCACTGGCCCATTGTTATCAATCCATCGGTGATCAAAAAAATTATACCACTACGCTTGAATCATTGATCAAAGAAAAGGATAAATTCTATGAAGCTAATTCTGCCCAGGCTATGGCCGAATTAAAAACAAAATATGAATTGCAGAAAAAAGAAAGCACTATCATTAAACAACAACTGGATCTTACGCAAAAGAATTATTTATTTTATGGCGCATTGATCGTGCTTTTATTTGCAGCAATAATCAGTTTTTTATTATTTAAAAACTATCGCCGCAAACAACAATTAAAAACAGAACAATTATTGTATCAGGAAAAAGTTTCATCTCTCAATGCTGTAAAAGCGGCGGAAGAAAACGAAAGAAAAAGAATTGCTGCCGACTTGCACGATAACCTGGGTGCTTATGCAGCTTCCATTGTTTTTAACCTTGATCAAATTGCTTTGCAACAACAGGAAACTAAATACCTTATTCCATTCCAGGAATTAAGAAATAATTCCAAAGCTATAGTAGCACAATTGGGCGATACTATTTGGGCTTTAAAAACAGATGAACTCTCTCTTACTACCATTAGCGACAGGATAAAAATATTTATACAACGCCTGCAACCAAGTTATCCCCATATAGCCATGGAAGTGCAGGAGGCCATTAAAACTGATCATGTGCTGCCTGCGCTCCAGGCTTTTCATTTAATGAGAATTATGCAGGAAGCCATTAACAATGCCTTGAAACATAGCAAGTGCCATAATATTGTTATAAAAGTTTCTGACAATAATCAATGGCAGATAAGTGTAAATGATGATGGTACTGGTTTTGACGCCAATACTATAAATAGCACGGGTTATGGATTATATAATATGAAAAGCAGGGCTGCTGAGTTTAATTGGAATTTAAACTGGCAAAGCGGCATCAGTGGCACAGCAGTTAACATTAGCCCTACTACAAATTGATTATTGCCCAATGAATCATTTTTAAAGATTTTGCATCATGCCTTCAACAGAAAAAATAACGGTTGCACTTACAGAAGATAATCCTATCAACAGGAATACTTTTCTTCAAAAATTTGAGCAATTAGATAATTACAAATTGTTGTTTGTTGCCCGCAATGGCAACGAATGCCTGGCCACCCTAAAAGGCATGCCTTTGGCAAAACTTCCACAGGTGATCTTTATGGACATTCAAATGCCGGGGCTGGATGGAATACAAACCATTGGTATGGCAAAGGCATTATATCCCGGTATACATTTTATTGTGCTCACTGTTTTTGATGATGATGAAAAGATATTTGATGCAATACGTGCCGGAGCCTCCGGTTATTTATTAAAACATGAACCGGCCAGCTTTTTAGACGATGCTATTCAAGCTGTTCTTGAATATGGAGGTGCCCCCATGAGCCCGGCCATTGCAAGAAAAACTTTAAAATTATTAAGCGTTTCTCAAAAGGCGGCTGTAGAAGAATACAATTATAAACAGCAATTGCCGGAAATGATCACCAGCAGGGAAGAAGAGATTTTACAGCATATGGTGAATGGTTGGGATGCAAAAAAGATTGCGTCTATCTTAAGCATAAGCGTACTCACCGTTCGTAAGCACATTGCCAATATCTACGAAAAGCTCCACGTACAATCAAGGGCAGAGATTATTAATATGGCACACCAGAATAAATGGTTCAAACAATAATTGATACATTATCGCTTATAAAAATACCTGGCCAAAACAGCCGGGTATTTTCATTTTATAGGATTATTTAGTTAGTTCGCATCTTAATCTCTAAAGCACATTTGCTCTGCAAGAGCATTAAATTTGCTGCAACAAACAAATGACGTTTTCATTTGTTACTTACCAATAATCAATTATCCAAAAAATGTATTGCTACAGAACAAATATAGAAGCAACAATAATTTTCTACAAAGCTTTGGCCATCAGGGTCAGTAAAGCATTTATGTACTAAATATATATGATGCAAAAATAAGTAGCAATAATGCCACAATACGCATTGGATCGCCGCAAATTGAAAACAATAAGAGCAGTGAAAAATATAGGCCCTTTGTAGCTTTTGTAAAAGAAAAAGGGAAATGTAAAATGGCAAATAATATTTATCCCGAATAACATTAACTATAAAATCATAATAAACAGCAGCCGGAAAACTAACAATCATTAGTTTTTTATTAGTTTTGATTTTTAATATCTCAATATGAGTGTACAAAATTTAGAAACTCTTTTTCAAGCTAAAATTGATAAAGAAGTAAAGATTGAACCACGGGACTGGATGCCTGATGCCTATCGCAAAACCAATGTGCGGCAGATAAGTCAGCATGCGCACAGCGAAATTGTAGGCATGTTGCCGGAAGGTAACTGGATAAGCAGGGCACCCTCTTTAAAACGCAAAGCCATCCTGATAGCAAAAGTGCAGGATGAAGCCGGGCATGGATTATACCTGTATTCCGCAGCCGAAACACTTGGTACCAGCCGTGAGCAAATGATTGATGACCTTAACAGTGGCAAGGCCAAATACTCTTCCATCTTTAATTACCCCACACTTACCTGGGCAGATATGGGTGCTGTAGGTTGGCTCGTAGATGGCGCCGCCATTTTAAACCAGGTAATGTTGTGCCGCACAAGTTATGGCCCTTATGCAAGGGCAATGGTTCGCATATGCAAAGAAGAAAGTTTTCATCAGCGCCAGGGGTTTGAAAGTCTGCTGGTATTATCAAAGGCACCGACGAACAAAAAGCCATGTGCCAGGATGCCATCAACCGCTGGTGGTGGCCCAGCCTTATGATGTTTGGCCCTAAAGACAGCGAAAGCACCAACAGCGATCAAAGCATGAAGTGGAAGATAAAACGCAAAACCAATGATGAGCTCCGCCAGAACTTTATAGATATGATTGCAGAGCAAATAAAATTGCTGGGTATGACCCTGCCAGACCCGGATCTTAAATGGAATGAAGAAAAAAAGCATTACGATTCTGGGGAAATAAACTGGGATGAATTTTGGGCTGTGGTAAAAGGAAACGGCCCCTGCAACAAACAAAGATTGGCTGCCCGAAACAAAGCTCATGAAGAAGGCGCATGGGTAAGAGAAGCTGCCATGGCTTATGCAGCAAAAAAGAAAGCAAAAGAACTGAGCAGGGTAGCATGAAATAAAACACAGATTTGCGGCATCAAAATGATGCAGCCATAACAATACAATTATTGCAATGAATATAAAAATCAGAAAATATTTATACGGAGATATACCCGAAGAAAATGCAGGCGGTACCGATTTAAAAAAAACGGCAGATATTGCTCAGAACAATCCGGATGCCTGGCCGCTTTGGGAAGTTTTCATCCGCAGCAAACAGGGCCTCGACCATAAACACGCAGGCAGCCTGCATGCAGCAGATGCAGCTATGGCTATAGAAAATGCCAGGGACGTTTATACAAGGAGGCAGGAAGGTGTAAGTCTTTGGGTGGTAGAAAGTAAATATATCCACGCCAGCAACCCCGATGATGCAGAAAGTTTTTATACGCCCGCCGAGGATAAGATTTACCGCCATCCCGGGTTTTATGATTTACCGGATGAAGTGAAACACATGTAAAAAAAGTTGATCGGTTAATTAGTTGACCAGTTGATACCATTCATTTTTAAAACAGTTATTATGAATGAAAAATCTAATCAAAGTTTTACAGAGTTGGAGCTGTGGAAAAAAGGAAGGGACTTAAAGAATGAAATAAAAGAAATAACTCAGGGTTATCCTTCAGAAGAAAAATAAAGACTAACCGATCAAACAATTCGATCGTCCAGAAGCATTAATGCAACAATTGCTAAGGGTCATGGAAGATATACATTCAAGGACCAGATTCATTTTTGTATTATCGCAAGAGGATCATTAAGCGAAACTTATAACCACCTTATAGATGCATTAGACTGTCAATATATAACAAGTGATCAACTTATATATTTCAAAAATAAAATTGATGAAGTAGAGAGATTATTAAATGGCTATATCTCTTATCTCAGAAAAAATATTGAAAAATGAATACTTCCACACCTATTAACTTATCAACCACCCAACTGTTTAACCATACCCTTCACCTGGCCGATACCAACCTGATACTTGCGCAGCGAAATGGAGAATGGTGCGCCCATGGCCCTATATTGGAACAGGACATTGCCATCACCAATATTTCGCTGGATCTTATTGGGCAGGCAAGAAATTTTTATCAATATGCTGCACAACTGATCAACCAATCATCTGATCAACTGACCAATGCAGCCACAGAAGACAGCCTTGCTTATTTAAGAACCGAGAGAGCATTTAAAAATTTACTTATAACCGAACTGCCCAATGGCGACTGGGCGCAAACCATATTGAGGCAGTTTTTTTACAGTGTATACCAGTACGGGTTATACGATCAATTGCAAAGAGGTTCCGATGCACAACTGGCAGCCATTGCAGAAAAATCCATTAAAGAAACAACCTATCATGTAAAGTGGAGCAGCGAGTGGGTATTAAGATTGGGCGATGGTACAGAAGAAAGTCATGAAAGAATGCAAAAGGCTTTACAAAATACCTGGGCTTATACCGGGGAAATGTTTATGCCGGCAGATTACGAAATGGCAACAGGAACAGATTTCAATTTATTAAAAGATCAATGGGAGAAAAAAGTAAGACATGTGTTGGAAGAAGCTACGCTTTCTTACCCGGGAGGTGCAGGAAACGAAAATCCCGTTTTTATGCAAACAGGTGGTAAAACCGGCGTGCACACAGAACATATGGGATTTATACTGGCAGATTTACAATACCTGCAAAGAACCTATCCGGGAGCTACCTGGTAATTAAGAACAAATGAGCACAACCTACCATACTATTATATCAACAGAAGAAAAAAAAATATGGCAACTACTGGAAGCTGTATGCGATCCGGAAGTACCTGTATTAACTATTGTAGACCTGGGTATTGTAAGGGATGTAAAAGTAAAAGACAACGGGGTGGAAATCATTATTACGCCCACCTATTCCGGCTGCCCTGCTATGGATGCCATTAGCATGGACATCCGTTTAAAGATGATAGAGCACGGATACAAAAATGTAAAAATCACATCTATACTTTCGCCGGCATGGACCACAGACTGGATGAGCGATGCAGGAAAAAGAAAATTATTGGAATATGGTATTGCTCCTCCACAATACCGGTCAGCCGCTGCAGGCAATAAAGAAGAAAATATTGAATGCCCCCAATGCAATTCTCATAATACAAAACTCCTGAGCCAGTTTGGCAGCACTGCCTGCAAAGCATTATATCAATG
>Ga0105046_10010191_pt1 | contig 14640 bp, 13 predicted proteins | sample MAT03_FD_78385 | JGI IMG/M metagenome (GOLD analysis project Ga0105046, IMG submission 78385) | Freshwater microbial communities from Lake Fryxell liftoff mats and glacier meltwater in Antarctica - MAT-03 (megahit assembly) | ecosystem: Environmental > Aquatic > Freshwater > Ice > Liftoff... | reverse complement strand
TCTTTTGAAGAAGTCAATTATTTGTTCACGATGTGGTTTTGAATCATCTAAGCAGCATATCAGTGCAGCATTATGCCATGTTTTATGATTATAAAAACGTTTGCTTTTTAAAGCTTTAAGATCCATAACTACACATCTGTTTGTTTTATTATTAAGCCCTTACTGGTGCCAATTAGTTTTTCAATTTTCCTATTTGATAATAAAATTTTAACGCAATTTTATAATGAAGGGCAACAGTTTTGATAAGATTATCTTAATTGTATTTTTTGTTTGAAAATATCGGTAAAATTTAATATTCTTGAATTAATTCAATTTTAAAATTATTTGGACGATATGATCAATAGAGTTAAGGGTACGCAAGACCTGTTAGATTTAGCATTATTTAATTACTTAGGCGAAAAAGTAAAAAAGCAGTTTGAAATTTATAATTTTACCGAAATTTCTACGCCAATTTTGGAGCCGTTAGATCTTTACGTGAGATCTTTGGGCGAAGAGACTGATGTCATAAAAAAGGAAATGTACTTAGTTAAAGGTGATACTAAAGAATCGGGGTCGTCTGAGGAGGTAATTTGTTTAAGACCCGAAGGTACCGCCTCAACAGTGCGTGCTTTTGTTGAAAACAATATTATTAATACACCCTGGAAAGTTTTTTCTATTGGACCAATGTTTAGACATGAACGACCTCAAAAAGGAAGATATCGACAGTTCCATCAAATTAATATTGAAATAATTGGATCTAAGGCAATTGAACAGGACGTTCAATTAATTAAAATGCTTGATCGATTGTTTTTTGAAACGTTGGCGATTGAAAGCTATGCATTATTAATTAACTTTCTTGGATGTATAGAGGACCGAAAAAAGTTTAAACTTATTTTGTCTACATTCTTGGAGAGTAAGATAGCTACTATTTGCTCCACCTGTAAAGTTCGAAAAGACAAAAATAGTATGCGGATTTTTGATTGCAAGAACGATAGTTGTACTGCTCTTTATCAAGAAGCTCCCGCTATAGTTGATTGTTTGTGTGATGGCTGTAAGCTTGAATGGCAATCAATTTTAGATAATTTAGAACATCTTTCCGTTTCTTATTCCATCAAGAAAACGTTGGTTAGGGGCTTAGATTATTATTCAAAAACGGTTTTTGAGTTTGTTTCGCCTGATTTAGGTGCCCAAAATGCCTTTTGTGGGGGCGGCCGCTATGATCAACTTGCTCTAGAAATTGGAGCCAAAGAAGATCAGCCTTCGGTTGGTGCAGCCATTGGTATTGAAAGACTTATGTTGGTCCTGGATGCCGCTAAAGATAGATTGCTAATGCCACAAAAAATGCCTTTATACATCATTATGCCCATGGCTAAAGAACAGCATGCATTAGCTTTATTGCTTGCTGATGAACTTCAGGCGCAGAAGCTTTGTTGTGATATTTTGCTTGAGGATGACTCGGTAAAGAGCAAGATGCGTAAGGCTAATAAAATGGGTGCTAAGTTTGTGATTATTGTTGGGGAAGATGAGCAAAGAAATAGAATGGTGACACTAAAGAACATGATTACAGGTTCCGAAGAAAAAATAGCACAGTCTACATTAGTTGCCTATTTAAAATAAGGTAAAAATAAATCAGCGATCTTTTTCTTTAGCCCTGAACAATCGTAATTAAATAGTTTCTAAATAGGAAAACAAAGACCACCACAAATAAAATGCTATCAAATCTATCAAGAAGGCCGCCATGTCCTGGCAATAGAGTTCCCGAATCTTTTAGGCCAGATTTCCTTTTTAAGTAAGATTCAAAGAGATCGCCAAAAAAGGCCAAAAAACTAATTATTACCGGGATTAAGAAGCTCCTCATGTTTAATAATGAGGAGACTGTTGTTGCTGCGGTGCCTGATTTTATATATACCGAGTACGTAATAAGTAAGGTTAGGCAGCCACCTAGACATCCTTCAACAGTTTTTCCCGGACTAATTGAGGGCACTATTTTATGCTTGCCAAAAAGTTTACCAAAGGCATATGAGCTAGAATCAAACAGAAATGAGGCACCAAAAGTGAGCAGATTTAGGGACGCGCAGCCAACAGTTTGTAAATATATGATTAAAAAAAATGGCATGACTGGATAAATAAAAAAAAGCGATTGGTACTGCTTCGCTAGCTTTGGCCATTCAAAAACCAAAATTATTATAAGGCAAAGAGCCATCGTTGCTATGAATAATTCGGAAGAATATACTATAGTTGAAAAAGTCCATAAAATTATTAAAGGCCCACTAATTGCTCTTTTAGAGAATTCGTTCATGATAATTTCATTTTTACTTGTTGTAAATACTTATTTTTACTTTAAAATCGTTATAAATAACCAATCATATTTTAGAGGTTTTCTTTATGAATAAACTCAAGTATATCATTTTTTCATTTTTGTTTCTTTGGCTGTCTACTGAAATCTTTGGGATGAACGGCAAAATTATTTCATCAGCCGATTCTAGCAATGTCTCTGAAGAGCCTAAGTCTTCTCGCACCGCTGCACAAAGAAGAAGACTAAGAAGGAACGGGTCTGGAAGCGGTAAAAAACATAAGAAAGATAAGAAAATTAAATCGGCTCCTCCTACCCGAAAAGATTGTTCTTTATTAGATAAAACAGAATCTTTGGATGAAGGTTACTCTTCGGAGCCCGACTCTCCTCGTGCTGATTTAGGCGATCGGGTTTTTTTTGGCCGAGGATCTACTTTCCAACCGCGTACTCTTTTTGTTGACAATGAAGGTTCAGATGATACTCATGATGAAAATAAAGAAGAAGAAAATATAAGTGAAAGTGATTCGAGCTCACTAGATCAAGTAACGGTAATAAAAAATAAGATTCATGTTGATGGTAGCGGATCTGATAATGATGATGATACTGAAGCTGCAAACTCTTCCGTCGAAGAAGCAAGTGATTTTTCAAGTGATGATGATGATTCTGAAACTAAACAAATTGCATCTGTAGTAACCAGTAGAATAGCAAGCGCTCCTGATCATCCTTCTGAAGGTGAGTTAAGCGAGTCCGAGGATGAACGCGGGTCAGAAGATAAAGAAGAGGCTCCACAACCTCGATCTAGTCAACCCGATAGCGTTGATTCATCAACTCACGTAGAAGATGAATCAACTGATTCTGATGCAGATAGCACTGTTGGACCTAAAAAAAGATTAAGCACCATAAAAGCTTCTGTTTTAGCGGTAACGGGAATGGGTGTTATAGGTGCTTTAGTTTATAGATGGCTCAAAGATTCCTCTATTTTCTTTCGTAAACAAAGTGAAAATGAATCTGAACTTAAAAAAGAATAAACCTAGCTAAAAAATAAGAAAAAAATCTCCTGGTTATCGCATACAAATGGGGTGATAGCTAGGAGCAATAAAATGTTAGTTAAAAAAACACTTTTAAAGATAAAAAAATAACCAAGAAAGGTTTATATGATTAAATTAAATTTCACCCTTATACTGATGGCTTTAGTAGCTTGTAGTAACAATGCTTTTAGCATGCAATTTCTTACCGATCAGCCTGTTGCTCCAGGATTAAATCAGGGTCAACCTGCTCCTGAAGATGCTCTTCCTCCTGAAGATGCTCTTCCTCCTGAAGATGCTCTTCCTCCTGAAGATGCTGCTGATGAGCATGCACATAAACCAACATCAGCTTATAGTTCTGTAACAAAGAACAGTGCTCTTATAATTGGTGTTGCCGCTGCTATTTCGTATTTGATATACAAATATTTTTCAGATCACAAGGCACAAGAGTTTGATGCTGAGCAGATTATAAATAATTAGTTAATGTAAGTGCTTCTTGCTCTGGCCCGTTATGTGGTCTTATACTCTAATCCAGTATGTCAAAATGGCTTTTGTTGAAAACAATGGGGTATATGATTAGTAAGTGTTGGAGTTTGTAGCAGTGAAAGCATTTTGTATATAATTCAGTTCAATTTTTTGCTGAACCGAATGTAATAAAGCCACATCGAATCTATAAACGGTGTGGCTATGTTTATTTTTTAGGGGGTGCTGTTGAAATTCATGAGATATATATATCATCGCTGTTTTGATTATCTTCTGCTGCTTTGAATAGCTTATCAAATCAGACAAATACACTTTTGAATCTTTTCTAAATTTAACCTCTACAAAAGCGAGGACATCTTTGTTTTTAGCAATGATATCAATTTCGCCAAATTTTGATGTATAGTTTTGGCAGAGTATGGTAAATCCTAATTTCCTAAGATATTCAACGATAATCTCCTCGCCCTGGTGGCCTAAGGTTTTTTTATACAGGCTCATCAATGACCAAAGGGTCTGCTGGTTTGTTATCCTGAGTCAAGCTGTTTTCAGTTGAGGAATCTTGAGTTGGCGAACTTGAGATGTCGTCTGGATTGCTTTCCTTATTGAAACTAAGCGGAGCTTCGTCTATTATCATTTTAGATAACTCAAAACGCATATTTTTATCCACAAATAACTCTAGGTCATTAAGGCGTTTGCTTTCAGTATTCATTTTAGGCAGAAGATTTATTTTGATATGTTTAATTCTTTTTTGGGCTGCGTTTAAAGCAGAAAAATTTTTGAAATGGTTATATCTTTTAACATATGTTTCGGCAATATTGAGCTCACTATCTATAATTTTGCTGTAACTATTCGTTAAGATCTCAGCAACTTTCTCTGTATATTCTTCATCCGACCCATAATTATCTTGAAAAGCATAGATAAGCTTGATCGTCTCATCAGTTTTTTGCTGATCTCTATCGGCCGTATATGTTGCTAAATAGTTAGCATTAATTTCTATGAATGCAGCTCTTTTTGCACCCTGGTCGCCTGGGTATAAGGTTACGTATACATTTGCATGTTTTTTGGCCTTTTCATAATCCTTAAGAGTAAGATAAGCCTCAGCAAGTTCCATAGTAACACGTTTCATAAGCGCTTGCTTGCCGCCAACGGTCAATGCTCTTTCATAACATTTTACCATCATGTCACTATCTTTTTTATGATGATAATAATAGCCACAAATGAGTGCTTCACCGAAGGTCATGTCTTTTGTTAACTTTTTCAATGCTTTGTCGATATCGACATCTTTTATTATTTCTTCATCAAGATCTTTTAATAACTCAGGATCTACATTATCTGCACAAGAGCTTAGTAATAGAAGGCCGGAAAAAATAAAAATATTAAATATGCTATTTTTTTTTATCATTATGGTAGGTTGATTATGTTATAATTAAAATATAAAATCTTTATAAGCTATATCATACAGTGAAAAAATGGGCAAGAGCTTAATCAATTGTAATTAACTAAAGTGGGATATTAATGATAAAGAAATCATTACCAGATGTTCTTGTTAACCTTGGTTTGTTTTCGGCTGAACAGATTGTTCAGATGGAAATTTCTGCTCAAGCTAAAAACATTTCTTTGGAATCATATTTAAGAGAAGGTGATTTCATCAAGGATGAAGAGTTGGCAAAGGCTTTAGCGAAACAGTTCGATATAAAATTTATCGACGTTATTACCGAAAAAATGGCTGAATCTGAAATATTATCAAAAATTCCAATAAAATTCTTAAGGGAACATGTCGTTATTCCTATAAATTATGAAAACAGCATCACCATTGTTACTGCAGAACCTGCTGATTTTCAGCCTATTGATGAGTTGACTCTTCTGTTGGGCAATGATATTTCTGTTTCAGTCTCAACCAAGTCAAAAATCATTGACGCAATTAATCGTTATTATCCGCTTGAGGGTACCAAAGAAGTTATTGAAGAGCTTGAAGAAGAGGATGCGCCAGAGTTTGATCTTGCTACCATCAAAGAGGACGATATTTTAAGTATGGCTTCTGAAGCTCCCATAATTAAATTGGTAAATCACATTTTATATCAGGCCATAAAAAGAGAAGCTTCAGATATTCATATTGAGCCTTTCGAGAAAGAAGTGAGAGTCCGTTATCGAATCGATGGGGTAATGTACAATGTGTTTTCCCCTCCTAAACGAGTTCAGTCTGCTTTAATCTCTAGATTAAAAATTATGTCAAACATGAACATCGCCGAGAAGCGTATTCCCTTAGATGGACGTATAAATATTAAGATAGCAGATCGTGCAATTGATATTCGTATATCAACGTTACCAGTAGCCTTTGGCGAACGAGTAGTGATGAGACTTTTGGATAAAGGCAAAACATTTAGTGCTCTTGATTCGTTAGGATTTAGTGAGAGAGATTACAATGTTATTAAACAAGGAATTGAACAACCTAATGGTATCATTTTAATTACCGGTCCTACCGGTTCCGGTAAGACATCTACGCTTTATGCGATTTTGAACAGGTTGAATTCTGTCGATGTTAATATTATTACGGTTGAAGATCCCGTTGAATACCAAATGTCAGGCATCGGTCAGGTGCAGGTCAAGGAAGGTATAGGTTTGACTTTTGCTGTTGCATTGCGATCAATTTTGCGTCAAGATCCAGACATTATAATGATAGGTGAAACGCGAGATCAAGAAACCGCACAAATAGCTATTCAATCTGCTTTGACGGGGCATCTTGTGCTTTCTACTTTGCATACTAACAGTGCTACCGCGAGCATTACGCGTTTAATAGATATGGGAATCGAGCCTTTTTTGATCGCCTCCACTTTATCTATTGTAGTTGCTCAAAGATTGGTTAGAAGATTATGTCCAAAATGTAAAATTGTTTATAAGCCTTCAGATGATTTATTAAAAAGGTTACCCATGGATTTTGATAATCTAAAAACCTGGACTTTCTATGAACCTGTAGGTTGTGAGGAATGTAATAGTACTGGTTTTAAAGGTAGATTAGCAATTTTTGAAATAATGGTTATGACGCCAGATATTGCTCGATTAACCATTGAAAGAGCTGACACAGGCATTCTTGAAAAACAGGCTATTAAAGATGGGATGACACTCTTAATTCATGATGGTTTACTAAAAGTAAAAAAGGGATTAACAACCGTAGAAGAAGTGTTGACAGTAGCTTCCACACATATTAGTTCGTAACGAAATAAGGAAAGAGGTACCCATAACGTTTTTAATATTAGGGGTATAATAGGGATTAAACATGAATATGGATACCGGTTTTTTTATTTTAGAGGTCTCTGTAACTATTTTTGTTATTATTCTAGTTATAGCAATGGCATGGCCTTTTATGTGGTTTCATGATCAGATTGGCATACAGCATGATGTTCAAAAGATCTACACCTCCATTTTATATTTACAGCAAAGAGCTAAATCAAATTTTGAAACGCACTATCTTGAGCTTGATATACCAAAAAGATCATTTAAATATAACAATCAAACGCATACGCTTTCATCGAATGCTGAGTTTGGCGTAGCGCCTGGGGTCAAGGGACCTCCTTCTGCACCTAAAAAAGATATAATTAATCCGATCACCTTTGAAGGCAAGCGAGTAGCTTTTTATGCTGATGGAACGATCAGTGCCGGTATAATTTATTTGTTCGATCGTAAAACTAAAGAAACTTTTGCAATAACGAGCTCCGTTTCGTATCTGTCTTTTATCAGAAAATATAAATATAGTGTGTCAGGTTGGACTCTTATTGATTAAGGCATAAACCTTCGAATTTTATCCAGCCTGTTACGGGCTTGTTGATTTATTTGAGCTTAATTCGGCAGAAAATTAATTTGGCAAATTATTTTAGTTTCACTTTTTCTGTTAATTCATGGTTGGTGTATGGTATTCTACACAGTGAACAAGTATCTTAAAAATGAGGTAAAATTATGGATTCAGTTAATTGCCAAGGGTGGTCTCTTGTCTTAGTCCGCTTAGTGTTAGGTGGGATTTTCTTTTTACATGGAGCCCAAAAAGTTTTTGGGTGGTTCGGCGGGTCCGGTTTAGATGGCTTTGTGAAATGGATAGGTACCTACGGAGTTTCAGAATATGTAGCCTACTTGGCAGCTTTTGCTGAGTTAATTGGTGGCATACTTCTGTTTTCTGGGATGTTCACCAGGCTCGGTGCTTTGATGGTTATTCCAGTAATGCTTGGGGCTATCTTTATAGTTCATTGGCAGCATGGATTCTTTCTTCAAAATCAAGGGTATGAATATCCTTTTGTTTTAGCGCTTATGGCTCTAGCTGTTCTCATCGGTGGACCAGGTAAATGTGCTTTACCTAAAATGGCATAAATTCTAGATTGCTGGGATTTGAGTTTACTTAACTTCTCGAATCCCGCATGTCTTAATTTCTAAAAATTCGATGTCTATCGCTTCATTTGCTTGATATATAAAATCTTTATTTTTCAACATTTTTTCTTTAACCCATTCTCATCTTTTGTGAACGATCACGGCTAAAAATAGTGTTCTTAGACTAACTGAGCCCTTCATTTCTTTCTATATGAATTTGATTTTAATTATAATAAAGCCTCTCTGTGCTGCATTGTGTTTGATAAAATATCAAATTAACTCTATATTTAAAGTTTAACATAGGGGTAAAAATGGGAAAATCAGCACAATTTTTTAGTGGATTAATAGTATCTTTTATTTTCTTTATGCAATCTTATTCGATGGAGCATAGAGAAAGCCTTTCTCATGAAGAGATTATAGCAAGATTAATTGCCGCAAGTGAGAACTCCCTTGCGAACAACCAGCCATTATTGGTGACAAATACCATTCGTTTCTGGAGAAAAGATGAGTGTTTTGGTTGTCCTATTAATACTGTTTCTATTTCTTTGCTCGATAATGAAAAGACCGCAACTCTTGCGATAGAGTATGTAAAGCATTGGGCCAAAAAATTAAACGGCTTGCTTGAATGGCGAGTTTTTCCCACAACCACTCCAAGTACTATGGGTGACATTCTGCTTGATAATGGTTTTTCTTTCAATGGGACAGTGCATGTTATGATCTATAATGTTGGTGGTGAGATATATAATTTGCCCATAAGCGAGCCGATAGTTATTGAGCGCCTTTCAGATATTGAGCTGGTACCCACGTGGACTAAAATTATCCAAAAAGCTTTTAACTTTTTTTGGAGAAACCAGCATGCATATCAACAGTATGTTGAAAAAGGGATTGGTGATGATACAGCAATGGCGGGAGCACTAGAGTTTTATAGTGGGTATTATGATCGCAAGCTGGTAGGTACTGGTGGTTTGTACATTGGTGATGATTGTGGTCATATAAATGCTATTGCAACCGATAAAGTGTTTAGAGGAAAGGGCTTGGCAACGTCCATGATTTTAACTCTTTTAAAGAGGGCGCAAGATTTAGGTCTTAAGCATGTTCTATTGCAATGCGATGATTCAACGGTGAATTTTTACACAAAAATCGGGTTCAAGAATGCCTTTGATATAAAAATCTATGCTTTAGATGAGTAGATTTTGATACTAAAATAATACAAAGTATTGTTGTGAGTATGTATTGGCTTATCGATTAAATTGAACATATTTTGACGTTATGCTATAAGAATAAGGTTTATTAGTAACTATCTTATCGGGGCCTCTTATGCTTAACAAGTTTTCGTATTGCCAGTATCTTTTACTAATTGTTTTATCTTTACTAGTACCTGCTTGTTGTCTGAAAAGTGAGCCTAACCATTATGGAGTCTATGTGATTAAAAGTCCTGCCGATATACATGAACTTATTCCCAAAACAATCGAAGAAATGGTTTTTGGCTTTGAAGTTGCCAAGCAACGAGCTATGGAAGACATACAAAAAATTTTAGCGGTACCAGCTCATGATAGAACATTTGAAAATACCGTGCTGACCTTTGATAAAGCGCAAGCGTACTTTCAAATACCGTGTAGTCTGATAGCGCTTATTAAGATGGTTCATCCTGATGATGCTATGCGTAAAAAAGCGCAAGAGATTCTTTTGAACTCCTCAGAAATAGCGATTACCTTATTTCAAACAAATAAAGATATATATAAAGCTATCAAAGAGTATCAACTTAAAAGCACAGAAGTATTAAATGATGAAAGAGCCTATTATTTCTCAAATCTGCTTGAGGAATTTAAGGTATCTGGGTTGGAATTAGAAGATGATAAGTTTGCAAGGATGCAGGAATTACATAAGCAAATAGCGGGCCTTTCGTTAGAATTTCAAACTAATATTGCTCAAGCGAATACTAAAATTATTTTTTCTCGCGAGGAATTAGTTGGTTTAGGTGATGATTTTATAAGCACCTTAACGAGCACCGATGAGGGTTATAGTGTAGGCTGTGATTATCCTACCGCTATGCAAGTAATGGCACATTGTTCCAAGGTAGAAACGAGAAAAAAATATTATCAAACTTTTAAAAGTCGCGCATACCCTGAAAATTTAGTGATATTGAACCAAATTATTAACACGCGAGATGAGCTTGCGAAGCTTCTTGGCTATAAGTCTTATGTTGAACTTGATATTGTTTCGACGATGGCTCAAAACCTTGAAACGGTTGAATCATTTTTAGCTGAGGTTGCTAGTGATTCCCAAAGTAAGATTTTAGATGCTTGGAATGTTTTGATGAAATATTTACCTCAATCAGTAAATTTAACTCCTGACGGAAAGCTTGAGCCTTGGGATGTTGCTTATGTATCTGATCAGTATCTAAAAAATTATGTAAACATAGATCATAATAAGATTGCTGAATATTTTCCCATGGAGGAGACCGTGAGGAGTCTTTTAAATAGTTACGAAAAATTTTTTAAGGCAACTTTTAAGGTTATTGAGTCTGGCGAATTTTGGGATCCGTCTGTTCAGATGATAGAGGTTAAAAATTCAGAAACTAATACTATAATTGGTTATGTACTGGTAGACCTATTTCCTAGAGAAAATAAATATTCGCATGCCTGCTGTTCGTCTCTTGTTCCACCCATGAGCTATGATAATGGGCAAACCTATGCCCCAGCTTTTGCTTTGGTAATCGCAAATTTTTCTAAATCTACCGAAAATAAGCCATCGCTTCTAAAGCACGGTGAAGTTAAAACATTTTTCCATGAATTTGGGCATGCGATTCATGCGCTTTTTGGTAAAGCTGAGATGCCAACTACGGCAGCGTATAATACGAAGTTTGATTTTGTTGAAACCCCTTCACAACTATTGGAAGAATGGTTATGGAATGCTGAAATGCTTAAAAAGCTAAGCTATCACTACCAAACAGGGGAATCTTTGCCTGATGACCTTATTGAGAGATTAATTTCTACACGAACTCTAAAGGATGCAATCAATATTGATAGTCAATTGCAGTATGCAGCATGGTCCTTAAATCTCTATAAAGAAGGTAAGGATAAAGATTTCCTCAACATAAAAAAAGATGCCTATGACAAAAGTTCTCGAGTTGTAGCGTGGGAAGAAAGCGTTACAAACTTTTGCTCTTTTGGCCATCTTTCGGGTTATGCATCAAAATATTACACGTATTTATGGTCCGAGCAACTTGCAAAAAAAATCTTTAATCACATCCAGTTAAATGGCGGTCTTTTGGACCCTGAAATAGGGAAGAGTTATATCTCAAAAATTATTGGGCGCGGTGGCAGCTGTCACCCACAGCAGATGATTAATGATTTTTTGGGAAATGAAATTACGTCGCCAAAGTAGTACCTAAAAATTAATTCACGCGAGCCCTAGTTAACTTTGAGTATACTGTTATTTACTTAGGTCAATTGTCCTTATATCTGTCCGCGTTGGATCCCAAACTCTACTCCTATGGTGACTATCAACATACTTTTTCTGTCTAGTATCATAAATATAGTCTTTGCCTTTGGCATTGTTTTTAACAGGAGTTGGATTGTTAGTGTCACGTTTTCCTATGTCTCTTAAGAATCCTTGACTCTGCCAAAAGTAAAGCCCTTTTGGCAGCTTTCCTGAGGGGACATCTGGATTTATGTATATAAAATTTTGTTGAGGAGAAAGAGTGGGTGTTGAGTTAGGACCTATATTTATTAAAACAGCATCATTTTGCACCCTTAGCCATCCAATAGTATCACCATTGTTAAGTTGTAAAAACTTAGTCCAGCCTAGAGACGTTTTAGTTCTATCGGGGCTGGTAGGTGAAGTTGTGGGTGGCACATAGCTTCGGGTAATTTCTATTTTTGGTGCAGTAAGTGGCAAATAAGTATTAATCATTGTGTTAAGTGACACTGCGGCACTCGATTGAGTTTGGGTATCGTTGCCGTAAGCAGATTGAGTATAGGAATTAAGGAGTTTGTTGAAAGTGGTATCTTGGGCAAGGTTTGTACCATTAATAAAATCAGCCATTTCAAAAATTTTTTTAAGAAATTGATAATCAATAGTGTCGCCACGAGTTTCTTTCCCTGGATCAGGACGATAAATGAGGGTCACTTGTAAGCCATTTTTTTTAATTATTTCTTTAAGCCGTGTTATAGATTCAGCTATCGTATCCATGTTATTTCTAAATGCACCAGCGCCTAATAAAGTAAGAAATATAACAGGACTATCGGTGATCCATGGCGCTAGGATAGTTCCTAGATACATGCCATCAAGAATTATTTTTGCAGCCCACTCTTTTTCACTTTTTGAAGGTTGACTACGTCGTGTATCTCTGTGGCCGAAATCATAGGCAGCATTAAAAATCTGATGAATTGTTTGGGTTGAATTACTGTCTACCTTCCCGTTCACCACGGTAACGGGCAATTCTTCTTGTTGGTCATATTCTCCTGGCCGTCCATTTCGTCCTGAAGTACCTGCACTGTACCCACTTGTTACAACTATATTTTTATGTATCCCAATCCCAACCTTTAGAGAATCAAGATCAGTAAGGTTGGATCTTAGATTTTCCTTAAGTACGGCATGATCAGCGTACTTTCCTTTGGCTTTTTCAAAGTATTCCTCAAGATTATGAAGAAGGTAATCTTGTGGCATAAAATATTTTCTAAAAATCGTAGCAGGCGCTGCTGAGATTGATGCCTCCTCACCTTGTACTGGGCTATGCAACATTCCCGTTAAAAGAGACGTTCTTCGAGACATTCCTCCTTCAAGTGGACCAAAGAAGGTCGACGCAATTTGAAAATTTGCATTTTTTGAGGAGGGGTGGGCCTGTAAATAGCCAACATCTGTTTGTTGTCGATTTAATGGATTATGAATAATGACTCTAAAGTAAGGCTGCGTTTTGAAAGGCATCTTTGCTCTTTGGTACATGATTTCTGGTGTATACATTTTATATTCACCTTGAAAAATAGCGGCTCTTCTTGGGTACTGCTGTATCCACCCCAGTTTTTTTTGTTCCGGAGTTAAAACAATGAAGTTTACATTATCCCAATTAAAAGCTTTTCTAAAGGCATCTTCAGTTTGACCAACGACATTATCAAAAAATTGGTTACGCGTTATAAAGGTTCTAGGCTGAGTAGGTTGTGTTGAGATGACTGGCGATTTATAGGTCATATACGAAGATGAAAGGTTTGGGTTGAGTGGATTGTCCTGTGGGGTTGTTGGTACTCGATCCGGTTTTTTAGGAGTATATTTCGCTTGTTCTGCTAAGCTGTTTAAGTTAGAACTAAATAGAGAAAGATCTTCTACGCTAGATGCCCCTAATAAGTTATTAATACAGAGGATGCTAATAATTGTAAACATCCTGCTTAACTTTTTTAAATAGTTTGTTTTTTTAATCATTTTTCATTTAATCGTTCTATTGATTTATTTGTTTTTCACAATAATGTTTTTTATAGAGTAGCAAAAAAGGAGTCTTTAAAAACAGTATTTTATAAAATTTAGTAAAAACACAAACGAGTTACCTGCCCGGCAAATTTCTTTACCGGGCATTTTGATAGTTACATTGATCACTACAAGCGTTGTTAAGTGCCAAAGATTTTAATAGCTTTCTTTATACTGATATTTCTCGAGGGTAGCATCATTTGTTTTTTGAGAATAGCTCTTGAAGGGTTTGATTAACTTGTCTAATCATAGCTCTAACACCAGGAGCTTGAGTGATTGCGTTCAGCATAGCTGAGTCATGTGTTAATCCAAGATAACGCACTCCGGTTACCGGAACACCTGCTTGCATCAGCTTGTGTGCATAAGCTTCTCCCTCGTCTCTGAGGACATCAATCTCATTAGTAATGATCAAGGCTGGAGGCATACCTTGTAGCTGCTCGATTGATGCGCGTAAGGGTGAAACATAAGGTTCGACACGTATTGAGGGATCCGGCACATAGTTGTTCCAGAACCATTTCATTGCTTCCGTTTCTAAAAAATATCTTTTTTCAAAAGCAAGATACGATTCGGTATCAAACCGGGCATCGGTCACGGGGTACAATAAGAGTTGAAATATAAACTCTGGACCGCCTCTGTCTTTTGACATCATAGCAATAGCTGTTGCCATTAAACCACCGACGCTATCTCCAGCAATTACCATGCGTGAGATATCAAGATTAAGAGATTTGCCATTTTCTGAAATCCATTTTGCAGCAGCATAGCCGTCTTCGTGAGCTCTTGGATACTGGCCTTCGGGTGCTAAGGTGTAATCAACAAATACCACAGCCGCTTCGGTTCCGTGACAAATTTCTCGCACTAATCTATCATGGGTCGATTGATTTCCAAATACCCATCCTGCACCATGAATATAAATGATAACCGGTAATGTGTTGGTATTTTTAAACAGATAGCTTGTCTCAGGCTCTGTTTTTTCAAAAAAGTATTTTAGCATAGAAAGATTGAGTGTTTTACCAAATCGTCTTGGACGGGGAATCAATAGTACTTGGCTTG
>Ga0105046_10010190_pt1 | contig 14640 bp, 8 predicted proteins | sample MAT03_FD_78385 | JGI IMG/M metagenome (GOLD analysis project Ga0105046, IMG submission 78385) | Freshwater microbial communities from Lake Fryxell liftoff mats and glacier meltwater in Antarctica - MAT-03 (megahit assembly) | ecosystem: Environmental > Aquatic > Freshwater > Ice > Liftoff... | reverse complement strand
TGCAAACTAACCGCTGTCAGAGTAGACTCCAAAAGGTTTCAACACGCAAAGGGTGATCCTGTGGACGACGTTCAACGCATTGGCGTATTGGCACACCCTCTGCGCCCGCAAAGTTTCCCGGTGGCCGAGCAAATTGCCGCCAGCCTTGAAGGGCGCGGGGCGCGGGCGGTGGTCGCTACTGAATGGACGGGGGATGGCATACGCGCCCTGTTAGCAGAGGTAGATCTCGCCGTCGCGATTGGCGGGGACGGGGCCATGCTGCGAGCTGCGCGAGTCTGTGCGCCGTTCAACGTGCCGGTATTGGGCGTCAATATGGGGCAATTGGGTTTTTTAACCGAAGTCCGCGCCCCAGACCGCTGGCCGGAATACGAAACGCGGCTGCTGGCGCATGATTTTTGGATTGAACACCGTATGATGCTGACGGTCAGGGTGCTGCGGGATGGGGTCGTCATCCAGTCGGCGGACGCGCTTAATGATGTTGTGATTAGCGGCCAAATGGTCGGGCGGATGATTCAGTTAGAAACCTATATCGACGACCACTGGACGACCACCTACCACGCCGACGCACTGGTCATCGCTACCCCTACCGGCTCAACCGCCTATGCGCTGGCTTGTGGGGGGCCGATTTTGCCGCCGCAATTGAAAAATATCCTAGTCGTCCCGTCTGCACCGCACCTCAGCATGGACAGGCCGCTGGTCTTGAGCGAGGGCGCGACGGTAGAGGTGTTGCCATCGGCGACCAATCGCACGGTCATCACCATCACGGCGGACGGCGCATTGGTCACAGACCTGATGGTCGGCGACAAGGTGCGCGTACAGGCCAGCCAACACGTCAGTCAGTTTGTTCGGATGCGCGAACGCAATTATTTCTACCGTTCATTGTTAGACCGTTTCGAGCCGCGTGTCCAGCGCGGGCGCGATGAAACCTAAGAGAGGGTGACTGTATGACGGATGTAACAGAAATCACCGAAGAAGAACTGACCTATTGCGGCGTCCATCCTGAGCGCGAAACCGGGCTACGCTGTAACAAATGCGGGCGTTATATGTGCGCGCAGTGCGCCGTATCGACCTCGGTGGGCTATCGTTGCCGCGAATGTGTCCGGCAAGTGGATGATAAATTCTTCACTGGCACGAATACAGACGGCGCGGTGATCGGCGCGATTTGCGGGTTGGGGACGGGCGTCATCTGCTTCATCGGCGTCGCATCAATGATCGCGTACACGATTCTGGCGTCGTTTTTCATCGGACTCGTGATGGGGGGGGTGCTGGCTGAACTCGCTATGAAGGCGGTTGAGCGGCGGCGTGCGCGCTATTCGCCCATCGTGGCGGGCGGGGCATCGGCGGCAGGCGGATTGCTTGGGGCGATGTTGGCGGGGTTTAACCCGACCCTGATTTTGCGTGGCTCTGGCTTGGGCGTGCTTGTCCTGATTGGGATGATCGTCTTTTTGGTCTATCGACGTTTTCAATATAAGTAATGGCAGGCGTGCAATGCTCGAAGAACTGCGAATCCAAAATTTTGCCATCATCGACCAGCTAGAACTGGGTTTTGCGCCGGGGCTGAACGTCATCACAGGCGAAACCGGCGCGGGCAAGTCGATCATCATTGACGCGGTGGAACTTTTGCTAGGCGGGCGAGCCGACCCCGGTTTTGTGCGCGCAGGGGCAGAGAAATCGGCCATTGAGGGGGTGTTCGCGCTGCGTGGCTTCAGCCGTGGCATGGTGCTGCCCATCCTGATGCGCGAGGAATTGTTGGCGGATGGCGGCGAGGATTATGTCTCGCTGTACCGCGAAGTCCGCAGTACCGGGCGTAGCGTAGCGCGAATCAACGGCGTGACCGTCACGCTGGACGTGCTGCGCGAAGTCGGGGCGGCGCTGGTCGATATTCACGGTCAAAGCGAACACCTGTCGCTGCTCAACAGTCGTTTCCACCTCGATTTGATTGATCGCTACGCCGAATTGATGGGCGTGCGCGAAGCGATGGCGAAAGTCGTGGCCGATTTGACCGAGATTCGCCGCGAGATGCACGTCCTGCAAGCCGATAAACAAGCGTTGGAGCGTCGCCTTGATCAACTGCGACATGAAATCGACGAGATCGACACGGCGGAGATTGAACTGACTGAGGAGGATGACCTCAGAGCCGAACGATTGCGCCTGTCTAATTCGGAGCATCTGGCGACCTACGCCGCGCAAGCCGTGACCTTACTCAGCGCCGAAGGCGCCGATTTACCAGCGGTGGATCGTTTGCAACAAATCGCGCAGGCGCTTTCAAAATTAGCCGCGATTGATTCGTCTTTGGCCGAATGGGCGGACATCGCCGAAGGCATGGCGGTACAAGCACAGGATATGGCGATTGAACTGGCCGACTATGCCGAGGCGGTGGAATATAACCCTAATCGCCTGAATCACATTGAGGAACGGCTTGAGTTATTCAGCAAGCTCAAACGGCGTTACGGCGGCACGCTACAGGCCGTCCTCGCTTATGCCGAAAAAGCGCGTGATGAACTGGACGCGCTCGAAAATAGCGACGAACGCCTAGAAATCCTCCGCACGCAAGAATACGCCTTGCTGGTGCGCGTCGGTGAACTAGGGGCGAAAATCAGCAATCACCGCCAAATCGCGTCGAAACGACTGGCGAAAGCGGTCATGCGTGAGTTGGCTGATTTGCGGATGGAGCGCGCCCAATTCGAGGTCGGCATCACGCAGACCGATGCGCCCGACGGTTGTTACGTGGGAGAGCGACGGTTGGCGTTCGATTCGACGGGCATTGATACGGTGGAGATGCTGCTGGCGGCCAATCCCGGCGAGCCGCTGCGCCCGCTGGCAAAGGTTGCATCAGGGGGCGAGGCGGCGCGTATCATGCTGGCGCTCAAGCGCGTCTTAACGGCCGCCGACCACACCCCGACCTTGATTTTTGACGAGGTAGATCAAGGCATCGGTGGGCGCATCGGGACGGTGGTCGGCGAAAAACTCTGGACGCTAACGCACGGTCATCAGGTTTTGGTCGTGACACATTTACCCCAGTTGGCGGGCTTTGCCGACAAGCACTATCACGTCAAAAAAGTGGCGTCGGGAGACCGCACCACCACCCAAGTTATCGCGTTAGACGATGAAAACGCCCGTGTGAGCGAACTGGCCGAGATGCTTGGCTCGGTGAGCGAAAGCGGCAGACAATCCGCCCGTGATTTGCTGGCCGAGGCGCGTGCGAGGAAATTACAGGTGACAGAGGGGTAGAACGAATTAAATTTTGTTGTAGGGTAGAGGGACGCGGGGTACATTCAAGGGGGTGTAAAATGTCGCGGTTGGCGGGCGCACAGCTTATCGGGCTTCAAAAGGGTAGGCGGTTTGCGAACCTCTCCAAGCGCCCCACATTAGACTCTTGTCAGGGGTGTTGACCGCATCCCCGGCGCACGGTAAGGTTATCATCAGCGAAATGATCCGCGAGGCCTGCCGTGTCGTTCTTATCCCCCCTAGCCTTCACCGGCCTGTTGTTGGTCGTCCCCATCCTTTTAATGTATATGCTGCGGCTACGTCGACGCGAACAGGTCATCAGCAGCACCTTCTTGTGGCAGCAAGTCCTACGAGACCAAGAGGCCAATACGCCGTGGCAGCGCATCCGCCGTAATTTGCTCTTGCTCTTACAACTCCTCATCTTAGCCGCGCTGATTTTGGCGCTGGCGAGGCCGTTTGCGCTCGTCCCGGCCATCAGCGCGGCGCGGGTAGCCATCTTGCTAGACGCCTCGGTCAGCATGTCAGCCTTAGATGGCGGTGACGGGCGCAGTCGGTTTGAGGCCGCGCAAATCGCCGCTTTGGGCGTGATCGAGTCGCTCTCGGACGACAGCGAAGTCTCAATTCTGCGCGCCGCCCAAACGCCAGATATCCTCACGCCGTATACGTCTGACCGCAACACCGCTAATGTCGCCATCCGCGCCGCCCAACCCAGCGCGGGCGAGGCGGATTGGCTGGCCGCCTTAACGCTGGCCTCGGCAGGCGCTACCGGCGACTCTGACTTCACGCTGGTGGTCATCACAGATGGCGGCCTGAATAATCTCGGCGGCCTCGACCAAACCGCGCTGCCGGGGCGCGTGCGCGTGATTCCGGTGGGGGTCGCCTCGGATAATGTCGCGCTGACCGCGTTAGCGACCCGTGCGCTGCCGGGCGGTGCGCCGCAGTTGTTCGCCCAAATCACCAATAGCGGCGTCAGTGAGGCCGAGGTCATCCTCAGCTTGCGCGCCGATTCAGACCCCGTGCCGCTGGTCAGTGAACGCTACACCATCCCGCCGGGGGCGTCGTTGCCCATCACCTCTACCGCGCCGTTGCCGGAAGGCGTGCAAGTGCTGTCTGCCAGCATCACGACGACGGTCAATTCGATCAGCGGGGATTTATTGGCGCAAGACAACACCGCTTACGCCGTCATCCGCGATTCTGAGGCGCGCACGGTCTTGTTGGTCACGGATGAAAACCTGTTCCTAGAGCAAGCCCTCGCCACCTTGCCCGGCGTGCGAGCCTTCAAAGCGCCGCCGGGGCGCCCGTTGCCCGCACAGCAGTTCGATTTGACGATTTTTGACCGCAATTTGCCCACCGCATTACCGAACGGTGATGTCTTGTTCATCGCGCCGCCGGGGTCGGTATCTGGGCTGTTCGGGAGCGTAGCGGATGAAGTCGGCAACGTCGGGCGACTCGCGACCCCAGTCGGGGATGAACGCCTGACTTTCGTTGACCTAGAGGCCGTCTCGGTCTTAAAATATCGCCCACTGACCGATGTCGGCTGGGCGGACGCGCTGATTACGGCAGATGATGTGCCGCTGATGGTGGCGGGCGAGCGCGGCGGACGGCGGGTCGCCATTTTCGCCTTCGCGCTCAGTGATAGCGACTTGCCGCTGCAAATCGCCTTCCCAGTGTTGATGTCGAATTTGTTGGATTGGTTCACCCCGCAGGGCGCGCTGGACGATACGGCCATCAGCGTCGGGCAGCTAGAAATCATCCGCCCGCCGTTGGACGCCGACACCGTGCGCGTGACCGCGCCGGATGGGACAATCCGCGACTTCGCCATCGAATCGGGCGAGGTGCTGTATCCTGATACCGGGCAAATCGGACTCTACACCGTCGAGGTGCTACGGGGCGGAGAGGTCGTATTATCCGAGGTGTTCGCGGTGAATCTGTTCAGCCCGTCCGAGAGCGACATCACGCCGCGCCCTGCCGCGCTCAACGGTCAATCGCTGACGGTCAGCACAGCCGACGAGCAAGGGCAGTTAGAATTTTGGCCGATTCTGGCGCTGATTGCGCTGTTCATCCTGCTCATCGAATGGAATATCTACCACCGCCGCCAGACGGTCAGGCCGGTGGCCGTCCCCACGACGGGGCATCGCCCGCAATCGGCCATGCGACGGTGATGTCCAGACGCCGTAGAGATTCACAGACTACGGAGAAAAACTATTTCACATTAGGCGTAAGATGTTCAATTTCTAGCGATTCGATATAGGTTTGCATCGCATATTTCAGGCCTTTAGGACGTTCTGATAGCTTGTGTAGACGATTCTAACACAGGCGCGATACAGTACAGGGATGAATTAAGAGGGACGGGTGTTGTGTAAAACAACAGAGTCACCCCATTAAAAATGCCGCGCCTTACGATTCGCGTTACAATAAACATGACGATGGGCGGCACGGCGAAAATATCAACAGAGGACATCCCATGATACGGTTTGAGCGATTCACCGAACGCGCACAAGACGCGGCCACCCGCGCCTATGAAATCCTCCAGCGTTACGGTCATAATCAACTGGATAACGAACATTTGCTGTTGGCGCTCCTAGAGCAAGCTGATGGCGTGGTCGGGCAGATTGTCGAACGCCTCGGCGCGGACTCCAACATCATCCGAAATAAGCTGGACGAACATTTGCGCCGCGCCCCCAAAGCGGCCATTTATGGCGGCGGGACGGGACAGGTTTTCATCACCCCGCGAGTGAAGGCCGTCATTGACCTCGCCAATGAAGAAGCCAATCGCCTGAAAGATGAGTATATCTCCACCGAGCATATCTTCATCGCCATCCTGAGCGAGCGTAACACTCCCGCCGTCCGCATCCTCGGCGAGGCCAGTATCACCCGTGACCGCGCTTATGACGTGATTAAAGAGGTGCGCGGCGGCCAGCGCGTGACCGACCCCCAGTCCGAGTCGCGCTATCGCACGCTGGAAAAATATAGCCGCGACCTGACTCGCGCTGCGATGGAAGGTAAGCTTGACCCGGTGATTGGGCGCGATGGCGAAATCATGCGCGTGATTCAAGTCCTGAGCCGCCGTAGCAAAAATAACCCGGTGCTGATTGGCGACCCCGGCGTCGGCAAGACCGCCATCGTCGAAGGGCTGGCGCAACGCATCGCGTCGGGCGATATCCCAGAGCCATTGATGGGAAAGCGCGTCATCAGCCTTGACCTCGCGGGCATGTTGGCCGGGTCGCGCTTCCGTGGCGAATTTGAAGAACGCCTCAAGGCCGTCATTGATGAGGTACAGCGCGCCGCCGGTGAAATCATCCTGTTCATCGACGAAGTTCATCAGGTGGTTGGCGCGGGCGCGGCTACCGGCGCAATCGACGCGGGGAACATGATGAAACCGGCCTTAGCCCGTGGTGAATTGCAGTGCATCGGCGCGACCACGCTGGACGAATATCGCCAGTATATTGAAAAAGACAGCGCGTTAGAGCGTCGATTCGCGCCGGTGTATGTCGAAGAACCGAGCATCGACGACTCGATTGATATGCTCTATGGGTTGCGTGACCGCTACGAGGCACACCACAAAGTTACCATCAGCGATGCCGCGATTGATGCCGCCGTCCGCCTGAGTGACCGTTATGTGACTGGGCGTAAGCTGCCCGATAAGGCGATTGACCTGTTGGACGAAGCTGCCGCCAAATTGCGCGTGGCTTTATATGCGTTGCCCGCCAATCTGAAAGAGATGAAGCAGCAGATTGAGCGCCTGACGGGTGAGGAAGAGGCCGCCGGTGTCGCCCGTGATTACGAGCGCGCCGCCAACGTCAAGCAGAATCGCCTTCAGCTTGAGAGCGATTACGCCCGCGAAATCACCGCATGGCAGACGCAGAATCGGCTGGATGAATTGGTCGAAGCCGAGGACATCGCGCAAGTGGTCGCACAGTGGACGGGCATCCCGGTCACTCAGATGTTAGAGACCGAGAGCGAAAAACTGCTCCGCATGGAAGACGTGCTGCACAAGCGCGTGATTGGTCAGGAAAAAGCCGTGGCCGCGCTGTCCGACGCGATTCGGCGCGCCCGCAGCGGTTTGAAAGACCCGCGCCGCCCGATTGGGTCGTTCATCTTTTTGGGGTCGTCCGGCGTCGGCAAGACCGAACTGGCGAAGGCGCTGGCCGAATTCCTGTTTGATGACGAAGACGCGCTGGTGCGTATGGACATGAGCGAGTACCGCGAACAGCACGCCGTCAGCCGCTTGTTCGGCGCGCCGCCCGGATATGTCGGTTATGAAGAAGGCGGCCAATTGACCGAGGCCGTGCGCCGTCGTCCGTACCGTGTTCTGCTGTTTGATGAGATTGAAAAAGCGCACCCGGATGTCTGGAACGCGCTGTTGCAACTGTTGGAAGATGGTCGCCTGACCGATGGACAAGGGCGCACGGTAGATTTCCGCAATACGGTGGTCATCATGACCAGCAACCTCGGCACCGAATTCATCAAGCGCAGCGGGGCATTGGGCTTCATTCAATCCAACGATGAGCAGTCGATTGTTGACCATCAGAAAATCGAAAAGGCCATGCGCGATACCTTCCGGCCAGAATTCCTGAACCGGATTGACGATGTGATCATCTTCTCGCCGCTGTCGGTAGAAGATGTCATCAGCATGATTGATATTCAAATCGGCGCGCTGATAGGTCGACTCAAAGAGAACGGCCTACAAATCGAATTGTCGCAGAAGGCGCGTACTTTTCTCGCCCGCGCCGGCTATGACCCCCAGTTTGGGGCGCGCCCGCTGCGCCGTGCTATCCAACGCTATATCGAAAACCCGTTGAGCGTCCGCTTGCTGCGCGGGGATTTCAAGACGGGCGACATGATTATGGTCGATGAGGTCAACGCCGAAATCACCTTCAACCGTCAGGCGCAAGGCTTGGTCGATCCGTTCCACCCGGCGGATATCGATGCGATGAGTGGGACGCCCGCCGTCGAGACCGAACCCCGCTGGAATTAAAGATAATAACCAAATCCCTTGCTCAGATTTATACTTGAGCAAGGGATTTGGTTATCAATCTAGCTCGCAAGTTTATCTTAACCGTATATAAAAATCAGCCTTACCACTTTTGTTTTTCCGTCGATCCAACTCGATAAAATCGGGACGCTGTTCACCCAGTTCTGAGACCAATTGGGATAGTAATTTATATCCGTAACTACGTGGGTCAAATCCCGGGTCATTCTGACGTAGGAAATGCCCAACTGTGCCGAGGTGCGCCCATCCATCTTCCTGTGCTGCTAACTCAAACGCTGTTTGAAACAGATTTTCCAAACTTGTAGCACCCGTCGCAGGACTTGTAGGAATGATAGGGACTTCGGTAAATGTCTCGGCAAGATATTCTGTTTGAGGAATAGGTAAAGCGTTTTTAACTTCAAGCTCGGCGAGGGTTTCTGCCTCAGTCTTTAGGTTTTCAGTGTAAACGAATACGTCACATGCGCTGACAAAAGCGCGAGGGGTCGTGCTTTTACCGATGCCCATTACAAACAAATTTTTCTCGCGGATGCGTGTTGCGAGACGGGTATAGTCACTGTCACTAGAAGCAATACAAAAACCATCAATGCCAGCTGTATATAGAATGTCCATCGCATCAATGATTAAAGCGCTGTCTGTCGAATTTTTACCACTGGTATAACTGAATTGTTGGAAGGGCTGTAAAGCATAAGTGTGTAACACAGCTTTCCAGCTTTTCATGTTGGGTTCAGTCCAATCACCATATACGCGACGGATAGTCATAACGCCATATTTGCTCACTTCAGCTTGCATTTGTCCCAACAAAGAGGCTTGTGCGTTATCCCCATCAATCATCAATGCAATACGACGTGGTGTTTCCATTTCGACACTCCTGTTTGAGAATTCGGGTAACTACTAGCCCTATTTGAGGGGAAAACGAGGTTTTGACCGATACTCAGCCCAATCATCTGAGGGAAGAAGTTCTCTACGCCTCAGCCAGTTTGACGCGCTACTTCATCAAATTGAGGGAAGAAATGGGGGCTGAGTAGTTACTTTCACGCTCTCTATGCGGCGTTCTTAGGTACCCCTTTACCCCTTCTCCCCAAATCCCAGCCTGATTAGTTACCAATAATGTGAGATGCACCCGACTGGGATATAGACCGTGACGTTATCGCTAAAAAATTACCGCCGCGCGTAACGTTGGGTCAGGCGTTGCTTAACCCGTTCGGGCGAGTCGGTGGTTTTGATGAATTGCAAATCGGCTTGTTCGGCCATAATCTGCTTAATCATGATTTGACTGGTCTCGCCAGTTCGGATGGCAGTCGCCACTTGATCGGCGGCCCGTCCGCTGCCCTCCAAAATGATCATCGGGATACGGCGCTCCACCGCCATTTTGAGTTCACCCAGCGCCACGTTGCCCCCGTTAATCAACATCCCCAGCATCGGGTATGTCCCAAACCCCGACAGACAGCGGGCAAGGTCTTGAATCAGCGCCGATTCGACGCCCCACGCATCGCCTTCTACCAAGATAAAATGCGAATGGCTGTCCTCTAACTCGCCCTCGGCCTTGAGGTTTTCATAGCCGGGGAACTTAACCTTGCTCAACGGCGCGATCCCGATCAACGGAAAATTATACTTCCCGCGTCGCCGCGAGTCGCCCGCCATCTGCATGATGCCCGACTCTGTGCCGCCATCAATTAAGATCAGGCCGTTTTCTTGGGCGAACTCGGCGATGGTGTCGATAATGCGCTGTGTGCGTTGCACATCCTCCGCCGACATCGCGCCCGCGCCACCCACGATGAACAGGGTTGGCCCGGCGGTGGTCAGCTTGAGTTGGTCGCGCACATATTCCGGCTTTGTCCCGGCAGGTGAATACACGCCAATCGCTTTCGTGCCATTGGCAAAGGCGATATTAAAGACCTTGCCCGGCGCTGGTCCCGCGATGGCGAGGACAGACTGACGTAGTCGTAAGATCACAATCACGCCGACCAGCACCATAAGGACGATCACTAACCCAATCAGCAGTTCTGGCGACATACGCCCCCCGTTGCATTTTATCCACACATCCAGCTTGGGGCTGGCGTCTGCCAACCCACCTTTGTTTCAGATATTATGGTCGGAGTTATGCGAAAGGACAAATCCAAACCCCATGACCGCCGTATTTGCCAACCCACTCTTAACATGGTTTGACCGCGTAGCCGCCGATTTGCCGTGGCGCAGTCGCGAGTCTGTCCCTGACCCGTATGCCGTCTGGCTGTCGGAGGTCATGCTGCAACAAACTCAAGTCGAAACCGTCATCCCGTACTTCCAGCGATTCTTAGCGGCTTACCCGACGGTTCGGGCGCTGGCCGATGCGCCATTAGATGACATCCTCAAGCAATGGGAGGGCTTGGGTTATTACAGTCGCGCCCGCAATCTCTACCGCGCCGCGCAAGTCGTGGCTTATGAGCATGAGGGGCGCTTCCCAGAGGCCGCCGCCGCGCTCTTGAAGCTGCCCGGCATTGGGCGTTACACCGCCGGCGCTATCGCCAGTATCGCCTTCAATCAACAGGCCGCGCTGGTCGATGGCAACGTCTACCGTGTGTTCGCCCGCCTGATGGATTACGCGGGCGACATCACCACCCCGGCGGCACAAGCCCAGATGTGGGCGTGGGCGGACGAGTGGATTCCGCCGCAACGTCCGGGCGATTATAACCAAGCCCTGATGGAATTAGGGCGCACAGTCTGCACGCCCAAATCGCCCGATTGCGGCGCTTGCCCGATCCGAGAATTTTGCCGCGCCGCCGATGCAGGCACACAAGCCGAGCGCCCAGTCAAGAAAAAGGCTGGGAAGAAGCCGCATTATCAGGTTACAGCGGGCGTGATTCGCGGGGAGGACAACCGTCTGCTCATCGCCCAGCGCCCGATGGAGGGTTTATTGGGCGGGCTGTGGGAGTTCCCCGGCGGCAAGCAAGCGGCGGGTGAAACGCTGTCGGACTGCCTTCAACGCGAGTTGATGGAAGAATTGGGGATTGAGGTCGAGGTCGGCGACGAACTGTGTGTGGTGAAACACGCCTTCACGCACTTTTCCATCACACTGCACGCGCTGGCGTGTGTTCACAGCGGCGGGACGCCACAAGCCCTCCAAGCGCGTGCTTGGGCGTGGGTGACGGAGGCTGAACTGGATGCTTACAGTTTTGGCAAGGCTGACCGCGAGGTGATTAAGTGGCTGCGCGGTCAATCTCATCGGTTGCTCTGATCTCCACCGCGCTGATTTCTTGCGTCAGGGTGGCGACGGAGGCTTTGGGCTTGGCTTGTGTGGGGTGCGGTAGCCGTAAGGTGAAGGTACTGCCCTTGCCGACTTCACTCTCCACGAGGACATCCCCGTCGTGTAATGCGCTAATACGCCGCACAATCGACAAGCCGAGGCCGAGGCCGCCGTGCTCGGTATTGCGCGCTTTGTCAACTTTGTACATGTGTTCAAAGATGTTGTTAATTTCGTCAGGCGGGATGCCCACGCCGGTATCTTTGATGCTGATGACCGCATACTCGGGTTCTGAGCGCACAATCACTGTGATGTTGCCGCCTTCCGGGGTGAATTCCATCGCATTATCGATCAACATCGTTATAGCGCGACCCAGATAAGCTTCTTCCCCGCGCACCGAGACCTCGCCGTCAGGCTGTTCCAGCGTCAAAATCAGGTGCTTTTCCTCAGCTTTCTTGCTGATCTTCTTGACGACATGCCCCGCCATCGTGTTCAACGACAGCGTGCGCGCCACAATCTCAGCTTGTTCCAGTTCCAACATCAACATCAGATCATCGATCAAACGCCCGAGGCGCGTGGCTTGCCCCCCAATCACGTCTAAGCGTGCGCTGGCCTGTGGATGATCGGGCTTGCGCTTGAGCAGATACAGACTGGTCTGGATGATCGACAACGGCGTGCGGAATTCGTGCGAGATGTCGCGCACAAAATCGCTCATCAGGCGCACGCGCTCTTTCTCTAACAACAGTTCAAAGCGTTGCGATTCCAACCGGCGGCGCTCAGTCACATCGGCGACCACACAGTACGCGCCCGCTGGCTTGTTATCAATCAAGCGCGGCACGCCCGTAATCAGGACTTCGGTCAGATGGCCGTCTTGCTGATGCCGCAGGTGAGAGTTGTAGTTGCTGACCATGCCGCGTGCGCGGAGGGCGCGATTGTGTTCTAGCGTGGCGAAGTCTTCTTCTTCGGTGAATTCCGACGGCATACGCCCGATCAGTTCGTCTGGAGTCAAGCCGATCATCTGGGCGTAAGCCGGGTTGACATAGATGAATTTCCTGTGGTCGTTGACCACCGTTACCCCTTGACCGAGATTGTCCATGATGCTCAATGTGAACTGGCGATTAACCTCAAGGATTTTGTCTGCCTCGGCGCGGAAGATAGCGGCGCCGAGGATGTCGGCGGCCAATTTCAGCGCGTCAATCATGGACGGATCCCAGACACGCGGCAGCTTGCAATCATCAAACCCGATCATGCCCCACCACTCGTCGTCGGCAAAAATTGGGGCGATTAACAGCGATTTAATCCCCTGATTAATTAGAAAATCCTGTTCCACCTGTGGAAAATTGTCGAGCGCGCCATACAACGGGTCATTGGCGCTCAACACTTGTGCCCAGCGCTCAAAACCAATCCCTATTAAATCAATGTTTTGCAGTTCCGGGTTGTCGATTTGAGGGGGGGTCTCAAGGTCGCACCACTCCGCTACTTGTGACAACAACGTCTGATCATCCGGCGCGATGTGCTTACGGAACACATAAACCCGGCTCACGTCAACCGCGACGCCCAATTTGTTCAACATATCCGGCAGATGGTTCTCCCAATCCGGCTCGTGTAAGAACATGCCAGAGGCGTCCGCAACCGCACGCATGATGGCGTCCCGGTTTTCGAGGGCGTCCTCGGTTGCTTTGCGGGCGGTCACATCCATCAGCGTGCCGAACAAGCGCCCGTCGTTAGGGTTGAGCGCGCCGCGCACTTGCAACCAGCGCAAACCGTGTTCAAAACTACCCAGCCGTATTTCGATTTCGATGCGGTCAATTTTGCCGTTCAAAACATGGTTGAGCGCGGTGTAAACCTTTGCATGGTCTTCAATCGGGACATAAATCAACGCATCATCGAGCGATTTGATGTCTTTAGATTGACCGCCCAACATCAGTTTGAGCGTGCTATCCACCACAAGTTGGTTGGTATCGGGGTCATACTCGTACACGCCCAAGCGACTGGAACTGATGGCGGCGTTATACCGTTGATTGGTGGCTTGCAATTGAGCGCGAATCGACTCGACCTCGCTCAGATCTTGCGCCACGCACAACACCCCTTGCAGTGAGCCGTCGTGGGCGGTGACGGCGGTGTAGGTCACGGCCATCGGCAGAAAACGCCCAGCCTGAGTGCGAAAATTGCGCGTCAGACGAACGCTGCTATTTTCGTGCAGCGCGTCCAGCGCCGAAAAACCTGCGCTGCCCTGTACCCAAAAATGGTTGATAGATTGCCCGACCATCTCGTCTTGTGAATAGCCCAACGTCTTGCGGGTAGCTTTGTTCACCCGTTGAATCACCCCGTCGGGCGACATCAAAATCATCAAGTCGGCCATTGAGGACATCACATCCTCAAGCTGGCGGCGCAGGTCGTCTGATTGGCTCATCTGGGCGTAGGTAGCGCGCCCACGATAATTCAACCACAACGCGCCCCCCATCACCAAAAACGCGCTCCCGACAAAGACATCCATCCCTGTTGGCGCCTGTCCTTCCACCATCCATGTGAGTCCGATTAGCACGAACCAACTCACCGCAGCCCCGATCACCGTCATATCTAAAATCCACTGCGACAAGGCTGCCCGTTGAAGGCGAGGTTTTAATTTTAAGAGGTGGGAGTCGTCGGTATTTTGAGGCATTTTGGGGTTACTCTTGCTGAGGCATCTTAATGCCCTCTTATATAGTAAAAGATATAAACATTCCTATTATAGAATCGTTTTCATTTGCCCGTGCATTAGGGTTTTAGACTATGACTCCGGTGAGGAGGTTTGGTGAGTGAGACAAAATTCCTATGCGCGGTAGGTGCATTTCACATTTTGGCATAGCAGGCGGGGAAAATACAAACGGGCAGGGACACGGGTGCGCCCCTGTTGTACGCCTTGCAGCTTATCACACAGCATGTCATTTTTATTTTTGTTGTCCATTAGGGCAAACGCATCAAACTATTTACGGGAAAGCCGCCATGGAATCGCCTCGTTGGACGCCAGACGCTGAAGCGTCCGTCTGCCATTTGAAGCCCCCTGAAGGGGACTATAAGGCGAGAATCGTAACTACTCAGCCCCTATTTGAGGGGGAAATGAGATTTTGACCGGTACTCAGCCCAATCATCTGAGGGAAGAATTTCCCTAATGTCGTGTTTGGCGGGCGCACACACGGGTGCGCCCCTACGAACCACG
>Ga0105046_10010188_pt1 | contig 14643 bp, 12 predicted proteins | sample MAT03_FD_78385 | JGI IMG/M metagenome (GOLD analysis project Ga0105046, IMG submission 78385) | Freshwater microbial communities from Lake Fryxell liftoff mats and glacier meltwater in Antarctica - MAT-03 (megahit assembly) | ecosystem: Environmental > Aquatic > Freshwater > Ice > Liftoff... | reverse complement strand
ATCGACGCCGTCGCCACTGACCTCCATGCCAGAAATCGCCATCAATGAACACCGCCAGCCGATGCCGCGGGAAAACTACATCCGGCTTGCCCGGCAGACGCGCATCGCAAACCCGAAAGCGATATCCGGCGGCCCAGATCGCCCGGCGAAAGGCCAGCTCCGGCCCAGTGTCGCGCGAGCGAACGAGCGCCATCCTCTGACTGCGCTGTTCCCGCGTAAGCGCATCCATGCCAGGCGACCGTGGAGAAAAAAGATCAACAGCCCCTTGCCACTTGAAGATAGCAAATCAGCGCGAGGAGAGGAAATTGAAGCAGGGACGAACGTAGGGCGATTTGAAGAGCAATATTTAGAAGTGCCCTTGCCCATCAACTACCCATGTGCCCTCCGCCTGCTGCCAGGCCCATAATGTAAAGCCACATAATGATCGGAAGCGAGAACCAGATCAGCAGCACAATCACGATTATCTTAACGCCTCGGCTTAACGGACGGCGTCCGACGTAGAAAAGCTTCCAAATGACCAGCAGAATGCACGTGATGAGTAGCGGCGCCGGGACGAATAGGAGCGGACCCATAGCTCACCCACGCGGATATTGCCGGCAATACTCATACATTGCCATCGCCGTGGCGGTCGCCACGTTGTGCGCTAGCGGGCGGCCGTAGACTGGGATCTCGACCACGGCGTCCAGCAGTTTAAGAATGCTTTCGTCCAGTCCGCCGCGTTCGTTCCCCACCACCAAGGCGGTGTTGCGCGGAAACGGAAATTCGTAGATGCACTGCGAGCCTGTCGTTTGCTCCAGCCCTACCAGACGGTAGCCTTCGGCGCGGAGCTTTACTAGTTGCGGCTCCAGCGTGCGGTGGACTTCGATCGAGACGCCTGTCGGCTCGTCGGCGTCGATGGAATCCCGGGCGATCTTGTCGATGACGCGGGCGTGCCCACAACAGATCACCCGCGACACTCCGCAACAGCCGGCCGCCCGCACGATCCGCGACAGGTTCACGTTACTGCGGAGCGGCACGCAGGCGATGATCAGTTCGCGCGGACGCTCCAACTCGGTCGGCGGCTTGTGGCGCAGGTGTTCGAAGTCTGACATGCTCTACGACTATTCCGGCTTGGCTTTCACCCGGCCGTCGATCACGTCGTCCAGCACCGCGGTCAGGTTATCGAGCGCGCCGGACGTCAGGCCGGCCACGCGGGCGTGCGCGTCGAGCGCGGACGTCTCATATCGCCCTCGCTCGCGATACTTGATTCCACGCGTGGCCCGAGCAGATGGATACTGTCCACCATAGGAGTAGTCCGTCAGACGTATCGTGCTGTTGAGCGCGCAATCGACCGGCTTGGCCGGAGTCTCGTACGGCTCAAGATAGACGAGTTGCTTTAGGTCATGGGTTGTGATGAAGGCGTGGATCTCAACCGCTGCCGATGCGGCGTCCGTGGTCGACGCAGGGACGCGCATGCGAATGAAGATCAGCTCCAGCGATGGTTCCAGGTTGGGCGGCTCGGCCGTGTCGTCCGCCACCACGCGCCGCCCCTTGGTGCTCAGCACCAGCGTGCGCAGGTTATCCGCGGTCCTCGGCTCGTCCGGCTTGCAAAACAGCCCCAGACTGCGGACGTCTTGCACTGCCGCTTGCTGAAGCGACGCGAACTTTTCCGTCTGCTCCGCCTGTGCGAAAGCGCCGACCGCCGCCAGTGGCTGGTAATGCAAATAAGGGACTTCGGCCGCGCCAGCGCGATCGACGCGAACTTGCAGGCTGACGTAATTTTTGTTGACCCGGTCCATAATCTTACCGCTGGTGAATCGCGGCAGCCTGGCCTGATCCGCCGCGGTCATGCGGACGCCAAATGTCAGCGCCGGCCAGCGGCCAGACGCCAACTCTCCGGGAGTGGCGGAGTTTGTCGTGACAGTCGGCGCGGAAGTAGCGGCTTGGAATTTCGCCGGCGCAAGCGGCACGCCGGCGGGGAGCTGCTCGCAAGCGTATGGACTCTTCAAATGCGCCGCGTCCAATTCTTTGACCGTCCGCGGAATGCGTTCGAGAACGCGCGTCGCTGGAAGCGTTCCCGCAGCCCGCAAGTTGGTCACGGTCAACGCTCCGCCAAACGCCGCACAGCAACATACAAACAGGCGCAACGCATGACTGAATTGCGCGCGAGCAAACGCCGGCGTCTGGCGCTCGTTTGTTGTCACGTTGTTGAGCCGGCGATCAACCATGCTGGCATTGTCGAGCGCCATCGCGACGCTGTCCAGGAATTGCCCGGTGAAATAACAAACCTGCGCTGGTGCGCAATAAAAAACCGCAAGGACGCCCTGCCCCGTTGGCGTCCTTGCGGCAATTATCTATCCAAACAATCCGTTCGCCGGGCTAATGCGCCGTCGTCGGCCTTACGGCTTGGACTTCTCGTCCGTCGCCGGCTCGTCGCTCTCTTCGTCTTCGTCCGCGGCGTCGTCCTTCACGCCACCCGCTTTGGCAGCTAGCTTGGAAGGCTTGGCTTCCAGCAGGTTTTGCGAAGGATCAATCGAGGCGTAGAACCCAAACATCATTTCTTCCCAAGTCTGGTCACCAAACTTGACCATGCTGCTGGGGTCAGGGTTCGCCGGATTGTCCACCGAATTGTCAAAGTGCGCGATGCAGTGGAGCGTGCTCCCCTTGGGCAACAACTTCGGCTCCGCCAGCTCGTAACGAAGCTGCCAGTTGAAGTCCCATTGCGGCACATCCAGCAAGATTTCCTTGTCGCCGTTCGGGTATTCCAGCACAAAGCGGAAGTCCTTGCCGCGCAAATGCATGTGCGGCGTCATATTCAACAATAGCATGTCGCGACGGAACTTATGCTTGGCGGCCACTTCGTGGTTCGGATCGTTGGCCGGAATCTTCAGACTCAGGTTGCCGACCAGGTCGCCGTGGCTCTGCTGCTTGATCGTCTTGGGATCCGCGAACTTTACGCCCATCATGCTACGATCAAACGCAGCCGTGCCGTTAGGCGTGTAGTGCATCTGAAAGACCAGCTTCGATCCGGCCGGAACCTTGATCGCAGTGCCTGGCGCATGCACATTGAGGCTATTGCCCGGTGCATAACCACCGAGGCCACCCCCTTCGCCAATTGGGTTGGCGCCCTGGCCACCGATGAAGCAAATAATATGGTGAACCACTCCGGCATTGCCCGGACGGCATTCGGTGGCCTGCACCCACTTGTCTTCTGTCCAGCCTGGATCGACGGTGAAGTACTTGTAGCTGACCACGCCTTCGGCCGGGACTTCGTACGGCTTGTCGTCCACGTAGATGATCTGATCTGGCTCACCCATCTTCCAACCGACAAAGTATTCCTTCTTCGGCGGCAGCTGAGACTTGTCCCCTTCGGGGCAACCGTTGCTGACCCAGGTGGAGAGGAGCTTCTTCTCCTCGTCCGTCAGTCGCGGATCATTCACGAAATTGCCGTGCTTGGGATTGGCGAACCAAGGGGGCATGCGACCTTCGTTGACCACTTCGCGAATCGTTTCGGCCCAGCCGACGATCTCGTCGTAAGACTCCATGGCGAACGGAGCAAGCTCACCGGCGCGGTGGCACTCCTGGCACTTCGCCTGCAAGATCCGGGAGATCTGATTCGAGTAGGTGACGTCCCCCTTCGACTCGCGCTTTACGCGGCCAATCAAACAGCCATCCGCCTTGACCAGTGGCTGGCTGACCGGCTTGCCCTCCAGGACTTCGCCAATGGCCTCGGCCAGATCGCGGCGCGCCAACCGCGGCTTGGCGTAACCGGCGCCTGTCTTGAAACCGAATTGATCGTCGACCCGGCCGGCGTATCGCACAACCCGATCTTGATCCAGCACGAACACCTCAGGCGTGCGGGTGGCGCCCAATAGATCCGCGACCTTGTTATTCATGTCCTTCAGGACAGGCATCGTGAGGTTGTGCGTTTTGACAAACGTGGCGATGTCTGCCAGTGAGTCTTGGGAGTTGGCGTCGACGGCGATGAACTTCGCCCCCTTCGCTTCGTATTCCGCGGCCAAGGTTTGCAGGCGCGGCGCGTAGACGCGCGCCAGCGGGCATTCGGTTCCCACGACGGCAATCACCAGCGCCTTCGCATCTTTGTATTCCGCCAACGAGTGCTCTTTGCCATGCACGTCCGGGAGCGAGAAGCTCTCGACCTTGCGGCCAATCGGCGATTCGTCTGCAGGCGCCTTAGCGGCGTCCGCGGCAGCTGCGACAGCCACCGCCAAGATGACAAACGTGAAACTTACGGCACGGCAGAACGTCCGCATAGAAAACCTCGCTGAGAATGGCGCACTCAAAACGATCGGAAATGATTAGCTAACAAACTAATATCTAGCAACCCGGATGGGGGAAGTAAATAGCGAACTTGAAACTTTAGCAGCCCGGTAGACGGCTCAAAACAACGGCGACCATAGTTCCCACGTGATTTCGACCCGCAACCGCGCCAATCTGGGATGTGACCTCGTGGAAGGAGAGCAGCCGGCGCAACAAACACGGCAAAAACCACCGGCGCCCAACACGAAAATTGAAAAACCGATAGCTGACCCCCATCGGCATCAACCATGTGCACGTGCAGTCGAACTCTGCAGTCAATACTCTGTGGGCTGGCATCCGGTTTCAACGCGCGCGCCGGATACGGCGCTGGGGCCTTCCAATCTCGCGCCGGCAAACCCAGGGACGACGCTTCCGGCCGATGGCTGCTTGGAAACGATCTGAGACAGCATCCGCCCGATCGTGTTCCGACACTCGCAACCTTCAACTCAGCGTCGCGGCCAGCTGCGGCAACATCTCGCGCAAGGCCCTTGCGCGATGGCTTAGGCAGCGTTTGACCGCCGCGCCTAGTTCGCCGAAGGTGCGGTGATATTCGACGATCTCAAACAGAGGATCGTAGCCAAAGCCCGCGTCGCCACTTCCTTCGAACAGAATCCTGCCGTGGCAGCGTCCTTCCGCCCGCGCGGCGATCTCGCCGCCAGGAGTGGCGAGCACTGCATGGCAAATGTAAAAGGCCGTGCGACGTTCGATTGGCGTCTTGCCCAAGTCGGAGAGCAACTTCACGTTGTTCGCTTCGTCCGTTGCGTCTGGCCCAGAAAAGCGGGCGGAGAAAATGCCGGGCGCTCCCCCCAGTGCGTCGACGCACATGCCGCTATCCTCGCCCAGCACCCACTCGTTTAAATGCCGCGCTTGCTGGATCGCTTTCCGCTCGGCGTTGGCGGCAAACGTCTCGCCATCTTCGATCACGGATAACGCCTGCGGGTATTCCGCCAACGTGCGGACGGTAATCCCCAGCGGCGCAACCAACTCGGCCAGTTCACTTCCCTTCTTGCGATTGTGCGTTCCGAGAACGAGCGTTGGCATGGCGGTCCGTGATTGAAGAAACCGTTTCAGTGGACGGCGGACGGAGCGATTACGCTAAGAAAGCCATCCCTTGGCTTCGCAACGCCGCGCGGAGTGTTGAGATCCCCTTGGGTCCCATTCCGTGCAGCCGCACTAAATCCGCTTCACGGATTGTGGCGAGTTGCGCCAGGTTTGCATACCCGGCGCCAGCCAGCGCTCGCAGCGCAGGTTGCGACAAACCGGCCGGGAATTCTTGCCCGATCGCCGCGGTGAGTTTATCGGCAGCATGTCGCGTGGCGCGCTCTGCATTAGAGCGCAGGGTGTCTTTTTATGTCGTCCCACGGACCGCGGTTTCATTGACTTGGACCAACACCTGTGCGTGTGTTATTCCAGCGTCCAACGATCAATCCTGGATTGACCGCGCTCGTTCGTGACCAGCAGACGCACCGAGTTCTTTCCGCCGCTCCCTTTGTAGACGTACTCGGACCTGGGAACGTTTTGTAGATTCGTGGTTTGCATGGAGTCGAACTGGAGAGGTTTAACCAACCAAGGCCGCTTCTTCACCGAACGCAAAAAGACCTCGGCGCCTTCCGCGCTCTTGAATTCCGCGGTCGTCGATTCCCAAGCCTGTCGGGCTTGCCCGGCGCGAATTTGCTCCAGAAACCGATCCGCCACCACCTGTCCTCCGCCAGCGTCCGGTTCGATCGGTCCGCCCCCCAGCATCCAGGCGCCAACGACGACCAGGGCGACGATCGCAACGATCGCGCATAGGACAACGACCAATCCGTTTCCGCTTCGGTTCGCGTTCGTGGAACGAAACATCTTCCGGATCTCCCATGTATTGGGTGGAAAAAATGCGCAATGAATTCTTACTGCGCAAGCAAGGTGTTCTCGCCGCCGTCGCGTGTCCCAGCGGCTCGCCAAACAGAAAGGTCAATCTGGTCACTCACAGAACGCGCGGATCCATCCAGCATCAGTACGTTGACCAAACCTGGATGGTAACTCCGCGCCGTCACCGCCGCGTATGTCGGAGCGGTTGCGGATTCGCCGTCGCGCATCGACATCAGATCGATCGAGACGTTCTCGCCGCCGCCATCCGAATAGGGAACTTTGAAGTTTGGAGTAAACGTCGTGGTATAGCCCGTTTCATGCACGTCCCCCTCAACCCATTCCGTATGGCCGTTGTTGTCGAAGGTCCCGCCATAGTACGCCGCGAGTTCGGCCGGCGTGGCGGGGGGCGCCACTCCGAGCGTGTCCGGTTTGTTTGTATCCCACAGGTTCGGTTGATAGGCCTTGACCTCGGCCGCGGCCATGGTGTTGGTCAATCCATCCGTGATGTCCGCCGGACGAAACGCGCGGTTGGGCATAAACGCGCCATCCCCCACGTTGCCCGTTTTCGGATCATAAATGAACCAGGTCCCTTGATTGAAAACATAGTTTAGCGGGTAGTGAACCAGCGTTGGCGTAATGCGCTCCGTGTCGTTTGGCTCGCTCGGACAGATATAAGTTGGGACGCGCGTTCGCGCCGCCTCCGGATTGCCCGTGAACTCGGGACTCTTGCTGTAATCGATCAAGCTGGCCAGATTTTGCAATTCGAGATAAGGCAACAGCCGGGATTGCGCTGACCAGGGCTGGTATGTCTGGCCGACCGGCAGCAGCGTGCTGGGGGGAAACGCGCCAACGGCGGACTGATAGCCGTGCAGCGCCAATCCAATTTGCTTCAGATTATTAGTGCACTGCGCCCGGCGACTGGCCTCGCGCGCCATCTGCACCGCTGGAATCAAAAGCCCGATCAGGATTCCAATAATCGCAATAACAACCAGCAGTTCCACCAGGGTGAAGGCCGGTCGAACGCGAATTGGCCTCCGACGTAAATCCATGTGTCGCATGGCAGAACACTCCCTACCAATGGGCCGTCAAAATGGAAACGCCACCATCATACAGTTCCGCGATGGGACTTCCAAAGCTGCCTTTAGTGAAAACGACAACTAGCGAGCCGAAAGACTCCCCCCGGGCGGGATATTTCGGCAAAAACTGCCGCGCAACGTGGGGGCGAGAAAATATGGCTCCGTCGAGCTTCCAAGGCTTGGGGCGCGCGGTCGGCTGAATCGCTGGGCGCCGCCAGCCCATCGCATTCGTTACCCCACCGCTGGTCGAACGCCAACCACTCAGAATCCGTAGCGACCATGAGGTAGCAGAGCGATGGTCGCAAAAAGCGCAGTTCGCATGCGCGCGATGTCGTTTGAAACGATCAAACCTTGTGAAAGGCGCAACTTCGTCGTTCAAAGATCCGTCTTAGTGCGATCAACCCCCTCCTTCAATTCCCCTAGTGTGGTCTCCTCGGTACCCCTCGATCAATACAAGCTAGGGTTGCGATGTAGCCACGACGCTCGGTCCGCTCGGAATAATCGAATCGCGAGAATAGTGAACATTTCAGCGCCGCGTGACATTTCATACTGTTCGTGCCGTCCAGAAGACGATGCGCCGATAGACGATTGGCCCTAGCTTTGCTAAGGTCCATCGTACCGGCGCTTGGGGTAAAACCGGAACGGAAGTACGACTTGTCGGTTGGAAAATTGGCGCCGAGGAGGAGCCCCCCATGCGAACCAAGAAACTTGGCCGCAGCCTGAACGATCCCCAGCTCAACACCCTCATTCGCCCACTTAGGTTTCTCGATAACCATACGAACCTGGCGTACCTGGCGATCGACTACCTGACCCCTGGTCTATTGGTCGCCGGCGCCGCGTCGCTGATTCACTTTCGCGCCGACCTGGGAATCTCCTGGTTTGTTCTCGTTCCGACCGTGGCTGTCGCAATCTTCTTGATCGGCGCCTGTCAGCATCGTCTGGGCGGCCTAGGGCACGAAGGCGCGCACTACATGTTGCTGAAGAATCGAGTGCTCAACGAACTGGTCTCCGACTGGTTCTGCATGTTCCCGGTTCTGACAACGACCGAGCAATACAGGCAGATCCATCTTGGACATCACGAGTTCACCAACGACTGGGAACGCGATCCGGAAATCCTCAACGTGGCCGAGACGCGCCGCATGGCGGACTTTCCGATGACCGCGCGGCAGGTCTGTCTGAACTTTGGACTGCGGCTCTTTTGGCCGCCCACATTGCTGCGCTACACCTGGGACATGCTCTACGTCAGCGCGCTGGGAAACGGAATTCATCCCTACATGCCGCCGGGGGCTGAACCCAAATATCCAGGCAAAGACGTTCGCAACTTTCGCCCCGCCACGCTCTTGGGCATGGCCTACATCGGCGTCATGGCGGCCGTGATCGGCGCGCTCGGCTTTTTTGGCACGGCCTGGTGGCAGTTGGCCGTGGCGCCCGTCGCGCTGTTGGCGGGAGCGGGCCTCATCATTTGGCGATTGCCGAGCGAGTGGTTCTTTCGTTCCAAGATCAAGCCAGTGTATTCCACCAAGGTCAGCAGCCTGATTCGCTTGGGTTACTTCACGTTTTTGCAACTGGTGATCTCGATCGTCCAGTTTTCGACAGGCCAGGACATTGCGGTTTATTTCTGGTTGCTCTGGATCGTGCCGATGGTGACCAGCTTCCCCTACCTGATGCTGATCCGAGACCTGGTGCAGCACGCCAATGCCGACGACGGCAAGCTGACAAATAGCCGCGTGGTGTTTTGCAACCCGTTGGTGCGCTGGGCGATGTTCGTCTATGGGCAAGACGCCCACCTGACGCACCACCTCTATCCAGCGGTGCCGCACTACAATCTGCCGAAGCTGCATCAGCTACTCAAGGACAGCAACGAAGAGTACGCGCAGTACGCCGTCGAATGCCACGGCCTGGTCGTCAAACGCCGGCCCGACGCGCCGACTGGTATTGAAGTGCTAGAGCGTCCGACCCGCGAGCCGATCGAAATGCCTGAACTGGCCGCGCTGCAAAGCACGGCGATTGACTAACAGCCTGTTGAATCTCTCAACCGGTTTTAGAACTTGCCGCCCAGCGACGGTCGCTCGTATTGGGCGCCGATGGATTCTTTCGGCACTTCCACCAGCATCGGTTGCACATCAAGCGGCACGCGCTCAATGATCATCGGCTGGGGCCCTTGCGCCGCGGCCGATGGGGAAGTCGACTTTTGCGGGCCTAGCGCTTGCATGATCGCGTGCGCCTGCGGATTGATCTCGATCTTGCCATCCGCGCGCGGCGTGCCGACGGTTGAATACGAGCCGACGGTCACAATACTGGCGAAGCGGTCGTGGAATTCATAGGCCTCGTAGCCCTTCTGCCGGAGCGCAAGTGTCACGCGGTGCGCCTTGTCCGCGGCGTCACCGAGCGTGCTCTCGAACTTCTTCCCTTTTTCAATTTCTTCGATCTGCTTGGGATCGATCACCATCTGGCCTTTGAACGTCGCGACCTTCACCGTGTACTTGCCAGGGCATTTCAACAAGCTGAACTCCACGGGACCGTTCATCTCCTGCACGAGTTTGTCGACTCCCTTAGGAGCAAAGTATTCGTCTGGCAGTAGTGGATTGGTAGTAATGAACGCGTGGCTCATCGGGCCCTTGTGTTTTTTCTTGGCCGTCTCAGGCATAACGGATTGTTGAATCATCCGCAAACGCCCCAGCGAGCGGCTATCGGTCTTCCCTTCGGCCAGACGCTTTTCCACGTCGAGGCAATCAGGATGCGCGTACTTAATCTTCTCCAGCATCTTGCGAGCAGCTGGATCGTCGACTGCTGAGAAGTCGCCGACCAGCACCGCGATCTCGTTCATTTCATTGACGCGATAGCGAACCTTCTTGGCGCCAACGCCCGCGCTCTTTGGACCGGCGTTTCCCAACGCGTGGTCAAAGTGCATGGCATGCGTGTAGGCCGGCATCTTGTAGCGTTTGCGAATTTCGTAAACCAACTCTTTGGCTTGCGTTTCGGCCTCTGGTCCGGAGAACGTCACGGCCATGATCGCCCACGGTCCGCAATTCTCTGTCAGCGGATAGGACTGATTCGGATCGGCCTCGAGCTTCTTGAACAGGTCGAGCTTGGCCCACGGAGGCGCAGCCTGCGCAGAAGCAGCTAGCGAGAACAACGTAACCAGGCTAAGAGCGACAAGGCGCGCTTGCATAGCGTCTCCAAGGAGTTGCCAAACCGGGGCATCGGCAGAACGAGCATGACGCCCAAAAGGCGCAAGACCGTGCTGCCGCCAAACCCGACTGGCCTGCGATTTCGACCGGGAAAGAAGCATCCGAACTGGGATCGCCGACAGTCGCTAGTGCGCCGGCCGGGATCGGAAAGGTCGCGGAGTCTAACAAAGCCCTGCCGACGGCTCCAGATCGAAAATTAGGCCTCCGGCGCTGGGCGTTTTGGCGTGATTCCCCGACCGCGCGCAGGACGCGCACTGCAAGATCGAGCGCCGCCAGGCGAATAAGCCTGGGAACCGTCTCCGGCCGCCAGGCGCCACCCGAAGTGGCGACAGCTTGGTCTGGCGTCACTTGGAGCGAACATTAGAATGGCGACGTAGTTAGCGCCAGCCAGCCAACTTGCGCATCGGGTGTCAACGGATCGATCAGGAGTCCACGAAACCGTGTCCAAAACCACAACAGGGCGTGAAACCGGCAAAGCGCCGGCATCTGATGAGACGCCGCTGAAGGACCCGGTGCTGGCGGCGACTCTGGCCTGGTTGGTCCCAGGCCTCGGGCATTGGTATCAGGGACGTCGATCCAAGGCCCTGCTCTTCTTTGTCTGCATCCTGGGGACATTTGTCTTTGGGCTCTACCTGGGCGAAGGTCGCGTCGTCTACGCATCCATGCGGCCGGGCGACAATCGCTTTCCGTATTTCTGTCAGGTGGCTGTTGGCATTCCGGCGCTGCCGGCACTGGTGCAAACTTACCGAAAGAACCACGGCGACCAGCCGGTCAACTTCCACCTCTGGAAAGATTTCATGGTCCCGCCTGGCCTATCCAAGGGCCAGGACTCGCCCAGCGAATTGGATCTCCTGCACAAGAATCTGAATCGATATTTCGAACTCGGCACGGTCTACACCATGGTCGCCGGCCTGCTCAACGTGCTGGTGATCTACGATGCCTTTGCCGGCCCCGCCGAGGGAACGCTGCTCAGGCGCAAGGACGAGCCCGAAGGGGCGCCCGAGCCACCATCCTAGGCGCCGTTTCATAGTCGCAGCTCCATAGTCGCAGTTCCATAGTCGCAGTTCCATAGTCGCAGCTCCAAAGTCGCAGTTCGCCGCTGCCAGTTTTTGAGATCAACTTTACTCCTCGCTGCTAGCCGAGCCTCCTGATGTTCGATCTATCCGCTATCCAACTGCTCGCCGTGGGGACTGACCTCTGGTTCGACCTGCCGCTGATCGTTGTCATCAGCCTGGTCTACTCCGGTACGCGCCATGAACGGAACGACGAGATTCTCGCCGGCGCCCTGCGGACCGGGACCTGGATCCTGGGCTTTATGCTGGCGATTTTTGTCGTACTAGGCCTGATGTCCTGGCGGCTGTAAAGAAAATCGCCGATCAGGCGGCGGATTTCCTGCACCGTCCAACGCCGCGGAATCGCCAGGCTTTTCTTGACTTGGGCCGGTCAGGCTCTTAGTGTGATTGCCGTGCGGTCCCCAGGCCGCCGGTTCCCATCTCAATGCATCCCCGCCGACAATCCGTGGCGAGGAATTGTTGTTGCCGAGACGACGAATGGACCGCCCAGTCCGCGTCAAACGTCCACGTCAAACGTCTGCGTTTCCGGGGCTTCCGGTGGTCGCCCCTCACCGTGATTTACCTAGGACCTAATAACGTGCAATTGGCTCTGTTTACGTGCGCAACGTTCGCGCTGATCAGCTTGCTTGCCTGGGCGCTGCCGATGCTCCAGCCCAAGCCGCGTCGGCGCGTCTCGATGGCGCTATTGCCGCTCGTGTTGGTAGCGATCGCCGCCTTGGCCCTTTGCGCAGGTGAACCCAAGGCATCGGCCGATCCTAAAGGCGAGACAACACCCAAAGCTGCCAGGCCTACCCCGCGCAAATTGGTCGCGCCCAAAAACTGGCCGGCCGACCACCCGTTGCCAGTGGTAGCGTCGAACTGCGTCGCCTGCCATTTAACCGCGGGTCGCGAACTGACCGACGCGGTGAAACACTTTGTCCGCAGCGCGCACGACCTGCAAGAGCTGACCTGCTATGACTGCCACGGCGGCAATCGTGAAGAAGACGCCAAAGCGCACGAGGAAGACTTCCACTTCATCGGCACCAAGCTCAGCGCCCACCTCCAAGCGTGCAGCGAGTGCCATAGCGAAGAGGCCGAGCAGCTAGCGGCAGGGCCCCATCACTGGGATTTTTCCAAACGGGTTAACACCAAGTTTCCCACCTGTGTCGACTGCCACGGCAACCACGATATCGGCAATCCGCCGGCCGATTTCAAGCTGGCGGACATGTGCCTGGATTGCCACCACACGCTGGAAAAAGACTATCCCAACGTCGCCTCGATCGTGGCGCACAACGACCGACTCACGGACGTGCTGCGCGACGTGCGGACCAAGACCTTGGCCCAACCGGACCCCATCCCCGAGGCCTTCCGCAAGGACCTCGGCAAACTGCGGACGGAAACCATGCGACTGATCCACGCCTCGAAGGAAGTCCCCGCCCATAAGGCCAAGGAATTGAACCAGCAAAGCGATAAAGTTCGCACTGGATTGCAGGAGTGGCTAAAATCAGCCAAGTAGGCGGCCGTGACCTGTGGCGGGTCCGACGGCCGCAATGACTCGCGCTTTGTTGGTTATTGGACATGTCTGCCTGAGACAACAGCAGCGCGTTTGCTTGAGACTCGTTCGTGAATCAAATCCAATTGCTCGCCAGCCCGTAAGAGGATTCCCATGCATCCTTGCCGCCACCGCCAAAATCGGCGTCACTTCATCCAGACCGCAGGCGCCGCCACGCTGGCCGCCAGCGCCGCCGGAAGATTGATCCATCCCAGCCAGGCTTTTGCAGACGACCAGGAACACAAGAGCGCGGACGTTGGCATCGCCCGCGGTTCGAGCATGGAAGAAGCAGTGCGCCGCGCCGTGGAACTGTCGGGCGGCATGGACTTTATCAAGCCAGAGCAAACGGTGCTGATCAAGCCGAACGTCACCGGCGCGATTCCCAGCCCGACCACGACAAATCCGGAAGTGCTCTACGCGGTGATCAAAATGGTCTCCGAGCGCGGCGCCAAGCGGATTATCGTCGCGGACCGCAGCTTCTCGGCCCTCTTCTCCACGGCCACACCCAAGACGATCGACGTCATGAAGCGCGTTGGGCATGTCGACGCCGTGAACCAGGCGATCAGCGATATCAAGGCGCCCGTTGTGGCCGTCGGCCTGGAAGACGCCGCCGCCGAGTTCGAAAAGCTGGGCAAAGACCCCAAGATCGAGCATTGGCGCAAGATCAAACCGGCCAAGGCCGAGCACTGGCCCGAAGGCTTTGAGCTAGCCGAGTTGCTGTTTGCCGTTGATCACGTCATCAACGTGCCGGTGATCAAGACCCACTTTCAGGCCTGGTTCACCATGTCGATGAAGGCCTTTGTCGGTATGAGCCATCATCGCAGCCGCCGCGAGTTCCACACCGCCTTCAAGGGCAACAACGACTTGCTCAATCAAAAGAGCTCCGGCAGTCGCCGCCGCGTGGGTCCCGCTGGCCGCAAGCTGGACGTGGAAGAAGTCGAGCCGATGGTCCATCGCGTTGCCGAGTTGAACCTGGGCATTACGCCCGCGCTCAACATCCTGGACGGATCGAAGAGCTTTGTCTTTGGCGGCCCGTCGCATGGCGACGCCGCGGAACCCAAGCTGATTGTCGCCAGCCGCGACCGCATCGCCGCAGACGCCACGGGCGTGGCCGTGCTGAAGCGATATGGCACGGAGCGGCGATTGCAGAACTACTCGATCTGGGAAAACCCGTTCATCATGCACGGCATCAAGATCGGCCTAGGCATCGACAGCCTGGAGAAGCTCAATCTGAAGTCGCAAGGCATCGACGACGAAGAGATGAAGACAATCAAAGAAATGCTGATCTAGTCCGGACAAAGGCTCTCCCTGACGAGAGGGTTGGGAGGGGGCCAGCAACGGACGATATTTCCCCAGGCCTTCAATCGAACCGAAGCCCGGGCGGCCAAGTGCTTCCCCTGTAGAAAAAAGGCGTTTCGCCGCCCGTGACCCCTGTAATCCGCGCCAACTACCGTGAACCTGCGCCGGTTTTTGGCTGTCGGACTCATTCTGGGGGCGAAAAGCCCTCCCCCGCATGGTTGAAACAACCGCTTGTGCGGCGTATTTTACATTATTCGCCGTTGTCGGCATTTGTCACGTGGCGCCCCGCAGGAGAAGTTCTGCGCGGGGGCCGGCCCGGCAGT
>Ga0105046_10010182_pt1 | contig 14646 bp, 13 predicted proteins | sample MAT03_FD_78385 | JGI IMG/M metagenome (GOLD analysis project Ga0105046, IMG submission 78385) | Freshwater microbial communities from Lake Fryxell liftoff mats and glacier meltwater in Antarctica - MAT-03 (megahit assembly) | ecosystem: Environmental > Aquatic > Freshwater > Ice > Liftoff... | reverse complement strand
GATGCGCCGCGCGATGAATGGGAAGTGACGATTCCTGCGAAGGACTTGCTTGTGCTCTCACCGAAGCTAATTCCAACTGGAGAGAAGAAGCCGAATCCTTACGTGAAGGGAATGAAGCTGAAGAGTGTTGTGCTCGACGATGTATTCGGAGGGCTAGAGTCGAATGCGACGTTTAAGGTGAAAGGAAAGACTCAAACGATTGAGGTGGTTTACGGCAAGGATTATTCCATTGGGGTGGTGTATGCGCCGGCCGGGCAATCGTTCATTTGTTTTGAGCCGATGACCGCACCAACCAACGCATTCAATACACCAGGCAGCTACAAAACAATCGCGCCAGGGAAAACCTGGCGCGAGAGCTATTGGATTAGAACTAGCGGTTTCTAGTTATTTTTTGACAGGGGCAGCGGTCTTCGGAGCGGGTGCCGGGGCTGCTGTCTTTGTTGCAGGAGGGGCGCTCATTGTTGAAGGCGCATTGGCGTCGTAAAGCTTGATGACGTCATTTGTGATATCCAGTGTGTTTGAAGCCCAGATTACTGGAGTCTGCGCTGAGCTGATGTCGAGGATCATCGAAAAGCCATTGTCGGTGGCGAACTTATTGATGACCTGCATAATACGGCCGCCCAACTCGTTCAATACCTTCTGCTGCTCGGCATCGAATTCGGCTTGGGAATCTTCGCTCTCACGTTGCAGGCTCTTGGACCTGAGTTCGATCTCGGACTGAAGCTTGCGCTTGGCCTCGTCGCTGCCTACCGTGCCTAGCTTCTGGTATTGGGCCTGGAGAGCCTGGACGCCAGAATTGGACTTTTCAATTTCCTTGCGACGGGGTTCGAAGCGGGTCTGAAGTTCAGCGGCAGCTTTCTGGCCGTCCTTGGTGGAGACGATGGCTTGCTGGATGTTAATGGTGCCCACCTTGTTCTGCGCGAAAGCAGAGGTAGCAAAGAGACCGAACACCACGGTGCCGGCCAAAAGGTTTTTTGCGATAAAGCTCATTTTCTTATTTTTCTCTTTCAAGATCGTATCATTCGGAATGTCTAGAATGTTCGGCTAATGGTGAAACGGAAAATTCGCGACCGCTCTCTGAAGATCGTACCTTGGCCAAACTGCGCAATCGAATTGATAAAGGTGGTTTGATTGGGGAAGTAGGAGCGATCCGCCGCGATAGGCGGCTGAATCACGTCCTCGACCCGGAGCGGGTTGTAAGCGTAATAGAAGCGGAATGGCGCGTTGACCACCGGCATCATGATCTGGACTTCAAGACCAGTGGACATGCGCGGCTTCTGCGTAGAACTAATCAGGAAGGCCTTGTTTTCAAATCCGGCCTGAGGAAAGTCGGCATTTAGCTCTGCGATACGACCAGGATTGAGGTTTAGCCCATTGGAACGGCTAATCCGGTTGACGCCGATATCGGCGAAAGCCGCCAGAACAACTGGCCCAAAGATTGGGATGCGGTATTCAAAGTTACCAACACCTTGTGTGTCGCCACCAGGATAGATGATCTGGTAAACAGGAATTTGTTGAGTGACGTTGGTGAGAATTAATCTCCCGTCACTGCCCAGACTACGTTGAACACGCGCACTCCCGTCCTCGTTGAGTACGGCGATCGTTGTTTTTGAAGGGATGTAAGCCATGGGGCTGATTCCCCAAATATCAAATCCGCGGATATCATTTTCGCCACCCATATAAAAGCGGTTGAAAGGCGGCGCGGTTTTGCCGCCAAAGCCGGAAACGAATCTGCCAAGCGTATGCACGCCGATGACGTGGCCCTTTTTAAAACCGGAGCGGAAATACTTGAAGTCGATCGTTGGTTCGATCATGTTGGTGTTGCCACCCAGGAAGGAGCCTGCGAATGTGCTGGAGATGAAGATCGATTTACCGCGTGACGGTGTAATGGGATGGTCGACCGTGTTGTACGAATAGTTCGGAATAATCGAAGACTGCCTAATGCCGGAAAGCTGATTGGGGCCATCGATATTCTGGAAGTTCACTGCTTCAAAGTACGTGCGCGCTGCTGTCGTAGACGGTGCGTACCTCGAATTCGAGTAGCTGTAGGTGACGCCAACTCTGGCGAAGCTTCGGCGAAGCAACGTTGAGGCGTTTGCAGTAAAGCCATAGCCATTCGACGAGTAGTTCAGCAGGTTGTCCCGGCCAATTGAATTAAACTGCTCTGTCACGTTGCGGCCAGAGAACAGTGAAACTTCGCGGCCCTGATCGTAATTAAATTGCTGGTAGAAGATCGTGAAGCCCACTTGGATTGGTTTGTCGAGAAAATAAGGTTCCGTAAATCCGAAAGTTGCTGACCGAATACGATCGCCAAGCTGTGTGTCGAGCGAAAGAGTTTCGCCGAGACCCAGGAAGTTGTTGGTGGAGTAGCCAAAGCTCACAAAGCTACCTGCGATGCCGGAGACGCCGCCAGACATTTGAACGGAGTTCCTGCCGCGTTCTTTCACCTTCAGAGTGATGTCTACTGTATTGTTCTTGGTGTCGCGAGTGATATTGGCTGCTTCGTTCTCTTTGAGCACTTCGAAGTAGCCCAACTGATTCAAGCGTAGAAGACTGACTTCCCACAGCCGGGAGTTGAACAAATCACCTTCGTCGAGAAGAATTTCACGACGGATGACTTTATCGCGAGTGGTCGTGTTACCCGCAAAATCGATACGGCGAACGAAGAATTGTTTGCCTTCATCCACACTGAGGGTTAGATCGATCTTACCGGTTTTGAGGTCTGGTTCGAAGCTTGGCTCCGGGACAAAATCGAGGAAGCCAAACTGGCCGTAAAGCTTGCGCATGTCTTCAAGACCCTTGCGCAGTTTAGCTGTCGAAAATACATCGCCTTCTCCCATGCCAAGCACGCGGCTGAACAACTCTTCTGGTGCACGAAAGAATTTGACTCCCACCAGATTGAGTTTTTGAAGGCGATACTTTGGACCTTCATCAATGTTGACGCGGAAATCAGCACGTTTGCCTGGTTTATTTGTCTTGATCACCGGGATACGGAAACCCTTACCGCCGACATCCTTGATCACCGGATTTTCGCTGCTTGCTTTGGCCGTAAAATAGCCCTTTTCCTGATAGTAGCTTTGTACACGGCTCATATCTTCTTCGAGCTTGGTGGCGTCGTAAGTTTTGGCGAATAGATTTTCAAGGAGGATGGAACGAGGGACACCGACGGGGCGAAGATTCTTCATTGCCCGCCTGACTACGGCGTCACTAAAAACCTTGTTTCCCTGAATGTCAATGTTGCCGACCTTCACCTTCGGGCCTTCTGCGACACGGAAGTTTACCTCAAGCGAGGAGGGAGGAATTTGACGAATTTCAGGTGTGACTGTGGCGAACTGGCGACCACGCTCAGAAAGATATTCCTTGAGAACGTTAGCAGCGCGTTGCACTTTGTTTGGATCGTATTGTTGTTCGACCTGAAGCCCAACTTTGCGCTCTTTAAAGCGGTCGAGGATTTCAGAGACAGTGACTGATTTCATGCCATCGTACTTAATCGAACGAACGACTCTGCGTTCGGTAACGACGAAACGAATGACCCAGCCTGTACGACCGGCCTCGCGTTCAAGACGAATGTCATCAAAACGGGCAGTATTCCATAGCGCCATGAAGTCGCGATTGAGCGAATCTTCGCTGTACTTATCGCCTTTTTTCGTGATAATCAAGGCTTTCAGCGTGTCTTGCGGGACACGTCTGGAGCCACGGAACTCGATTGCTTCAATTACATCTTCGGCCGGTGTATCGGCAGGTACCGCCACAGTGGTCGGTGCCTGGGCGGGATTCTCAAGTTGCGGCTTGGCTGGCGTTTGTGGCGCTGGCTTTGGGGCCTCAACCGGAGTGGATGAAGGAACATTTTCGAAAGGATTCGCGGGCTTAGGCTTGGCGGGCTGAGGTGGCGGCGTCTGTGACACCGGAGTTGGCTGGCCAGCTTGCTGCGCGAGTAGTGAAGTGAGTGAGAACGCCAGCACTGATACGGATAGACGCAAAAGTGGCGCACCCAGGCTTTCTCGCCTGTAAAACATCATCTAAAGCTGGTTCCTTTCCACTCTGCGCCTTTGAGGAGACGTAGCCTTTTCTGGTTGGGTTTCAAACGAAATACCTAGTTCAAGGGAAATTCTAGCGCTGCGGGCCGAGCCAGTTTACGCCGAGATTTGCGGCTCTTTGCGAGAGCGCACAAACAATGAGTATAAACCAATGCAAATGCCCATGAGAACAAACGAGAAGAAGATCGACGGTCGACGTGAGTAAAGTGAAACGGGAGGGAAGGCATTTCTCCAAAAAAATCCATCCAATAAATAAAACCAGGAGCTGGATGCCAAGATGCCGAGAAGTACTGCTGTCATGGGTCGAAGTGTAGGTGGGACCACTGAGGCGAAGAGCAGCGCAAAGGCCGTTGAGAGGAGTAAATGAATGGATAGGCCAGTGAGAGTGTGGAATCCAAAATCTGGCCGAAGACTGTTTTGTCCATAGAAAAGACCGGCCATGAGATTTGGGACGGTCCAAAAAGAGTGCGAGCTGGACCGTGAAGCGACTCCGCACCAGGATATCGAAAGAATGGAAGCAAGGGCGGCAGATTGAATTGCAGCATAAAATCGTTCCGCCCTAAAAGATTCAGGGATGGAGGTATTTGTTAAAGGGCCCGGTTCTGGCGACTCAATCATGCTCGCAACCCAATGGTAGCATTGGAGTTCTTGACCAATATGAAACAGCCCCGCGTATTTATCACAGGAATTGGGGCAATCAGCCCGAATGGATTGAGTCGAGAAGTGTTTTGGGCAAATACCCGATCTGGAACAAGTGGGGTACGCAAGATTTCACGCTTTGATTGTTCCGGGCAGCCAGTTCAGATTGCTGGTGAAGTTGTTGGATTTGACCCGCTTAACTATTTGTCTGCCCGAGAGATGGATGGTACTGGATTGGCCACACCGTATGCGATTGCAGCAGTGGGAGAAGCGCTAGCAGATGCCCGAGTTGATTGGAATGGAATGAGCATGGATGAGCTGCGGGGCGTAAGTGTCTACGTTGGCAGCGGCGGTGGCAATCAGGAGTTTACTGAGCGGCAATATTCTTATTTCTATAGTGGGGAGCAAAAGAAATGTAGCGTTTATGTGATTCCGTCGAGCACTTTGGGGACACTCGCCAGCGAAATTTCCATGCAGTACGGCTTTCGAGGATTGAGCCATGTGTTCAGCAATGGTTGTACCAGTTCCACCGATGCAATCGGGTATGCGTACCGGGCTGTGAAGTATGGTGAATCGGACATGGTGGTTTGCGGTGGGGTGGATGCACCGATTGCACCACTTACGCTCAGAGGCTTTCAATTGCTTCGAATTATGAGCACGGGTTGGAATGAGTTTCCAGAGAAGGCATCCAAGCCATTCAGCGGTGATCGGGATGGATTCGTGGTTGCTGAAGGGGCTTGGTTCTTTGTGATGGAAAGCGAAGCGAGTGCTCTTCGGCGTGGGGCCAGCGTCTACGGTGAAGTGCTTGGCTATGGAGCGACCTGCGAAGCCTTTCATCGCGTCCGGCTGGAGGAAGTTGGAATTGAACCAGCTCGTGCAATGCAACTTGCGATGCGTGAGGGAGGGCTCGCACCACAAGATTTCGACTACCTGCATTACCACGGTACAGCCACCCAATTGAATGACCGTGTAGAAACTACAGCTGTGAAGCTAGCTTTTGGTGATCACGCCATGCACATGCCAGGCTCCAGTGTGAAGAGCATGATTGGGCATCCTCAAGGGGCCTGTGGGGCAGCCAGTCTGGCCACAACCATGTTGGCTATGCGAGATCAGTTTGCCCCACCCACCATCAATCTTGAAATCGCCTCCCCAGAGTGTGGACTGGATTATATTCCCAATCAGGGCCGGGCTATCAAAATGAAAAAGGCAATGGTGAACACCATTGCCTTTGGAAGTAAAAACTCAGCACTCGCGGTAGGTCTCGTGTAGCGCGATCTAGTCGGGTTTTGAATAATAGTAGGTGTGATAGTAGGTGTACTTTGAGTACAGCTCTCCGCGCCGGGCTCCATTCACGATGGTTCCTAACACGTTGTTCTCACACAATGATTGAATGGCTCTGGTGATTGAGTCTACTGTAGTCACCCCAAGCCGGACGACAAGAATCGTACCATCGGCCATTGTGGAAAGCAGGGTTGCATCGGCTGCAAAGAGCAGCGGTGGTGTGTCCAGGATCACCCAGTTGTATTGCTTTTGAAGGTTCGAAAGCAGAACTCTGACTTTATCGAGATTGAGCAGCTCGAGTGGATTAATCACGGCTTCTCCGGCCGGAAGAATACTCAAGTTAGTTCCGGCTACCTTTTTAACAATTTGTTCGATAGTTGCTTTGCCGAGGAGGTAGTCGGTGATGCCTGGTGAACGATCCACCTGGAAAAGATTGTGAACAATGGGGCGTCTGAAGTCGAAGTCACAAAGGATCGTGTTGTTTCCTTCCAGATGGGATTCGGCCAGAGCCAGGTTTACTGCGCCCATCGATTTCCCTTCTGCGGGGGAAGGGCTGGTAACAACTACTGTGTGGATCGGTTGCAAACTCTGAAGGTGGTTGAGCCGGGTTCGGAGAGTTCTGAATTCTTCACTCGGGGCCTCGTGAGGACGCGCGGCATCGATCAGATGGGCATCTGGGGATGGGTTAAATGGAATCTCTGCGATTCGATCCAGGAGGTTTTCAAACTCTGGGGTAGAAATTTCTACTCCAGCCTCCATCCCTCTGGATCTGGTCAATAACGTCTTCGGCTGGGCCTGAAAGTCTGGTGTCCCAGCTCCCGATCTTCTCAATGCATCGTGTACGCGGCTCATCTATTTATTCCCTCTTATGTTTGCTGATGGATTGATACGATACGTCATTTGCTGGTCATGTAGAAGACGACTGAGCCAGTCATAATAGCGATACTAGCCAGACATGCGGTGGACCAGGCCAACCACGCCAACCTGCGCCGCCGCCGAACTACCAAGTCATTTTCAAGGAGTGGGATGCAGCCGAGAATCGTAATTTGGGTGTATGCGCGGACGTCCTTTAGGTTTTTGAGGGTGGAGTCTTTCATCTCTTTGGCTCCTGCAAAACAAATACCAAGAATCAAGCCGCCGACGGCTCCGCCGAGGATAATCATCCAGCGCTTCGGTTCTGTAGGATTCACTGGAAGCGATGCCTGATCGAGAATTTCAAGCTTCTCGGTTTGTTTTCTGTTTTCTAATTCAACAGCTGCATTTGCCCGTTGACGCATACGATCGATTTCTTCGAAGTCGCGGCGAGCAAGCATTCCTTGAAGTCTTAACTGCTCATACTCTTTTTCGCTGGAAGGCATCGTCGCCAACGTTCCCTGCAAGGTTCGTGCTGCTTTTTCTGCGTCAACCAAACCCTTCTTATACGTTTCTTCTTCCATCTTCGAAACCTCGATTCGACCCTGAAACTGTTGGATCTGAGCTTCAAGCCCCCGCGCCTCACGCACCGCCTCAGGACGAAGTCCAGAAATAGTTCCGGTGTTCTTTTTGGCATTTTGTTCCAGTTCGTCTTGAACCTTCTGGAGCTTGTCGCGTTCTTTCTTCAAGATTTGAATGTTGCCAATAGAAGCCTTAATGTCGGGATGAGTTTCCTGGTATTGCTCACGCAGGCCTTGCAGGCGAGTCTCAAAGGTGGCTATTTCTCGTTCCAACATCACAAGCCTTTCATTCCGCGGAACTAAGCTCGCGATGTTCTCTGTTGTCGGCACAGTAATTTGTTTCAATTGATCTTTGAGGATACTGATCTGATTCTCGATAATCAGTCGGTCCTGATTGATTCTTCCCAAGGAAGCATTGATGTTCGTCATGCGTGTTTCGATACCATTGATGGCACTAAAGGTTGCGCCCTGCTGCTCTGGAGTTCTCCCCACATTGGCAGACTTGAACTTGGACATCTGCTCGTCTATATTGTCGAGGTCGCGTTTTCTAGTGGACCATTGATCTTCCACAAAGTCCTTCATCTGCCCTGAAGAACTTGCTCGCTCACGAATGTTTTCATCCATAAACTTGGTGACCAAATCCTGACAAACCCTTTGAGCCATGATCCGGTTTTCATATTTAAAGGTCACGGTGAATGCCAAAGTTTTTGTTGTACTGCCAGCACCACCGCCGATCAATCCCACATTGATAGCTTTAGCTCGCATGCTCTCAATGATGTCTTCGATTGGTAATCGCTTACGCTCACGGGGATAAAGGGAGTGAGTATTGATAATGTTCGTAAGGGTTGCGCGGCTAAGAATGCTTTGCGTCATCTGGTTCACTCTTTGGCTCATATCTACGCTCAGGGGCATTGAGAGCAAACCTTCTGGAACCTGAGGCGGCAGTACGCGGATGGTGGCACTGGAAACATAGGTGTCAGCCCAAAGGAATGCCACTACGACGCTCACGACCAGGCAAGCCAGCATTGGTGCCAGGATCAGTGAACGGTGGCGACGGACAACATCGATGTAGTCTTCAACATCAAGCGCACGATGTTGGGTTGCGAGTGGATCTTGTAATGGTTGCAAGTGAATTATTCCTAAATTTGAGGTCTGTTATGGAACGACGATATGGTCGCCAGGTTGAAGCTGAATGTTCTGCTCAAGTTTCTTGCCCTTGATCACTTCATTGAAATTAAATTTTAAGCGCTCTGTTCCGCGCATGATTACGATTTTTTTGCCGTTACCAAACTCTCGAATTCCGCCCGCTATTGTAAGGGCTTCGAGTACAGTCATTGGGCGAACCAATGGAAAAGCGCCTGCTTTGTTCACTTCACCTGAAAGAAGGTATCTTTTGCTTTCAACTTTTTGAACCTGCAGGCTGACGATTGGATTCTTCAGAACTACTTGATACGCCTTTACGATCCTGGCTTCCAGTTCGACTGGCGTAGTTTCGGATGCATCGATTTCTCCAACCAAGAGGAGATTAATTTTGCCGTCCGGGCGGACCGAAACCAAGCCGGAAAGTTCAGGTTCTCGCCAAATCCGGATTGCGATTACGTCTTCTGGCCCGATGCGATATGATTTGGGATCAACTGCTGCACCCGCCGAATTAATTGTGACTTCTGACTTCTCTTCGGCGGGTGGGGCGGATTTAGGATCCTTGGTTGTAGAAGTCGATTGTGCTGGCAAGCTTTGAAGTCCTAAGAAAACAAAACAAAACAGCATCTGAAAATAAGATCGAGTCACGTCATCCTCCATTGGGTGAGGCTTCGAATCGAATATTCGAATGTCATATGCCACACCGCTTCTCGTTTGATTTTACACTACAGAGAAAGGCTAGCTTCCAGTACTGTTGAGTCAATCTTTTCCTGTAACCTATGAATCGGCAGTTCTGGGGCGATCATCCATCCTGAGAATGAAATATTACCTGGCGAAATCAGATCCTTTGGTTTATTCCATCAATGAGCTCGAACGAGACGGGGTCACGGATTGGGACGGAGTTCGCAATGCCCAAGCCCAACAAGCGATCCGGGCTATGCAGCATGGAGACTGCGTAATTTGTTACCACTCGTTGGGGCAAGCCGCAGTTGTTGGGTGGGGTTATGTAGAGGGAGAGGTTTGGGTAGATAAAGACGATCCGAAGATGAGCGTATTCAAGTACCGCTTTGGCGGACGGCTCGTTGAGCCTATCTCTTTGACTGAAGTGAAGCAAAGCGGTCTATTTGAGAATTTTGCTCTTGTGCGCCAGTCCAGACTTTCTACAATGGCCGTACCCAAAGAGTTTGTTGTCTGGCTTAAGAAGCGCGCGAAGGATTTTCGTCCGTGAGGAGCACCCCTGCCGCTTTGAATACTCTGTAGACCTGATGAATCGGAAGGCCGACGACATTAAAATAGCAGCCCTCAATCTTAGAGATAAACCTTGAGGCCAAGCCTTGGATTCCATAGCCTCCCGCCTTGTCAAAGGGTTCTCCAGAATGAATGTACTGTTCAATTTCGAGATCAGACATGGTTGAGAAAACTACATTTGTCTCTTCGAGATGTTGCCAGGTTTGACCTTGCCATTGAAAGCAGATTGCAGTGAGCACGGAATGGCTTCTTCCGGAAAGAGCGCTGAGCATGGACCTCGCATCTGAGTGGCTGCCCGGTTTTTCAAGAACCATTTCTACTCCAGATTCTATTGCTACAACCGTAGTATCGGCGGCGAGGACGCCTTCGAAATCAGTGCGCGCCGTGGCGGAAGCTTTTTCGACGGACAAGCGAGTGACGTATTCACGGGCAGGTTCATTGAATCGGCGAATTTCTACAATTGCCGAAGGCCGTACCGAGAATGAAACCCCCGCTTGTGCCAATAAATCGCTTCTACGAGGGGATTGGCTGGCGAGAACCAACTGAAAGCCTGGAATGAATGGTGAGGGTTGCAATCAATCACTTCTTAATTCGATTGTACCCGTCGATTGCTTGCTACAATCCATAGCGGTACGGCATGGACAAGGCACTGCGGCTATTGGGGAAACTAAAGAACGGTGTGGTGAGCAATGAAGAGCTCGCCCGCGCGGCTTGGCGAGCTGCTGTTGGGGATCGAATTGAAGCAAATGCTCGCTTTCGGGGGCTCATTCGAGATCGTATTGTTGTTGAGGTGGATGATCGAGTTTGGCAAAGCCAGATGCATACGCTGGAACGACAGATCCTTAGCAAATTGGCAAGATTGCTTGGAAAAACTGTGGCAACGCAAATTGAGTATCGAATTGCAGTTCCGAAGCCGACGCCCCAGGTAGAGATTGAACCTAAATTCCGATTGCAGGCGTGCGATTCGGAAGCAAGAAAGATAAGTGACCCTGGTCTCAGGCGAATGTATCTCAATTCCAAGAAGCGAGCCTCTGGTCAGTAGCCCTCAAGCAATGAGAAGATCTTGAAAGATGGAATTTAGTAAAGAAGATGTGCGGAAAGTGGCCCGGCTGGCCAATCTGAACTTGAACGAAGCAGAAGTGGATCGCATGGCCCATGATATGGGTGAAGTGCTGACTCACATGGAGCAGCTCTCAACTCTCGATACATCCAATGTACAGCCGATGGCCCAAGTACTCTTTGACGCTCCCGCAACGGCATCGCTGAGAGAAGACGTCATTCGCAAGCGCACTCTACTTGGAACAGAGGAAGCATTGCGCAATGCTGCTCTAAGCGGTGCAGGGCATTTCAAGGTGCCTCGTGTGATTGAGCGCTAACAGAGCGGTAGGAGAATTGCTGAATATGCAGAACTTAGCCAGTTTTACGATTGCCCAGGTAAAAGAAGGCCTGCGTAGCAAACAATTTAGTGCACTTGAATTGGCACGCGAAGCCGTGCGCTTTGCCGAAGCCGAGAACCCGAAGACCAATGCTTATCTAACATTCAGCCCAGAGCTTGCCGAATCGGCGGCTTTGGAAATTGATGCCAAGCTTGCGCGTGGCGAAGACATTGGGCTTCTTGGTGGAGTGCCTATCGCCGTAAAAGACGTTCTTTCTACTAAAGGCGTAAGAACAACCTGTGCATCCAGGATGCTTGAGAACTACGTGCCTGCGTATGACGCAACTGCGGTTGAGAAGCTGAAGGCTGCCGGTGCACTGATTGTTGGCAAGGCGAACTGCGATGAATTTGCAATGGGTTCGTCTAACGAAAACTCTGCATATGGGCCGGTACGAAACCCTGTGTCGCTGGATCGCGTTCCTGGCGGCTCGAGCGGAGGATCGGCTGCTGTTGTCGCTCAGGGTACTGCCGTGGCTTCGCTCGGTTCCGATACGGGAGGCTCCATTCGTCAGCCCGCTTCATTCTGTGGCGTGGTTGGGGTAACACCAACTTATGGGCGAGTGAGCCGCTATGGGCTCGTGGCATTCGCGAGCAGTCTGGATCACGTTGGACCCTTAGCCCGTAATGTTTCCGATGCAGCCACTGTTCTCCAGGCTATTGCAGGGCGGGACGAATTGGACGCTACCAGTGCCTTTGCGCCAGTTGACGACTACCTGAAGGAAATGCGTAAACCGGTACAAGGGATGAAGATCGGGATACCCAAAGAATATTTCGAGGGACTTGAGGCGGAAACCGGGGATAAGATTTACGCCGGGCTTGAAGTTTTGAAGAAACTGGGTTGCGAGGTGAAGGAAGTTAGCCTGCCGCATACACCGTATGCAATCAGCTGCTACTACATCATCTGTACCGCCGAAGCCAGCTCAAATTTAGCGCGTTACGACGGCGTCCGTTACACGGCTCGCGTCGAGGCTGCGACGCTGAATGAGATGTATTCGCGCACCCGTGGCGAACTTTTTGGAATGGAGTGCAAGCGGCGCATCATGCTGGGCACGTATGTGCTGAGTCACGGCTATTACGATGCTTATTACCTGAAGGCTCAGAAGGTGCGTACGCTCATCGCAGGTGACTTCTCAAACGCGCTGGAAGGCGTCGATGCGCTGGTAGCACCGGTTAGCCCCTTTCCGGCTTTCAAGATTGGCGAGAAAATGGCAGACCCGATGCAAATGTATCTGTCAGATATTTATACGATCACGGGTGATTTGGCTGGAATTCCCTGTATGAGCGTGCCTTGCGGCAAGACTGCGGCGGGCTTGCCAGTAGGCATGCAGATCTTTAGCGGTCACTTTAGAGAGAGCACGATGTTCCGCCTCGCCTATGCCTTTGAGCAGGCCGGCGGAGTTGCATAGGTTACCAAGGCAGCTTTCGCAGCGCTACTGGTTTTCCGCCTTGTTCGCGGCTTTTTTGAGCGGCGTCGAGGAAGGCAAAAATCTCTATGGTCTCGGTTGGATCAACAGGAACTTTTCCGGTTTGAAAGAAGGCTACAAACTCTCTCACCAAGGGCACGTAGGAGTATTCAAATTTTGTCGGCGACTGGAGAATCTTGTTGTCTTTAGTGAAGACTACAGCGCCAAATTCAGAATAAGGGCGGAGTGCTCGGACGGTGCCAATTCTGCCATCAACCCAGCGGCAAGTGATCTCGTCCTGATCTGCGGTGTATGTGCGCGTCACCATCTCGCAGCCTTTGCCCATTAAGGTGAAGAGCATCTCCGATGCGTGGATCGCATACCAACCGAGTTCCAGATAATGGTGTTCTTCGAGTGGACCAGGGCCCCAAACCACAGCTCCTTTCAGCCCGGGCTGCATGAGCGGAGTGAGGCTTTTGGCCCAGCGAAGGCTGGATGAGGAGAACCACTTCACCCCCTTGGCTTTTGCCAATCTTGCAATTTCAACCGCATCTTCGAGTGTTGCGGCAAGAGGCTTGTCGATGAAAAGCGGTTTACCAGCCGCGATCACTGCGCGAGCTTGAGCGAGGTGAGAACGGCCGTCGACACTTTCCAGCAAAACCGCGTCTACCTTTGAGAGAAGTGTCGCGATGTCCGGAACGATTTCTACCTTCCAATCCTTGGCAAGCTCTTCGGCGTATTTGTCTACGCGGCTTGCACTGGATTCGATATCTTTGCTTCCTCCCTTAAACGCTGCGACGATGCGCGCACCTGGTATGAAGTCTGGATGTTTTGGGTCATTCAGTATCTTGCTGAATGCCACGACATGAGAAGTGTCTGTGCCAATAATGCCGATCCGGATGTCCGCCGCACAGGATAAAGTGGCGAAGAAAAACAGAAGAGAAATAAAAAAACGCATTGCGGGCATTGTACACTACGGCTTTGGTTCGACTCTCCTCTCCACTGCAATACCTCAAAGGTGTTGGCCCGGCGCTGGCTGAAAAGCTAAGTGCCAAAGGGCTCAAGACCGTCGAGGATCTATTGTTCTACCCACCCTTTCGATATGAAGATCGAAGCCGCTTTCTTCCAATGCAACAGTTTCGTGACGGTCAGAGTGGGGCGCTGTTAGCAATCGTTGCATCGACAAGGACGCGCACCTGGCGCAAAGGCTTGCAGATATTGTTTGAGGCTGAACTGCAGGACGAGCAGGGAAATCGATTGCAGGCGCGCTGGTACAACGCTAAGTACCTGGCTAGCGAAATTGTTCCTGGGCTGCGATTGGCCCTCTTCGGTAAGGCTGAGTACGATTTTCAGGCAGGACGAGTTTATCTCGCTCATCCTGAGTTTGAGGTTTTGCCAGAAGAAGGCGATCCGGAGCTGGCATTGCACATGGGGCGGATAGTGCCTGTCTATGAGGCTATTGGCAAGGTAACCACCAAGCAAATGAGGCGTTTTATAGTGCGCGCCCTCGACGCAGTATCTGAGTTGGGCGATGATATGCCACAAGACATATTGCGGCGATTCCGAATGCCACTGTTGGCGAAAGCAGTTGCGGAAGTACATGAACCGCCAAGTGGAATGAGCCTAGAGACATTGAACAATCGTCGATCCCCTGGACATTGGCGACTCATTTTTGAAGAATTTTTCTGGCTTGAGTTTGGCTTGCTTCGTAAGCAGCGCGAAGTAAGGCATACGCCAGGAATTGCTTTTAAACTCACGGAACAAATCCGGGAGCGCGTAAAGCAGATGTTGCCCTTCAAACCCACTGGAGCCCAGAAGAGAGCTCTCAAAGAAATCGCGTTGGACATGGCTGCTCCTCACCCAATGAATCGTCTTTTGCAGGGCGACGTTGGGAGCGGCAAGACTCTGGTTGCTGCCGAGGCGGCGGTGATCGCCATCGAGAACGGCTATCAAGTAGCAATGTTGGCACCGACTGAATTGCTGGCAACTCAACACTACCTCTCGCTTCAGAAATTCTTTAGACGGCTGGG
>Ga0105046_10010181_pt1 | contig 14646 bp, 12 predicted proteins | sample MAT03_FD_78385 | JGI IMG/M metagenome (GOLD analysis project Ga0105046, IMG submission 78385) | Freshwater microbial communities from Lake Fryxell liftoff mats and glacier meltwater in Antarctica - MAT-03 (megahit assembly) | ecosystem: Environmental > Aquatic > Freshwater > Ice > Liftoff... | reverse complement strand
CCAAGGCGACAACGGAAGCAGTTTTGGATGCTGTGCGGTTGTAACAAGTTACACGAAAACCTGCAGCGAGTAAATTCTTGGCCATGGGAGCCCCCATGAGCCCCATTCCAATAAAGGCGATTAATTGAATAGACGTCATGAGTGAAAACTGAAAGCAGGCTAGAGGTTCGAGGTGATACAAATATCCAATTGAATCAATACCAGAAGAGTCGCATTAGTGTCGCCTTTCGCTCCGCGAAATTGATGTTCATTCGCGGAGTGAAAGACGACATTGGGATAGTTAGGCGAGCGGGTCTTAATTACGCTCTAGGATGATATTGGCTATGGATCTTTTTCAATCGTGAATTATCCACTTGAGTGTAGATTTGTGTAGTGGCAATACTCGCATGTCCCAACATTTCTTGAATCAATCGAAGATCTGCGCCTCCAGCAAGAAGATGCGTTGCAAAGGAGTGTCTTAACGTGTGCGGAGACACGTTTGGATCGATTCCTGCACGGATAGCATACTTTTTAACTAACTCCCATATTGCTTCACGCCGTAGACGTTTTCCAGATCTCGATAGGACAAGCCATGGCGCGGTCAGAGAATCTTGACCATGGGCTAGTTTCGGTCGAAGGCAGGCAAGGTAATCGCGAATCGCCTCGATAGCCCTTTGGCCAAGTGGTACAACGCGTTGTTTACTCCCTTTACCTTCGGCTATGCAGTAACTCTCATCCATTCGTAAGTTATTCAGTGTCATGTTGCTGACCTCACTCACCCGGCAACCGGTAGCATACATCAGTTCCAGAATAGCTTTATCGCGACAGGACAATGGCTCCCATTTCTTAGGTGCGGCAAGAAATCGATCGATTGCGCCTGTCGTCAAAACCTTTGGGATTCGTTGCCACATTTTCTGGGTCGCCAGCAACTCACCCGGATTCTCAGTGACGGCTCCTTCGAGTTGCAGAAACTTGTAAAACATTCGGACCGCAACGACATGTCGAGAAATACTGGAAGGTGCAAGCTTCCGGTCCTTCAGAAAGGATATGAATTCGGATAGTTCTCGAATTGTCATTTTCGTGGGAGATCGTCCGGCGAGCCATTCTTGCATATGTACTAGATCTCTCGTGTAGGCCTGGACAGTATTGTCCGCCAAATGGCATTCGCTGCGAAGGTAGTTTGTATACCGCTCAATCCAACCTGGCATAGTCTCCTGTGGAGAGGGAACGGCTATGATGGAAGTTCGAAGTTTTTTTAGCTTACTAACAGCCATTTCAATATTCTCTGGGAAAGTAGGAAGCCAATGCTGGTCTGTTGCTGGCAAGCTAGTAAGGCTAAAATCTTAGCCTTACCATTGAGTTCAAAATGGGCCTTAAAAGCATTTAATTGACGTGGAGCGAAGTGGAATGAAGATTTTAGTCGTCGGAGGTGCTGGGTATGTTGGGTCTCACACCGTCAAATTATTGACGGCAGAAGGTCACGACGTTTGGGTGTACGACAATCTTTCCCGCGGACATCGTGAATCGGTTCCAGAAGGACGGCTAATTGAAGGAAATCTTTCAGATCGAAGCCTTTTAATGCAGGTTATGCGGGATAAGGAAATTGAAGCAGTTATGCATTTTGCGGCCTATGCCTTGGTCGGCGAATCGATGCAGCACCCCGCGATCTACTACCAGAACAACGTGACTGCGACACTCGACTTGCTCGAAGCGATGCGAGCAGCGGGTGTTTGGCGATTCGTTTTCTCCAGCACAACTGCGACTTATGGCCAGCCAGAGAAAATACCGATTGCCGAGTCCACCCCGCAGAACCCGATCAATCCTTACGGCTTTACGAAGCTTGTGATTGAGCATGCTCTAACCGATTACGCGCGTGCATACGGCTTCGGTGTCGCTGCTCTTCGATACTTTAATGCTGCGGGGGCGGCGGAAGATGGTACTATTGGCGAAGATCATGAGCCCGAGTCACACATCATTCCAATTGTACTACAGGTTGCACTTGGTCAACGCGAGTTCATTTCGGTGTTTGGTGAGGACTACCCTACGTCAGACGGTACGTGTGTCCGCGATTACATTCACGTGAACGATTTGGGGTCGGCTCACTTGGCCGCGTTGAAGCTTTTGGCCCCCGGGTCCAATTTGCAAATGAACTTGGGTACGGGCCTGGGAACGAGTGTGATGGAAGTCATTCAAGCATGTCGCAAAGTAACCGGGAACGCGATTCCAACCAAGGTCGGCCCTCGAAGAGACGGTGATCCTGCGTGTCTAGTTGCTGATTCTTCTCTTGCCCAGAAGACGCTGAATTGGAAACCTCAGTATACATCGATCGAAAGGATCGTCGAAACCGCTTGGAAATGGCACAAAAGTCATCCAAGAGGATATGCTACTTAATAAACGAACGATTTGGCTCTGAAGACGCGATGCAACAGATCATAATTGAAAAGCCCTATCAATTTATTCCTCCACATCGTGGGACTTGGCTTCCGTGGATAGTTCAAAAATCTCGCATCGTCGATTACTACTTGAGAAAAGTCGAAGGTGTCGAGTCCTATGAGCTGCGCGGTATTGATCACTTTCGTGAATCACTTCGGCTAGGCCATGGAATTCTGGTAGCTCCAAATCACTGCCGCTATGCCGATCCGATGTTGATGGGATGGATCGCTCGAGCTGCGGAAGTACCGATATATACGATGGCTAGCTGGCATCTTTTCCAGCAATCCAAAATTATGAGAGCGGCGATGAAAGTCGCCGGTGCATTCAGTGTTTATCGCGAAGGTGTCGATCGTCAGTCACTCGATTTGGCTGTAGACATTCTCGCGACCGCTGAACGCCCACTGGTGATTTTCCCCGAAGGCTCTGTTTTTCGGACTAATGATCAGCTACAAGCGTTGCTAGATGGTGTCGCTTTTATTGCAAGAACGGCTGCCAAGAAACGGGCAAAACAGTCCTCAGAAAAACATGTAGTTATTCATCCAGTCGCGATTAAATATCTTTATCGCGGGAATGATTTAGCCAAATCGATTGAGCCAGTACTTTCGACAATTGAGCATAGATTGACATGGTCCTCGCCATGTCCTGGTGACCTACTCGTTCGAGTTCAGCGGGCGGTTCGTGGTGTATTGGCACTGAAAGAAGTGGAACACCTTAACGACCCTCAGACGGGTACAACAGCTGAGCGTCAGCAACGCTTAATCGACCACCTTCTCGACCCACTAGAATCAGAATGGCTCGGGAGACAGCAAGATGGGAGCATCGTCCCACGAATCAAAGCACTACGCATGAAGATTTTGCCTGAAATGACTACTGGCGAGCTCGCTTCGGCTGAACGTGACCGACGTTGGAAGCAATTAGCCAATATCTACCTTGCACAACAAATCGCTTCGTATCCGCCCGAATACATTACTGAGCCGACAACTCCCACGAGAATACTCGAGACGCTCGAGCGATTGGAAGAAGATCTTACCGATAAAGCCCGCGTCCATCCGCCCCTGCACGCGATTATCGAGATTGGGGAGGCCATCGTTATCCCGACGGATCGAGGCCCTCGCGGTGAAGAAGATCCCGTCATGAAGCAGTTGCGAAACGAACTTCAGCGGATGATCGCCAATCTATCGCCAGAAGCCGGTACCTATCCGTGAGCTTTTAATGCCAAGGCTGGTCCGATACTGGGCTGGCTCAGTTTTCGTAAGGCTCAGCCTACACTATGTTTTGATTACTACGGAGTAAGCGCAGGTATCAGTACTTGGCTCGATCGGTCGAAGGAATCCTTGGTGGCGTTGGCTACTGATCGTACGCTGACGATACAAACCGTAATTATCAAGGAAAGCATCACGGCATACTCTACAGCCGTGGGACCGTCTTCCTCGCGTATGAGGTGCCCAAAACTACTAAATAGTCGTTGCAACATGGTACTACTCTAAACTTGATACAAGATGTCAAATTCACCATCCAAAGGACGATCCCGTTTAGGCAAACTTACTTCACTTTTCGGATCCCTGACTCAGTGGAAACAGTCTTAGGATCCACAAAACATACGGAGCCATCCTTCAAGCACGTTATACTTGGACTAATCGCTACAAACTGCCTCAATAAACTAAGACGAAACCGCACTCGATTTAGAAAAGCACCTAATTCAATGGAGGGAAAACGCATCGAATCAATCGGTTTTGTTTCACTTGTCTGCCTAGTCGTCGCCAACATGATTGGTTCTGGGCTCTATACGTCCAGCGGGTTTGCGATCGCTTCGCTGGGACGAGCCGATTTAGTGATGGCGGTTTGGGGAATCGCTGGCGTCATGGCAATATGCGGTGCTGTGTCTTACGGTGCTATCGCAAGTCGAATTCCCGATTCTGGGGGTGAGTACCTCTATTTGTCTCGTTTGATTCATCCCTCGATGGGGTTTCTGGCTGGTTGGATTTCATTGGTTGCTGGTTTCACGGGGCCCATTGCAGCCGCCGCTCTAGTCTTTGCAATTTATGCGGACTCGACAACGTTTCAAAAACTGCACCTCGACCAGAAGTCGCTCGCCTCGATAGTGATTCTTGTGGCTGCGACGCTGCATGCTTTTCGACTGCGAACGGGTCTTTGGACTCAGAATGTCGCTGTAGTCGTGAAGCTACTTGCTTTGGGTGGTTTGATTGTTTGGGGGTTGTTGTTGCTGCCAAGTTCCTCTTGGTCCACTGAAGTCGCTCCCCCCCCTGCTCTTCCACTGCCCCTGCCCGCTTACTCTGTCGCAGGACTTGTAGTTCCGATGCTTAGTTCGCTCGTCTGGATATCGCTCTCGTATACTGGATTCAACGCAGCTGTGTATGTTGCCGGTGAATCCAAGAACGCAAGATCGCTCGTTCCACGAGCCATGCTAACGGCGACGGCATTGGTTACGCTGATCTATATGTGTCTTAACTTTCTTTTCCTTTACGGATGCGATCTCGAGCGGATCTCGGGTGAGCCAAGAATTGCCGAAGTCTCCGCGATGGCAATCGGTGGTATTTGGATGAGCAGAATTATGATCATTACGATCCTATTGTCGTCGTGGACGAGTGTTCTGTCGCTCCTCATGACTGGACCACGTGTTTATGCAAAGATGGCCGATGATCATTTGCTGCCAAAATTGTTTAAGACGACAGGTGACGTTCCACGATTGGCTATCTTGGTGCAAGCGATCCTGGCGATCGTCATCGTCTATGTTTCCAATATTCGTGACCTTATCGGATTTCTCGGGCTGACTTTAACAGCGTGTGGTGCCATCACGGTGGCATCGATTTGGCGAATCAAAAAAGTCTGTCCAGAAAGTCAACGGCTCCGGTTGCACGAACACGTGGCGGCAACCATTTTCATTCTGCTTACGATAAGTATGATCTTCGCAGCGTCCACATTTCAACGAAGGCAGTTCTATACCATGCTCGTTACGTTTGCGTCTGGGATATTGCTTTACGGGATATCTCGCTGGAGTGAATCCAAGCGGCACATGTCAACAGGATCCAAACCTGAGGCATCCGCATGAGTCATGGATCGGTGAGAGTTTTAATCGATGGTTACAATCTTATGCATCAAACGCCGACGATGCAGAGTGGGAGCGGTTCGATTTGGCTTCATCAACAACGCCTCAGGCTTATTCAAGTACTGGCCGACGCAATCGAAGTTTCCCAGCGATCTACTATGATGATTGTTTTTGATGCTCACACAGACCGTTCACCGAATACTACCGATTTTGTCTTGATGGAAATACGCGTTCGTTTTGCACATGAACACAACGAAGCGGATGATCTGATCGAAGATATTATTGAACAACATCCTGCTCCGAAATCACTGTTAGTCGTATCGTCCGACCGTAGAATCAAACTGGCGGCCAAGTACCGTCAAGCTCAGGCGGTCGACAGCCGAGAGTGGTTCGAGGGAATCGCATTACGGCAATCGACTTTGACGGAGACTTGTTTGCGGCCTCCTAAGGATGATCCCGAGGCGATTAAAAACGGAATCATTTCCCAGTATGATGTGGAAACCTGGTCCCAATATCTTGAGATGGAGAAAATCGCTATGGCCGACACCGCAGGAAACCGACCAAGCCAACCAAAACGGCCCGCAAAGGTCTCGGACAAAGTAACTAAGGAGAATCCTTCGCCACGGCAGTCAAAAAAATCCAGGGCCACGAAAGCTCCACAGAAGCGAGAGGCACCAAGTCCAAGAAAAAAAACACCCTCACTCGATCGCAGCGGCAATCAAAACCCGTTGGTTGCCGACGAATCGGGAATAGATCCAAAAATCTTGAAAAGGGCTAATCGAAAACTTCCAGATGATGGCCCTCTTTTCCCTGAAGATTACTTTGACGGTTTTTCCTAGATTGCGAATCAATGACTTCCCAATTGCTTCTACGATTTCAGAACATCTCGTTTCATTTCGGCCACGATTTATCGACTGTTCCAGCCCTTGACGATATATCTCTGAGTATCCCAATAGGTCAACATACGGCAATTTTGGGGCCTAATGGTAGCGGCAAAACAACGTTGCTAAAGCTGCTCATGCGATTGCTGTATCCTGATCCTTCCAAGAATTTTGTAACTCAAGTGGACCAGATAAATGGAAGTGGTTCGCATGATAATGTAAAAGAACGGGCTGAGTCTCAAGTCTTAATCATGGGACGTTGTGACTGGAACGTGTGGGAACTTCGTAAGCAGCTTGGTTATGTCAGCAGCGAACTCGACAATCATTTTTCGCAAGGAAGATCCGGTAGGTTGAGTGTGTTGGATGCGGTGCTTACCGGATTCTCTTCAGGAGAACTGGCGTTAAACGCACAGGAAATTAATCACGAGATGCGAGCGAACGCTATCGCTGCCATGGGAAAGTGCCGAGTTGCCCCTTTTGCGGACCGTATGATCGCTCAGCTCTCCACCGGCGAGAGGCGTCGCGTCCTAATCGCCCGGGCGTTAGTCCATCGACCGCTGGGGCTTATCTTAGACGAACCTACAGCCGGTTTGGATATTGCCGCAAGAACACAATTGCTTGAGCATTTGATTGAGCTTGGCAACTCGGGCACCACACTCATTCTCGTTACCCATCACATTGAGGAAGTCATTCCAATCTTCAATCGCGTTGTGTTAATGAAAAAAGGTCATATTCATTTCGAAGGGACCCGCTCTCAGGCCCTCGACTCGGTGCGGCTTAGCGATCTTTTTGGAATCAAGCTGACGATTCTCGAAAACCAGCACAAACATATCGCAGCAGTTGTCACTTAGTAATTGTCCCGAAATAATATGCGGTATTGCAAAACGTAGGACGGACTGGAAGTCCATCCTACGGCGAATTAGGGAAATTATTTCAGGACAATTCGTTAACGTGCATGGGCTCGGCATAGAATACCATCGTTAGGCCAATCCAAAGCCATCCAACGATAAAGGCCAGTCCACCAAAGGGGACAATCCAATGAGTTGGATAAGTTGTAAACACGGTGCCGTAGATGCCTCCCGAGAACAACAAGATACCTGCAGCCATCCAATAGGCTGCGATCCTTAGACCGAGCCGCTGCGCTGACAAGGGGGACAAACCGATCACAACAATCGCCAAGGCATGAAAGAGTTGGTAGCGAACACCTTTTTCAAAGTTTCCTAGTTTCTTCTCAATTTTGATATGGTCGATTTTGGTTGGGTCAGTATCTAACAAGCTATTTGCTGCTTCGGATGATTTGATCGATTGCTGGGAAGCTAAATAATCTGGCAATGCGTGCGCACCGATTGCTCCCATGCCAACACCAATAGCGGAGAAAACAGCCCCGAGCACGATAAGCCACCTTTGACCCGGCATAAATATGGTACTCGCTTTCGGTAAAGGTTTCAGAGACTTTGTGTCTATCGATGGAGATCAGGTAAAGATTCATTGAGCAAACGTTTCGCAGTTTGGAGCAACGCATCCATCGCAAACGGCTTGGTGATGTATTCGCTGACGCCTATGAGAGAAGCGTATTCGCGGTGCCGTTCGCCGTCATTTCCAGTACACATAATGATACGAATCGGATGAGTGAGTGTTTGGCTTAATCGCTCCAGTACCATAAAACCACTTCGCTTGGGCATCATCATGTCGCAGACGATCAAATCCGGGAAGATGGTTTCTGCCATGGCAATTCCCTCGTTACCATCGTGAGCCACATGCACTTCGTAACCTTCATTGATCATCCCAAACTCTACGGAATCGGTGATGTCTCGATCATCATCGATTAACAAAACTCGAGGTTTTCGGTTTTCTGTTTGCCAAGCGGGTGGAATCATCGACTTCTCAAAGTATCGGGAAGGAGGGAAACAGGGACAAAGCGATATTGAAAATCGCGTAGGTGGGTAACATCTATATTAGTATAGTACAGCCAAGACTATGAAACGAGTAGCATGCCTTAAGTAGGTTCCAGTTGAACAACCCGTGGTTTTACCGTCCCGCTTGGAAGAGGTCTTCCGATTTAGATAAATTCATTTGTTCTCTGGACGAAATGGGCTTTCTTTGTGAAGTCGTATCTCTCCGACTTAGGCGAGCGGCAGACTGAAAACTACCTGCCCGTGATTCGAATGGGAGAGCGAGGCTCCTGCCGAGCTTGGTTTTGATTCGGCAGGAGCCTCTCACTCCCGGTATAAACCACGTTGCCGCTCGCCTTAGCAAATACTAAAAATTAAATTGTAAAATACAAATTGAAAAATTTAGTTTGCGTCATTTCACCGCTTGCGCAGATACAGAAAACAAATTGAAAATTATCGGAGCTAAAGGGAGCCATGCCTGACTGGAGCTTTCGCTAGTCCCTACCCTCTTGCTCGATCGATCGCCTTAGGGTGCATGGGACGCTTAAGAAGTATCGCTATCGGGCGGTGGCTCATCAGTTTAATGGGACATATGGAGGCCGATAATCGACTTACGACGGAGTTTGCCGGTTGCGATTTTTCTAGCCCCGTCATGATTTCCTTTGAGCTCGACCCCAACCTACAGGCAACGAGTGCGTTATCACAGTTTGGCTGCGGCCTTATAGAAGTTGGCCCCTATGACTTCGTTGAGTTCCAGACGACTGTACCGGCAGAGTCCTTTAGCCCAAAGATTTGTCATGACGAACTCGATTGGAAAAGCGGAAAGCTGACAACTACTGATTCGCGAAGGTGTTGGCAAATAGATCGCGTTCTCATTCAAGGCGTTCGGTCACATGGCACCAAGATAGCTTTGCGAGTTGTCGTAGAGGATGGTAAACCTTTGCAGAATCATCCTCTTGCAGCGAGAAACGTTCCGTCGTATGAAGTGTTGGAGCACTTTTTCCTTGCAACACACGAGGACGTCGATGTCTATCTGTTTGATCTTCGTATGGAAACAACGAACCTCGGTTGCTTTTTGGATCTTTTGTTTCAAGTTATGGATGGCGAGAAGCGTAGATTCCCTTGTTGTACTATCCAGATTGCTCCCACGCAGATTCGATTTGCAATCGACTTAATCTCAAAGATGAGTGAATCCAAAGTCGGGTTGGTTATCAACACGAACGATGAAGCGTTTCAGGACTCGCTAACCGAAGATGCAAATCGAATTCTCGGACCTGGACGAGTAATGACAGTCAAACAAATCGATAGTCCGGGCCAAGCATTAAGTGCGTTTAATAAAGGAGCGGTAATGGTTGCTGTGGGATCGGGATTCGCATTTACGGGCCCTGGACTGGCGAAGCGAATTCAAGCAGCCGAATTAAATCGGCGAATGGAATTAATGACGCAAGAAAAGGTACCGAGCCCAAGAGTAATCTTGCTAGCGGATCATTGCTTGTTACAAACCTGTTACGAACCGTAAGCCTGTTTTCGCGTATTCCTATTAGTGGGAATAAGCGAATCCAAATCGGATGGATTGTGCAATGCCTTTCTGTTCTCGTAATAGGTGCGATACAAAATGAACTACAAGTCGATCAAGTTGTGGATATGTTTCGGTGGAATATCCATTTTTTCGTTACCGTTGCCGGCTTTCGCTCAAGTGAATAACGCTGCGACTAATATCGTTGCATCCGAATCGCTCGAATCATCGAATCCTCATGTCGTGAAGCCGGCAACAAAGTCGGTGGCGGTTTTTAAGAATGGAATGGGTTTTTTTACTCGTGAAGCAGCTGCGACTCTGAGCGACGGTTGGTGCTATGCAGGAGAGTTACCGAATGCCGCTTTCGGTACCCTGGCTATCTATTCGACTTCCGCGGACCAAGTCGTGGATGTCGTTGGTGCTGGCGTGGGTGAATCGATCCATTTTGATGGCGTGGACGCCCCCAACACAATGGAATCCAAAATCCTACAACTGACCAAGCACAAAGGAATGTTAGTAGAAATCCAGTACCGACACCCAACAGAGCTACGAGCCGTTTCGGGGAAACTGATTTCGGTCGGTTCGGAATTTGTGGTCGTTGAGGAAAAGAACCAAACCTATGCGGTACCCGTTCAGAGCCTAACGAAGCTATCTACCCGCGATCTGCCATTACGTATTCACGTCGTGGATGATAAGAACCAGCCGGTTGAGAAGGCGAATCTCGGTATTGCTTATCTTCGTAAAGGTATTTCTTGGATCCCTGAGTACACCTTGAGAATACTCGACGATGAAACGGCCGAGTTGACGTTGCGAGGAACACTAGTCAACGAGGCGGAGGATCTAGTCCACTGTGATGTCAACTTTGTCGTTGGTGTCCCTCACTTCGTCCATAGCGACCTGCTGTCGCCGGTCTCAGTCGGACGAGCAATTCGCGCGATCGGCTCCAGTCTTCCAACATCGAGTGTTCCCGCCCAAGTTATGAGCCAGGTGATGAATCGAGCCGCCTTTACAAATAATTGGAATAACTCGATGCAATCGGGACAATTTGGAAACGGTGATCCCGAGTTTCGGGCTGTGGACGACAAAGGGCTCCAGGATATGATTGGAAATCTACCTGCGATGGGAAACCCCGCGTCGGGTGACTTTACGGTTTACACCAAGAGTGATTTAACCGTCCGCCAAGGCGAACGGGCTATGGTGACACTCTTCAAAAAGAAGATCCGCTATGGACATCAGTATAGATGGAACATGCCCAATCCTATCCAGCACGAATTGACACTTCAAAACGACACGCAAACCCCTTGGACTACTGGTCCGTGCCTAGCCATCTCCGGAAACAATCCGCTCAGTGAAGACCTTTTAAAATATACACCCGTCGGCGGAATCGGATCTTTTGAGGTAACGAGTGCCATCAACGTTGCGAATACATCAAACGAGGAAGAAATTAGCCGTAACCTCAAGGCTCATGAACCCAGCTCGAATCAATACTACGATCTTGTCACACTCCGTGGTACCATCAAGCTCAAGAGCTTCGCAAAACAGGTAACATCCCTGTCAATATCGGCTCCAATTCGTGGGAAACCTAAGAATTCAATTCCTGAAGCGAAAGTTCATATGAACGCAGATCAACTACGTTTGGTCGACCTTTCATCTTCGCTGCATTGGCAAGTTGTTCTGAAACCAGGTGAAGAGCTGACCTTAGAATACGAATACGATCGGTATGTATCTTCGAATTAAGACGAACGACGTATGAGCATGCCTTTTTTGTCTGATTTTATAGTTCGAGTGAAAAATCCCTCCTGTTTTGATTAAATTCGCTTAGGCGTATGACTCACCGAATACTTACTATCGAGGATGACATGGCGATTCGTCGAGGGATCGTCGACGCCTTGAAGTTCAATGGTTATCAAACGCTTGAATCAGGCTTGGCTGTAGAAGGTTTAAAATTGGCGACTTCGAACGAGGTTTCGTTGGTCCTGTTGGATTGGGTTCTACCCGATGGAGATGGGCTCTCTGTTTTAAAGCAACTCCGTTCGGAAAGGTCGTCTTTACCAATCATCGTTCTCACGGCCAAAGGCGAAGAAGCAGATCGCGTTCGAGGCCTATCGAATGGTGCCGATGACTATGTCGTTAAGCCTTTTAGTGTTCGCGAACTCTTAGCCCGTATAGAAGCCGTCCTTCGGCGATCGCCGCAACGTTCAGGGGATGTTGAAGTCGTCGAGATTCCGGGCGCATCGATCGATTTTCTAAGGCGCGAGATTCGATTTAGAAGTGGACAGCGAGAATCGCTTTCGGAGCGCGAGGCGGAACTTCTATCCTACCTTGCTATTCATCGCGGCAGAGCCATTTCTCGCGAAGAGATTCTCTTAAGCGTCTGGAAGTTAACACCCAAAGGAATCACCACACGAACCATCGATATGCATGTGACTCGTCTTCGAGAAAAATTGCACGATACCGGAAGCTCTTCCGAAGTTCTGTTTACCGTTCGCGGTAAAGGTTATATGTTTCGAGTCGTCGACGAAGGTGAACTCCCACATGGATGAATCGACTTCCAAAAACCTTTCAAGGCATATCAGTTTTTCAGAATGGCTTCAGCAACTTAAGTACCCTTGGCTGATCGCAATCGTCTTTGTGGTGGCGACGATCGCGATCCTAGTGGCTTTGCTGTGGATGACCATCTTAGTGATCCGACTCGAGAGATCAGAGCGTGAATCCAAGGTTAGAGCTCATTTAGAGGAGAACATTCGGTTGGCTCTTTGGAGGATTGATTCGGCATTGACTCCATTGCTGGCTCAAGAATCAACAAGATCTTTCAATACACTTTTGAAGACGCAATATGTAAAAACCTACTTTCAATTCGGCCCGGACGGCAATCTACTATTTATCGGCCAATCTGGGGAACTACCTCTCGCAGCAGATAGTAGGTTGCGATCCGCCGAGCAACCTCTTGCAGAAAAATTTGCTTCGATCGTGACGCGTCAGAGTATCCTTGATGTGATGCCCAAGAAAGTTGAAGTTTTAACTCAACCCATTTTCTCCAATTCCGCAAATCTTTCGCAGATTTATCTTGGCCAAAACAGCATGCAAAAAAGCACCCAGAACAGCGTCACGCAATCCAATAGCGTCGCGACAAACAGATCACAGGTAGAATTTAGTCAGCGTATGGGCAACGTATTCAACAATAGTTTGCTTGTTCAAAATTACGACTCTATGGCAACGGTGTTAGACGACACTGGCGAACTACTGATGGTCCCAGTTATCATCTCTGATGAATTGCTTTTGGCTCGTCGAGTCGTTCGTGATGGGCAAGAGATAATAGAAGGATGTTGGTTAGATTGGCCTAACATTCGGCTTGCGATGGAACAGTTGATCTCAGATTTGTTGATTGATGGACATCTGGAATTGGAATCGAAGCAACCTACAAACGGATTGATTGAGGATGGGTCTAATTTGCTCGCCTCGTTACCCGTCGTTTTGGTTGCGTCCCGTATTCAAGAGGATGGAACGAACGTCGGAAGTGATCGATCCAACACATCCACTTGGTTGCTATTTTTGACTTGGTGCGGAGTACTTTCGTCGCTCCTGGCCGCTGCATTGCTCGTGATTGGAAGTATTCGTTTAGGCGAACGCCGCGCTGCCTTTGTAACTGCAGTGACGCATGAGCTTCGAACTCCGTTGACGACTTTCTTGATGTATACGGAAATGTTGACGCAAGGCATGGTCCCCGAAAAATCAGATCAGCAAAGATATCTAAAGACCTTGCGGCACGAGGCGCTTCGCCTGGAGCACTTGGTCGAAAATGTATTAGCTTATGCTAAACTTGAACGCGGGCGATCACACAATCCGCCTCAAGAATTGCTAGTCGTCGATTTGATGAGTCGCACCCTGCCCTACCTTCAACAACAAGCAGAACTGGCATCGATGGAAGTTGAATGTTCGTGCAATCCGGCAGTGATATTAAAAGTTTTGGCCAACCCAAACTTGGTCGAACAAATCCTTTTAAATTTAGTAGATAACGCCTGCAAGTATGCGAAAGGATCATCGGATCCTAGAATTCTTCTGAGCGTCCAAGACCAAGGGAATAGTGTCGCCATCCATGTTCGAGATTTCGGACCGGGAATGCCTCTAACGGGTCGCAATGCGGCGACTACATCATGGTTGCGACCGTTTCATAAAACGGCTCAAGAGGCTGCGCGGACTTCGCCCGGAGTGGGATTGGGAATCAGTCTATGTCGTCGATTGGCCAAGCAAATGAGCGGATCGCTAGAAATCGATTCGGTTGCTGGACAGGGGACTCGAGTCACGTTGCGGTTGCCAAAGGTTTCTTGATCAATCTCCATGCAATACGGTTCGCTCTACAGTAGGAGCTAACGGCAAATGTGTCATGTTTTGGGACCGTCCTCTTAGAAAATCGTGCTTGTGCTCAGCAAGCTGTGCTCGTCTATACAACATCGAATCGATATTCAGACTGGCGAAAACTCTATTAATGCTTTAGTACAACTAAGAATTACGGTTGATCACGTAGCGAAAGTCGTCAAGACCTTCGGCCACTGCCAAGCAATCCGAAACTCTTGACGAGTTTCGCTACCCTAAAAGTGGCTCTTCCGCAGAATTAGTGGGTGAAAAAGTGCCCATTGGGGCCAGCCCCAAACCCCGGAATTTTACGCCTTGGGCAAAAAGCAAGCCTGTCATAATTGAAAGAAGTCAGAGGCCACTGATGTAACCTCTGGCTTGCTTTTCGACTTCAGCGGCGCTCGAGTTGGTTTCCACCAGAGCTCTATCCTCCGCTCAAGTTTTCTCATCGTACTGTTTCCAAAAATCAGAATCAACTAAAAGGAAAATACATCTTGGAAAGCGTCTGGTAAACTGAGGTTTACT
>Ga0105046_10010180_pt1 | contig 14648 bp, 14 predicted proteins | sample MAT03_FD_78385 | JGI IMG/M metagenome (GOLD analysis project Ga0105046, IMG submission 78385) | Freshwater microbial communities from Lake Fryxell liftoff mats and glacier meltwater in Antarctica - MAT-03 (megahit assembly) | ecosystem: Environmental > Aquatic > Freshwater > Ice > Liftoff... | reverse complement strand
ATCTCTGCGGTTGCTTTGAAGTAAGTTTTAAATATGCCGAAACATTTTCACCCAACGCTGATTTTAAATTTCACGATCGGGAAAAAATAGGTGGTACAGCCGCATGAACATTACCGGCAGCTATTAATTGCGAAGCAATTATTCGTATTCAATTGTATTTATTCGTGTCATTAGTGCAATTAGTGGCCAACCTTGTATTCATCTGTGTCAATCTGTGCTAACCTGCCTGTTGGCAGGCAAGTCTGTGGCTAACCTGTATTAATTGCGAAGCAATTATTCGTATTCAATTGTATTTTTTCGTGTCATCAGTTCAATTCGTCACCAACCTTGTATTCATCTGTGTCAATCTGTGTTAATCTGTGGCCAACCTTGTATTCATCTGTGTCAATCTGTGTTAACCTGCCTGTTGGCAGGCAAGTCTGTGGCTAAACAGGCTGTTAATTTCCGTAACTTCGCCACCATTTTAAAATGGCTATGGCTGCTAAATACAAAGAATTTTCAGGATTAAACCTACCTGCTTTTGAGGCGGAACTACTCGCCAAATGGACGGAGAACCAGGCATTTGAGAAAAGTGTATCACTTCGGGAAGGTGCCAAACCATTTGTGTTTTACGAAGGCCCGCCCAGTGCCAATGGTATGCCCGGTATCCACCATGTTATTTCCAGGACATTAAAGGATTTGGTATGTCGCTACAAGACCATGAAAGGCTTCCAGGTAAAGCGTAAAGGCGGTTGGGACACACACGGTCTGCCCATTGAACTCGGCGTTGAAAAAGAACTGGGCATTACCAAAGAAGATATTGGAAAAAAAATATCGGTTGAAGAATACAACCAGAAATGCCGGGAAGCGGTATTGCGCTATAAAGACAAGTGGGATGATATTACCCGTAAGATGGGATACTGGGTTGATCTGAATGATCCTTACATCACTTACAAGAACGAATACATTGAAACAGTTTGGTGGATACTGAGTGAATTATATAAAAAAGGATTGCTCTACGAAAGTGTAAGCATACAACCTTACTCACCGGCAGCAGGTACCGGATTGAGTTCACATGAGCTGAACCAACCGGGAACGTATAAAGATGTAAAGGATACAAGTTGTGTGGCTTCATTTGAAGTAATTGATTATGAAAACAGGCTCATCTCTTTAAAGCAATTAGATAACCTCTCATTTACTGAAATCAAAAGTGAAATAGCTTCCGGTATAAAAGAATATCGTAACCAGGTTAAAAATTGGGCTTATGTTAATCTGAGAAATTTATCTGTAACTAATAAGTTTATTGCTGCACCAATTACAATTACAAGAAAGGGAATAGGAGAAGTACTTGCATTTTCACCATCGGTTGAAGAAGTGCTGATTTTGAAATATGCCCCTGAATTGATAAGTACTGCGGTTTTACTTCATTCAGAAAAAACTTCTGGTAATGATGGCGCCGTTTTTTATTACTTAGGAAACAAAGTAAAAATAGGCGAACAGTACTATAGCTTGAAAATTGTATTGAAGAAAACTGATAGACTGGCCTTGTATGATATGAGGCTTATGCCAATAAAAAAATCCCAACAATTCTTCGCTACCCACTTATCCAAACGTGGTGACGAAAATCTGTCAGGACAAAACAAAGATAAACGATTTTTAGCAATTACACAATTTCCCAAAATTGTTTATCAGAGCCATGGCATTGGCTTTAACCAGCCTTTTTCATTATTGGCCTGGACTACTACCCCCTGGACACTTCCCTCTAATCTCGGCCTTACCGTAGGCGCAACTATTGATTATTGTTTAATAAAAACTATCAATCCATACACACATAAAATTATCCATGTAGTACTGGCTGAAAAATTAGTCTCAAAATATTTTGCCGCACAAAACGAAGGAACAGATTTTAACCTGTACAAAAACGACGGTAAAAACCTTCCCTATCAGATACTTTTAACATGTAAAGGAGTGGATATGGAAGGGTTGCAATACAACCAATTACTTCCCTACACCGCAAACTCAATATCTAAAATTCAGGAACAAACACATGGTGCAGAACCATTCAGGGTTTTATTGGGCGATTTCGTTACCACAGAAGATGGTACCGGTATCGTTCATACTGCGCCGGCATTCGGAGCAGATGACTATAAAGTAGGAAAGAAGTACAATATCGGTATACTGACAATGGTGGACAGGCAAGGAAAGTTTATCGAAGGATTGGGAGAGTTCAGCAACCGCTATGTAAAAAATTATAAAGACGACCCGAATTATGTTGATGTGAATGTTGACATCAGCGTAAAACTAAAAAAAGAAAACCGGGCTTTTAAAGTTGAAAAATACGAACACAATTATCCGCATTGCTGGCGGACAGATAAACCCATTCTTTATTATCCATTGGATGCATGGTTCATCAAAACCACGGCTGTAAAAGAAAGAATGGTAGAGTTGAATAAAACCATCAACTGGAAACCAAAATCAACCGGTGAAGGAAGATTTGGTAATTGGCTGGAAAATGTGGTGGACTGGAACCTCAGCCGTTCTAGATATTGGGGAACTCCATTGCCCATCTGGAGAACTGAAGAAGGTGATGAAGAAATTTGCATCGGTAGCATAGAACAACTATTGGCCGAAGCTAAAAAAGCTGAAGATACTTTGGGTATCACTCACGACTCACGACTCACCACTCAAGACTTAGATCTCCATAAACCATTTGTAGACAATATCATCCTCGTTAGCAACTCAGGCAAACCCATGAAACGGGTTCCTGATCTAATTGACGTTTGGTTTGACAGCGGTGCCATGCCTTATGCTCAATGGCATTTCCCATTCGAGAACAAAGAAACATTTGAACAAAGTTTCCCGGCAGATTATATCGCCGAAGGTGTGGACCAGACAAGAGGTTGGTTCTATACCCTTCATGCAATTGCTGTTATGTTGTTTGATAGTGTGGCGTATAAAACCTGTGTGTCAAACGGATTGGTGTTAGATAAGAATGGGGTAAAGATGAGTAAGCGGCTGGGCAATATTGTTGACCCATTCAAAACCATTGAAACCTTCGGCGCCGATGCTACAAGATGGTATCTCGTTACCAACGCATCGCCGTGGGATAACATGAAGTTTGACCTCGACGGAATTAAAGAAGTACAACGTAAGTTTTTCGGAACACTTTATAATACCTACCAGTTCTTTGCTCTCTATTCCAATGTAGATGGATTTGCTTTTAAAGAAGCATACATTCCATTGGCAGAACGTCCGGAAATTGATAGATGGATTCTGTCGTCATTAAATACTGTAGTAAAGAAAGCCAACGCTTACATGGACGATTATGAGCCAACACAAGCTGGCCGTGTAATTGAAGATTTTGTAGATGAGCATTTGAGCAACTGGTATGTTCGCTTATGCAGAAGACGTTTCTGGAAAGGCGAATACGAACAGGATAAAATATGTGCTTATCAAACCTTGTATGAGTGTTTAGAAACAATTACGAGATTGATTGCACCAATTTCTCCATTCTTCAGCGATAATGTTTTTCAAAACCTGAATGCTGTAACCAATCGTTTCAAGGCAGAATCAATTCACCATGTTGACTACCCGGTAGCCAATGAATCGGTGATTGATGAATTGCTGGAAGAAAGAATGCAATTAGCACAGGATGCCTCTTCTTTAATATTATCGCTTCGCAAGAAGGTAAACATTAAAGTTCGTCAGCCTTTGCAAAAAGTATTGATACCAGTATTGAATGCTTCCATGAAAGAGCAACTGCAAAAAGTGGAAGATTTGATAAAAGCTGAAGTGAATGTAAAAGAGATTGAATATCTGGACCCTGATAACACATTCATCAGTAAAAAAATCAAACCCAACTTTGTGGCCCTTGGTAAAAAATTAGGCGCAAAGATGAAAGCGGTATCCGCTGCCCTGGCTCAATTCACTCAGGAAGACATTGCCCTGTTAGAAAAAGAAGGTCAATATAATTTGCCAGTTGATGGCGAACCTGTAATATTACAAATTACCGATGTGGACATCAGTAGTGAGGATATTCCGGGCTGGACGGTGGCGAATAAAGGCAGCCTTACCGTGGCTTTGGATGTAACTATTACGCCGGAACTGGAAGCCGAGGGAAATGCAAGGGAATTTGTGAACCGCATCCAGAAAATAAGGAAAGACAGTGCTTTTGAACTGACAGACAGGGTAGAAGTAACCGTATCGGCAACCGGTGGATTAAAAGATTCTTTGGCTCAGTTTAAAGCCTATATTTGCGCCGAAATTCTGGCTGACAAGCTGGAATTTGCGCCTGAAATTTCTGATGGAATCCAGGTAGAAATAAACGATGTTTCGCTAAATGTGATTGTTTTAAAAAAAGGGTAAATCATGGCAATTAAGAAAAAACAGCCTGCCCGTCCGGCAGGCGGGGCTCCAAAAAAAGCCGCCAAACCCGCCCCCAAAAAAGCTGCTTCAAAGAAACCAGTAGCTAAGAAAACTGTGCAGAAAGCTGTACCTAAAAAAGCGGCCCCTAAAAAGGCCCCCCCGAAACCTGTGGCAAAGAAACCAGCACCTAAAGCAGTAGCAAAGCCAGTGGCTAAGCCTGCACCAAAAGTGGCAGCAAAACCAGAGCTTCCAGAGCAAAAACCTGCTGTTAAACCTGTACCGGTAAAACCGGTAAAACCGGGAACTATTGACCCTAAATCGTTAGTGACAATTAAACAAAAAGTAAAACCGGTTATTAAAAAAGAACCCCCCAAGGCTTCAAAATTCATAATACCGAAGACCACTACTAAAAGTTCGGTGAAATATGAACCGGAGTTCACTAAATCGGTTTTGGATCAGATGGTATATCTGCCTACAGGCCCTACTATGCGGTATTCTGATAATGACCTGACCGAATTCAGAGAAATTATTCAGAAGAAACTGGACGCAGCAAAAAAAGAACTGAATTATTTACAAGGTCTGATAACCCGTAAAGAAGAGGGTGGTGATATGGATGAAGGCCGTTACATGACAATGGAAGATGGTAGTGTAAGTATGGAAAGGGAGCAGTTGAGCCAAATGGCCAGCCGCCAGATTACTTTCATTGATCACCTGGAAAAAGCCATGATGCGGATTGAGAATAAGACTTATGGTATTTGCCGTGTTACCGGTAAGCTGATTGATAAAGCAAGGCTGAGGGCTGTACCACATGCTACACTGAGCATTGAGGCCAAGCAGATGATGAACAAATAAAATACAGAAATCTTCAAAATAAGAAAGCCCTGTCCTGTGTATCGGAACGGGGCTTTTTCTTTTTCACTACTTTCATTTCTACCTTAACTTGTGAAGCCAAAACCGTTGCAATGAAAAATTTGCTTATTGCTTTTACGCTGCTGCTTTCTTCTGTATCTGCTTTATCCCAACCCCGCATTATTTCCGGCCCCATGCTTGGCCCGGTAGAATTGAGGGATGCAAAAGTGTGGGTGGAAGTTTCTCAGGATGTAACGGCGGCCTCTTTGCAGTACAACAAGAAAGGCGACTTAAAGAAAGGAAGAACAATTTTATATAAAGGCGAACTGGGTAATGATTTTAATCCAATATATTTCACTGTTGGGGGACTTGATTTTAATACTACTTACGAATACAAAATATGGCTGAATGGAAAGGCAACACCAAAGGGTGGAGAGTTTACAACCAAAGACCTCTGGCAATGGCGCAAGCAACCACCGGAATTTAGTTTTCTTACCGGCTCCTGTTCTTATTTTAATCAACCTGTTTATGACAGACCCGGCACACCTTATGGAAAAGATTCTTCCATTTTTGAACCAATGGCAAAAGAGAAAGCTGCCTTCATGCTTTGGCTGGGTGATGCCTGGTACACAAGGGAAGTCGATTATTACAGCGAATGGGGCCTATGGTACAGGGCCAGCCACGACCGGGCATCGCCAATTATGCAAAACTTTCTGAAATCAATGCCTCAGCTTGCCATCTGGGACGACCATGATTATGGCCCCAACGATATTGGTAAAAACTATATATTAAAAGATGCCAGCAGAAAAGTTTTTAATGCTTATTTCTGTAATCCATCTGCCGGAGAAAATGGGCAAGGCACTTACACGATGACCACCTGGGGCGATGCAGATATTTTTATGACAGACGACCGATGGTGGCGTAGTGCAGATAAATTAAAAGATTCGGTGGATGGAAAACCCAATCCTGAAAAACGAATGTTGGGCACACAGCAAATGGAATGGCTGAAAAATTCTCTTTTGTATAGCTCTGCTACTTTTAAAATAATTGCAGTGGGTAGCCAGGTACTTAACCCTGTTTCACCTTATGATACCTGGTGGAACTTTGCGGCGGAATATCATGAGTTGATGAATTTTTTAAAGGAGTATAAAATCAATGGAGTAGTATTTTTGACAGGCGACCGCCACCACAGCGAAATAATAAAAGTAGATAGGCCGGGTAGCTACCCTTTATATGATATTACTGTTTCGCCGCTTACATCAAGCACACATAAATTCACAGGAACGGAAAAAAATAATTCTTACAGGGTATTAGGCATTGATGAAAAACAGAACTACGGACGATTTTCTTTTAGTGGCATACGGGGCAGCCGTAAATTAACAGTAGAGTACCTGGGATTAAAAGGAGAGAAGCTTGGCGAATGGAGCATTAACGAAAAAGAATTAAAAACACCTTAAACCTTCAAATATGAAACGAATTATTTTCTTCCTGTTCATCGCCACTATTGGAATAGTGTCGTGTAAAGACAAAAAAACGACAACTGAAAAAGATGCGGTTACAGAACAAAAAACAGAAACGGTAATGACACCGGATCTTACAAAGGACTCAACAGCAATAAGAACTGTAATCATGAATTTTTATAACTGGTACAATACCAATTTTGCAAAGTTTCAGGAGTATGATTTATACAGCGGCATTAAAAAGAAAGATATGCCACCTTATAAAATCAACTGGGACCAGGTAACAAAATACCAGGACTTTATCCGCACATCGGTGCCACAGTTGGGAGAGGAATTTCTTAGCAATCAGAAAAAATTTTTTCAGCAATGCGATTCTGCCTTTAAAACAGATACACAGGATGAACTGCCTTATGGGTTTGATTACGACTGGTACACCAACACACAAGAAGATCCGCAATACACACTGGACGAAATGAATAAAGCGAAGCAATGGATAATAAATGTGAACGGAGATAATGCAACAACAGAAGTAAAAGGAACTTTTGATGATAATGGAAAGCAAACAGAAATGACTGTAATAAAACTTGCGTTGAAAAAAGAGAGTGGCCAATGGAAGATTGCAAAAATTGGAACTGAATAAGCTAACTGTATGACTATTTATTTCGGATATGAAAAAGCACAGGTGATGCAGGCTTTGCGGTATCACTTCATCAGCCGCCGGGAGATAAAAGTAATGCTGATAATGGTAAATGTGTTTGCATTAGCCTCTATTACGCTGTATGCATTAAAAAAAATAACCCCGATGGCTTTTTTAGTGGGTTCCTTTTTATGGATTGTATTGATGGTTAGTTTCTGGTTTATACTGCCCATGCTGGTGTATCGAAAGGCGGCTACATTCAAAAATCAATTCAGTATGACTTTTGAAGACAAAGACTTTACACTCAGCCATGAAAGAGGTTCGAAATCATGGCCATGGACAGCATTGAAAAATTATTTGGAAACTCCCCACTTCTTTCATCTTTATTTTGACAGTCGTTCTTTTTTTCTTGTTCCAAAAAGCGGATGCAAAGACATAGAGGAAATACAAGAACTACGTCAGATAATAAAATCAAAAGTAAAAAAAGGCTGAGGTAAAAAAGAAAATCGTTGAGTTAAATAACCTGCTCGCAACTCGTAGCTAACAACTCACAACTTTTTCTCCATCACATAATGTGGAAGAGTGACTTCTGTAAATTCATCACTGGCAATTTTGTAGCCCATTTTTTCATAAAAGCCTGTTGCGTTTTTCCGGGCATGCATGGCTAAAGTTTTGTAACCCTGATCCCTTGCAATGTTTTCGGCAAAGTTCATCAAAGCCCTTCCAATACCTTTTCCCTGAAGGTCATTTATCACAGCCATTTGCCGCAAACGAACCTTTTCAGGACTTTCTTCCACCAGCATACAGCAACCAAGTATATCCTCATCTTCAAACGCAGCAATCAGCATATTATCTTTTTCTTCTTCCAGTTCCTGTGGAGTAAAGCCCAACCCCAATGGCTTGCGCAGAATGTCATCCCGCAATTTTACCATTTGGCGGTATTCAAAAGTGCCATGATCTAAAATTTTCAATGCCATAACCAAGTGAGATTAATTCCAGAAACATTAAAATACAAAGAACTTTCAAGACTGCCAACCGTTTGCAGGCTTAATTTAATGACACTAAAAGCTATTTTGGGGTCCTATCGCTTAGTTTTCAGTTTGTTGGGTCAAAACGGGAAAAATTTACCTTTTAGATGTTCATTAGTTCAAAAAGTATATTTTTGCTCCCAATAAACAAAACTTTAAGAACATGTCAGACATTGCATCAAGAGTTAAAAAGATCATCGTTGACAAACTGGGTGTTGACGAAGCAGAAGTAACCAATGAAGCTTCTTTTACCAACGATCTGGGAGCCGATTCATTAGATACGGTTGAACTGATCATGGAATTTGAAAAAGAATTCAACATCTCCATTCCTGATGAGCAGGCTGAAACCATCACTTCAGTTGGTCAGGCTGTTGCTTATCTGGAAGAGCATGCCAAATAATAATTGGAATGCCCCGCTATAAACGGGGGAATAACTTAACTCCGCCTTCTTACTGTTGTGACAGAGAAGGCGGTTTTTACTTATTGCAATAAAGCTTTTTGCTTTTTTAGCAAGCTCAAGACTGTTTATATCTTGTACTATACTGCTTACATAAAGAAAAGCGAATAGTATATTTGGTAAAATAATATTGTAAAGCATTATGGAACTAAAACGGGTTGTTGTAACTGGTATGGGAGCCCTTACTCCATTGGGTAATAATATTGATGATTACTGGGAGGGGTTAATAAACGGAGTATCCGGTGCAGATAATATTACCCTGTTCGATGCATCAAAGTTTCGTACCAAATTTGCCTGTGAAATAAAAGGATTTGATCCCACCGCTTTTCTTGAAAAAAAAGAAGCCCGGAAAATTGATCGCTTCAGTCAATTGGCATTGGTGGTAAGCGACCAGGCAATGACGGATGCTGGTCTGAACAAAGAAAATATTAATCCCGACAGGATCGGTGTTGTTTTCGGCAGTGGTATTGGAGGACTGATAACTTTCCAGCATGAAGTGATTGAGTTTGCAAAAGGAGATGGAACACCCCGCTTCAATCCATTCTTTATTCCTAAAATGATTTTAGACATTGCCGCAGGCCATATCAGTATGCGGCATAATCTGCGGGGACCCAATTTTGCAGTAGTAAGTGCTTGTGCCAGCAGTACCAATGCCATTATGGATGCATTCAATTTGATCCGCCTGGGCAAAGCAGATATTATACTCGCTGGTGGCAGCGAAGCTGTAATAAGCGAAGCAGGTGTGGGCGGCTTCAATGCGATGAAGGCAATGAGTGAAAGAAATGACAGTCCTAAAACAGCCAGCCGCCCTTATGATAAAGACAGGGACGGTTTTGTAATGGGCGAAGCAGCAGGATTATTAGTAATGGAAGAACTGGAACATGCCAAAGCGAGAGGTGCAAAAATTTATTGTGAAATAGCCGGCTGTGGTGCCACCGCCGATGCTTATCATATTACTGCCCCGCACCCGGAAGGGCTGGGTGCAAGGAATGTAATGCTGGCCGCATTAGAGGATGCTGATCTGAAGCCAGATGAAATTGATTATATCAATACACACGGTACATCCACACCTATTGGTGATGGGGCAGAAGTAAAAGCTATTACCGCTGTATTTGGAGAACATGCCTATAAACTAAATATCAGTGCTTCAAAATCTATGACAGGGCATTGTCTTGGCGCAGCCGGTGTTATTGAAGCAATTGCCAGCATTAAAGCAGTAATGCATGATATGATTCCGCCAACGATCAATCATTTTACTGACGATCCTGAATTGGATTCTAAACTAAACTTTACTTTTAATAAAGCACAGCAGCGTACCGTTCGTGCAGCACTGAGTAATACATTTGGTTTTGGCGGACACAATGCCTGTGTGATAGTGAAGAAATATAATAGTTAACTGGTTTAAGTTTGTATAGAAGAATTTATTAACTGCCTTACTCTTTCCAATTAACCAATAAACTAATAAACCAATTAACAAATCATCCTTTTTTCGTAGCTTAACGCCTGTGGACTTTTTCAAATTTTTTTCTCGTAAACATTCAGGTTCCGCTTTTAAAAAAGAGCTTAAAAACATACTTGGCTTCAAGCCGGGTAATATGTCTTTATACAGAACCGCCCTTACACACCGCTCCATCAGGGAAGGGTCAGATGAAAACAACGAACGGCTTGAATACCTTGGGGATGCTGTTTTGAGTGCTTTGATAGCAGACTATCTTTTTAAACGTTATCCTTACAAAGAAGAGGGCTTTTTGACTGAAATGCGGAGCAAAATGGTGAACCGCCAACAGCTCAACGATATTGCGATAAGAATGGGGCTTAAAAAAGTGACGTTGTATAATAAAATGGACGGGTCATTGAAAGTTAGCCAGATATTTGGTAACACACTGGAAGCATTGGTAGGAGCTGTTTACCTTGATCATGGATATAAAAAGGCCGCCAAATGGGTGCTGGAAAGCATTATCCAGCCACACATGTTTATGGATGACCTGGAAAACCTTGAGATTAATCATAAGAACAAACTATATGGCTGGGCTAATAAGAATGGTAAAGTGCTGGAGTTTGAAACTCTCAATGAGAAATTAGAAAGTGGCCGCAGGCTCTTTACCGTAGCTGCTGTGGTGGATGGCCGCAATATTGCCGAAGGGAAAGCCTTTAATAAAAAAGATGCCTCGCAAATAGCAGCACAAGTAGCTGTGGAGAAACTGGGTATTGTAAATGCAGACTCCATAGCTGATGAACAGGAATAAATAAAGGAGCATTATATCACGGCGTTATTTGCAATTTATCAGTCAAAAAAATCTATTTTCGATACCTAAATCTATTTTATGCGTTATCTTTTTTTATCAGTAGTACTTGTTATTGGTTTAATGGCCTGTAAACAATCTGTAAAAGGAACCAATGGTGTAACCTATAAATCAGCGACTGATTACAATGATTATATAATAAATCGCCAGACTACGCTGATGAAAAGAGTGGTGGATTTCGGAAAAGTAGCAGATGTTAACCTGGATTCTGCCCAGGCACTACTTACAAAATCAGTACGGGAAGTAGAAACCATGATTGGCGAGATAAAAGGCATGCCCCCATACAAAGGAGACTCATTGCTGAGGGATGCCGCTATAGCATCTTTCTCATTTTATAAAAGGGTTTTTGAAAAAGACTATGCAGAAATTCTTGACATTCGTAAAAAAGGCCAGGAAAACATAACTGAGGAAGATATAGTCAGGGCCAACACGATAGTGGAGAATATCAGCAAAGAAGAAGAAGGGCTTGACAAAAGTTTTCAAAGTGCACAACGGGAATATGCAAGTAAAAACAGTATGAAACTGAAAGATAACAAGGTGCAGAAAGACCTGGAGAAAGAGCTTGACAAGATGAACAAGGAATAGTAATTTATTTCCTGTCCATACATAATTCTATCAGCACACCATTCGTATGTTTTGGGTGTAAAAAACAAACGAGTTTATTATCAGCTCCGGGTTTGGGCTTTTCATTTAGCAATACAAAACCTTCCTTTTTCAATCGTTCCATTTCTTCTTCAATATTAGCAACGGCAAATGCGATATGATGTAATCCTTCGCCTTTCTTTTCTATAAACCTGGCTATCACTCCATCAGGGTCGGTGCTTTCAAGGAGTTCAATTTTGTTTTCTCCCTGTTTGAAAAAGGCGGTATTCACTTTCTCATTCTCTACTAATTCAGTCTTGTAGCAGAGGCTGTTAAGCAGTTTTTCAAACAGCGGAACAGCGGTATCCAGATTTTTAACGGCAATGCCGATATGCTCTACTTTTTGCATAAAAAAGACGTTGAAAGGCAGGGGTTTGCGATTTCGGTAAAATCGGCCAGCAACCCGAAATTACCCCTTTCAGATAGAACCTTTTGGGCTAATTTTGTGTTTATACCGATAGTTATCGGCAGAAACAAAATACTGATAATAGATTTTATGTTGAATTTTCCTATTTATCTCGACCATAATGCCACTACTCCCTGCGACCCGAGAGTAGTCGATGCTATGATACCTTATTTCACCAATAATTTTGGTAATGCGGCCAGCCGCAACCATCCTTTTGGCTGGGCGGCAGAAGAAGCAGTTGATTATGCAAGGGAGCAAGTGGCCAAACTGATTGGTGCCGATCCGAAAGAAATAATTTTTACTTCCGGTGCTACCGAGGGTGATAACCTTGCTATAAAAGGGGTATATGAAATGTATGCCAGCAAAGGCAATCATATCATCACCTGCAATATTGAGCATAAAGCCGTATTGGATACCTGCAAGCATATTGAAAAAGAAGGCGGTGAAGTAACCTACCTGAAAGTAAAAGATAATGGCCTGGTTGATTTGGCTGAATTAGAAGCCGCTATCAAGCCAACAACAATACTGATTGCTATCATGTATGCCAATAACGAGATTGGTACTATTAACCCCATGAAAGAAATCAGTGCTATTGCTAAAAAGCATGGAGTGCTGGTTTTTAGCGATGCAGTGCAGGCAGTTGGTAAAATACCGGTTGATGTAACCAAAGACGGCATAGACCTGATGGCTTTTACAGCTCATAAAATGTATGGCCCGAAAGGTGTTGGCGCATTATATGTTCGCCGGAAGAATCCAAGAGTGAAAGTAACGGCCCAAATGGATGGCGGCGGTCATGAAAGAGGAATGAGAAGCGGTACATTGAATGTGCCTGGTATTGTAGGATTTGGCAAAGCCTGTGAGATCTGCATGAACGAGATGGAAGAAGAAACAAAAAGAGTAAGTAAACTGAGAGATAAATTACAAACTGAATTGATGAAGGTGGATGAAACTTATCTTAATGGTGATAAAGAACATAAGCTTCCACATGTAACAAACATCTCTTTCAAGTATGTGGAAGGAGAGGGTTTGCTGATGGGCTTTAATAAAAACATTGCTTTGTCATCTGGTTCGGCTTGTACGTCTGCATCATTAGAACCTTCCTATGTTTTAAAAGCATTGGGCTTGGGTGATGATCTGGCACACAGTTCGCTTAGGTTTGGCTTGGGACGGTTTACTACAGAAGAACAAATTGATTATACAGTTGAACAGGTAACGAACACAGTGAATAAGTTAAGAGAAATGAGTCCACTGTGGGAAATGTTTAAAGAAGGAATTGATATGAATAGTATCGAATGGGCGCATCATTAGGCCCCATCTCCGCCAACTTGCGGAAAGTATTGAAATAGTTCTTTAAATTGAATAATTTTTAAAAAAATAAAACCCCTTTGTCCTGAGGGTTTAAATCCCCCTTTAGGGGATAGGGGCATTTATTATGTCATATTCAGAAAAAGTTATCGGTCATTATACCAACCCACAGAACGTAGGAACATTAGATAAGAGCAAATCAAATGTTGGTACTGGCTTGGTTGGTGCACCTGAGTGCGGCGACGTTATGCGTTTGCAAATTGAAGTGGATGAAACCGGTGTTATTAAAGATGCCAAATTCAAAACTTTTGGGTGCGGCTCTGCCATTGCCTCTTCTTCTTTGGCTACCGAATGGCTGAAAGGAAAATCAATTGAAGAAGCCATTACAATTGATAACATGGACATCGTGGAAGAATTGAACCTTCCTCCGGTAAAAATTCACTGCTCTGTTCTTGCTGAAGATGCTATCAAAGCAGCCATTAATGATTACCGTCAGAAGAATGGTATGGAAACATTAAAGTTTGAAGACAGTGTAGTTCATTAAGAGAAGTTAAGGGTTGTGAGTTACGAGACTTTAAATTAAAATCTCATAACAGCGGTTCAGAACTCGAAACTCAAAACTCGTTACTTTTCTATGAGTGTAGAATTAGCTAATGCAATATATATAAGCGATAACGCCAAAGTAAAAATTCATCAATTGATGAAAGATGCAGGTGTTGAGGGAGATGAAACGTATTTCGTTCGTGTAGGAGTGGTGGGAGGTGGATGCTCTGGTCTTAGTTATAAACTTGATTTTGACAACGAATCAAAACCGATGGATCAGGCGTTTGAAGATAATGGGTTAAAAGTGGTTACTGATTTAAAGAGTTTCTTATACCTCGTCAATACTACGCTTGATTTCTCCGATGGATTAAATGGAAAAGGTTTTTACTTCAGCAATCCCAATGCCAGCAGAACCTGTGGTTGTGGTGAAAGTTTTGCCGTGTAACATACTAACTCTCAAAATTGAAAATAGAATGTCCTTCCAGCCGGAAGGATTTTTTATTATCTGTAACAAGCCTGCTGGCTTGAAATATAACAGCTTTGCTTTATTTTGCATCATTCTCCAAGCCTATGTGGTCAGTTTGTAAAAAAGAGCTCCGTCAATTTTTCAGCAGTCTTACCGGCTATATTGCCATCATTGTTTTCCTGCTTGTAAACGGGCTGGTGCTTTTTGT
>Ga0105046_10010179_pt1 | contig 14649 bp, 8 predicted proteins | sample MAT03_FD_78385 | JGI IMG/M metagenome (GOLD analysis project Ga0105046, IMG submission 78385) | Freshwater microbial communities from Lake Fryxell liftoff mats and glacier meltwater in Antarctica - MAT-03 (megahit assembly) | ecosystem: Environmental > Aquatic > Freshwater > Ice > Liftoff... | reverse complement strand
CTTCACGGGCGATGGTGTGGCCCGGGTGAACATCGGTGAAGAAGCAGGGGCGGCAATAGTAACCTTTGGATGGGAGGTCGCCGTGACCGCAGTCGTTGCGGGTGGCGCCTTCGCGCTCGCCCAGTGTAAGATAATGTTCGATGCGGGTGAGCTGGGCTTGGCTGTTGATCGCGCCCACATCGGTGTTTTTGTCCATGGGGTTGCCCACGCGGAGGGAGGAGAGGCGGACCTTTAATCTCGCGATGACGTCGGGCAAGATGCTCTCTTGGACGAAGAGGCGTGAGCCAGCGCAGCAGACCTGGCCCTGGTTAAAGTAAATTCCGGAGATCACGCCCTCGATGGCCTGGTCGATGCTGGCGTCTTCAAATATAATATTAGCACTCTTGCCCCCCAGCTCGAGCGTGAGGGCGGTGAGGGAGCCATCGGGGCGGGGAGCTGCGGTTGAGGCGGCGATGCGCTTGCCCACGGCGGTGGAGCCGGTGAACGCAATTTTATCTACGCCCGGGTGGGTGACCAGGCTCGCGCCGGTGGTGCCATCGCCGGTGACGATGTTTACGACGCCGGGAGGGAGTCCTACTTCACTTATGATCTCGGCGAGGCGGAGTGCTGTCAGTGGGGTGGTTTCGGCGGGCTTGAGGACGACGGTATTACCGCAGGCGAGGGCGGGTGCGAGCTTCCAGGCCGCCATCAGCAGCGGGAAGTTCCAAGGGATAATTTGTCCACAGACACCGATGGGCGAGATCGTTTGGCCCGGGAAGGCATAAGCGAGTTTGTCGGCCCAACCGGCGTAATAAAAGAAGTGGGCGGCGGCGAGGGGGATGTCGATATCGCGCGACTCTTTGATCGGTTTGCCGGAGTCGAGCGTCTCAAGAATTGCGAGTTCGCGGGCACGCTCTTGGATGCGGCGCGCGATGCGGAAGAGATACTTGGCGCGCTCGGCTGGGGGCAGCTTGGCCCAGCGGGGCAGGGCGGCCCGAGCGGCTTTTACCGCCGCGTTAATATCTGCGGGAGAGCCGTGGGCGACCTCGCTTAACTTCTCTTCGTTGGCGGGGTTGGTCGCGTCAAAGTAACGATTGTCGGTCGCGGCGGGGGGGACGAACTTACCACCGATAAAGTGGTTGTAGCGAGGCGCGATGGCGACCTTGGTGGTTTCGGGAGCGGGCGCGTACTCCCATCCTGCGGGATGGGTACGGGCGAGTTGTTGATCGCGGGTTGGTGGTGGTGGGGGTTGGTCTGAAGCGGCGTGGCCGTTGGCGTTGAGGGTGGAACCCATGCGAGAGGGTAGAGGGGGTGGGGGAGGGGGCAGTAGTTGGTCGGTAGCGGGCTGGGGTAGCGTGGGGCACTTTTTACGCGGGCACAGTGGCGGCGGTTTGTGATTTTCGATGCTTGGACTTAATCGAGCCGTGGGGATCAATTAGGTATTTCTTCGGCGAACCCTCGTTGAAGACTTTGTAAGCGTCTACGACTTGATCCATCGAGATCACTTCGGTTGCGATGACATCGTTCAAGTAGTCCATGCGTCCCCAGAGGATGGCCTTCATGAGATCATGATTATATTTCATTACCGGAGCTTGGCCGGCGAGAATGAAGGGAGACTTAATCCATGACTTGCCGAAGTCCAGCAGCATTTTGCCTTGCTTCGCTTCCTTGGTCTTGGCTTTGGGGTCGCCTTCCGCGTAGACGCCGGGGACACCCATGCCCCCACCGGACTTGACGATTTCCATGAGCGCGTTGAGCACCGCCTCGGGCTGTTCTTCATCGGACTCTGCGCCGTGACCGTGGGCTTCAAAGCCGACGGCATCTACGCCGCAATCCACTTCGCGTTCGCCCAGGATGGCTTCGATCTGATCCGGGAGGGGCGTCCGTTTTGTTAAGTCTACGATTTCGTAACCAGCGCTCTTGACGAGGTCAAGCCTTTCGCGCTGGACATCACCGACGATGATGCACGATGCGCCTAAGAGCCGCGCGCTCGCGGCGGCGGCGCGCCCGACGGGGCCAGCACCGGCGATGTAAACGGTGGAGCCGGTCCTCACCCCAGCGGAGACGCAACCGTGGTAGCCGGTGGGGAGAATATCAGAGAGGAGGCAGAGCGCATCGATGTGCTCCATTGCCTGATCCTTATCGGGGAACTTAAGAAGGTTGAAATCGGCGTAGGGAACCATGTGGTAATCGGCCTGGCCGCCCTTCCAACCACCCAAGTTAAAGCCGTATGCCCCGCAGTCTTTTTTGGGATTTACATTCTTGCAGATCTCGGTGTGGCGTTGCTTGCAGTTGAAACAACGGCCGCACGCGACGTTGAATGGGACTGAAACAAGGTCGCCCTTCTTCAGGAAAAGGACATCACGGCCAAGTTCAACTACTTCGCCGGTTACTTCGTGCCCGAGTTGCTCGCCCTTGGGCATGGGGAAGCGGCCGCGGTAGATGTGCTGATCGCTTCCGCAGATATTAGTTATGACGACCTTGAGCACGACGCCGTGTTCGATTTTCTTACCATTGCTGGCGTCTACCAGTTCGGGGTAGGGGACGTCCTGCACTTCAACTTTTTCGGGCCCGAGATAGACGACAGCGCGGTTGCCAGCCATATAAGAGTCTCCTTGAGATTGGTGAGGACAACCGTGGGATTGAGGAGTGGATAAACGCTGCGCGCGAAGAGAGGTGTGGAAGTTTTCATTTAGGCGCACCGTAAATGAGAGGCTGGGCACGGAGGCCGCGGAGGGGTTTAGTCTGGCACGCGTTGTGGCGGTTCAAGTTCACCGCGGGGGGACCGGGCCGAAACGTAACCCGTAGGTAGCTCGAGGGGGCCGGAATGCCAACGCTACCTCTGGTTCTTGCAAAGTCCCGCCTAGCCCGGGCCATCTTTGGATAAGCCCTATTAGATTGACTGGGGAGGCGCGGCAAGGTCATCGACCAAGCAGCGGAAGCCGTGGCAAATTAAGAACGGAAGGAGCGGGGTTGTTATGTTACTTTCAGCGCGCGGATTGCGAGGAACATGGGGATTTCGCGGCGGGCACGGTTCTCTTCGGCGGCGGTTGGACCGGGTTGGCTGGAGCGCAGGCTGGGCCATTCTTCCAGCGCATCGATCGTAAGCCCTGCTTGGGCTAAGAGGCGGATGTAAGTCTGTATCGGGCGGTGGTAGGTGATGGTGGTCACCGCTGGCCTGCCCCCCGCGGCGTCGCCGGGGTTCATAATAATTTCGTGCTGGCCGGCAGAAAGGTAGCCACTCACGCGACGGTACTGCGTGATTTTATTACTTTGCCGAGATTGATTTGAGTTACTGAGAGATCGGCTCTCTCGATTGGAGGGCGGGGGACCATCGCGCCGTTGACTTCCATCATCCCAGCCCCACGCGGTTTGGCCGGGGCTGCGGAAGGCGGGGTGAAGGATGACGGCTACAAAGTGGCCGCCGGGCTTGAGTACCGCCGCGATTTCGGAAAAGACGGATGAGAGCGGCTCAATGTTCATGAGTGCCATGACGCAGGAGGCGGCATCGAAAGGCTCGAGATCGAGCGAGCGAAGGTTGCGCGCATCACCAACGGCGAAGGCGGGGTGGGGGTGGGAGCTGGCGGGCGAGGCTTGGGTCTTCTTGCTGGCTTTGTTGGCCGCAGCGACCAGTCGCGGCGAAGTATCGATACCGGTCGCGTGGACACCGAGGGCGGCGAGGGAATGGCAGAGATTGCCCTGGCCGCACGCGAGATCAAGGATGCGCTGACCTCGCGCGATGTTGAGCAGGCGGACGGTGCCTGGAATTATGATTTTGTCGTGGTGATCGCTGCCGCGTTCTTCGATGAGATCTGCGTACCAGTCGGCCACGTGGTCCCAAGAAGAGGCCGGGGAATCCTCGCGGGGTGGGGCGGGTGGTGCGGGAGGTTTGGAAGTAAGCCGCTTGACTGGGGCAGTTTGTTCAGCGAGCGGGCTGGGCTGTGGGCTGGGCTGTGGGCTGGGCTTGGCACTCGGCTGGGCACTGGGGGCAATGGGCGAGAGATCGAAAGCGGTGGGGGGTGCTTCGAGATTCCACTCTGCGGTTTCGTGAGTGGCACCGGCACCAGGGCGAGCACCGACGAGGCGAAAGAAAGAAGCGGGGGGCGGGCTAACAAATCGAAGGGGTTGGCCCGTGAGGGTCTGAGCGAAAGCGAGTTCGGTGGCGTGGAGACAGACTCGCTCGACGGGATCCTCTTTACAACCGTAACGCCGGTCGCCGACGATGCTGTGCCCCATTTCCTGCATGTGGACGCGGATCTGGTTCTTTCGGCCGGTTTCGAGCCGGACGTGAAGAAAGGTGCGGCCCTGGCCGGTGTAAGCCACGCGGTAATGCGTGATGGCGAGCTTGGCTTCGCCGTCTGGGGTTGGCCCGCGGGTGCGGAGTAAGCCACGGCCTGGGCCGATGCTTTTTACTTGGCCCTCATCATCTTCGACCAAGAAGCTTTGAATGGTTCCCGCGGCGGGTTCGTCAGGAGGTCCGCCTTGGGGCTGGACTTTGCCCTCGACCACCGTCGAGTACACACGGTGGATACGTTTGGCCCGAAACTGCTCTTTGAGGGACTCGAAGGCGGATTCGGTTTTGGCGAAGACGAGAAGACCGGAGGCTTCTTTATCAAGCCGGTGGACGATCCAGACTTGGGTGCCGCGACGCTTGGCTTTGTTGCGGGCGTAGACCTTGAGTTCGCGGAAGACGGAATCAAGATCGTCGCCGGGGATGGAGGCTGTTAGTATTCCCGAGGGTTTATCGACGACGAGGACATCGCGATCTTCATAGACGAGGCGGATACCGCCGTGGAGGAAGATGGGGGCTTTGAAGTTTGAGGTGGGGAGGGGGCGGGGCGAGTCGGGCTTGGGAACGGGTACACCTTTGCTTCGAATGCTAGCTTCGCTGCGTTTGCTCTCTTCGCTACGTTTGTTAGGGGAGGAAGCTTTGGGTTTTGAAGGGGGGCGTGGCATGGAGTTGTGATTAGGGTAGTGGGCGGTTGGGGGCGGAGTTGGGGTGAATGTTGAAGGTGGAGGGAGCAGGGGTAGGAACCGGGCGGGCGGGGTCGCGAATCTGATAGACGCGCGAGGTTGAACGGAACGGCGAGGTTGAATGGAACGGATAGACGCTTTGGCGGCAGAGGGAGAGGCGAAGTGGGGGAGGCGTGCAGTGGCGTTTGCAAGTACGCGGCGGGGTTGTTAGGATACAGGCCCCTCTAGAATGAGGGCACGCTTGCGGAAGCGAGAAGGTTTTGGGCGCGGGTAGGGGTCGCGAACGAGCGGACGGTGGGGAGGGGGCGGACGGAGCGGTCATTAGGATTTACATGGCACGATCACGCAAAAAACTCGGCGAAATCTTGGTTGGCTGGGGCGTCATTACCGCAGACCAAGCGGAAAAGGCGGCGGTTATCGCTAAGTCCTCGGGCAAACGCTTGGGGGAGGTGGTGATTGAATCTGGATTTGCGAAGGAAGATCAGGTGGCGAAGGCGCTGGCGAATCAGTTTGGGATGGAGTACGTGGACCTTGCGCAGGGAGGGACTGCGGAGAAAATCGATCTTAAGTTAATTCCGGATGATCTGGTGAAGAAGCACCAGATTCTGCCGATTTCCAAGGTGGGCAATCGGTTGCAATTGCTGGTGCACGACCCGATGGATCTTGAGCTGTTTGATATGTTACGGTTCCGGTTGAACGTGGAGCTAGAGCCGCGGCTGGCGACCAAGACCCAGATTAAGAAGTATCTGGAGGCGGCGGCGGCGGGGACGGCGAAGAAGTTCGCGGCCACGGAGTCGTTGGTTACATCCTCGATTGATAAGTCGGTGGATAAGTCGGTTGATCGATCGGTGGATCGGTCGATGGATAAGTCGGTGGATGTGAATGAAGAGGATGCGCCGATCGTGAAGCTGGCGAACCGGCTGATCGCGGAGGCGGTGCGGATGCGGGCGAGTGATATTCATATCGAGCCGATGCACGACCGCGTGAGGCTGCGGTACCGGATCGACGGGGTGTGCATGGAGCGTGACAACCTGCCCAAGCGGATGCAGAACGCGCTGCTGAGCAGACTTAAGCTTATGGCGGCGATGAACATCGCTGAGAAGCGGGTGCCCCAGGACGGCCGCATTAAGTTAAACGTCGATGACACGTCTATTGACTTCCGCGTTTCGGCGTGCCCCGCTTACCACGGCGAGAGCATGGTGTTGCGTATTCTGCGGCCCGATTCGGTGCGGATCGGCCTACCGAATCTAGGGTTTGAACCGGAGAATCTCGCTCTCTTTCATAAGGTGATTCGCCGGCCCAACGGCATCTTTTTGGTGACGGGGCCGACGGGTTCGGGGAAGACCACAACGCTCTATTCCGCGCTAGCGGTTCTGAACCGGCCGGACAAGAAGATTATCACCGCCGAGGACCCGGTAGAATATAACTTTGAGGGGATTAACCAGTGCCAGGTCCGCGAGCACATCGGGCTTACGTTCCCGGCGATTCTGCGGTCGATGCTCCGGCAGGCACCCAACATTATTCTTGTGGGTGAAATCCGAGATAAGGAAGTGGCAGAGATCGCGATTCAGGCGGCCTTGACGGGCCACTTGGTCTTCAGCACGCTGCATACGAACGATGCGCCCAGCGCGATCACGCGGCTTATCGATATGGGCATTAAGCCCTTCCTGGTTGCGTCTTCTATTCAGGCGGTGATGGCGCAGCGGTTGATCCGCGTGCTGTGCAAGGAATGTAAGATGGTCGCTCCGGAGAGTGACTATGACCCCAAGATCATGCGGCTTGTGGGGATTACGGCCGACGAGGCCAAGGGCAAGGCTATGAAGCCGGTAGGTTGCACCAATTGCAACGCGACAGGATTCCGAGGTCGGCAGGCGATCTTTGAGATGATGATGATGAACAATCACATTCGAGAGCTGGCGTTCAAGCTCGCGGCGATCTCTGATCTGCGAAAGGCGGCAATCGCCAACGGCATGAGGGGGTTGGTGCAGGATGGGAAGGTGAAGGTGCTCAAGGGGGCGACCACGATGGACGAGATCGCTTCGACCACGCAGGTTGATATTGACAACCTTTAGATGATTAGAGGGATTGGGTGCTGGTGTAGGAGTGGGTGATTGGGGCGGAGAGCTGCTGGCGCGTTTGTTGGGATTTAGGCTGAGGAGGGGGTGCGTAGGTTTGAGTGGGTGTTGGGGGCGTGGGTGTTGGGGAATAAGTTCCCAAGGTTTTAAACGTTTTCCGGAGTAGTTATGTCAACAATGCAGATCGACCGCCTGTTGGACACGGTGGTAAAACTTGGGGCGTCGGATCTTCACCTTACGGTGGGGCGCCAGCCGACTATCCGTCACCACGGCAACCTGCGGAACCTTCAGACCAAGGTGCTGGATTCAGACGACATGGTTTCGCTGATGAAGGCCATCACGCCTGAGCGTAATCAGCAAGAGCTTCAGGAAGAAGGGACGACGGACTTTGGCTTCGCGTACGGCGACGCGGCTCGTTTCCGCGTGTCGGTGTTTCGCCAGCGCGGCGATCTGGCGATTGTGCTGCGGCAGATTCCCAACAAGCTGCTCACGTTCGAGCAGATCGGTCTGCCCAAGGTGTGCCAGGATTTGATCCGGCGGCCCCGAGGGATGTTCCTGGTGACGGGGCCCACGGGGTCTGGGAAGACCACCACGCTTGCCTGCATGATCAACTACATCAACGATAACTTTGATAAACATATTATTACGATGGAAGATCCCATCGAATATTACCACTATCATAAGAAGTCGATCGTAAATCAGCGTGAAATCGGTAACGACAGCCCGAGCTTTTCGGAGGCGCTGCGGCGCGCTTTGCGGCAGGATCCGGACGTCATTCTGGTGGGCGAAATGCGCGATCTTGAGACCATCGAGGCGGCCGTGCGAGCGGCCGAAACGGGCCACTTAGTGTTCGGGACGTTGCACACGACCGGGGCGTCCAAGACGATCGACCGAATCGTCGATGCGTTCCCGGTGACGCAGCAGAACCAGATCCGTGTGCAGCTTTCAACCGCGCTCTTATGCATCTTGAGCCAGGCACTGCTGACGCGGGTGGACGTTCAGGGAATGGTCGCGGCGTACGAGTTCCTGGTGATCACGCCTGCGGTGGCGAACTTAATTCGTGAAGCGAAAACATTCCGAATCGATTCGGCGATCCAGACGGGTAAGAAGTTCGGAATGCAGCTGTTGGATGATCACCTTTGGTCGCTCTATTCCCAAGGCAAAATTGGCGCTGAAGAGATGATTGACGTCAGCAAGAACCCTTCGGAGCTGACGGCTCGAATCCATAGGCTGGGTCGGACGGTGGGCCGGATGGAATGGGATGAAGAAGATGAGACGCCCGATAAGTAAGCGGTTGCAAGGGTAGTGAGGGGCATATTTATGGGTGTTCGATCAGGAGTGCAAAACTCCTATTGTCACATCGTTTGGTTCTGGGTGGAAGGCTGGTATTACCCGAACAGGTCGTGTATCCTCGTCGAAAGGTCTAGTAGTCCGACCGAAGTCGGGCGGAAGCGTGCTGCATCGCGGCAAATGCGAATCGGTTTGGCGTCCGGCTGAGTGCCCCACGTCTAAACCTATTTGTGTTGCTCGGTTTGCTGTGAACGCTTCTTGGGCTAGTCACGGAAAATGCACGGCTCTGAGCGGCCAGGATGAAAGAGGCGACGCTATGGGCATTGACGCGATACGAAAAGACGCAGGAAAGATCGATCCGGCGGAGATGAAGGGTCGGAAGATTGGCCGCGTTTTGAGCAAGTTAGGCAAGGTTTCGCGTGAGCGTGTGCATGAAGCCTTGGAGGTTCAGAAGACGCGCAAGGTGCGGCTTGGCGAGCTTTTGATTGAGCTTGGCTATTGCACGACAACCGACATTGCCGAGGCTCTGGCCGGGCAAGCGGGAATGCTTTATGTTGATTTGAAAGGGTTTGACATCCCCGAATCGTTCCGGGATATTGTGCCATCGGATAACGTCCGCGCCTACGGGGTGATCCCGGTTGAATATAACCCGACGAGCAAGCGGCTGAAGATCGCGATGAAGAGCCCGGACAACTTCCGCGCGGTGGAAGATCTGCGGATGTTGATGGGCTTTAATGTCGAGGCGGTGGTCGCGGACCCTTCGATCATCGATGGGCTGATCAAGAAATATTATTCCAAGCAAGAGTCGGTGAGTGATGTAATTAGCAACATCAAGGTGGATGAGAAGTTCATTAAGGCGGGCGCGGGCATGGGGGCCTCGATCGATCTTGACGCGGTGATGGACGCGGCGAGCGACAATCAGGTTATCAAGCTCTTGAACCTGGTGCTGATGCAGGCGATCAAGGATCGCGCCAGCGATATTCACTTTGAGCCCTTCGAGAACGAGTTCAAGATGCGGTACCGCATCGACGGGGTGTTGTACGAGATGGTGCCCCCGCCCAAGCAACTGGGGCCTGCGATTATAAGTCGTATCAAGGTGATGGGAAACCTGGACATCGCGGAGCGCCGCTTGCCCCAGGATGGGCGCATCGAGTTAAAATTAGGCGGCAACCCCATCGACTTACGTATCGCGATTTTGCCCACAATCTACGGCGAATCCTGCGTTATGCGCGTGCTTGACCGCGGGAACGTGGAACTCTCGTTGGACCGCATCGGGCTGCGGCAGGACGACTTTGACACATTTTCTCGGCTGGTCACCAAGCCCAACGGGATTGTGGTGGTGACGGGGCCGACGGGTTCGGGGAAGACGACAACGTTATACGCCGCTCTCGCGACACTTAATGATATCGAAACCAAGATATTGACGGTTGAAGATCCGGTGGAGTATGACATCGATGGGCTGTGTCAGTGCCAGGTGAACGCGGAGGCCGGGCTTACCTTCGGCAAGGCTCTGCGGTCGTTTTTGCGGCAGGACCCCGACGTGATTCTGGTGGGCGAGATTCGAGACCTTGAAACCGCGCAGATCGCCGTGCAGGCCTCGCTGACGGGCCATTTGGTGCTGAGCACGCTGCACACCAATGACGCGCCCAGCAGCATCATCCGCCTGGTGGACCTTGGCATGGAACCGTTCTTGCTTACCGCCACGATCGAAGGGATTGTGGCGCAGCGGCTGGTGCGGACGATATGTAAGCAGTGCAAGGAAGCTTACACGCCCAAGGAAGAGGAGTTGATGGAACTTAACTTGCTGCCCGAGAACGTAAGGGGGCGGCAGTTCTTCAGGGGCAAGGGGTGCGACGCCTGCAACAAGAGCGGGTATAAGGGCCGGATGGCGCTGTTTGAGATTATGACGATGGACGACGAGATGCGCGACCTGATTATGAAGCAGGCCAACACCACCGCGCTGCGGGCGCATGCCCGTAAACGGGGGATGCGTTCGCTGCGGGAGTGCGGGATGCTGGGAATTTACGAGGGACAGACGACCATCGATGAAGTCGTTCGAGAAACGCTGTCCGATGAAGATTGAGTAAGTCGGCTCGCGGGCGCCTGTATGGGTGTGGGTGTCGTTTGGCGATGGGTGAAGGTGGCTCAGGGTGGAAACTTAAAGACTCAAGAAAGTAACTTATGGCAACGTATCTCTATGAAGCGCTCAACTCGGCCGGCAAGCCCCAGAAGGGCACGATCGAGGCCGGGAACACCGAAGAGGCCATTGCGCGAATTAAGTCGCAGGGCTTCTATCCCACCAGCGTGCGCGAGCAGCAGGGGAAGAAGGGGAGCGGGGCGGGCGTGCCCGACGCGGCGGCTATCACCAAAGTTAAGAAAAAGGGCGGGGGAATGGGCTTTGGCGGTGTCGGCGAGAAAGCGCTAACGGCCTTCACTCGTCAGCTTTCAACGCTTTCAGACGCGGGTCTGCCGTTGCTGCGAAGTCTCCAGATTCTGGAGAGCCAGCTAAAGCCCGGAAAGTTTAAGAACATCCTGCTTGGCGTGTGCGAAGAAGTGGAGGGGGGATCGTCCTTGTCGGAATCGATGAGCAAGTTCCCCAAGGCGTTCAACACGCTGTATGTTAAGATGGTGAACGCTGGCGAAATCGGCGGCGTACTCGACATCATCTTGCAACGTCTGGCTGAGTTCATGGAAAAGAGCCAGCGCCTAAAGCGGAAGATCAAGGGCGCGATGGTGTACCCGATCGTGGTAATTTCGATCGCCGGTCTGATCCTGGGCGGGATCATGGTCTTCATCATCCCCAGGTTCGAGGAAATTTTCACGGACTTCGGCGTGGCGTTGCCCTCGCTCACTCGGTGGTTGATCAACTCCAGCCGCTGGTTCGCGGGAGGCAACCCCGGCCAGCCGATCGCGGGTATCTTTATTGTGGTGCCGGCAATTCCGCTGCTTATTATCGGCTGGAAGTTAATTCGTAAGGCCGGGCCCGGAAAGGCCGTGACCGACACGCTCCTGTTATATTCCCCCATCTTCGGTAATCTGATCCGCAAGACCGTGATCGCGCGGTTTACCCGCACTCTGGGAACGCTGATCGCGGCGGGTGTGCCGATTCTTGAAGCCGTCAAGATTACCAAGGAAACCAGCGGGAACTACGTCTATGAGAAGGCTCTGCAGAAGGTTCACGATAGCATCCGCGAGGGTGAAGGTTTCGCCACACCACTGCGCGAGAGCAAGACCTGCGACGGCATCGTGGTCAACATGATCGACGTGGGCGAAGAGACCGGCGAGCTCGATGCCATGTTGCTCAAAATCGCGGACAACTACGACGAAGAAGTCGACGTCGCGGTGGCATCGCTTGTGAGCTTGCTAGAACCCTTGATGGTTGTCGTGCTGGGCGGCATCGTCGGCACGATCGTCGTGGCGATGTTCATGCCCTTGGTCGCCATGATTCAATCGCTGCAGGGCGGGGGCGCGGTGTAAGTAAAGTCGGTCTAAGAACGGAGCTGCCGGTTATGACACGTCAACGCGAAGACATCGTTTTGGAAGCTAAGCGGAGTAATCCGACCGTGTCGGGGCGGGCTCGCGGCAACCGCCCCGGCTTCACGCTGATTGAGATTTCGCTCTCACTCCTGATTCTGGGTGTATTGATGGGTCTGCTGTTTGTGGCATTTCGATCAACCCGCCGATACGCAACAAGTGTGGATATGCGGGGCGCGGTCTCGGCCACCCGCATGGGTGTCATTCGATTCAACGATGACTTTGGTTTTCTTCCCCCGCTGCTGCGCGATCAGGCGGCCACCAACCCGCGCACGGTGTTCAAGAATGATGCGGACGAAGCGGCTTTCTCGACCTACAGCTTTTCGTTGAAAACGCAGGATAACGCAGATCTGGCAATTTTGCGTCCCCCAACATTAGCGGCCCCGGATTCGGATAATCCGTTTCTTGATCACCGGTTTAGCGAGCGAAGCCTTGCGGTGTATCTGGCGGGAGTTTGCGAAGTACCGCTGTCGGCATTGCGGTTGCTTCCGATTGATGGCGTGGTCGGTCCGGGCTTTTTCAAACCGCGCGAGGATGGGGGCTTTGACATCCCACCAAGCGTGAGGGCCGGGAGTTCAGCGACGAGCCGGCGCAGCGGTACCACCAAGTTTGAGTCGCTGGTTGAGTTAAAATCAAAATCGCTCTCCCCGCTCTGGTTTCAGCGTGAGAATAACTTGGGCTCGCCGGAACCTCGCGATCAAGTAGGTGACGATGTCGATCCCAACAGAGAGCGATGGGTTTCCCTCGCTGATGCCAAGCGCGTCCCCATTCGGTATTACCGCTGGTTGAACGGCGCTGCTTATCCGCAGGGTTCTGGCAGGGTGTACGAGATACGAACGCTGGATGATTACCGCGTTCCGCCTCTCGTGGGGCGTCAGGTCTCGTTGTTTCCCGGCACGCCTCCAGTAAAAGATATCGAGCTCAACCCAGAGCTGCGTAAGGCCAGGTGGGCGATTGTCTCCGCGGGGCCCGATGGTGCCTTTGGCGACGAACGGCTTGATCTTCTTCAGTTCCGGCTAAAGGTCGGGACCGGGGGCGACGAACGTCAGTTGCGCGTGAATGCGGAGAAAGATAATCTTGTGGAGGTAGGCGAATGAACGACGCACAACTGCAACTTAATCCTGTTTGCTCTTCTCCCGCACGCCCGGAGCCTTTTCCCGCACGCGCAGGCTTCACCGTCATGGAACTGCTGGTAGTCATCTCGATCTTTGTGCTGGTGGTGGCGGGCACCATTCCGGCATTTAAGTCAATGATTGAGTCTTCGGAAAAGTCCTTGGCTGAGAACCAGCTTCGTGTAGGCCTCTCGGCCGCACGCGACGCCGCGATTCAACACCCGAGTGCCGACGCCGCGGCGGCCTTCTTCTTTCAGCCCGGTGGCAAGGTGTCGATTGTTCCATGCGTTTCGGTGGGCTTCTTGCTCGACGATGAGTATAACGCGGACCGAAGAACTAACCGCAAGGTGAAGCGCGAGGTCTTCGTCCCCATCAACACGATCGGCCCGATTCAAATGCCCCGTGGTTTTAGCGTCCGAGGATTCACGCCGCCAAACACGTTGAGTGGAACCGATACGACGGCACTCACGCGTAACAACAACGGGTGGTACGACTCGCTTACTCGGGGGGCCGCGGCGGCGGACGACCCCGCGTCGATGGGTCTTTGGGTCTTTCCAGAGACCAACCTCACCACCCTTCTGTCACCGATATTGGGCTGGCAACGCCAGAGCTTCATCGTGCGCTTTAAAAACGGCACTGGGCAGCTGGATTCCGGTAACCGCTCTTTGGCTCTAGTTATCGATCCTGTCGCGGCGGAAGGGTTTAGAACCGCACCACCCTACTCGGCTTCACGTCTAGATAAAACCAGCGATCTCGCGGCTTCAGTGCGGCGCTTGCTGGCAAGAACGGCCTTGACACCCCAACAAGAGACTGACCGAATCAATCTTCTAGGTGACGTATCGATCGATTCGGTCCTGGTTCGACCCGTGACGGAACTTGCGGTTTATAGTGAACGAAGTCTAGGTGGGGCGCTTTCTTCAGCACTTGGATATCAAGGCGTCGACAGGACGACAGGCACGATTTACGCGGCACCAAATGCGATTGACGGGCCGTGGGTGGATCCGGGAAACTTCCAAACCCCCGGGGTAAATCTGATGTTGGTGACGACGGCGTCGAGCCGGTGGATCGAAGGTCGGTTGCAGCGTGGGAACGCGGCGAACGGTGAGTTGATTGAGACTGATGCGAGAATCTTTACGCTCCAGCAATATCTGGGGCAGTTGGAAGAGTTGCAGTAAACTGATTCTTGAGGTGCTCGTGGGCCGCGAAGCGATTGGACCACGAGAAGTAAGTTGATGCTTCAAGCCAGGTCGGTGAGCCAAATACGGATGCCAGGTACGAAGAAGAAGGTTTCTACCAGTCGAATATTCAAGGGTGGTGGCGGGGGTGTGTGCGTACGAACGGAGTGCAGGGTTGAATACCATGAAACGGACAAACTTACATTTTGCTTCAAAGGGTTGCCCGCAGTGTGCTGGGGCCAGTCGCCCGCAGGGTGGCACCGCTGGTGATCTCCGTTCGCGTGCGAGATGCCCGCGTGGTGAACTTCGTAGTTCTTTACGTGGTGCTTTACGCGGCGCTTCACGTGGTGCGTCTCGCCATCGTTCGGCAAGCGGCTTTTCGCTGGTTGAAGTGCTTATTTCAATCTTCGTGCTCTCGCTGGGGTTGTTGGGTGTTGCGGCGGTGTTCCCCGCCGTGGTCCGGCAGCAGCGGCAGGCTACAGATACGGTGCAAGGCATTTCGATGCAGCG
>Ga0105046_10010178_pt1 | contig 14650 bp, 10 predicted proteins | sample MAT03_FD_78385 | JGI IMG/M metagenome (GOLD analysis project Ga0105046, IMG submission 78385) | Freshwater microbial communities from Lake Fryxell liftoff mats and glacier meltwater in Antarctica - MAT-03 (megahit assembly) | ecosystem: Environmental > Aquatic > Freshwater > Ice > Liftoff... | reverse complement strand
GTCGATGTAGGCACCAACGCCGAGATCCTGCTGGGCAACGAGACCCGGGTGCTGGCCTGTTCGTCCCCCACCGGCCCCGCGTTCGAGGGCGCGCAGATCTCGTCGGGCCAGCGCGCCGCCCCCGGCGCGATCGAGCGCGTCGAGATCGACCCTGTCACGAAGGCCCCCCGCTTCCGCGTCATCGGCTCCGAGCTCTGGTCCGACGACCCGGCGTTCGAGGGCGTGACCGTCACCGGCATCTGCGGTTCGGGCATCATCGAGGTCATCGCCGAGATGCGCATGGCGGGCCTCGTGGACGCCTCCGGCCTGATCGGCTCGGCGGCCCAGACCGGCACGCAGCGCTGCGTCCCCGAAGGCCGCACCCACGCCTATGTCCTCCATGACGCGAGCGACGGCGGCGGCCCCCGCATCCTCGTCACGCAAGGCGACGTCCGCGCGATCCAGCTGGCCAAATCCGCGCTGTACGCCGGCGCGCGACTGCTGATGGATCAACTCGGCGTGGACAGCGTCGACCGCGTGATCCTCGCCGGGGCCTTCGGCGCCCATATCTCGCCGAAGCACGCGATGGTGCTCGGCATGATCCCCGACTGCGATCTCGCCCGCGTCACCTCGGCCGGCAACGCGGCCGGCACCGGGGCGCGCATCGCCTTGCTGAACTCGGCCGCCCGCCGCGAGGTGGAGACGCTCGTCACGTTGATCCACAAGGTCGAAACGGCCATCGAGCCGCGGTTTCAGGAGCATTTCGTCGCCGCCAACGCGATCCCGCACGCCACCGCCGCGTTCCCGCATTTGATCGGCGTCGTGAGCCTGCCCGACGTGCATTTCAACACTGGCGGCGCCGACCGCCCGGAGGGCCGCCGCCGCCGCCGCGTTTGAAGCGCCGACGGATCGAAAGCCGCGGGAACGTGGGGCCGCTGGGTTGGACGCGGACGAACTTCGCCACGGCCGGAGCGGCCGACCGGGCGGGCGCGCCGCCGTTCAGCGACCAAGATGCGGGCGTGGCGTCAAGTCGCCGAAGACAGGAGGATAGAGCATCGCGGAGTTCAGGTAGGCGACGTCGGTCGCGGGATCGAGGGCGCGAGATCGGCCTCGCCCTGCGCGACGGTGACCGATGGATCGGTGCGAAAGGCCTTCCCGACGCGATCCGTTCGACCGGCCGCGCCCTGCCCCGACTCCGAGTTCGCCGTGACGCCCGAAACATCCGCGCAAAAGATGTCGACCGACCGATCAGCTCCGTGATATAGTAATTTCGCCGCGATTTGCGCGGCCATTACGAACCGGGGCAGGCGCTTATTCCAAAGCGATGCGATTCGTGTCGCATACGAACAGGCTCCGCAAGATTATTTTGACCTGTGCGCGCGACATGCGAGTAGCGAAAGGATGGGGCGATGTCTGTTGTGTCAGGCGAGGCGTACGGGAGCCGGAGCGCGTCCGTCGATGCGGAGCAAAAGTCGACGTCCGGCGGCCTGTTGCTCAATCAATGGTTTCCCGCATTGCTGGCGCGCGTCGGCGCCTGGCTGTCGGACTTGACCGGACGGCCGTTTCGGTTCCGGTCGACGGTGCTCGTCGTGCGGCATTCGCACGTGCTGGAACTGCTTTCGCGCGATCTGGAGTTTCAGATCGCGCCGGTCAACGCGTCGCGCATTGCGGCCGTGAACGGCGCCTTCATCCTGGGGATGGATCGCGGCGAGGACCTCACCCGGGAACGCGGAGCGCTATACAGGGCACTGCGCGCGGTCGACATGGACGCGCTCCGCGCCGGCGCCGAAGACCGGGCGAGGCTGCGGGTCGATGCGGTCTCGGACGGCTCGATCGACGTGATCGGGGAATACGCGCGTCCGATCGCCGCTGAAACGGCCATGGCGCTGTTCGGCGTGGCCGGTCCGGACCCGCGCCGTTTCGCTGAAGTCGCGCGGGCGATCTTCGCGCACACGTTTCTCAATCTGTCGGACGACAAGGTCATCGAGCGCCGCGCTGTCGCCGCCGGCGTAGAACTGCGGCTTTGGCTTCGGACCGAGATCGCCCGCAGGGCGGCCCTTCCGCACGGCGCCGCGACCGGTGGCCGCCGCGATCTGATGGGCCGCGATCTGATGGACGGTCTGATGGACGCCCGCGTGACCGGCGCGGCGCTCGATCATGACACGGTGCGACGGCTGCTCGGCGGGATGCTGGTGGGAAGCGTCGACACGACCGCGAGTTCGGTGGCGAAGATCGTCGCGGTGATCGCCCGGGATCGGCGGCTCGCCGCGGACGTCGCCGCCGACGTCGAGGATCCCGATCGGCTGCGCGGTTGGTGCTGGGAGGCGTTGCGGCGCTGGCCGCACAACCCCATCCTGCTGCGCCGGGCGGCGGTCTCGACGCAGATCGGCGGGACGCGCGTCGCGGTCGGCGACACGATCGTCGCCTGGACGCAGGCCGCCATGCTCGACAAGTCGGTTTTTCCCAGTCCGTCGGAGTTGCGGCCGGATCGGCCGCGCGAGCCGTACCTGCACTTCGGCGGCGGCCTCCACCCGTGCGCTGGCCGCGCGGTCAATGACTTCCAGATCCCGCTGCTTGTCGGGCTGCTGGTGCGACGCGGCATCGGATCGGTGAAGCCCATCCGATGGTCCGGTCCCTTCCCCGACCATCTCGAACTTCGTTTCGAAAGGTGACGCGCATGGACGATTTGCCGAACGATCGCAATCTCGGAGACGCGGAGCGCGTGCCTGCTCCGGACGTTCTTGCTCGGCCCGTCGAAATCGGAACCGAGCGGCAGGGCGCGCCGGAGGCGTTCGCGGCGGGGTCATCGCAACGGACGTCGCAGGCGATGGTCACGATCGTCGCTCCGCTCGACGGCGCCCGGCTGGCCGCCGCCGAGGCGGCGATCGATGCGATGGGCAATCCGGCGGAACCGACGGTGTCCGAAGCTTTGGGTCGAACCGACGCCGATGGCGCGGGCACGCATTTCGCCAGCCTGCACGCGCTCGCCAGCAGTGACGGCGCGCGGCACTACCTGCTGCTCGAGCTTTCCGGGGACGGCGACGCCGACGCGGCGCTCGCAAGGCTCGTCGGGTCCGTCGAGCCGCAACTCCGATCGGTTTTCGCGCTGGCCAAGGATTGGGGCGATGGCGACATGCTCGCCTATCTGAAGCGGCGCCGAGTTTCGGTCGGCGGCGGCTGGTTCGACAATCCGGGCCTGTGTTTCGCCGGCACGCCCGGCTTGTCGGTGGGCCGCATTCGATTCGAGGCGGGGCTCGCCGGCCGGATCACCGGGATTCTCGCCGAGCAGACCGGCGAGTTGAGCGCGCTCGCCCGCGTCACGTCGGTGCGGGGCGAATTGCGCCGCGACGTGGCGTATGCGGCGGCGTTGAGCCCGGCCGACGCCGGCGACCGCGCGCCCGATCCATCCACCGTGGCGCTGGTGCTGCAGCTCGCGCTGTCGTTCGTGCGGACCTATCTGTTACCGGTGGCGGTGGGGGTCGTCGCCTGGGCCGTCTACTCGGCGCTGCGCGCCTATCCGTCGGGCGAGGGCGCATGGACCTCGGTCCGAGCGATGCTGGCGGGCGGGCTCGGCGGCCTCTGGACGGCGGGATGGATGGCCGCGCTGCTGGTCGTGCTGGCATTGGGCGTGAGCTACCTGATCTTTCGCCGGGCCGAGGCGCAGGACCCGCTCGACGACCGCATGGCCGAGAACCGAACCAATGCGGCGATGTTCGAGCGCGAGAACCACGGTGCGCAGAACCACATGATATCGGTCACCGAGCGCAAGCCGGGCCTGATCCGGAAGTTCACGTCCCGTCTGATGTTCTGGGTGATCGGCGAGCTTGGCGTCCGGCAGTTCCGACCGGGACATCTGGGCAACATCGGCAGCATTCACTTCGCCCGCTGGGTGACGCCGCCGGGCAGTCCGGATCTGATCTTTCTCTCGAATTACGACGGAAGCTGGGAGAGTTACCTTGAGGATTTCATCACCAAGGCGCACCTGGGCCTGACCGGTGTCTGGTCGAACACGATCTTCTTTCCCCGGAGCGAGAACCTCGTGCAAAAGGGCGCGACCGACGGCGAGCGGTTCAAGCGCTTCGCCCGCCGCAGCATGATCCCGACGCGCTTCTGGTACACCGCGTATCCCAAGCTCACCACCCGGACGATCCGGACAAGCGCCGAGATCAGGCGCGGGTTGTCCGGCGCCATGACCGAGGACGAGGCGACCGGCTGGCTTTCGCTGTTCGGTTCCGCCGATCGACCGGCGTCGAAGCTGATCAGCAGCGAGATCCAGAGTCTGATGTTCGGCGGGCTCGGCTTCATGCAGTACGGCGTCTGCCTGCTGTTCGACCTGCCCGCCGCCGACCGGGCGGCCGCGCGCGCATGGCTCGACAAGGTAGCACCCTTCGTCGCGTTCAACGACGGACGACGGTTGCGCCATCCGGCGGTCGTCACGCTGGCCTTCGGCTCGCGGGGACTGGCGCGCCTCGGCCTGCCGGACAGCGCCATCGAGACCTTTCCCTACGCGTTCAACGCCGGCATGGTCGGTCCGGCGCGATCCCGGATGCTCGGGGACACCGGGCAGAACGACCCCGAACACTGGCGCTGGGGCAAGTCGCAGCCCGACGTGATGCTGCTGATCTACGGCGCCACGCCGGAGGACGTCGCCAAACTTCTCTCGGAAATGCGCGACCTCGCGACCGATCGAGGCGCGACGGCGATGCACGAAATTCCGCTCGTGCCGGTGTCGCGGGGCAAGGTGGAGCCGTTCGGCTTCACCGACGGGGTTTCGCAGCCGGTGATCCGCGGCACCTACAAGGGGCTGCGCGACGGCGATCCGATCCATCTGGTCGAGCCGGGCGAGTTCATCCTCGGCTATCCCGACGATCGGGGAAACGTCGCGCCCGGACCGGTCCTGCCGGCGCTGGCCGACCCGGACAACCTGCTGCCGCTCGTGGGCGCCGCGGCGGGGTTCGACCGCGCCGAAGTCGAGAATCCGCGCGACCTCGGCTTCAACGGCAGCTTCATGGTCGTGCGCGAGCTCGAGCAGGACGTGGCCGGTTTCGCCGACTATTGCCGGGTGCAGAGCGAGAAACTGATCGAGTTGCGCCGGCTTACCGAGCCCTATCCGCTGGTCGCGCCGCAGACCGACGCCGACAAGGAGCTTGCCGCCGAGTTCATCGGCGCGAAAATGATCGGGCGCTGGAAGGACGGCTCGTCGCTCGTTCGGTATCCGTACGAGCCGAAATCGACGATGGACGCGCGCAAGGCGGAGGCCCGGCGCGCGGCTGACGCCGAGGCGGCAAGCGCTGCTTCGCCGAACCGGACGGCCGGAGCGAGCCCGGCCCCCGTCGATGCGCCGGGTGTCAGCACGATCGTCCGCAACGCCGGCCAGACCCGCGGCGGCCAGACGCCGGTCGGCGGGCCGACATCGGCGAGCGTCCGGAATTCCGATCACGGCGACAACGACTTCCTGTTCGGGAGCGAAGATCCGGAGGCGCTCCGCTGCCCGTTCGGCGCGCATATCCGCCGCGCCAATCCCCGCGACAGCTTCGACCCCGGCTCCGAGGAGGAAATACGGATCGTCAACCGGCACCGTATCCTGCGCGTCGGGCGGGGCTACGAGCCAGCGCCGGGGGCCAATCCCGGGCTGCTGTTCATGTGCCTCAACAGCGACATCGAGCGGCAGTTCGAACTCGTTCAGCAGGACTGGTTGCGCAGCCCGTCGTTTCATGGACTGGCCAGCGAACGGGACCCGCTGGTGGGCGACGGCGAGGACGGCGTCTGCGGTTTCACGATCCCGACACGCGATGGCCCGGTGGTGCTCGACGCGATGCCGCCGTTCGTGACCATGCGGGGCGGCGGCTACTTCTTTCTGCCCGGCAAGCGGCTGGTCGAGTACCTGGCGCGACCTGAATGATCCGACGCGCGACCGGGCCGAAACCGCCGAGCTGAAGCGCCGCAGGGCGGCGCCGAAGCAGGCCGTTCGTGCGGACCGCGCTGGTGACCGACGTCGGAACGAAAACCGGCGGACCGGGTGATCGCGCGCCACTCCCGACATGCGGGCGCTGTTGCCGAATGCGCCCGCCCGTGATCAGGTGGCGGCGGGGGTGCGTCGTATCCCGGGCTGCGGAGAACGGCGCGATGGCTGGTTTTGTCGAACGATGGACGCCGGTTCTCGCGGTGACCTGCGTGCTGCTGGCCGAGGCGGCGCCGGGCGCGCGCGCGCAATCTTGGACCTTCGAGACCTTCGAGGACCATCGGAGCGGCGGCGTCATTTCCCAGGCCGAAGTCGCGGACGCCGAGGGCTACCGGATGATCGTCCGCTGCGAAGACGCCGGCCAGGCGTGGCTTTCGATGCGTTTCGGACAGGACGATCCGCAGTGGCCGGGCGACGCCGTCGCCCTGCGCGCACGCATCGGGTCCGCGACCTACGACCTCGGTTCGTTCCAGTACAGTCTGGCCGTCTATGAGGCGCCGGTTTCAACCGAGTTCATCGCGGCGTTGCGGACCGGTGGCGGTGTGACGCTCGAGGGCGTGAACTTTGGGTTCGAGCGCACTTTCGGGCTGGCCGGATCGGAGCGGGCGCTGGGCAATCTGGCGTGCGGGTAGCGGGGGATCGAGCGCTGGCGGCACTGGCTCGGGAGTTGGCGGGGGCGCTAGCTGTTTTGAATTCCGCAGTAAAGTCATCAACGCGTAATCTGGAGTCAAGCGAATGAGCAAGGTCATCAAGAACGGCACCGTTGTCACGGCAGACCGGGCGTGGAAGGCGGATGTTCTGATCGAGGGGGAGACGATCAAGGCGATCGGGGCCGATCTGAAGGGCGACGAGACGATCGACGCGACGGACGCCTATGTGATGCCGGGGGGGATCGATCCGCACACGCATCTGGAGATGCCGTTCATGGGGACGACGGCGGCGGAGACGTTCGAGAGCGGCACGTTTGCGGCGGCGTCGGGCGGGACGACGATGCTGGTGGATTTCGTGTTGCCGGGGCCGGACGGGAGCATCGTCAAGGCGATGGAGGATTGGGACCGGAAGTCGGCGCCGCAGATCAGCGTCGACATCGGCTATCATGTGGCGATCTGCGGGTGGAACGAGACCTTGCACGCCGAGATGGCGGAGATCGTGAAGCGGGGGGTGAACACCTTCAAGCATTTCATGGCCTACAAGGGCGCGCTGATGGTCGATGACGACGAGATGTTCGCGTCGTTCCGGCGGTGTGCGGAGCTCGGCGCGCTGCCGCTTGTGCATGCCGAGAACGGCGATATCGTGGCGGAACTGCAGAAGAAATACATGGAGGCCGGCGTCACCGGGCCGGAGGGACATGCGTTCTCGCGCCCGCCGGAGGTGGAGGGCGAGGCCGCCAACCGGGCGATCATGATCGCGGATGCGGCGGGCGTGCCGCTCTATATCGTGCATGTGTCGTGCGAGCAGGCGCATGAGGCGATAAGGCGGGCGCGGGCCAAGGGGATGCGGGTCTATGGCGAGCCGCTGATCCAGCATCTGGTGCTCGACGAGGGCGAGTACTTCAACCGGGACTGGGAGTATGCGGCGCGCCGCGTGATGTCGCCGCCGTTCCGGTCGAAGGAGCATCAGGCGGGATTGTGGGCTGGGTTGCAGTCGGGGTCGCTGCAGGTGGTCGCGACCGATCACTGCGCCTTCACGACGGCGCAGAAGCGGATGGGTCTGTCCGGGTTTCCGCTCATCCCGAACGGGACGGGGGGCCTCGAGGACCGGCTGTCGGTGCTCTGGACGAACGGGGTGGAGACCGGGCGGCTCACGCCGTCGGAGTTCGTGGCGGTGACATCGTCCAACATCGCCAAGATCCTCAACATCTATCCGCGCAAGGGCGCGATCGTCGAGGGGGCGGATGCGGACATCGTCGTGTGGGACCCTGCGCTCTCCAAGACGATCTCGGCGGCGTCCCAGAAATCGATCATCGATTACAACGTGTTCGAGGGGCACAAGGTGACGGGGCTGCCGCGCTGCACGTTGAGCCGCGGCGACGTGGTCTGGGCGGACGGGCAGAACAGCCAGCCGCAGCCGGGGCGGGGCAAGTTCATTCCGCGCCCGGCCTTCCCGGCGGCGAATGTCGCGCTGTCGGCCTGGAAGGCGCTGACGGCGCCGCGGGGGGTTCAGCGCGATCCGACCAATATTCCGTCGGGGGTGTGATGGGGCTGGCGGAGGCGACGCTCTGTCCGGTCGCGGCGGCGCAGTTCCGGCGGCACGCCGACTGGGCGGACGTGCTGGACCGTTGAGCGCCGGGCCGGTGATCGAGGCGCGGGGGCTGAACCTGGTGTTCCAGACCGGGGACGGGCCGGTGCAGGCGCTGAAGGACATCGACCTGCGGATCGAGCGAGGGGAGTTCGTCAGTTTCATCGGGCCGTCGGGCTGCGGCAAGACGACGTTCCTGCGGGTGGCGGCGGATCTGGAGACGCCGACGAGCGGCTCGATCAGCGTCAACGGCATGAGCCCGGCGGAGGCGCGGGCTCGGCGGGCGTACGGGTTCGTGTTCCAGGCGGCGGGGTTGTTTCCGTGGCGGACGATCGCTGCGAACGTGCGGCTGCCGCTGGAGGTGATGGGGTTCAGCCGCGCGGAGCAGGAGACGCGGGCTGCGCGGGTGCTGGCGATGGTCGAGCTGGCGGGCTTCGAGCGGAAGTATCCGTGGCAGTTGTCGGGGGGGATGCAGCAACGGGCGTCGATCGCACGGGCTTTGGCGTTCGATGCGGATATCCTGCTGATGGACGAGCCGTTCGGCGCGCTCGACGAGATCGTGCGCGACAAGCTGAACGAGCAGTTGCTGGACCTGTGGGCGCGGACGGGCAAGACCGTGTGCTTCGTCACGCATTCGATCCCGGAGGCGGTTTATCTGAGCACGCGGATCGTCGTGATGAGCCCGCGGCCGGGGCGGGTGACCGACGTGATCGACAGCCCTTTGCCGCGGGAGCGACCGCTGCACATCCGCGAGAGCGCGACGTTCCTCGAGATCGCGGCGAGGGTGCGGGACGGTTTGCGGGCGGGGATCGGCGATGCTGTCTGACTTGACCGTCCGAACGGTGCGGGCCGAGGATGCAGTCGCCTGCGTGGGGATATTCAACGACTGGGTCGACGCAACCGACTGGATGCCGCGTGTGCATCCGCCCGAGGACGTCGCGCGGCAATTCCGCGAGCACGTGATGGCGACGTGCGATGTGCTGGTGGGTGAGCGGGACGGCGTGGTGGCAGGCTTTCTTTCGGTCGATGGCGAAGGGTTCGTCGCCGGGCTGTTCGTGGAGACGGCGGCGCGGGGGCGCGGCGTCGGGACGGCGTTGCTCGGCGCGGCGAAGGCGCTATGGCCCGAGGGGCTGACGCTGTGGACGTTCGAGGCCAATGCGGGCGCCCGGCGTTTCTATGCGCGTCACGGCTTTGTCGAGGCAGATCGGACCAACGGCGAGAACGAGGAGGGCTTGCCCGACATCCTGCTGACGTGGAGGCGCTGGTCGTGACGGCCGGGCGGGATGCGGCGCCGGTGCTCGCAGTGGTGCTCGGGATTGTTGCGATGTGGTATCTCGGTGCGGTGATCCTGAACGCGCCGTGGGCTTACGATCAGGCTGAGCGAGCCGGCGTCACGCTGGGCTTCTGGGACATGGTGCAGGGCACGCTGCGCCAGGAGCGTCCGCGGCTGCCGGCGCCCGATCAGGTGGCGGCCGAGGTGTGGCGCTCGGTGGCGCTGGTTGCGCCGACGTCAAAGCGGAGCCTGATCTATCACGGCTGGGTCACGCTGTCGGCGACGCTGCTGGGGTTCGCGATGGGCGTGGCGCTGGGGATCGCGCTGGCAGTGGCGATCGTCCACGATCGCACAACCGACGCGAGCGTGATGCCGTGGGTCATCGCGAGCCAGACCGTTCCGATCCTCGCCATCGCGCCGATGATCATTGTCGTGCTGAATTCCGTCGGGATCTCCGGGTTATTGCCCAAGGCGATGATTTCAATGTATCTTTCGTTCTTCCCGGTGGCCGTCGGCATGGTCAAGGGCCTGCGCAGCCCGGAGCGCATGCAGCTCGATCAGATGCGGACGTGGAGCGCCGGCCGCGGTCAGGTGTTGCGCAAGCTGCGCTGGCCCGCGGCGATCCCGTACCTTTTTGCGTCGCTGAAGGTCGGGGCGGCGGCGGCGCTGGTCGGCGCGATCGTCGGGGAGTTGCCGACGGGCGCGGTTGCGGGCCTCGGGGCGCGGATGCTCTCGGGAAGCTACTACGGGCAGACGGTGCAGATCTGGTCGGCGCTGGTGATGGCCGCGGCCCTCGCGGCGGGGCTCGTGGCGGCGATCGGCGTCGTCGAGCGGATCACGGCGCGGGCAATGGGCGCGCAGACGATCGGGGCACGGTCGTGACCCCGGCGCTGATCGGCGCGGTCGCGGTCTGGCTCGGCGGCTGGACGGTGAACGTGGCGCTGGCGCGGCGCGAGCTGCGCGGGGTCTGGCGCCTCGCGCCGCCCGTGGTGTTCGGCGCGACGCTGCTGATCCTGTGGGAGCTGCTGGTGGTGGGGTTGGCGGTGTCGCCGGTGCTGCTGCCGGCGCCGAGCGCGGTCTGGGCGCGACTGGTGTCGAGCGGCGAGATCCTGCGCGCCGACGTACTCCAGACCTTCGTCAAGGGGGCGCTGACCGGGTATGTCATCGGCTGCGGCGCGGCGTTTCTGGTGGGAGTCGCGGTGGACCGGGCCCCTTTCCTGCGCCGGGGGTTGCTGCCGGTGGGAAACTTCGTCGCGGCGCTGCCGGTCATCGGCATGGCGCCGATCATGGTGATGTGGTTCGGCTTCGACTGGCAATCCAAGGCGGCCGTCGTCGTGCTGATGACGTTCTTTCCGATGCTGGTGAACACGGTGCAGGGGCTGGCCGCCACGGAGCCGATGCAGCGCGACCTGATGCGCACCTACGCCGCGGGCTACTGGCGGACCCTTTTCCTGCTGCGCCTGCCCGCGGCGGCGCCGTTCCTGTTCAACGGCTTGAAAATCTGCACGACATTGGCCTTGATCGGTGCGATCGTGGCGGAGTTCTTCGGATCGCCGACCTCCGGGATGGGGTTCCGGATCTCGACGGAAGTCGGACGGCTGGCGCTCGACATGGTCTGGGCGGAAATCGCGGTGGCCGCGGCGGTCGGTTCGGCGTTCTACGGCGCGGTGGCGCTGGCCGAACGGGCGGCGACGTTCTGGCATCCGTCGCAGCGGAGGTGAGCGAGCCCGCCGGTGAGACATGCGGGCTCGGCAGAGTAGCGGGCATCTGAACGTTGCTGTCGGAACGTCCGGCGGACCGCTCGGCTTTTCAATTGTGAAGTCGGTCCGAGTGACCCATCATCGGAATCGAAGCGAAACGGGAGATACCCAATGAGATCAATGATTCGAAGCGCCATCGCGATGTTGGCGCTCTCAAGCGCCGCGCAGGCGCAGGACGTCACCTTGCAGCTCAAGTGGGTGACGCAGGCGCAGTTCGCCGGGTACTATGTAGCGCTGGAGGAGGGTTTCTACGAAGAGGAGGGGCTCGACGTCACGATCAAGCCGGGGGGGCCGGACATCGCCCCCGCGCAGGTGCTGGCGGGCGGCGGCGCGGACGTGATCGTGGACTGGATGCCGTCGGCGCTCGCTGCGCGCGAGGCGGGATTGCCGCTGGTCAACATCGCGCAGCCGTTCAAATCGAGCGGCATGATGCTGACCTGCCGCAACGACAGCGGAGTCACGTCGGTCGAGGATTTCCCGGGACATACGCTGGGCGTGTGGTTCTTCGGCAACGAGTATCCGTTCCTCAGCTGGATGAGCACGCTGGACTATTCCACAGACGGCGGTCCGGACGGGGTGACGGTGCTCAAGCAGGGGTTCAACGTCGATCCGCTGCTCCAGAACCAGGCGGCGTGCATCTCGACGATGACCTACAACGAGTATTGGCAGGTCATCGACGCGGGCTTCACGCCCGAGCAGCTGACGGTGTTCAAGTATGAGGATCAGGGCGTCGCGACGCTCGAGGACGGGCTTTATGTGCTCGACGATCGACTGGCCGATCCGGCGTTCGTCGAGACGATGGCGAAGTTCGTGCGCGCCAGCATGAAGGGCTGGAAATGGGCGGAGGCGAACCCGGACGCCGCCGCCGAGATCGTGCTCGAATACGACGAGACCGGGGCACAGACCGAGGCGCACCAGAAACGGATGATGGGCGAGATCGCGAAGCTGACCGCGGGCTCGGACGGGACGCTCGATCCGGCGGACTACGCGCGGACGGTCAGGACGCTGCTCGGCGCGGGGTCCGAGCCGGTGATCACCAAGGAGCCCGAGGGCGCCTGGTCGCATGCGGTCACCGATATCGCGCTGAAGTAGGGCGCCGCGCGGCCCCGGCCCTGCGCCGGGGCAATCGCGGAGGGGGGAGGACGGCATGGGCTGGGGCGAGGACGAGCTTGCGCGGCTTCGGACGCGCTATGCGGACGATCCGGGCGGGCGGATGCACGAGCCGAAGTTCCGGCGCGTGGCGGAAAAGGTGTTCAGCCGCGGATCGCGGCCAGCGCCCTTCGTCGGGGTGCCGACTTTTCTGACCGCGCCGCATCGGCCGACCGACGCGCTCGACCCCGATTTCTCGGGGCTTGACGTGGCGATCACCGGGGCGCCGCTGGATCTCGGCGTCTCGAACCGGTCAGGGACGCGGTTCGGACCGCGGGCGCTCCGCGCGATCGAGCGGATCGGGCCTTACAATCATGTGCTCGACTGCGCGCCGATCTACGATCTTCGGGTCGCCGACGTCGGCGACGCCCCCTTCACCGGGCGCTACGACCTGTTGCAGGCCCACGGCGAGCTGGAGGCCTGGATCGCGGCGATGGTCGCGCAGGGCGTGGCGCCGCTGAGCGTCGGCGGCGATCATTCGATCAGCCACCCGATCCTGCGCGCGGTCGGGCGCGACCGGCCGGTCGGCTTGATCCATATCGACGCGCATTCCGATACCGGCGGGCCGTTCGACGGGCAGAAGTACAACCATGGCGCGCCGTTTCGCAACGCGGTGCTCGACGGTGTGCTCGATCCGACGCGAACGGTGCAGATCGGGCTGCGCGGCAGTTCGGAGTACCTGTACGAATTCGCGAACGACAGCGGCATGACCTGCATCCACGCCGAGGACGTCGACGCGATGGGGATCGCTGCGGTGATCGCCCGCGCCCGGGAGGTGGCGACCGGACCGGTCTATCTGTCGTTCGACATCGACGCGCTCGATCCGGCCTTCGCGCCGGGCACCGGCACGCCGGAGATCGGGGGGCTGACGACGCGGGAGGCGCAAGCGATCCTGCGGGGGCTGAAGGGTCTCGACATCGTCGGCGGCGACGTCGTCGAGGTGGCGCCGCAGTACGACGCCACGACCAACACCGCGCATGCCGGGGCGCAGATGCTGTTCGAGATCCTCAGCCTCATGGTGTTCAGCCCATCGATCGGCGCGCGATGAATGCGAACCTCTTCGGTCGGCTGGCGGGGCGCTTTCCCGCCGATCGCGCGACGGTTTTTCTCGAGACGCAGGACGGCGCGACGCAGAGTTTCGGCGCGTTGCTTGACGCCGCCGGCCGCATCGCAACGCTGCTGCGCGCGGCGGGCCTAACACCAGGCGACCGGGTCGCGGCGCAGGTCGAGAAGTCGCCGGACGCCGTGGCGCTCTATCTCGGCTGCCTGCAGGCGGGCGCGGCTTACGTGCCGCTCAACACCGGATATACGCCGGCGGAGCTCGCGTACTTCATCGAGGACGCGGCGCCGAAGCTGGTGGTCTGCGACCCACGCGCGGAGGGTGCGCTGGCCCCGCTGGCGTCGGCGGCCGGGGCGGTTCTCTCCACCCTGGGGGCGGACGGGACCGGTCGGCTGATGCTGGAGGCGCGGGATCTGCGCCCGGAGCAGGCGGTGGCGGATCGGCGGGGGAGCGATCCGGCGGCGATCCTCTATACGTCCGGGACCACCGGCCGGTCGAAGGGCGCGATGCTGAGCCATGACAATCTGTGGTCGAACGCCTCGACGCTGTTCGAGCTGTGGGGCTTTCGACCCGGCGACGTTCTCATCCATGCGCTGCCGCTTTATCACACCCACGGACTGTTCGTGGCGCTGAACCTGATGCTGATGAACGGCGGACGCGTGATCCTGCTCCGCAAGTTCGACGCAGGCGCGGTGATCGGGCTGATGCCCCGCGCGACCGTGCTGATGGGGGTGCCGACCTTCTACACGCGGTTGCTGGCGAGCGACGCGCTGACGCGGGCGAGCACGCGCGGAATGCGGCTGTTCGTGTCGGGCTCGGCGCCGCTGCTGGCGCAGACCCACGCCGATTTCGAGGCGCGCACCGGCCACCGCGTGCTGGAGCGCTACGGCATGACGGAGACGGGGATGAACGCGTCCAATCCGCTGGTTGGCGAACGGCGGGCGGGGACGGTCGGGCTGGCGCTGCCCGGCGTCGCGCTGCGCGTCGTGGACGCCGACGGCGCGCCGCTCGGTCCGGGCGAGATCGGGGGGCTCGAAGTTCGCGGGCCAAACGTCTTTGGCGGGTACTGGCGCAACCCGGAAAAAACGGCGGAGGCCTTCCGGGCCGATGGCTGGTTCATCACCGGCGACATCGCGACGATCGGGGCGGACGGTTACGTCGCCATCGTCGGGCGCGCGCGGGATCTGATCATATCGGGCGGCCTGAACATCTATCCGCGTGAGGTCGAG
>Ga0105046_10010177_pt1 | contig 14650 bp, 10 predicted proteins | sample MAT03_FD_78385 | JGI IMG/M metagenome (GOLD analysis project Ga0105046, IMG submission 78385) | Freshwater microbial communities from Lake Fryxell liftoff mats and glacier meltwater in Antarctica - MAT-03 (megahit assembly) | ecosystem: Environmental > Aquatic > Freshwater > Ice > Liftoff... | reverse complement strand
GTCGTCTCAATCACCGTCAAGATTCGCATCGGTTCGTGAATCTCGACCATCTGGGCCGACAAGCCTGTTCGCAGATCGCTGGTCGCTCCTTCCATCACCCCAAGTAGTGAAGCAATGTTGTGTGGCAGTTTCGACCCACAGCCGTAAACTACTGGGTCAACACAAGAAAAGTAGTACTCAAGACTTATGCCAGAGCAGACGAAAATGGCCGCTCCTAAGATTCTTGCTAGGACTGGCTGGTCTGCACCGTCCGTTGTTGGATCGTACGCGACGACGAATGCTCGACGATCGAGAAACAGTCCGCGGGTATTGGTACGCCGACCCACCAACAACATTGCACAAGTCGCGTGGTTGTACTCAGGCCTCGCTTGTGACAAATCTTCGCTGCGAGTTTCAACATGCCTTAGCGCGTCCTCGATCGATCGCACATTGGCGGCCGATTCAAACCGGCGGCAACGTTCCATCGCATTCCGACCGCGAGCTTCTTCGATCGCATCGCGAGCATGTTCAAAATCGGCGCGATGAGACACGGGAAGTTGGTCGAGGTCAAAGTAAACGACGTCGTCATCACAGGTATTGTGGAGCGCGCCGACAAACACGGTTTCAGGCCCGATGGCGACGCCTCGCTCTTGCAACACCAGTCGTACTCGGTAATCGTTGGCCATCTGAGCAAAACCACGAGCGTTGGGGCCGCCCTTTGAACCGCTACACGCACCGCAGTTGTAAGCCGATTCATGTGGATTGTTGAGACTCGTCGAGCCGTGACCGACAAAAATCACCAAGCGAGCCAAGCGACCGACGGCTCCCATATCTTCCAAGATTCGCTTAACGATGATCGCCATTTCGTCGACGGTGTATCCGACATGGCTGGGTTCAGGACTCGGATTCGGTGCGGTTCGTTCCAGAGTCAATCGTGTACTTGCAGGCGGCTGTACAACACTACCGACAATTCGCTTGAATTGTGCGGTAAATCGAGGGAACAAAATCCGTCCCACCATCGGCGCGGCCGCCAGCGATCCGGCAAGAGATGTGACAACGCCACCAAGGATCGAGCGAGTTCCTAAATGAAAACGATGCGAAGCCGCCCCCAGTCGTTGGCGTCCTTTAGCTCGCGTCTGATGGCTGCTCTCAAACGAGTAGCTAACGTTTTCGATCACGTAATGAGAAGGCTTAACTACCGCCGGGCACAACGGACGAAAGTGCGCTTCGGCGGCGCCACGGTAATACATCACCACACCAAAGAAGCCAGCGACGCCAAACGTTTCACATTGCGGGTCGACTTCCTCCAGATGGCGGCGAAACGATTCTTCTCGGTCATCAATGCAGCAAATGACTTGAAAGTTCGGAGTTGGTTGAACGATTGAGCTGCTCGAGGCACTTTTCTCACGCACCGTTTTCGCATGAAGCGTGAGCGCATCAAGTGCTTGGTTTCGATAATGACATTCGTATGACAAATGATAAATGCGGCGGCGATGCAACGATGAAAACTCGTCCAGCTCGTTTAGCAGTTTCGCCCAGTCATACCGCGTCATCGCAGCCAAGCTCTCAGGCAGCCAGCCACGAACTTGCGCGAGTTGAAAGACAAGGAATACATGTTGCTGCACGCTCGTCGCTGAATGGACGCTCACGAACGGACTGAGCTTCGAACGCAACTCTCTTAACTCGACTGGCTTGCCATCGACAATCCAATCATCCAAACACTCTTTAGCGATATTCTTTAATGCGACCCGCTCAAGCAGCAGTCTGGCAGCAACAAAGTCGATGAGCGTTCCCGGTTTCGCGGGCCTCACGGTCCATTCCGCAGCGGTTTCCAGTTGCCAAATCATTCCCGCCCAGCCACGCAGCGGTTGCAGAGTTTCAGCGATATACGCGTCCCGCTCTCCCTCGGAAACACCTAGGTCGATCAGCGATGCTTCGATGGAAGCTAGAGCGCAAGCTCCATCACGATCAATTTGCTGAACCATTTTTTCAAGCCCGGTTCGCCACCGTTCAACCGCGGTCGATGAACGCGAATAAAGTTCAATAAATGATTCGAAGAAGCCAGCGTCACGATTCGGCAATGCCCACGTTGCAAGACCTTGATCGATGAACGATCCGGTAAAGGAGATCAAAAGCGGGTTGACCAGAGCATCGATGTCTCGTCCTGTTGCCGCCAGCACGTAGTCCCGATGCCTCATCGGCAAGTTGCTGGATTCGGGACTTGCTACGACGCTTGAAGCAACTCGTCGTTTGCATATCTGCCAGAGCAACTCAAGCGCCACGGCTTCCCAAGTCGAGTCGTCCCAATTGGCCCAATTTCCACGATAGTGGTTCGCTGCAACCGCAAGAAAATCCGTAAGCAACGATGAGCAACTTGCCACCTGATGGTCGGAACTCGCGCAATCACGAGCGAGGCGTTTGATACTTTCGATCATCCGGACGCGCGTGCCCGGATCACACTCGACGCGGAATCGCCGCAGCGCTTTCGTCTCGGCCATAAACCAATCAAGCTCAGCATCGGTGCCCAAGTGCATCGCATGCTCAAGCATTGCCATGCGAAGATGAAAACGAGTTCCGAAGAAGCCCAGCAATTCATCTCCTGCATCACCGAGGTCCTCGATCAATGCTACGGCGATATCACTTGGCTGAATGCGACCGCTTGCCAGCTCCTGTCGGTAACGATCTTCGCTCAGATAGGGCTGACCGCCAAACGCATGCATTCCCTTAATTACTGCCTTGTCGAACGGCAAGTCTTCAAAGGCATGCAGGGTATTGTGGTGAACAAAAACGGTGATCGGGCCCTGAGTCGGAAGCAAATGGGTGGCGAGTTCTATCGAATGACGCAGCGCCTCAAGCGATGAGTGTTCGTCAACTACCGCTACTCCGCACTGATCGCCAAACCTGGAAACAGGAAAGGAAGCGTTGAGCGAAATTTCTGGGAACGTACCCATGAAGCGAGTTCCTATCAAAGTCTTGCGTTTCTCGTCGATCGCACGATCACAGAGTAGGTTGAGTATCGGCGATCCGAAAGAGCTGACTAGCGTTACAAATTCGTAAGGTGTTGAGCCGGAAAAGGGCAACGCCGATGTGATCGGTACACTATCGCTGGGCTTGGTACCACGAAACGAACGAGATACAGAGGTTGGAAATTGAAATGGATGTATTGTTGATCGAAGACGACCAAGTTCTCGGAAAAATGGTCTGTCGAGGACTGCAGGACTCGGGCCACCAGTGCCAATGGCTAAGTGGCGGTTCCGATGCCATTTCCACGATCAAGAATGGTAAGTTTGATGTGGTCGTGCTGGACCGGATGCTGCCTGATGTGTCTGGAATGAATGTACTGGCGAGCCTCAAAAGCGAAGGTGTCGACACGCCAATTCTCATGTTGACGGCACTTGGTTCGGTCGAAAACCGAATCGAAGGGCTCGAAGCCGGGGCCGATGACTACTTGGTCAAGCCGTTTGATTTCGCAGAGCTGGTGGCTCGTTTGCACGCGATAACTCGCCGGTCCAGACGAGTGAGCACGTCCGTTTTTGAAGTTGGCCCGCTGCGAATGGATTTAACCAGCCGAGACGTGACGCGAGACGGCAAATTGATCGATCTTACGCCCACCGAGTTCGGAATGCTTGAGCTATTGATGCGTGAGACAGGCCAAGTGGTCACGCGAAAAATGATTTGCGAACACTTATGGGACGCGCACTGGGAAGGCGTGACCAACGTTGTCGAAGTCCACATGACGCGACTTCGTGGTAAGATCGATCGCGACTTCGACGTCCCGCTGCTGCATACCGTACGTGGCCGAGGTTACGTCGTGGAAGTTCGTTAGGTCCGGGCGAGTTCTTCATTGAAACGATTCACAATCTGGAAAACGCTCCGCTTCCGAATCGCGATGTGGAATGCGGGAGCGGTCGCGTTAACCGCAGCGATTACGATCATCGCCATTCATCAGGCGACTCGTTGGGAATTGATCGGAAGTCTCGATGAACTGCTTGTCGAAGATGGCGCGGAGATTCGTTTGGCTTTGCAAGACTTGCCAGTGGCCAGTAAAGAATTTCAAGACGAGTTGAATCGCAAAGCAATTGGGCATCGCCGTCATGAGTGGTTCGCAAAGCTGCTTACTGCTGACGGTGACTTGATCTGGGCCAGCTTGAAGGCACCCTTGAAACCGCTTGCCGCTTTAAATCGAACCGGTGATCTCTTTACAACGTCAGAACGATTTAGGCTTTACACCTGCCGTGTTCAAGACGACAGTCCGGTACGCTGGATCCGGATTGGCGCGTCGATGGACCCCTTAATACAAGAACTTCACCGAATCGATCGGATCGCCTTCATTACGTGGCTGATGTCGCTCGGTATCGCGCCTATCTTAGGATGGTTCTTGTCTTTTCGGGCGCTTAGTCCGTTACGAACGATGGTCCAGACTGCGGCAACCTTGCATCCGGGCCAATTGGGCAAACGGTTACCTGATCGTGACGCCGATGATGAGTTAGATCATCTCGCCAAGACAATTAATTCGCTACTCGACCGACTCGCAGCAGACGTCGGTGAAAAACACGACTTTCTTGCCAACGCCGCTCACGAGCTTCGCACGCCACTGGCTGCCATCCGAGCGACTGCGGACGTGGCCCTGGTTTCCAATCGCACAGGCGACGACTATCGCGAACTCGTGGCTCAAATCATGGAACAAACCGATGCGCTAAGCGGTATCGTCTCTCAATTACTACTGCTGTCGGAATCAAGCCTGCCCGTTCGAATCGAGAACCGAAGACCGTTTTCATTGGATCAGGTCGTTTCGAAGTCGGCAGACATATTCCGCGCTGTTGCTGAGACCCACAACGTTTCACTGAAGATCGATCGCGCCGACCAGGTCAAGATTATCGGCAATCGAGATCAATGGATTCAGGTACTAAACAATCTGATTGATAATGCAATCAAGTACTCGCCTAGTGGTGGACGCATCGCCATCGACCTGCGCCAGATCGATGATCACGAGTCACAATCGCGAGTACAATTGTCGATCAGTGATACGGGCATCGGCATTCAGCGAGATGATATTGCACGCATTTTTGAACGCTTTTATCGCGCCGATCGCTCAAGAACTCGGCTGAGCGATGTCTCGGGAACTGGTTTAGGGCTAGCGATTTGTAAAGCCGTCGTCGAAAGTCACGGTGGAACGATTGCTTGCAGCAGTCGACTTGGGCAGGGGACGGTGTTCATGATTCAGGTACCTATCCTGATCGACTAAAGGATCGCTTTAACGCCGATCCCTAGGTCACCTGTTGACAAATTGGAGTTTACAGACAGAGTAGACTCGGTTTTCCTCTTTCGTTTCGTAAGGAGGATTCCTTTGTAGGTTGACTTGGGAGATCGATTTTGACGTATGCGCTGATTATGACGCTGCTGGTGCTTTTGGGTCTTATCGTTGCGCTAGCGGTTGAGAAATGGCCTCCGGAAATTGTAATGTTGGCAGCTCTCCTGGTACTGGTATGTACCGGCGTCATCAAGATGGATGATGCATTGAAAGGATTTTCTAATCCCGCAATGATGACGATCGCCGCATTGTTCGTCGTAGGAGGTGGAATGCAGGCCACCGGCGCGATCGATTCGCTGAGTCGGCTACTACTAGGTCGTCCCAAGAAGGGTACACCGCTGTTGCGGCTAATCGGCCCCGTTGCAGTTTTGTCCTCGTTCATGAACAACACGCCACTGGTCGCGTTCTTCTTGCCAATCTTTGTTCATGTCGCTAGGAAGCTTCAAGTCTCTCCATCAAAATTATTGATTCCACTTTCGTACGCCGCAGTGATGGGTGGAACCTGTACGTTAATCGGAACGAGCACCAATTTCGTGATCGATGGGGTTCTTCGTCAAGAAGGAATGCGTGGTCTTGGGATGTGGGAATTGGCATGGATCGGAATTCCTGTCGCGATTTTTGGTTTGTTGTATTTAGTTACCATTGGTCAACGACTTCTTCCAGACCGCAAAGATTTGCTTGAATATGCCGAGGCCAATCCACGTGAGTACACACTTGAGTTGATCGCAAAACCAAATTGCGCGTTGGTTGGAAAGTCGATCCGTACTTCGGGACTTCGTGAACTTCCCGGATTGTATGTTTATTCCATTGAGCGTCGCTCGGAACGATTGGTACCGGTCTCGCCTGACGAAGTGATTGAGGCAAATGACATCCTTTGTTTTTCGGGTATCGTCGGAACAATTGTTGACGCACAAAAAATTCGTGGACTCGAACCTGTTGACCACCATTCATCCCCGGACGAAGTCGATGAACTCGAATTAAATTCCGATCCGTTGGCATTACCCAGAAGTGGTCATCAGTTGTGCGAAGCCGTTATCTCCTCGACGTCTCCGTTGATCGGTTCAAGTGTAAAGGAAGCGAATTTTCGAGCCCGTTATGGCGCACCGATTGTCGCCGTGCATCGCAGTGGCGAGAAACTGCAACAGAAGATTGGCCAGATCATCCTACAGTCTGGCGATACGCTTCTCGTTGACGCAGGCGCAGATTTCATAAGGCGTTGGCGTAACTCACGTGACTTCATTCTCGTTTCTGGACTTGAAGATACTGCTCCCATCGAACATCAACGATCGTGGGTATCATTGTCAATCTTTGTTGGCGTCGTGGTTGCGATGACAGCTTACACTGAACACGCGACGCTGGTCGCAATGATCGGTGCCACGCTCACGGTATTGACCGGCTGCCTACCAGCGCGCGATGCCCACCGCTCGATTGAGTTGCCGATTCTGCTGCTTATCGCGTCAGCGCTGGGGGTCAGCAAAGCGCTTGACACCAGCGGCGCGGCCGAATGGATCGCTGGCAATCTGATCAGCTGGGCACAACCCTATGGCAAAGTCGCCGTATTGGCGGTGATCGTGATTCTAACGGGTGTGCTTACCGAACTACTCAGTAACAATGCGTGCGCCGCATTGATGGGGGTATTGGCTCTTGCGATTGCCCAGAAAGTTGGAATGGATCCCCGGCCACTACTTATCGCGGTCGCGGTGACGTCCAGCTACGGTTTCGCAACGCCAATCGGATACCAGACAAACCTAATGGTTTTCGGCCCCGGAGGATACCGTTTTTCGGATTTTCTTCGTGTGGGCATCCCGCTTGATGTGCTCTGCTGGATTTTGACAATTCTCATCGTTCCCTTGGTATGGTCTTTGTAAGCGGTCGGGTTTCCGAAGAAACTCAAAATGACAATCCAATCGTTCCTTCATCGCTAGCCAAACAGCGTACTGGATTGGTTGATCCGCTATTACCTATAGTTGTGGACGATTCCGGCATGCTTTGCCATGGATTTAGTCGCCAGATCGCCAGTCTCTATGCGATATACTCATTACTGGGATTGTGGCTGTCCGCAGCCGATCGTCAATTGAAGCCCTGTAAAAGAATGCTCTGAAGCTTTGCAACGGAGAAAATGGCATTCGTAGCCGCTGAGGATAGACCGTGAGCCGCCCCAACCCTAACGATAAAGACGACTTTACTTCTCAAGAGTTTGACGAGGCCTATGAGCTCGCCAAGAGAGCTTTGGGATTCGTAGGGAAGTTTCGAACCCCACCCACTCCCACGGTTTACGAACTCTGGTACCGCTTCGTCGAAGGCAAAAATGAAGCGCTGAAAGAACAGATGGCTTTTCTGGTCAATGACTCAAAGACCGCAACCCGGTCACAATTGGAGTCCCTTCGAAAGCAATTCATAGATCAACCCGACGAATCGCAGCAGCGTACCGCTGAGGAGTTGGTAGCAAGTGTATCGGGCATTGAATCCATGATTCGCAGTCAGGCTGCGGCTGGGGTTGAATTCGATAATGCGTTGAGTGAGACGAATCAAAAGTTAGTGGGTCAGGACCAGAGTCCGGACGATCTCAAGCAATGTGTGGTCAGTGTTCTTGCAAGCAATTCACGAATGCAGCTTCAGTTGAAGGAAACGAAGCAGCAACTTGATGATTCGCAGTTGCGAATGGAAAAATTGCGAGCAAACCTTGCCCTCTCTCAGAAGTTGATGCTGACTGATCCTTTGACGGAAATCGGCAATCGACGTTTTTTCGATATGATGATCAAGCAATTTGTCGACAAGCGAAGTCAAGGCAACGAGTTGAGCGTATTGTTGTTGGTCGATTTAGACAACTTCAAAGCCGTCAACGATAGTCATGGGCACGATTCAGGTGACATCGTCATTCAGTTTGTCGCCGGCGAGTTGAAGAAGGTTGCTTTGAGTGCTGAGAAAGTTGCCAGTGATGTCGAACTTGCTCGCTACGGCGGAGACGAGTTTGCAATCTTCGCCAAAACCGATAGCCACGACTCTGGAAAGCAATTTGCGGATTCGATCGTTGAGTCAATCTCCAAAAAGAACCTTACGTTGACGAAGACTGGCGAAGTACTTGGTCGAATAGGCATTTCAGTCGGAGCAGCGTACCTTCGACCTGAAGACACATCGATCAGCTGGTTCGACCGTGCTGACAAGTTGCTTTACAGCGCCAAAACCGGCGGTCGCAACATGGTGATGATCGAACGCAAAGTTGCCTGAGCCGAAAGTTTTTTACTTTTTTAGCGGTGTCTCAAAGACATCGGTATAGTACAACCCTGACGGATTGATGCCCTGTTTGCGAAGTGGCTCGATCCATTCTTTGACGCTTGTCATGCGGCCAATTCTCGGCAGCAAAACGCCCCAAATTCCGGCGAAGATGATTACTGCGCTAACAAGTTGTATCGTTTTCAACTTCGTTCGCTGATCCACTCCCATCTTAATGCTCACTGGGGTAACCACTGGATGATCGACTCGCGAAACAGCCAACCAAACACGAGCCAAGCCATGAGGCCTGTCAACAACAGGTTCAACGATTGTCCAACGAGATACAAAATCATTGGCTTGCCTCCACGCATCGCGGGCCAAAGCGTTTGGATTCTCATTTCCAACCCGACGCAAACAAACGCAAGGCAGAACAACCAATTGCGTAGTTCCTTGGTTAGCAAATCGATGGATTGCTTGACAAGACTTGCGCCCGATACACCGCTGTAGTCAACCAAACTAGCCACGATCGAAACTGCTAAGAATCCAAGCACAAATTTCGGAAACCGCGTCCAAACTTCGGCGAAAAACCCGTGCCTTTCACTTGCCTGAACCGGATGCTTTCCTTCCGGTGCGGGACTTTCGTATCTCGCAGCCCAATAAACGGATACGGAAAACGCAATCACACCGATCAAAATGTTTTGAATCATCTTCACGGTACTGGCAATCTTAAGCGCTCGCTCGCCAAGCGCTGCGCCTGCGGCTGCGACAGCTCCGGTGGAATCGATGGTTCCGCCGATCCAAGCTCCGCCAACGATATCGTCCATTCCCATCGCGCGGATTCCGATTGGCATGATGACCATCATGACGGCAGTGAATGTAAGCGAAAGACTGATCGCGAGCGACAGCTCTTCTTTCTTGGCTTTGCATGCCGCTGCGGTCGCAATGGCCGCAGAGACTCCACATACGGACATATCCGCTGCGATCGTAATCACCAGCGACGGCGATTCCATACGTAGTACGCGGCGACCGAACCAAAACGTCGTCACAAGAACGATCGGAGTGACGACCCAAGCGACCAGGATTCCCGGGAGGCCGAGAACAAACAGTTTCCCCATCAAGACTTCCATGCCAAGCAACACTAAGCCGAGCTTGATGAAGAGCTCTCCGCGAACTGCCGGTCTCAGCCAATGCGGTACTCCGACGGTGTTACCGATGACAAAGCCCAAAACAATTGCCCATAGCACGTACTCGAGGTTGTAGTACTTTATGACCGACTGCCCCGACATCACGGTCGCAAGTACAGCCAAGATCGAGATGCCGACATAAGCCAACATTCCACGCATCAGTTCGCGTCGCGACGTAAAAATGACCGCCAGCAGCGTGCCAACAACGCCAAGGGCAACCATCGTCCCAGCCCAAACGGGCACGTTGGCCTTCTTGCCCATGAACGAATCAACGGGATTTTCATCCCATTCGCCGGGCTTATTGATCCAGCCAGCCACTAAATCCCCGGCGAACCAAGTTGCGGACAATGCGCAAAGAACCGTGGTGATTCCCAGGGAGACAGCCCAAAAATCATCACTGAGACCTCGGTTCTTCCTCACCGCTTCCTGAACGGGAATCTTGATCGAGTCTTGTGCAGTCGACGACGGGTGGTGGGTCATAAGAAACCGAGTGTGGAAAAAGGGCGGATACTTCGCATAAAAGGTATCGAAGCCGTTTTTCCCGCACCATAGGCGTCGCGAACTACTCGTCGAATAGAGTCATCTGCTTCGCGGAGACCGGAGGCGATGGCAACGGAGGATACTTCAGGCAAAACCGATTGCGAAACGCATCTGCCATTCGACGCGCGAAAGCCGGCGCAAACGCATCCTCGTGCGACAAGTCGCGAGGAAACTTTAAAGCGAACCGAAATCCTTCGGCGGACTCCGACGCCAAACGTTTCGCAACATCGGGTGTAGGCAACGCATAAAACGTGCTGTTGCCATCGGCCGTGTTGAACATGCGGGTGTACCAAGACAACCAATCTCGCCTTGCCGTCTGATTCGGATAAACGACTTCTCCCCACCGGTCCGATGACCAAACCGGGCATCCGATCGCAAAGGGAAACTTCGGACTTTCATCTACATTATCCATCAACCATCCAAAATTCGTACAAGTTCGATTGCAGCATGTGCTTCTTCACTAAACACGTGATCAGCGCCAGCTTTCTTGATCGCCTTTGAGTTGTACGCATATCGACAACGTACGACGATTTGCACGTTAGTATTGGCCTTGCGAATCGCCGCCGTTGCGCGAATCGCAACTTCGTCAACGGGGACACAGACGATCGCAATCTCAGCTCGTTCAGCATTCGCAGCACGCAAAACTTCAGGCGACTCTGCATTGCCAGCGACCGTCGCAATGCCAAACTGTGCAAACGACTGAAGGTTCAACGGATTCAAATCGATGGCGCAGATTTCATGACCGAGCGTCTCGAGTCTTGATGCGACGCCACGCCCCACTGGCCCCATGCCCACAACGATCGCCAATCGTCGATCGGACTGCCTTCGCTGGAGATGGTTTGCCTCGGGCTCCGTTGCGTTATCAGCGTGATTTGGATCCTTTCGAAAACCACGTCGAATCAACATCGGAGATACCAAAAGGGTACCGCCAGCGATCGCAAGCACTTGCTGTCGCTGAGCCGACGTGATGACACCCGACGTTGCGGCAAGCAAGATCAAAACGAACGCAAACTCGCCAACGTGTGCGAGACCCAACGCCGGGGCAAAGGACTGTTTCCATGACAAGCCCGTAACTCGCAATGCAATGGTCGATGCAACCGTTTTGATCGAGATCAAAACGCAAATTCCGCCAACGGCCACGATCGGATTTTGCAAGATTGCGACTAGGTTCACCAGCAACCCAAGGCTGACAAAAAAGATCGCAGAGAAGGCTTCTCGGAACGGAAGAATAAGCGAGTCGATTTGCTCTGACCAACGGTTGCCACCAAAAACAAGGCCGGCGGCAAGCGCACCAATCGCCGGTGGTAAGCCCATTCGCTGCGCGGCCAAAGAAACCCCTCCCAAGATGACCAGCGTTAACAGTACAACTAGGTCAGGACTTCGGTGCTTCGTGATTCTGGGGATGATTTGCTCAGCAAGAATGACTCGAAGGCCGACTGTTGCCGCGATGAACATGATGGAAGCCAGACCAAGCGTAAGCCACTGAAAAACACTGGAGACCTCGCCCGTACCGCTAAGCAAAGGCACACAGAGCAGCAATGGCACGAGTGCCGCATCTTGGAACAACAGCACCGCGATCGTCCGCCGTCCGGGCTCGCTGCTGGTCTGGCCGAGCTCGTTCAGTGCTTTGAACACCAATACAGTCGAACTTAATGCCAGCGCGAAACCGATCAGAATCGCTGCAGGCCAGCTCCATCCGAAGAATGCCAAAAGCCCAGCCATTGGCAGGCCAGTGGCCAACATTTGTACGGGACCGCCGGTGATCATAAAGCGTCCCATTCGCCGCATTTCATCCATCGACAACTCTAAGCCGATCGAAAACAACAGAAAGAAAACGCCGAGCTCAGCCAGGTGTTCGATGTCTTTCTCGTCACTTCCGACCCATCCAAGCATGGAGGGGCCTATCAATACTCCGACAGCAAGATATCCCATCAATGGTGTCAGAGACCACTTACGGCAAACGATACCGGCGATCAGTCCAGTCGTAAGGATAATGAGAAGCTCGTCAATAGATTCCATTGTCGACTACCAACACCTTCCTATACGAATTTTTTGGAATCATTTGACGGCGCACCACCATCACAATCTTCAACCTCATTGATACGTATTGCATTCCAAATCGCATACCCCAACGAGATGTTTCGTCGCGCAATTCTGTTATTTGCTCTGGACAGAACGGTGAAGTCGGGTACCTTTTTGCGAATACACCTTTCCCTTCGAGCGATGGATCCAGCGGGACCACTGCCGGGTCCCAGCGGAATTCCTCAGTGGAATTGATAAGCGACGACCATGTTTGAAACATGAGTTGCCCAACCGATTGGTCCTGGAGCCGACGCTCCTTACTTTGAGACCAACGATGTTATTCACTGAGCTCGGCTTGCCCGAAGAGATTTCGCGCGCCGCCGCAGAAGCTGGCTACACAGAAGCCACCTCGATCCAGTCCGAAGCGATTCCCGTTTTACTGAGCGGCCGCGACCTTGTCGCCTGCTCTCAAACAGGAACTGGAAAGACGGCCGCATTTGCGATGCCGCTTCTCGCAAAGATCGACCTGGAAAAGAAGTCACCCCAGTTAGTCGTACTGGCGCCAACACGTGAGCTTGCAATTCAAGTCGCAGAAGCGTTCGAGACTTACGGCTCGCAGCTAAAGAAACTTCGCGTGCTTTCCGTGTACGGCGGAGCGGCCTATCAGCCTCAACTCGCTTCGCTTCACCGTGGCGTCCATGTCATTGTCGGAACTCCAGGCCGTTTGATTGATCACGTCAAAAGCGGTGCGTTGGATCTCAGTTCGATTCATTCGCTTGTGCTTGATGAAGCCGACGAAATGCTGCGAATGGGCTTCATCGATGATGTGAAGTACATCCTTTCGCAGATTCCCGATGATCGTCAAATTGCTTTGTTCTCCGCAACAATGCCAGGCCCGATTCGTGACATTGCTGATAAGCACCTCAGCGACGCTCACTCGATTACGGTCGAACGTTCACAGAAAGTCGCCAACACGATTCGCCAACAGCACGTTGTCGTTTCACCCAAGAACAAAGTCGAAATGCTCACTCGGATTCTCGAACTCGAAGAGACCGACGGTGTCATCGTATTTGTCAAAACAAAGATCGGCACGATCGAGCTTTCCGAGCGACTCGCAACCCGGGGACTCAACGTCGCACCTCTCAACGGCGACATTCCACAAGCTCAGCGCACTCGGACGGTTGAGAAGCTGAAGTCCGGCGAGATCAATGTCTTGGTGGCGACGGATGTTGCAGCGCGTGGTCTGGATGTCGATCGCATCAGCCACGTGATCAACTACGACATGCCTCACGACGAAGAAGCCTACGTTCACCGCATTGGTCGAACCGGTCGAGCGGGACGCGAAGGAGCAGCGATTTTGCTCGTGACTCCGGCGCAACGACACATTGTTCGTTCGTTGCAAAAGGCAACGGGCCAAACCATCACTCAAGTCGATGCCCCGTCGATTGACGCGATCAATGCGAAGCGAGCCGAAGAGCTCAAGCAGAACATCAAACTTGGGCTCGAAAGTCGACAATTGTCAACCTTCCAAACCATGCTTCAGCAACTTTGTGAAGAGACCGGAAAGCCTGCGATCGAGATTGCTGCCGCTGTCGCAGCGATGCATATCGGTAAGCGTCCCTTCTTCGCGAAGTCAATCGATGACGAATTCTCCGGATCGCGTCGAGATTCTTTCGAACCACGCAGCCGTGGCGAACGTTCGTCTGATGATTTCGCTCCTCGAGAACATCGTCGTGACGATCGCTTCAGCGATTCCCGATCGGGTGAAGGTCGTGGCTTCGATCGTCAGCCATCGCGGGGCAACACCAGCAGTCGTGACCGTGTGCCGATGCAACGTTATCGAGTTGAAGTAGGCCGAGAGCACGGCGTTCAACCGGGAAACCTTGTCGGCGCAATCGCAAACGAATCTGGGCTCAGTGGTTCGGAAATCGGCCGCATCGATATCTACGACCAATACTCTGTCGTTGGCCTTCCTGAAGGGATGCCACCATCGGTGTTCGAGTCGCTGAAGAACGCTTGGGTCTCTGGACGGCAACTTCGCCTGTCGCTTGCTGAAGGCGGTAGCTCCCGACCGGTTCGCCCTGGCAAACCTTTCGATCGAAAGACCGCCGTCCGTGCTCCCGGTGCGCACCGCGCCTCTGCAGCAGCGAAGCCACCGTTCAAGAAAGCGAAGAAAAAGGCGACGACCTGACCTTGAGAAAAACCCTCGACATGTACTTCGTACCAATAACTCGTTGATGGCTTTAGGTCCGAAAGCGTGACGAAGCCGGTATTGTCATCCGCCAATTTAGTCGCGACCGCTTCGACGGATTGATCCAGCTTCGATGGCTCGGTCCCGAACCGAATCATGAATGGACTTGGTTTCGACGTTCGTGCCCAAACCGTCATTGATGTCGCCGAG
>Ga0105046_10010176_pt1 | contig 14652 bp, 9 predicted proteins | sample MAT03_FD_78385 | JGI IMG/M metagenome (GOLD analysis project Ga0105046, IMG submission 78385) | Freshwater microbial communities from Lake Fryxell liftoff mats and glacier meltwater in Antarctica - MAT-03 (megahit assembly) | ecosystem: Environmental > Aquatic > Freshwater > Ice > Liftoff... | reverse complement strand
CAGCACGAGCAGGTGGTTGCGCCGGAGCTGACGTATCTCATCACCAGCATGCTGAGCGACAACCGGGCTCGCACGCCAAGTTTTGGCGCGAACAGCGTGCTGAAGCTGTCGCGGCCGGCCGCCGTGAAAACTGGCACTACGAATGACTATCGAGACAACCTGACTCTGGGCTACACGCCGGATATGGTGGTCGGCGTGTGGGTGGGCAACAGCGACAACAGCGAGATGCAAGGCACTACCGGCGTCACCGGTGCCGCGCCCATCTGGGCCGAGATCATGGAGAAGGCCAGCGAGGGCTTGCCGGTGAAGGACTTTGTGCGGCCGCCCGGCATCATCGAGCGTGAGGTGTGCGCATTCGGCGGCCATCTGCCCGCGCCCAAGTGCCCCAAGAAGGCGCGTGAGTTGTTTAACACCAGCCAGCCACCGTTGCCGGCTGATGAGTTGGTCGAGAAGCAAGTGGAGGCCAAAGACCCCAAGCTGGCCACCCTTGCGCCCACGCCAGTTCCGCCGCCGGCCACCAACAGCGAGATCATCGTGAGCGAGCCGGCCAACGGCACCGTGATCGGCCGTGGCTTGTTCAGCATTCGCGGTGTGGTGAATCCAGCCGGCTTCCAAGGCTATGTTGTGGAATATGGTCAGGGCGACAACCCAGGCGAGTGGAAATGGATCAGCGGGCCGCACCTGTCGGCGGTGGTGAATGACCAGTTGACCCAGTGGAGCACCGATGGCCTGCCAGCCGGCCGCTACACCCTTCGCGTCACCGTGCAAACATCGGCGGGGCCGATGATCGGCTACACGCGCTTTGATGTGAACTAGCCCATTTTTAAGGTTTTCATAGATACTCAGAGCATGCAGACACAAGTGGTTACTCGTGAGGATGTGATCAAGCTGGTTCTTAGCCTGCCGATTGAAAAGTTGGCCGAGGTTTATGACTTTGCCAATTTCCTTTCATCGCGCCCACTCACTGCAAGCTTTGAATACACCGAAGCGGATCAGGTCTGGGACAAAGCGCTGTCCGAAACTGATTCTGCAAAGCTCCAGGCCTGGGTGGATGAGCTGATGGCAGAGCCAGGAGAGGTCATTGGATCGCATGATGAATACATGCGCCGTCTCAAGTAATTTGATTCGACAGTGTAAAACATGAAACCTGTGCTGATCTTCGACGGCGACTGCGGCTTTTGCACCAAGACGGCCAACCTGGTGAAGCAACTGGACACGCACCAACGCATCCGCGTGTTGCCTAATCACACAACCGGCTTGCTGGACGAGGCAGGGTTGACGTTTGAGCAAACGCTGGAAGCGGCCTGGTTCGTGGATGAGAAAGGCCGCCAATTTCGGGGTGCCGGCGCGATCAACACGTGTCTGGCCGCCGTCCACGGCATCTTCGAGCCGCTGGTCTGGCTGTATGCCACACCCGGCATCCGCCAGATCGAAGATACTGTGTATGCCTGGGTGGCGCGCAACCGCTATCGCATGCCCGGTAGCACCGCCGCCTGCAAAGTGGAGCCGCCTCACCCGAAGACGCCGTGATTGTCAGGGAGTCCAGATTTGGGACAGAATAAACAGAATGGGGAATTAATCTGCATTCTGTTTAATTCTGTTTGATTTTGTTCATTCTGTCCAAAATCCGAGTCTCTCCCCGCATTACTGCATCCTGGGCTGATGCTTGAGTTCGTTGCGAACCGCCAGCAGCAATCCCAAGATCAGCACCAACAACACCATTTGCAGACCCCATGCGGCCAGAGCCGATTGTGTGGCCAGCACCGTGCCGACCAGTGATGGCAAAAACAGCGCGCCGGCCGAGCCCGAGCTGGTGAGAATGCTGGCCAGCGGCGTGGCGTGTCTGGGAAAGCGTTGTATGGCGATCGAGATGAGGGTGGGATAGATCGGCCCCATGCCGGCACCGACCACGAACGCGCCGGCCAGCACCAGCGGCAACCCCATCGAGTTGGCACCGGCCGATACCGTTGCCACCAACATCACCGCATAGCCAGCCAATGCCACCAGCAGCACAATCAGCACGAGCGTGGCCGGGGGAACCCGCAGCACGCTGTTCGAGAAATACCGGCTCAACGCCAGTCCCACGTAAAAGGCGCTGGTGGATGCGGCCGCCTGAGCCACTGAAATATTCAATCCCTGCCGGGTAAATTCGGTGGTCCATCCGCTAAACGCCACCTCGCAACCCACATAGACCGCCATGACGGTGCAAATAAGCCAGAACACGCTGTGTCGCATCGGCTCGCGTAGATTCCCTCCCACCGGATGCACGGGCCGCGGCTGGGGCGCGTGTGCTGCTTTTGTTGAGGCTGAGGTCGATGTGGCGCGGGCAGGGATGCCGCCGCGCCACAGGAACGCGCCGATGGTCAACGGCAGCGTCATCACCGCCGCAACCATAAAGGCAATGGTGGCCTCACCAAATTGCTGGTAGCCAAATGACGCCACCAGCGGCGCGGTCAGAGCGCCAATGCCAAAAAAGGCGTTGATCTGATTGAGCTGCCGTGAGCTGTTGGGGCCGGTGCCGAACATGGCGTTGTAACCGACCTGGGTGCCGCTCTGGCTGATGCCGAGCAACACAGCGCTGAGCCACTGCATCGGCAATGTCCGGCCCATCGCAAACATCACCATACTCAATGCGCCCAGCAGCGGGCTAAAAATCAGCATATTGCGCACGCCGATGCGTGGCCCCAACAGGCTGATCAGCGGTGCAGACAACAGATAACCCACTGCCATCGCGGTAAAAATGGTGCCGGTCTGGTCGAGTGAAATTTGCGAATAGTGCGCAAGGGTGTTGAGCCCCGGCCCCAGCACACCCGCCGACACACCCAGACTGATAAATGCGTAGCAGCCTAGTAAAAAAAGACGAGACGACATGGTTTAAGTTTGTGTATAGGTGCGACGCTAATGGTTGCGTGTCACTTTGAAATATGTCTGCTGTTGGAGGTGATTAGGTTGTGTTTGATTCATGCCGGCAACGGAAATGCTGGCAACGGAGTGGATGGACTTACCGGATGTCGCCGGTTGGCACAAAACTCATGCCAGCCACAATTTTTTGTCCCTCAACCCCCAATACCCAGGCCACAAACTTGCGCAGTTCGCTTTGGGGCTCGCGAGCCGCAATCACATTGAGCGTGCTTACCAACCGGTAGTTGCCGCTGATCAAGGTGTCCGTCGTCGGCAACTGGCTCTCGATCTGCAGGGGTTTCACCGTGTTCGGCAGGCTGGGCAGCCGTGAGGCCGGGATGTAGCCGATGCCATCGGGTTGCAGCGAGACGTAGTTGACGACCGTGTCGCTGGACGGCAACACGATCCCGCTTCGAGTCAGATCAATCTGGCCCATCACCCCTTTGTCAAATGCCACGCGTGTGCCATCGCCGTCATCGCGCACCAGCACAGCAATGACACCGCGGCCCTCGATGCCGAAATCGCGCCACTCGCCGCGCACGCCCGAGAAGATATCGCGCACATCCTGCAGGGTCAGGCTACTGACTGGGTTTTGCGCATTCACGATGATGGCGACCCCATCCAGGGCCAGATCACCCACCCAAAATGCGGCCGCACCTGCCGGCGGCTCGATCAAGCGTGAGGTGGCCACCAGATCAATCTGCCCCGCCACCAGCATTTGCTGAAAGGTCATCGGCTGGGCCAAGACCACGCGCACCGACACATTGCTGTCGATGGCAGCGGCGGCATATACCTCAGCCAGTCGTTGCACCAACGGCAGCGCCGTATCATCCGCCGCCACGCGTAATGTCACCGGCACCACAGTCGGCTTGGGAGTCTCGACTCGGCTGCACCCAGCCAGAACCAGACTGATCAAAAGTGCGATAACCCAAACACGAGCCATCTGCATCTCAGCGAACCTCGGGCGCGGGTTTTGCCAGATCCATTCCAACCACATCCGCTGCATCCGTCAGATCAATCGCCTGCAACACGCCCCAGATCAACGCGGTGGTGCGGGCCGCAACATCAATATCGCAATTGGCGACGGTATCGCTGGGTTGGTGCCAGTGCGGCACGGATGCATCATCAGCGGCATTGCTGGCTGGCAAGGCTGTGAACGCCAGGGGGCGCAGGCCGTGGCGCGCACCCAGGCTGAGTTCGCTATACGTCGCGCTTACGCGGCGCATCTGCGCCTGAAACTCAGGGTGAGCGGCCTGCACCTGTTGGGCCAGTTGGAGCAGACCCGTGGCGCTGGCTGCGAGCTGCAACAACGTCTCGCTTTGCAACACGGTGGGCTGGGTACCCGGGCCGGCAATGCGATTAATGACGAGGTGAATCGGCCGGGTTGCACCGGCGTGCACATGCTCGCGCGCGTGCAAATGCTCGCGCGCGTGCAAATGCTCGCGAATGAACGCATCGGCCCCGCTGCCACCGGCCTCGCCGCCACCGGTGAACACGAGGTGAACCTCATGGTGTTGCAAAGGCGATTGCGCCAACTGTGCCGCCAGCTCCAGACCAGCCGCGATTCCGCTGGCATTGTCGTTGGCACCGGGGCTGAAGGGGCTGCGGGCCGCCTGAATCAGCAGGGCAAAGATGAGCAGCACAAACGCACCTGGCACCAACGCAATCCAACGCAGCGCCTCCAGAGAGGTCACGAACCCCACCAGATACAACACCCACAAGGCCACCAACGAGATCAGACCCAACGGAAGCATGAGCCGAAAAAAGCGCAGGCCGGTGGGCGTGCTAAAGAACCAGGGCGTTCGATGCGTGTCCAGATGCGTAGTGATGAGGATGGGTGCATGGCGTTTTGACAGCGCTGCCGCCTGTTCGCCGCTCATACTCGAAACAGACGGAAAGTGCACAAACACATTCTGGCTATATTCCGCGCTCAACCACCAGCGTAATGGGTTATCTCGCAACGTCAGCTCATAGAACAGAGCGGCAATGACCACACCCAGCAACAGCAAAGCCGCAAGGGCCATGGCATGGGCATCGCGCAAGTGCCAGAACAGAAACAGACTGAGCAGCGCCAGACCGGTGGCCAGAATATAGGGCGCATAGGCCGAGGTGAGGCCGAGAAAATTTTGCTGCTGCGGCGTCAATCCCATCGCCTTCAATTCGGCCGCCACCAGTTGAGCCGCATGCTCCTCCGCCTCGCTGGCACTGCCGCGCTCGGCCATCTTCTCCGATACAAAGGCGATGACATCGTGCAGCCGTTGCTCAACCGTGCCGGCGCTTCTGAGCGTGACCAATGGAATTTCCGGACCCTCGCTCGATGGCTTTAACGCATCAGGATCGAACGCATCACCATTGTGCTCTTCCTGCCCCTTTGATCCATCGGTGTCATCGCTGGGTGACTGACGTTCAGAGTGCGGTGTAGCCTGATCAGGCACAGGTTCATCCGACGAAGCATCGGACGGGTTGGAGGAGCTGGACGGGCCGATTGACATGATTGCATTATCACCGAAGGCCTGTTCATCTGGCGCAAGGTTCATGCAAGATATGCCATGTGATGGCATTTTGAGGCTGCATCCGCGCGGGGTCGCCGCATGATTCTCACCAGACGTGCATCTGCCCTGTTTTCAGGCCTCGCGGCACTGCCTTCAGCGTTGCCCAAGCGTAGAGGAAACGTAGGGTGCGCGTAGAGAAACGAGAAAATAAAATCCTTACACTACTGCTCAAGAGTTAGGGTGGGACCTCCTCTTCTCCTCCTTTTGGTTTGAGAGTCAGCAGTCGGCGTTGCTGGCTCTCATTGTTTTTCCACTCGTCGTCATGTCGTGATATCGAGCCATGGTGAAAAACAAAAACGGATGGCGCGATGCCATCCGTTGATACAACTCTGTTGTAACACCCTTAAAACCTAGCTGAAAGGTCTACTTGGTTGTCAGAGTGCCCTTCATGCCACCGGCGTAATGGCCAGGGAAGGTGCATAGATAGGTGTAGGCACCGGCTGCTGGCGCGGTGAAAGTGATGGTGTCGCTCTCGCCGCCCTTGATCAATTTGGTGTACGCGATAATGTTCGGATCATCCGCCTTGATCCAACCCGCGGCCTCGCCTGCGGCCGTGCTGTTGTTCACCACGCTGTCTTCGGTGCCGGCCTTCACCAACACCCAGTTGTGCAAGACCGCAGCCGCCGCGTCAGTCTTGTTGTTGAACTTCAGCGTGACTGGGGCGCCGGCCGGGGCCTCCAAAGCCGGGTTTGAGTATTTGAACTCGCCTGCACCTGCAGCTGAATCCTCCTCAAACGAAACTGGAGCGGCGGCGGCTGGGGCTGAGGTGGGGGTGCTGCTTCCGCCACAAGCCGCCAACAAGGCTCCTGAAGCGGCGACGCTGGCGACGATGCCGGTGGTCTTCAGAAAGCCGCGGCGTGTGACGGTCTGGGTAAGGCTAGGGGTCAAGCGATTCAACATTTGTATTACTCCTCCAATAAAAAAACAATTATCCAGCCCACCTGCCTAACACGACACATTAAAGATCGCTTTGGCAGCCGGGCCAGAGCACAATATGTCCTAGACTATCAGACTGATGAAAATCAGACTAGTGAGATTTAGTGCTTGTATTTGCGAGAATGCACACTAGATCGCGACAGCGCCCTTTCTAGAATCCAAAGCACGCCATGTCACGCAGAAGCCATTTTTTATCCAGGTCAGACCAAAACGCAAGTCGGAGCCGGCTACGCTGGGTCCTGTTGCTGATCATACTGGCAGCTACTTTGACACCCATGGTTGCCCAGGCCCATGTGAAATGGTTCAGCCAGTTTAGTTTCGCCGACCGGCCACGCATGTTGTCAGAGGCCATTACGCCGCTGTTCATCGGTCTGACGGTGTTGAGCATGGTCGTGATCGGCGCATTGGTGCCGTTGGATCGTGGCCTGCGGAATCTGTCGTTTTTCAAACGCATGGAAGCGTGGCTGGACAGCAAAAAGGATGAAAGCACCCTGATCATGCGCATGGCCATGGGCGCGACCTTTTTGCTGGCCTGGCAGGGCGATGCCATGCTGGCGCCTGACTTGAAGCTGGGGCCGTTGGGTGCGCTAGGACCCACGATCGGCTGGATTGAGTTTGCGCTGGCGCTGTTGCTGATCCTGCCGAAGACCACGCCCCTGGCCGGCCTCGGTTTGCTGGGCCTGTATGGCTACGGCATCGTCCACTATGGCCTCTTCTATATGCTGGACTATGTCCACTTCGCTGGCATCGGCATCTATCTCGCGCTCAGTCAGGTAAACAACTTGCGGCTGCGCGACATTCGGCTGCCAGCGTTATATGCCACGGTCGGGTTCGCACTGAGTTGGGTGGCATTGGAGAAAATCATCTACCCGGAGTGGGCGCTATATTTGCTGCAACAAAATCCACAGCTGTCCCTGGGGTTGCCGGTGGATTTCTTCCTGCTCAGCGCCGCTTTTGTAGAGTTCAGCCTGGGCTATCTGTTGATCATCTGCCTGTTCGAGCGGCCACTCGCGCTCATCATCACCCTGGTATTTTTTACGACGACGCTGGTCTTCGGCAAAGTCGAGGTGGTCGGCCACACCGCCCTGCACGCGGCCCTGATCATCTTTTTGCTGAATGGGCCGGGCACAGTTTACCGGGCGCCCATCACCTTTCACCAAAAGCTGCCGCTGCGCACGGCCTTTGCCGCGGTGAACTTTGCGGTGATTCTGGCCGTGCTGCTGGTGGTCTACAGCGGCGGCGCGTGGAATACCTATCAGCGTTTCACCGCCAGCCTGCCCAAAATCGAAGTGGCCACCGCAAGCGCAGCAGCGCCCGCAGCAGCGCCCGCAGCAGCGCCCGCAGCAGCGCCCGCGCCCAGCTTGCGGCTGCGCGCCGAAGGGACGCTGCTCTACCTTGATCGCAGCAACTACGCCGGCCATGTGCATCTGTATGTGGACGGCGACTACATCGCCAGCACCGACGCGGCCAGCTATGACTTAAGCGGATTGCCAGCCGGCACGTACCGCGTGGCCGCCACCCTGCACGACCCCGATCATCGCTTCATCACCGTGAATGGCGAACTGGTTTCGGCGAAGCAGTTGGTGACGGTGAATTAGGCCTATAATTTGAGCCTTAGCTTAAAACCAATCGGCATAGATCGAGAGGAGTAAGCGGCACCCCACCACAGGGAGCGCAGGCCACAGATTGAGAGCCAGCGCGGGATTGGAGGTGTTGCCGAATGTCGCTCGTGAGCCAGCCTTGCGAACACGCGCAATTGCGTCAGTAGCAAGATTCGGGTGCGCCCGTTATCGCGTTTTGAGGGTGCGTGTGTCTGCTGACACAGGCAAACATCGGTGGTACCGCGGCAAGCGATTTACAACGCGCTTCTCGTCCGATTTGAATTCGAGTGAATTCAAGTTGTGATCGAGAAGCGCGTTTTTTTATTGACCATTTTCAATTGACTATTGACTATTCATTGACAGGTCAAAAGTGACAACTCTGATGAACGCATTGGAATTTCAAACTAAGTTAGTGACCAGAAGTAAATGCCACTTTTCAAAACGATGCCAACTCGAAGTAGGTCAAAGCAAATCGCTTAAGCCGTCATTCCCGCCCCGCAGCGGGGACGCCTGCGCGGGAATGACGGGGTTACTCAATGACTTCCCTTGGACGTTGCACTCACTTAAGGAATTGACGTTTTGAAATGTGGCTATTACTTTTGAGCACTAACTTAGGACGAAGCAAATGGCCTTGCGTGTGATCAAGGTGGTTGATGCATTATCGCGGTCACGAACGGCAGATGTAATTGGCAGGCAAGTGTTGAGATCTGCCACGTCCGTAGCGGCCAATTACCGCGCCGCATGTATGGCTCAATCGCGAGCCGACATGATTCGCAAATTGAAAATCGTAGAAGAAGAAGCGGATGAAACTGTTTTCTGGTTGGAATTACTTGTTGAATCCGATCTCGTACCCAAACAAAAATTAGAACAGCTAACTCAAGAAGCAAAAGAAATTTTAAAGATGACGATTGCTTCGATTAAGACCCTGAAATCGAAACGGCAAGTTGTGGCAAAAAATCAATAGTCAATCGTCAATAGACAATGGTCAATAAATAAAATGGAACTAGCAAAAGCCTACGACCCCACTCAGGTGGAAGATCGCATCTACGCGTTCTGGGAAAAGAACGGCTACTTTAAGCCTGAAAATCAAATGTATCTGGAGCCGGCCGAGCCGCAGTTTGTCATCACCGTGCCGCCGCCCAACGTCACCGGCACGCTGCATATGGGCCACGCGCTCACGGCCGCCACCGAGGACTTGATGACGCGCTACCACCGCATGAAGGGCGCGCGCACTCTGTGGGTGCCCGGCACCGACCACGCCGGCATCGCGACACAAGCCGTGGTGGAGAAAAAACTGGCTCGCGAGGGCAAGGATCGTCGGCAGATGGGTCGCAGCGCGTTCCTGGAGGAAGTGTGGGAGTTCAAGGAATACTCGCACACGATCATCACCAACCAGAGCAAAAAGCTGGGCATGTCGATGGACTGGGAGCGCGAGGCGTTCACCATGGACGAGAACCTCAGCTTTGCCGTGCGCACGGCCTTCAAGCACCTGTATGACAAGGGCCTGATCTACCGCGACACGCGCATGGTGAACTGGGACCCGGTGCAGCTCACCGGCGTCAGCGACCTTGAAGCGATTACCGAGGAGGACGGCGAGGCCGGCCACCTGTGGACGATTCGCTATCCCTTGCAGACTAATCATTGGGAAGGCCCCGTCCAGGACGGCGCGCACGAGTGGGGCAGCGGCCAGTGGGCCGAGGGCGCCACGCGCTTCATCACCATCGCGACGACACGGCCCGAGACGTTGCTGGGCGACACCGCCATCATGGTGAACCCCGACGATGACCGCTACAAGGGACTGGTCGGCTGCCGCGCCATTCTGCCGGTGTTGGGCCGCTGGACGCCGATCATTGCCGATGAGGCCGTGGAGATGACCTTTGGCACCGGCGCAGTGAAGGTGACGCCCGCCCACGACTTCACCGACTACGAGGTCGGCAAGCGGCATCACCTCACGTTCATCGAAGTGCTCGACGCCAGCGCCAGGATGAACGAGAACGCCGGGCCGTATGCGGGGCTGGATCGCTTCGAGTGCCGCAAGCGCATCGTGGCCGATTTGCAAAAGGAAGGCTTGCTGGTCAAGGTCGAGGACTACCGGGTGCGGCTGGCCCGCGGCGAGCGGAGCGGCGCAGTCATCGAGCCACGCATCTCGTTGCAGTGGTTTTGCGACATGAAGGACATGGGCAGGATGGCCGGCGACGCCGTGCGCAATGGTGAGATCAAAATTGTGCCGGAGCGCTTCGAGAAAGAATGGTTCCGCTGGCTCGACAACATCCGCGACTGGACCATCTCACGGCAACTGTGGTGGGGGCATCAGATTCCGGTGTGGCATGTGGAAGGGGAGAAGGCAGAAGTCAAACGACGGACGACGGACGACGGACGACCGGCCGAATATTGCGCGTTGAGTGAGGCGGAGGCTTATGCGACGGCCTTCAAAGATTGGGGGCCGGATGTGACGCTGGTGCAGGATACGGATGTGCTGGACACTTGGTTTTCTTCGGGGTTGTGGCCGTTTAGCACGCTGGGCTGGCCCAGGGACACCGAGGATATGCGCCGCTATTACCCCAACACCATGCTCGAAACCGGCTACGACATCCTGTTTTTCTGGGTGGCGCGCATGGTGATGATGGGCCTGGAGCTGACCGGCAAGGCACCGTTTGACACGGTGTATTTGCATGGCCTCATTCGGCAGGCCGATGGCAAGAAGATGAGCAAGAGCCGGCCCGAGAAAGCCGTGGACCCGCTGGACATGATCGCGGCCTACGGCACCGACGCGCTGCGCTTCTATCTGCTCACGGCCGGCGCGCCTGGCAATGACATCAAGGTGGATGTGAAGATTGGCCCTGATGGCAAGAAGACTGTCGACCAGATTGAAGGCGCGCGCAACTTTGCCAACAAGCTGTGGAACGCGGCGCGGTTTGTCATCGGGAAGGTGAGAGAAACAGGGGAAGTGTCTGAGGTGTCTGAGGGTGTCGAAGGTGTCAGCAGTGTCAAGACACCTCCCGACACTTCCGATACCATCGACACCCTCCCGGACGTCTGGATCGCGGCGCGCACCCAGCAGGTGGTGGCCGATGTGCGCCGACTGATGGACGACTATCAGTACGGCGAGGCCGGCAAGCTGATCTATGAGTTTGTGTGGAATGACTTTTGCGACTGGTATCTGGAGCTGAGCAAGCTGAGCCTGAACGCGCCGCTGCTGCTGCACACGCTCGACACGGCCCTGCGGCTGCTGCATCCCTTCATGCCATTCGTGACCGAGGAGATCTGGCAGAAGCTAAAAGAGGGCATGCCCGGCGCGGCATTCGATTACCCGGCGCTGATGCTGGCTCCCTTCCCCAAGCCAGATCAATGGTCAATGGTCAATGGTCAATGGTCAATTCAACAGATGGCCGTGGTGCAGGAAGCCATTCGTGCCATCCGCAACATGCGCGCTGAATACAAGGTGGAGCCGAACAAACGCATTCCCGCGCTCATCGGTGCCGGCGTGTGGACCGAGACTTTCACGCAAATGAGCGAGGCAATTCAGATGCTGGCCAAGGTGGACGACACCTTGCTCATCGCCGAGCAAATGCCAGCACCCGACCAAGCCGTCACACTGGCGCTGGGCGATGTGACGGTGTATTTGCCGATGGCAGGTCTGGTGAATCTGGCCGCCGAGCGCGTCCGTCTACAAAACGAGTTGGGGCAGATCAGTAGCCAGATTGAGAAGATTGAAAAGTTGCTCAACAGCGACTTTGGCAAACGCGCGCCGCCGGCCGTGATCGAAAAAGAGAAAGCGCGATTGGCCGACGCTCACACCAAACAGGCTCAAATTCAAGAGCGGCTGCAAACCTTATAGCACAAGCGTCGTGATGCAGAGACACTCATTCATTATGCATATTACGTATAGATGACAATCAATGCAATAACTTTACGTAGAATTTACAATTAGCAATTCCTCATATGGATACAAAAATGCAATGCTTGCGATACAGTGATGCAGTTCGGGTGTCTTACAGGATGGTTGATGGGAATGAACCCATTTTTTAGATAGATTTAGAGTAACTACTCAGAGGTTTTGGACAGAATAGACATTATTGGGAATAAAAATTTGTCCAGTTAGGGGCGAAGCATTCGCCCCTACGACAACGCGTTTTGTTATTCCCAATAATGTCGTAACTATTCAGCCGTTTTGGAAAGAATCAGCAATTAAAAATCTGTATGCAGATCGGATTTTGAACAGAATAAACAAAATTTGTAACTACTCAGCCTATGGTGCGTCATTCCGGGGCCGCAGGCCGAGGAATCCCTGTGACGCGACTCAACCGACGCCAAACTCGGCTGGCCGATGTCGGTCTGTGTCGAGTGACGCATAAGGGATTCCTCGCATGAATTCAGCAGCTTCACCGTAGGCTACAAACTCGGAATGACGCATCATAGGCTGAGTAGTTACCAAAATTTAACAGAATGCAGAGGTCTTCATTCTGTTTCATTCTGTAAATTCTGTCTAAAAATCGGCGGCTGAGTAGTTACGATTTAGATAGATATCAAATAGATATCCAACAACCAAAAATCTCATCCAGCAGCAAACTGCATCAAACACAATCTATGAGTCGCAGCATCATCACCACGTTTGGAGCCTGGGTTCAAGCGCGACGCAAATCTTTGCAGTTGTCACAAACCCAACTGGCTGGTTTGATCAGCTACTCTACGATTGCGGTTTGTAAACTTGAGGCGGGTGATCGGCAGTGCTCCGAGGAGCTGGCCGTGTTGCTGGCCAAGGCTCTTGAGGTGCCAGCCCAGCAATTCGCTGCCTTCATGAGTTCGGCACGCACTGGACTTGTGGCACCCGAACTGCATAGTCTGGAACTTGATCGCGCCCCCGAAACCGTAGATGCAAGCACGGATTCCCGCTTCTCATCGCACGGGTTAACCCAGTTCGCTGATCCGGCGACCCCCCTATTTGGCCGCGAGGACGAAATTGCCCAGGTGTTGGAGATGTTGTGGCAGCCCTACACTCGGCTGATCACACTATTGGGCCCGCCTGGAGTGGGCAAATCGCGATTGGGCATGGCGCTATTGGAGCACGTCGATTCGGGTGATTGGCCGGATGGTCAATTCTTCGTACCGCTGGCGACCATCAATCATTCAGCTCTGATTCCCCAGGCCATTGCCGCCGTCATCAGCCTGCAAGAGATCAACGTCCGCAAGTGGCGGGATACCGTGGCTGGCCAGAGTGTGTTTCGATTCATCAAAGACAAGCAGGCCCTGCTGGTGCTGGACAACTTCGAGCATCTTTCAGACGGGGTCGCGTTTATCAGCGAATTGCTGATCGCTGCGCCTTTAGTCAAGGTGATTGTGACCAGTCAGGTGAGTCTGAAGGTGTCCAATGAGCAGGTTTACCGGGTGAATCCCCTGGCCATACCTGAAAGGACCGCCCTCACTCCGCTTGCCGAGATTGGGCAAACACCGGCGGTCAGCCTGTTTGTTGCGCGAGCCAAATCGCGCCGGAACAGCTTTAAACTTACCGAAAGCAATGCCAGCACCGTCGTCGAGCTGTGCCGGCGCCTGGATGGGTTGCCACTGGCCCTGGAGCTGGCCGCTGTAAGGCTGAAACGACAAACCCCACAGGAACTGCTGGCCCAGTTTAGCGCGATGCCACTCCCTTCGCAGTCGCCAGCCGAGCGGTCAATGGCTTTGCAATGGCTTGGTAAAGGGGTGACGGATATGCCCAAACGGCACCAAACCCTGTTTGCCGCACTGACCTGGAGTTACGACCTGCTCACCCCCGAAGCCCATCTCATGTTTGAGCAATTGGGCGTGTGCCGTGGCAGTTTTACGCGTGCCGCGGCCCTGGAGATGACCCAAGGATCACTGGCATCGCTGGAATTGCTGGCCGGCCAGAGTCTGATTCAGGTTCAAGTGACATCGGATGATCGCATCCGCCTGAGCATGTTGGAAACCTTTCGCGAGTTTGCGTTGATGAAACTCGAAATGCGTGGCGCAGCCGAGGATGCTGGCCGTCGGCATGCCACCTATTTTGCAGAGCACTTCAAAGGTCTGGATGCAGGTTTGCAGGGGCTGGCGCACCAGAAATTTTTGGCGTTGATGGAGGCTGATACGCCCAATACGCGCGCGGCATTGCAGTGGTGCATGGATCATGACCCTGTCACTGGGTTCGTCCTGGCCAGAAATCTGATTTATTACTGGTTCATCGCGGGCCATCACCATGAAGGCCGTGCCTGGGTCTTGCAACTGTTGGCGGCCGGCGCAAACCACAGCGCCGTTTCACCTCAGTCTCGGGCCAATCTAGTGTGCCAGGCGGTCTTGTTGAGCCCCGACACACCCGTCGATGTGCTGGAAGACCATCTGGTTCTGTTTCAAAAACTGGGTGATGCCAAGGGCATTGCGCTGGCCAAAATCATGTTGGGCCGGGTTTTGATGAGCAACAAGCCATTCGAGGCCGAACAGTATCTTGCAAAGGCCGTTGACGAATCCGATGCGCTGGGCGAAACCTGGCTATCGACCCTCTCGCGCGTGTTTCTGGCCAGTTGCATGCACGCCAGAGCCGATTACGCAGCCAGCGAGAAGGTCCTCAATCAGACGATTCAATTACTCACTCGCTTGCAAGACACCCGTTCATTAGCGCGAATACAAAACCACGTGGGCTGGCTGGCATTTGT
>Ga0105046_10010172_pt1 | contig 14658 bp, 9 predicted proteins | sample MAT03_FD_78385 | JGI IMG/M metagenome (GOLD analysis project Ga0105046, IMG submission 78385) | Freshwater microbial communities from Lake Fryxell liftoff mats and glacier meltwater in Antarctica - MAT-03 (megahit assembly) | ecosystem: Environmental > Aquatic > Freshwater > Ice > Liftoff... | reverse complement strand
GCCGGTACCCATCAAGCAGTTCATCGTCTCCAGCAAGATGCCGCCCGACGAGCAGGCGCGCATCCGCGATGCGCTGATCGGCCTGCGCGACGCGAAGGGTGGCAAGGAAGCCCTCGACACCGTCGGCTACAAGGGTTTCCTCGTTCCCAATCCGCAGGTCGAGACCGCCGCGATCGAGTGGCTGGGACTTTAATATCTCTCAAGGCAATATGATGGCTCACAGGCCTACTGCAATGTCCCGCTGGACCGCTCTCGCATTGGCGGTGTTGATCACGCCGCTGGCGCTGTCCGTCAGTGCCGCAACGGTGGCGCCAGCGCAGAAGCTCGACGCCACGCTGTCCGCCATCGCGAAGAACGGCACCGCCGGCATCTCGCGCAAGCTGATGCGCATCGAGCCCGCCACCGACCGGGCCATGATCGAGACCATCCTGCGCTTTGAAGGCAACCTCGATGCGGTACGAGCGCAAGGCGGCGTCGTGCGCGCGGTGATGGGCAACATCGCCACCGTCGACATCCCGCCAGGCAAGCTGGCTGCCATCGCGGCGCTGCCAAGCGTCGTGTCGATCGAGGCTGCACGCGCGCAACCGCTGCGGCTCGACAGGAGCGTGCCCGCGGCACGCGCCGATACGCTGCGCGTCGGTACGCCGCCCACGTGGAGTGCTGGCACCGGCGCCGGCGTGATCGTCGGCGTCATCGATTCCGGCATCGACTTCAGGCATCGCGATTTCAGGAACGGTGACGGCACCACGCGCGTGATTGCGATCTGGGATCAGCGGGATACCGGCGCGGCGGGCTCGCCCCCGGCGGGCTATGCCTACGGCGGCGTATGTACCGCCGCGATGATCAATGCCGCCATCGCCGGTGACCCAGCCGCCTGCACGCAGAAGGATACCGACGGCCACGGCACCCACGTTGCAGGCATCGCTGCCGGCAACGGGCAGGCCTCCGGCAACGGCCAACTTGCGTACCGGATGATCGGCATGGCACCGTCCGCCGACATCCTCGTGTCCAACGGCAACGGCAATGCGCGGGTGCTCGATGCGATTGCCTGGATGAAGGCGACGGCCGCCGCGCTGGGCCGCCCGCTGGTGATCAACATGAGCTTCGGCTCGTACTTCGGCGCGCGCGACGGCACGTCGAACTACGAAACCGCCATGAGCAATCTCGCCGGCCCCGGAGTCATTCTCGTGGGTGCGGCCGGCAACGAAGCCACCGCCCCGATCCGCGCCACCGGCACCATCACGCAGGGCGCGAGCGAGACGGTGGGCTTCACGATTCCCGAGGCCAGCACCGGCGCGGAACTCGAGGTCTGGTATCCCGGCACCAACAACTACGGCGTCAACGTGCAGGGCCCCGGCTGTGCCGCCACCATCACCGTCAATCCGGGCGATACCCCGGGCACGCTGCAGACGGCATGCGGCGGGGTCGAATTCGCCTCCACCGGCGTACTCGCCAACAATGACGACCGGCAGATCAAGGTCGCCATCGGAACCACCAACGCTTCGCCGCTCGTCAAGGGCGCGTGGAAGATCACGCTGGTCGGCAACGTCGTCGCGGGTGGCAGCCACCCGTTTTCGATCGTCAATGGCGAAGATGTCACCGGCCCGGTGTTCACGGATCACGTCGCGCCGATCACCACCGAAATCCTGACCGACGTCTCAAGCGCACGCCGCGTGATCGCCGTGGCGTCGTACAACACGCGCACGGCATGGACCAGCATCAATGGGCCGAGTACTGACGCCTCCAGCGGTGCCGTGTCCGACATTTCCAATTTCAGCAGCCGCGGTCCGCGGCGCAATTGCAGCAATCCGGTCAAGTGCCCGCCGATCATGAAGCCCGAGGTCACAGCGCCGGGGTCGAAGATCATGGCGTCTTTGACAGCGGACAAGGCCAAACCGGCGGAACCGTCCACCATCGAAGCCGATGGCGTGCACTATGGTTCGGACGGCACGAGCATGGCCACACCGCACATTGCCGGCGCCGTGGCGCTGATGCTGCAACAGGACCCGTCGATGACGCCGGAGACAGTAAAGGCGCGGCTCTACTCGACCGTGCAGACCAATCCGTTCTCCACTAACTTGCCGGTCTTCAATCCCGGGGCACCCGATGTGCCGCCCAACCCCAACTACACGTGGGGCTACGGCCTCCTCGATGCCGCCGCCGCGGTGAAGGCCTCGCAACCATCTGCAGGGACGCCGGTCACTGTCATCGAGTTCTACAACGCTGCACTCGACCACTACTTCATCACTTATGCGGCCGACGAAATCGCCAAGCTCGACAACGGCACCTTCAAGGGCTGGGCGCGCACCGGTCTGTCGTTCAAGGCATTTGTCACCACGCAGGCCGGGACCTCCGCGGTGTGCCGCATCTACATTCCGCCAGGCTTGGGGGATGGGCACTTCTTCGGGCGCGACAAGAATGAATGCGACGGCACGATGACCAGGAACCCGACATTCACCCTCGAGTCGTCCACCTTCTTCTACCTGTATCCGCCGAATCTCGGCAATTGCGGCGCCGGTCAGGTCAACGTCTATCGCGTGTTTTCCAATCGCGTCGATGCCAACCATCGCTATACGATCGACAAGGCCGTGCGCGACCAGATGGTGGCCAGGAACTGGATCGCCGAAGGCGACGGGGCTGATATCGTGGTGATGTGCGCGCCGCAGTAATATCGCGACTGCTGTTTGCATGAAGGGCGACGGGGGCAACCCTGCCGCCCTTTTCTTTCACGTCATCGGGAAATCGCGTGGCCGTTTCTGGCGCATTTCAGATTTCTGAGAGCACGCAAGTGAGAATCTTGAGCGGCGATCCCAATAGGCCGGTGTCACAGTCCCAACTCGCCCGCGCAAGATCAATTCTTGGGGAAAAAGGCACTTACCCCGATTTCTCTGCGCGCGCAAGGCGAACGTTCGTCGAAGAAAGCGTTTGCGTTGGATCCGGATGTCGACGAACCTGTCGCAATACTAGCTATCTGTGATCGAAAGTGCGCGCAACTGTCACTTGCGACAGATGGCGTTGATCTGAAAGTCAGCGTACTGTCGCAAGGATAGCGCCGATTCGAGCGGAGATGTTGGCTTGTTCGAACGGGTTGTCTCGAATACGCAAAGCACTATCACTCCCAGGGAGGGGAGCGCAAAGTGACATCTTACGAGCGACCAAATGGCCATAGGGGCTGGCCTACCGCGCGTATGTTTGTCGTAAGTCGCCCACCTTTTTGGAGCTATGGGTTTCGACTATTGCGTTGGGCCGTGTTGGCTCCACTGCTTGCAGTCGCGCCAAGTGCGATGGCGCTTACAGCGCAATCCATCACCTTCGCGACGCTCACCGGCAAGACGTTCGGCAACGCTCCCTTTTCGGTTAGCGCCACCGCCTCATCAGGTTTAGCCGTCAGTTTTTCCTCGCTCACAACCTCGGTGTGTACGGTTAGTGGGGCGACCGTCACAATCGTTGCGGTCGGTTCCTGCACGATTCGAGCTTCCCAGGCGGGAAATGCGACCTATGCCCCGGCACCGAACGTCGATCGGAGCTTTACGATCGCCAAGGCAAATCAGACGATTACGTTCGCGTCGCTGGCGGGAAAGACCTTTGGAAGCTCGCCATTTGTCGTAGCCGCTACGACGTCATCAGGCCTCGCGGTGGCCTTCTCATCGGCTACCACTGGTGTTTGCACGGTGAGCGTCGCGACCGTCACAATAGTTGCAACCGGTACCTGCACAATTCGGGCGTCCCAGGCAGGGAACGCAAATTACAACGCAGCCCCCGATGTCAATCGGACCTTTACGGTTGCCAAGGCCGCCCAGACGATCACTTTCGCTGCGCTCGGCGGCAAGACTTACGGCAACGCCCCCTTTACCGTAAGCGCCACCGCCTCGTCGGGACTGACCGTTACCTACTCTTCCACGACCACGGCTGTCTGCACGGTAAGCACGGCAACGGTCACTATCGTTGCCGCTGGGTCATGCACTATCAAGTCGGAGCAAGCCGGCAACGCCAATTACAGCGCGGCACCCAGCATCAGTCGAAGCTTTACCGTCGTGAAAGCGAGCCAGACCATTTCGTTTGCGCCGCTGGCTGATCGTCAGTTCGGTACGGCCCCGTTCACTGTCAGTGCCACCGCTTCGTCCGGTTTGGCACCAACCTTTGCTTCGACAACCACCGCGGTGTGTACGGTGGGTGGCAACACGGTGACGATCATTGGGATGGATGCGTGCACCATCAGGGCATCGCAGAGTGGTAATGCCAACTATCTCGCTGCAACCGGCGTTCTGCAAACGTTCTACGTGCAGCAGGGGAGTCAGTCGATCACGTTCGGGGCACTAGCCGATCGCGATTTGGGAAATCCCGATTTCGCGATATCAGCCACCGCGTCATCGGGGCTAGCGGTGGCCTTTGCGCCGATGACAACCGCCGTCTGCAGTTTCGTCGACGCGTTGACGGTGACGATGTATGCGGTCGGTCTTTGCACAATTGAAGCGTCGCAGGACGGCGATGCAACCTACCTGCCTGCTCCCAATGTAAATCGCTCGTTTGCAGTCATTGGCATGCAGACGATTACGTTTGGTCCCGTGCCTGACTTGCCCATCAATTCGTCACCGAGGGCGCTCACCGCGAGCGCTTCCTCGGGTTTGCCGGTGAGCTTTGCATCCGCAACTGCCGCGACGTGTTCCGTCTCCGGTGGAAATGTCAGCCCGGTTGCACAAGGCGCCTGCACGATCCGGGCGACACAGCCAGGTAATGCTTTCTACCGGGCAGCACCGCTGGTGGATCAGAGCTTTGCCGTATCCGCGCCACAACGCACCATTCAGTACACCTACGATGGCGCCGGTAATGTGGTGCGTATGCAGACGGTCTTGCCATAGGCGAGTGATGCAGATGCTGACCGACCGCGCTATCGTACCGTCGAAAACACGCAGATTCCATTGCCCGTTCGGGAAGGCAGTCAGCGCCAGGGCACTGGGGTTACCGGTTGACTTGGCAATTGCTCGAGGCCTTGCGCGGTACGTCGGGATGGCGATTCTGATTCTCTGTGCGACCCTTTCCACGGTTGCATTCGCCCAGCAAGGAGGTCAAGCCTGCTTCAACTATGGATTGACCCCGCTTCACGAGATGCGTATGTGCGCTCCTATAGAAACATGGAGCGCCCCTGTGTACGGGTCCTTCGCGTTTCCAGGTATTTGGAACCAACCGCCGCTACCTGGTAGTGGCGCTCCCGGAGATCCAAAGGGTTTTTCTTCGGAGACGGAAGCGCTTCAGGCCGTGATAGCGGTCAGTCCACGCTTGCTCGAATGCGGTTCGTCGCCGGTGAAAGTGGGAGAGCAATGGGAGTACGCTATCGCTGGAGGTAGCGGCCCGATTATTACTTTTCCTATACCGACAAACTCATGGGGTATTGAAAATCTGTCAAATTTATATCGATTGTCGATCGATAACACCGGTCCTCCTCAACGATGCACGCCGATATATCAGCCTACGTTATCTCTCATTTGGCGGATGCGTGGTGCGATTTGCCCAACGGGTTTTTACTTGGGCAATTACCGCCCAGAGCCTGGCGGAGTGTCCCCGAGTTCACTTCAACTCCAGGCTCCGGACGTCTGTTGGCGCGGCATTCCCAAAGACCTGCGAAACCTCGGTTCATGTCCATCGCCCTTCGCAATGGCCGGGAACCCAGTCAATCTGGGTACCGGCAATAAGTTCCATGAGGACGTGGACTTTCAGGATCCTAAGCGCGGTCTTCTGAGCCTGACACGAAGCTACAACTCGCAAAGCTTCGACAATATCGGCTTAGGAAAGGGGTGGCGACACACCTTTCAACGTTCGATTTTCGCTCCTGATGTTTCGCTCAACGCATGGGCGTTAGCACGTCGCGCTGATGGAAAAACAGTCTCATTCCGGAGGCAAGCAAACGGAACCTACCTTGGAACAACTCCGGACATCACAGAAAAGCTCACTCAACTAACTGACTCCGGAGGTAACACCGCGGGATGGGTCGTCACCAATACGAATGACGACATCGAAAGCTACGACTCCAGTGGCAAGCTGGTGGGCATTACGTTCAAGGGTGGCATGGCCCTCACCCTTACGTATTCCGGCGCGTTTCTGTCTCGGGTACAGGATGCGTTTGGCCGCTACCTTGAGTTCTTCTACGACGCGTCGGGTCGCATTGCCTCGTTCAAGAACCCCGCCGGACAGCAGTACCTGTATACGTATTCCACGTCGGGCGCGCTGGCCAGCGTCACCTACCCGGACGGGTCTGCCAAGCAATACTTTTACAACGAGCCTCAGTTCACAGCTTTAACGGACCAGCCGTTCGCGATGACCGGTATCGTGGATCAAAACGGAACGCGATTCGCAACCTATACCTATGACGCAACGGGGCGTGTCGTATCCAGCGAGCATGCCGGCGGCGCTAATCGCATCGCGCTCGCCTTCAATGCCAATGGGACTACGACCGCGACCGACGCGCTCGGCACCGCTCGCACTTTCTCCTTCGGCGATGTTCTCGGGATAATCAAAGTCGGCGCCGCGACGCAGCCGTGCGCCGCGTGCGGCGGCAACGTACCCAAGCTCGCCTCGTACGACGCGAATGGCAATCTCAAAGGTTTGACCGACTTCCGCAACAATACGACGACGTGGGTTTACGACCTTGCACGGAACCTCGAGACATCGAAGACAGATGCCGCTGGGACGACGGCAACGCAATGGCATCCCGTGTTTCGACTTCCCGCAGTGATCACGGAAACGGTTGCCGCAGGCAATCGAGTAACGACGTTCGTTTACGATGCAAACGGCAATCAAACGCAAAAGACTGTCACTGGTCCGAGGAACGATGGCACTGGCACAACCGTAACCCGCGTCTTTCGATGGACCTATGACACCTATGGCCAGGTGCTCACGGCGACCGATCCCAACAACAATGTTACGAGTTACACGTACTACCCGCTTACCGACCCTACGCCAGCGAAGCGTGGCAACCTGGCCACAATTACCAATCCACTTGGCCATGTCACAACTTTCGCAAGCTATGACGCGAATGGTCGCCTTCTCGCCACAACTGATCCCAATGGGGTGAGTACGACCCTTGCCTACGACGCGCTGGGTCACATTACCAGCCGCAACGTCGGTGGGGAAATCACTGCGTACACTTATGATGGGGTCGGACAATTGACTCTCGTCACTACGCCCGATGGTTCCACCCTTGCGTACACTTACGATCAAGCCCATCGCCTGACGCGGGTTCAAGATGGCCTGGGCAACATGATCGTATACACGCTTGATGCGATGGGGAATCGAACCCGGGAGGACGTTTTCGACTTTGGCGGTGTCCTCGCCCGTACTCGCGGCCGTACTTTCGATTCGCTGAATCGTTTGGCCACCGAAATAGGCGCAGTTGGTCAAACAACAACCTACTCATACGACGCCAACGGCAACGTGACCTCGGTCGCCGACCCGCTGGGTCACGTTACCAGCAGTAGCTATGACGCGTTGAATCGACTAACTCAGCTTCTGGATCCAAACAACAAGAGTACGGCGTATTCCTATGATGCGGGCCGCAATCTCGCGCAGGTCACGGACGCCCGCGGCAACATTACGAATAACACGCATGATGCTTTGGGTAATCAAATCAAGTTGTCCTGCCCTGACACTGGTATCTCCCAGAACACTTTCGATGCCGCTGGAAATCTGTTGACCAAGGTCGATGCGCGCGGTGTATCCAGCACGTACATTTTTGATTCCCTCAATCGTGCTACCCAGGTGTCCCATGGCAAATCAGGCACTCCCACCGAGACGTACGTGTACACGTATGACGCCGGATCGAATGCCAAGGGCCGCATGACACAACTGGTGGATACGGTGGCCACCACGGCGTGGGGATACAACAGCAAAGGACGCGTGGCAAGCAAGACGCAGACGATCGGAAGCATCGCGCGGGCGGTCCAATACACATACAACGTGGCGGGCCAACTAGCCACAATGGTGACGCCTTCCGGGCAGCAGATTGGCTACAGCTATCTCAACAATCGAATTGCGGGCGTTACCATCAACGGAGCGCCACTCGCGAGCACGATACTCAGCACGCCCTTCGGCCCTATTGGCGCCTGGCAGTGGGCGAACGGCCTGTACACCTTCCGCTACTTCGATACCGACGGGCGCCTTGCGTCATGGCAATTCCGGAATGGATCAGCACTGCTTCGCAATGACTTGAGCTTTGATGCCGCAAGCAGAATCAATTCGATTGAAGACCCCATTGCGCCGACACGCAGCGGATCCTTCCAGTACGATGTCGTCGATCGCCTAACCGTCGCGCAACAAGGCAATCCCGTAGCCCACACAACGCAATACACCTACGACGCCTTGGGCAACCGTCTTGCCTACAATTTGGACGGCGGCGCGGTTGCGCTGTCCTATCCGGCAACGAGCAACAAACTTCAGGCCATGACTGGTCCGATAAATCCTGGTTACATGGGCGGTGCGTCAACGCTTGACTTCACTTACAGCAACGCCAATCGGCTTACCGGCGTGCAAAGCATTGGGATTCCATTGGCCACGTACGGTGTGAGCGGCCTTGGGCAGCGAGTAATGAAGTCCGTTGGCGGTACAACTACGTTGTTCGTCTATGACGAGCAAGGAAAATTGCTCGGCGAATATGACAGCGCTGGGGCTTTGCTCCAGGAGACCGTCTGGCTCGACAATCTTCCGGTGGCGACCCTGCGGCCAACGGGGCCCGGAAACCCCACACCCATCGCAATTTATTACGTGCACAGCGACCATCTTGGGTCGCCACGGGCAGTTACACGACCAAGCGATAACGCAATCCTGTGGCGATGGGACAACGTTGACGCATTCGGAAACAACGCCACCAATGAGAATCCTTCCGGGATCGGCGTTTTCAAGTACGCATTGCGGTTCCCGGGTCAGTATTTTGATGCCGAGGTGGGAACGCATTACAACTACTTCCGGGACTTCGATCCGGCGATCGGAAGGTACACGCAGAGCGATCCGATTGGGATCAACGGCGGAATCAATACGTACGTGTATGTGAAGGGTAATCCACTGGCGCTGATTGATCCTGACGGACTGAAAGCTCAAATATGCTGTCGGCTGCTCGACAGTTTCCTCGCCGGAACTGCGGGGAGACAACGCCACTGTTATTTCGTTGTCGATGGTATTTCCTACGGACTATACCCGGGGCCTGGCAGTGGTGGAGGCACTGTCGGCATTCCCCGCGTAGGTGACTCTCGCGATGCAGGCGGCGACTGCGCGGACTGCAAGCCGAAACCATGTAGTGCGCCTGAACAATGCATCAAGGACGCAACTGCTACCTATCCGATAGGCGGCTATAGTTTCACGGGTACCAACAGCAATACATTTGCGGGCGACCTAGCAAGACTCTGCTGCGCAGGTGGTGTACCAAGTGGGCTCGGCTCGGCGCCGGGCATCAACGATCGTATACCCAAGCCCCGATAATGATCGGCGCCACAGCCATTCTCCGCGTCGTCGCGATACTTGCGGGCACATATGCCATGGAAGTGTTTGGCAGTATCGTCGTTTGGAGCATCGACAGCGTTTATCAGCGAGAAACGACCCCCTTATCCGAGCCCAAGAAGGTCATCGACGACGTATTCGAGAACATCGTTTCGGTTACCAGTGCCTACAAACGTCTCGGCATTGTGGGATTCGAGAAAGGGAAGTCGGCCAACGACCAGTTGGGATTCTTTGTGGTCGACTACGAATCTCGTCAATGGCGAAAGATTTTTGAGCGACAGGGGTTACAGCGTGTGGCGCTCAATGCGGATGGCAGTAAGGTGGCCTTCCTGGTGTGCAATGCCGATGCATGCGAACTCAGGGTGCGGCAATTGTTTGATGCGGGAAGAGAGGAAGTAATCGCAACGTCGCTCACCAGAGCAAGTCAAATATCCTGGAGTCCCCATGGGCAACAACTTGCCATCGCAAATGGCGTTGGTTGGATCGATGTCATAGACTTGACCACGAGGTCGCATCACTCTTTAGTAAAGGGTGAGAACCCAAGCTGGTCTGCCGATGGAAAACGGCTGGCGTATGTCAACGAAAAAGCAATCTGGATCTATGACTTTAATCAGAAAAAATCTTCAAAGGTCTATCAACGCCATTTCTGGCAGAGCAACATTGTTGGCATGATTAGCTGGGGGCCGACGGACGTCATAGCATTCGACGTCGCCGCTGGCATCGACGGTTATCAGATCGATTGCTTGCTCCTCAATACAGAATCATGGCGGGTCACGGTGCTTCAACGGGGCTATTTGTGGTGCGGCCCTTGGTTGAACTGATCTGCGTGCGGTAGGTACCACGATTTTCGCGTCGACGCCCGACCCAGAGCGGGCATCGTTCCGCTACTTCTCCTTTGACGTCACGAAGCCGATCGGCCGCTTCTTCGGTTCGGGCGGTGTCATCAGTTGCCGGATGGCCTCGAACACGGCGGCGAACTGGGCGTCGGTCTTGGCTTCGAGGGCATCGAGTCGGCGGGCGAGTTCCTTGTTCGAGGCCAGCAGCAGGCGCAGACGCACGAAGGCACGCATGATCTCGATGTTGACGGCAACGGCGCGCGGGCTGTTGAGCACGGTGGAGAGCATGGCCACCCCTTGCTCGGTGAAGGCATACGGGGCGTAGCGGCGGCCGCCGCGGCCGGGTGCCTTTGAGGTCACAAATTGTGACCTCAAAACCTGGAACTCCTCCGCGTTCAACTGGAACATGAAGTCCGCGGGGAACCGTTCCAGGTTCCGCTTCACTGCCTGCAGCAATACTTTGGTCGAGACTTCGTAGAGCGCCGCCAGGTCGGCATCGAGCATGACCTTGTGGCCGCGCAGGACGAGGATCGCCCGCTCGATTCGCTCGACCGCGACCGGAACCACGGCCTTCACGAGGCTTTGCGCAGCACGGTATCGAGCATTTCCAGCACGAAACGCTGCTTGGCTTTGGGCAGTTGGCCGATGCGCTCGAGGTGCTGCTGCAGGCGCGGGGCCGGTCCGCGCCTGCCGGGCGCCGGTTTGACCCCGAGCAGTTCCTCGATCGGCAGCGCGAGCAGCCGGGTCAGCGTCGGCAACATCGACGCCGGTACCCGCAGGCGGCCGACCTCGTAGTGCGCCAGCGTCTGCTGGGCGATGCCCAGTTCGGCGGCGAGTACTTCCTGGGTCAAGCCTTGCGCCTTGCGTGCCTGCGCAATGCGGGCACCGAGCTCCTTGAAGAAGCGGCGGTCGGTAGTGGCCATCGGAACCAGCTCGGGGAAGTGAGGTGGCCCCATGGTAAGTCCGGTTAGCATAGGCGGAGTTGACAATGTTGCTGCGCTCGCCGATCAGGCCGCAGGCCTCGAAGTCGGCCAGGATGCGCTCGAGCAACGCCGGATCGCGCAGCAACGCCAGTGCTTCGCGGCGCTCGTCCTCAGCGATGGCCACGCTCAGCGGCTGCGGAGTGAGCGCATTGCGGATCTGCTCGTCCTGCACGCGTTCGAGTTCGAGCAGCACCCGACCGAGATCGGTCTTGAGCGTTTCCTCCGGCAACTGCAACTCCACCGCCGCCTGGGCGATGAAGCTCGCCCGTGGCTTCGTTGGTTCTGGTGCGGATAGGAATACACCGCCTCGATCTTGCGCGGCGCGGCCGCGATTGCGGCGCGCGCGTCGCCCACCTGGTTGCCGACCACGGCATCGTTGGCATCGAGCCCGGCCTTCATCACTTCGGCGAACGCAGCACTGGACGCCGTGACATTGGGGCCGTAGTCCCAATCGATCTTCAGCGCATCGAGCCCGGTCTTGGCGTGCCACCACGTGTCGGCCACTACCGCCACAGCGGAGTCACCGCCGCGCACGACTTTCTTCACGCCCTTGCGCTTCATCGTGGCGGTGGCATCCACACTGCGGATCTTGCCGCCGAACACCGGGCAATCCTTGATCGCCGCGTTGAGCATGCCGGGCATCTGCAGGTCCATGCCGTAGACCAGTGCACCGGTGACCTTGTCGGCGGTATCAAGTCGCGCAAGACGCTTGCCGGCGATCTTCCAGTCCTTGGCATCCTTCAGCGGCACATTGGCGGGTGGCGAAAGCTTCCCCGCCGCGGCGGCGACCTTGCCGTACGTGGTGGTGCGGCCCGACGGGGTGTGCGTGATCACGCTTTCCGCCGCCACGCATTCACCCACTGGCACCTGCCAGCCATCCGCGGCCGCCTGCACCAGCATCATCCGCGCCGTGGCACCGCCCTTGCGCACATATTCGTGGGATTCCCGGATGCCACGGCTGCCACCGGTAGAGAAGCTGCCCCACACGCGATTGCGCGCGAGATTCTGCCCCGGCGTGGGAAATTCGGTCGTGACCTTCGCCCAATTACACTCCAGTTCCTCCGCCACCAATTGCGCGAGGCCCGTCAACGTGCCCTGGCCCATTTCCGAGCGCACGATGCGGATCACCACCGTATCGTCCAGCATCACGACGACCCATGCGTTCATCTCCGGCGTGTTGGTGCCGGGCGTCGAAGGCGCATTGCCTTGCGCCTGCGCCTCGCCTGCGAAGGGCACGTGGAAGCCGAAGTAGAGCGCGCCCGAGACCGCCGCAGTGGCGCCCAGGAACGTGCGCCGCGCAACGTTTGCTGGCGCGAGACCACCTTCCCGCTGCGCTTTCATGTGGTGCTCCCGTCAACGTGCCGGATCGACAGGCCAGCGCTCTTGGTATTGCCGCCGTTGGCCACGACCTTGATCGCGGCGCGCACGCGGTTGTAGGTACCACAGCGGCAGATGTTGGTCATCGCCGCGTCGATGTCCGCATCCGTGGGATTGGGCTTGGCCTTCAATAGCGCTGCAGCGGCCAGCACCATGCCGCTCTGGCAAAAGCCGCATTGCGGCACATCGAGCGCCACCCAGGCCTTCTGCACGGGATGCGACCCATTGGGCGAGAGACCCTCGATCGTGACGATCTTCTCGCTGGCCTTGACGGTGGAGATCGGCCGCACGCAACTGCGCGTGGGCACGCCGTTGACCAAGACGGTGCACGCACCGCACTGCGCCACGCCGCATCCGTACTTGGTGCCGGTGAGGCCCAGTTGTTCGCGCAGTACCCACAGCAGCGGGGTGTCCGGCTCCGCGTCGAAACTGCGGGCCTTGCCGTTGACGTTCAACGTTGCCATTTGAGAACACCTCGCTCTGGGAGTGTGACGTTCCGCACTGGGCGCGCGGGTTGCGGCGAAACGATTGTAGCGTGCAGTGTTGCAGGAGGGTGCTTTTGCAGGGCGGTGGACACCCCTTGTTGTGGCTGCAATGACAGCCCTCATCGCAATTGCTGATGCGACTCATCCGAATGTTCGATTTGCTTCGGGCCGGCCGGGTCTCTATATTCGTTTTGTGCATTGCAGCAAAGGCCATCACCGACCGTGAGGCCATTGGCGCGATGCCCCGTGGTTGTCATCCACCCGTCATCCACCAGGAGCATTTCATGACTACCATTCACGTGAATGTAGCGACCCCCGAGCCCACTCCCGGCGCCCTTACCGGCGAAATGCTCGCCGTAGGCGTTGCACTGCGCTTCGCCTTCGTCGGCGTTGGCGCGGTCATCGTGGGCGCCATTGCGCTCATCGATGGCGGCATGACGCCACTGAACGCCGCCGTGCTGACCCTCTGCGGTGCCGGCGTTGCCCTCGCCAGCATCGGCTACCTGCAACGCTGGACGCGTGGCCTCGATGCGCCAGCCGCGCCGAGCGTCAACACTGCGCGCGTCCATCGCACGTCGATGCACCAGCCCGTCTAGTACGGCATTCGCGCGTCGTGGCTGAACGTCGTTGAGAAGGCGCCTCAAGGCCCGAACATGTTCACCGGTTGCGTATTGACGAGGCACGTCCAGCACTGCCCCTGGGCCGCCGCCGTGCTCAGGATCGAATACGTGTTGAGATGCGGCGCAGTGCCATCCGCCGCCTCGAAGTATGCGTCGCCGGAGGCGTCGCGGATCAGCGTGAACGCGCGCACCGGCGCAGTGGGAAACGTGCTGAAGTTCACCCAGCTCGAACCGTTGCTGTAGAGATTGATGTTGCGGAGCGAGCTGCCGATGCTCGGCGCCTCGAGAAACATGCCCTGGAACGGCTTGCCCGCCGTGTTCCAGCCCTGGTTCACCAGCACGCCGGCCAGGTCGATCGCGCCCGTGGCCTTCAGCACCACGCTACCGGGGAACACGAAGTTGTTCGTGCCGCCGTTGACCACTGCCAGGTTGCCCGCGGCCTGCAGGATCAGGCTGCCGCCGCCATAGGCCGGATCGTAACCCTCCGAAACGCCGCCGCCGGTAGGGGGGAGCACATTGTTTTGCGGGAGCATGACGCCGCCGGGCCATCGCGACGGCATCCACACCGTCGCGTTGCCGTGGACGAACAGGTTGAGCACCTGCGGCGCGGGGCCGTAGGCGGCCAGCGTCAAGGCCACCGCACTTCCGGTACTGGGATAAAGCTGCAAGCCGTTCAACAGGAAGAAGCCGCCATTGACGGGATTGTTGGCGCTGCCGAACGTGGCGAAGGTGATCGCATCGCCCTTCAGCGCGCCGCCGCCCTTCACGTTGGCGCCATACAACTGCAACTGGTTGCCGCCATCGACCACGCCATGGTTGGTGATGTCCTGGCCGCTGGTCCACTTGCCGCCGAGCGCATCGAGCGCATCGAGCG
>Ga0105046_10010169_pt1 | contig 14659 bp, 15 predicted proteins | sample MAT03_FD_78385 | JGI IMG/M metagenome (GOLD analysis project Ga0105046, IMG submission 78385) | Freshwater microbial communities from Lake Fryxell liftoff mats and glacier meltwater in Antarctica - MAT-03 (megahit assembly) | ecosystem: Environmental > Aquatic > Freshwater > Ice > Liftoff... | reverse complement strand
TAGCGTTGCTGATTGCGCCGTAATCGCAATAGAGAATAGAGAATCGAGAATAGAGCCGGTCGAGCCGATCGGTAGTGATTAAATTGTTATGGGTGAGAGCTTTTAGCGAGCTTGGCGGTGACTGCGTGTCCGCAGTTCAGTTGGAATTCGGTTTCGGCTGGATTAGTGCTGCTTTGACGGCAGTATTCGGGGGTTTTGTAGATTTGGGTGCGGGATCTAACAAACAACCCGATAATAATAGTGGCCGTTTAGAGAATCGATCTTTTTAGAGTGCAGAACGTGCTGATTGTTTTAAAAAAGTAGGCCGCCTCCAGGATCACCTAGGATCACCTAAGAATACCGAAGTCCAGCAGCGTATCGACTGGTTTACGCGCAAGATATTTGGTGAGCGGCCAGAGAAAATAATTTACAGCAGCGAACGTGGCTCCATGGAGCAGTTATGGTTGGGCGTAGAGGCACCATTTTTTCCATAGTTTTGCTTTTCCCGTAAATCGACAATTGTTACTTTACAGGAAACCTATCACCATGTAGACTTTTCCCGTAAATCGACAATTGTTATTTTACGGAAACTAATAAATAGGTAAAATATGCCCTTTATCGGCAGAACAGAGGAATTAGCGCAATTAGAAAAGTTGCGATCAAAAAAGACATCGTCTCTTGTGGTCGTGTCAGGTCGCAGACGAATTGGCAAGAGTTCGTTGATCCAACATTTCGGGCAAAAATATAAATATTTTTTTAATTTTCAGGGATTGGCACCACGCGCTGGCTTAACTAAGCAATATCAGCTCCAAAATTTTTCAGAACAGATTAGTCAGAAATTTAATCTTCCAAGGATCGATTTTCGAGATTGGACAGAGGCTTTTGCGTTTTTAGCTAAGCAGGTGTCGCAACATGAAACACTAGTCCTGTTGGATGAAATATCTTGGATGGGTTCGTCGGAGCCAGACTTTCCGGGTAAATTGAAGATTGCATGGGACACTCAATTTAAGGGAAATGAAAAGCTGATCTTAGTTTTATGTGGTTCTGTTTCTTCTTGGATAGAGACGAATATTTTAGAAGATACGGATTTTGTTGGACGTGTGTCATTGGCTTTGCAAATCAACGATTTGCCACTGAGTGACTGCTCTAAGTTTTGGGGGAATAGGAGTGAGCGCGTAGCCAATTTCGAAAAATTGCGAATACTATGCGTCACTGGAGGGATTCCAAAGTACCTTGAAGAATTAAATTTTTCTCAAGGCGCCGACGAAAATATCCAGCGCTTATGCTTTAGTAAAAGTGGATATTTATTTCGAGATTTTGAGCGCATTTTTAATGATATATTCGATACACGTGCCTCAATATATCGGGGGATCTTATCCAAAATTCTAGCCAACTCACTTTCACCGATCGAGTTAGGTCTAAGGCTTGGTTCAGGCACAAGCAGCAGTCAGGCCAAATATATGCGAGATCTTGAACTGTCTGGTTTTGTAGCAAGAGACCACAACTATTCAACCGAAGGCAAGCAGAAAGGATTTAGTAAATACAGAATTAAGGATAACTATTTAAGGTTTTATCTAAAGTACATTGCTCCAAACAAAAATAAAATCGAGAAGGGATTATTCAAATTTTCATCCCTCGACACATTAATCGCATGGGACACCATTTGTGGTTACCAATTCAAAAACCTCGTACTTGGGGAGCTTCCAAAATTAATTAGCCAATTAGGAATCGTGAATGTTGGAGTACTTTCTGCTGCGCCGTATTTTCAAACTGAAACATCAAGGTCCAAGGCGTGCCAGATTGACTTATTAATCTCCTGCAAAAACAATACCCATCTCGTATGCGAGATAAAATTCAAGCGCAAAATCGGCATGGAAGTGGTTGCCGAAGTAAAACAGAAGATTGAGCGCTTTAAAGTTCCACGAAATAGCACCAAACGCCCAATTCTAATTTATGCCGGAGCACTATCTCAAGAAGTTATAGATGCCGATTATTTTGATTCTATCATTGATGTGCAGCAGTTTCTTGAGGAGTGACCCGTGATGATCTGCAACTGACTAAGGTCGATATTTTAATTGGACCGCGAAGGTTTCAAAGGACGACAAGGTAATAGATCTCAACGGTTAAAAATCCCAGTCAGTGGTATGCCTTTCGGGCTATGCCTCGTTTCAGCAGTTATCCCGCTACTGATTCAGCTGCCCGTTACCACTGGCAAAGCTATCACCCAGGTAATAGCGCACGGCGTCTGGATTTTTTATTATTTCCTGTGGAGAGCCAGTTACCAAAACTTTGCCGTCTATCATTATGTAAGCTCTGTCACAGATATTTAGCGTATCTCTCACATTATGATCGGTTATTAATACACCGATTCCGCGCGCCTTAAGCTTACTTATGATTGATTGGATATCTTCGATCGCTAGCGGGTCAATGCCGGCAAACGGCTCATCAAGCAGGATAAACTGCGGATCTCTCGCTAGCGCCCTGGTGATTTCTACGCGACGACGTTCGCCACCGGAAAGGGAACTTCCCATTAAATGGCGTTTCTCTGAAAGCCCGAGTTCGCTTAGGAGTTGATTTAAGCGCGTTATTCGCGCTGCTTGAGATTCAAAGTCCATCGTCTCAAGAATCGCTAGTATATTATCTTCAACGCTCATGCGCCTAAAAACAGAGGGTTCTTGCGGTAAGTATCCAACGCCTTGCCTGGCGCGTTTGTAAACTGGCTCGGTAGTGATATTTTTACCATCTAGCAGCACTGCGCCGGATTCTGGCGCCACAAGCCCCACTATCATATAGAACGTAGTTGTTTTTCCTGCCCCGTTTGGTCCTAGGAGCCCAACTACTTCTCCGGTCGATACCGATACCGAAGCGCTCGAAACAACGGTTCGTCCGCGATAACTTTTTACAACATCTTTACATTCAAGAACGGTCATTAATTTATTCTCAAGTTCGATCGACTATTTTTCATTTGCAATTTTAGCCCGCACATTTCCTTCCGCTAAACTACGGTTTTCATCTAGAAACACCTTTACTCGATCGGCGGTTAGAATAGAACCCTGCTGCTGAAGCTCAGGGTTCTCGGTCAGTACCAATGTCCGCCGTACTCCGTCATAGTCCGCTCTATTACCGCTTGCTCGAATAGTTTCGCCCTTAGTGATCATAACATCTTCGTAGGCAGTCATCGTCTGAATCTGATTCTCTTGCGAGTAAGTGCCAACTAATCTCCTACAAGTTAGCAACATGTCAGCTTGGATAACTTCTACGTCACCTGAGTATTCAAAAATCCGCTTTACGTTGTCGACTGTGAGTTTAGCTGAAGAGATATAAGTAGGGGATTTTTGTTGCTTATTACTAAATAACGCAAACGGTTCTTTTTTCGCCTTGTCCGCAGCAACTTGCTGCGCATGAGCGGCTGCGCAAATTAAGAAAATAGAAAAAAAAGTAAGCGTTAGAGATTTCATGGTCATCTATTTCCCTTATCTTCTGGAAGAATCGTAGTTTGAATATTACCGGTAAACACAAAATATCCGCGTGTTGTATCGCCTTCAAATTTATCCGCTGTCAAAGAGCCTTGTGGGTGATGGATTGTGATTAGCTCAGGGGTGCTGATTTTACCGGTTGAACGCTCGAAAACTGCAGATCTAGTGCTGACTGTAACTCCTGAATCAAGCGTAATGTCCACCCCGCCTGAGCCGCGTGCCGTATCGAGTGTGGCACCATTCATAGCTATTTTAGCGAGCGGAGTTTTAAGTGTCGCTAAGGTGCCGTTTGAAAGCCGCGTTTTAATATCAGCATCCATAATCTGAATTTCAGCACCGCCAAGTTCGTAGCGCGCAGAGGAGCCCGCTAATTCCCAAGCTAATTTGCCGTCCTTATTTTCGCTGCGTTTAAAATTAGTAATTTCGACTGCTGGGCCTGCGGCGGAATTAGGTAATGTTAAAGGGAGTGATGATGGGGTGCTGTTGGCAAGGGCCAGTGATGCCTCCATTGAGGGCTGCAGGATTGCCGAAGGGGTTGCCGAAGTAGTCGCTAAAGCAGCTTCGGTAGCAATTTGTGACGGGTTGGAAGACGATTTGATTGGAATTGTTAAAGGTTGTTCTTGTAAATTCAAAAACAGAAACGAGACCACGAAAAATCCTACAAGAATAACCGTTACTAGGATCATGCTGCGGCGGGCGTTAAGCTGCATCGTTAGCCGTTTCCTAACGCAGTTCGAATTAATGAGATGCTTTCTAATAGTTCGGGCAACTCAGCAAAAGGTATCATACATGGGCCATCTGAAGGGGCGTTCTGCGGAGAATCATGCGCCTCAATAAAGATACCGTGAATACCTGTAGCCACCGCGGCGCGTGCCAGTGGTGCTACAAATTCGCGCGCGCCACCGGAAGCACCACCTGCGCCACCCATCGACTGCACGCTGTGGGTGGCGTCAAAAATAACTGGATAACCGGACTTTTTCATGATTTCAAAGCTACGCATATCTACTATGAGATCGCGATATCCAAAACTCGCGCCGCGCTCGCATAGCATTATATTTTTGTTGCCGGTCGAGGCGATTTTTTCAGCCACTAAACGCATATCCTCCGGGCTTAAGAACTGGCCTTTTTTTACGTTTATAGGTTTGCCGGTTTTACTAACTCCTAATAAAAAGTCAGTTTGTCTGCATAAAAAAGCAGGGGTTTGCAGAACATCAACTACGTGAGCTGCCGCTTCTGCTTGCTCCACTGAGTGCACATCCGTTAACACGGGCAAATTAAACTCACGCTTTATCTCAGCTAGAATTTTTAACCCCGCATCAAGCCCCACCCCTCGCTGGCCTGAAAGACTAGTGCGGTTAGCCTTGTCGTAAGAACTCTTGAAAACTAATGAAAGGTTTGGAAATGACGCAAAAATTTTCTGTATAGTCGCAGCGCACTTCATTGCATGATCGCGGGACTCTATTTGGCATGGACCACAAATCACGAGCAGCCTGTGTCCAGGCCCAACACTTATGGATTCAGATATACGTACGCTAGCAATTTTATTGGGGTCTCGAGTCATTCGACTAAACTTAGCCGGGTAACGCTCAAACTGCCAGTGTTTGAGCAAACGGTTTGAGCAAACGTCACCTAAACCTCAATAAACGGGCACTGCGTTAGCGCGCTAGCCGAATAACCCTCTGCTTAACCGCGGCAGCTGTAAACCCTCTAAAAAGCGGATGGGGATTGCGCGGAGTGGATTTGAACTCTGGATGAAACTGCACTGCGATAAAAAATGGATGATCTGGAATTTCAATCACCTCTACCAGTTCACCACTTGGCGAAAGCCCGGACATTAAGAGCCCGAGCGAGCTAAGTTTTTCGCGGAAGAAATTATTAAATTCGTACCGATGGCGATGGCGCTCGCTAATTTGGTTAGTTCCGTACAACTTATGAGCCAAAGAGTTTTCACTTAATAAGCATGGATACGCCCCTAAGCGCATCGAGCCCCCTTTGCGGTGCACGCTGCGCTGCGTCTCCATCATATCTATGACGGGGTGCAGTGCATCCGGAACGAACTCGGTGCTTGTGGCATCCGGAATGCTGGCTACGTTGCGTGCAAATTCAATCGCTGCAACTTGCAGCCCTAAGCAAATTCCTAAAAAAGGAATCTGATTTTCGCGCGCATAACGCACAGCGCTTATTTTACCCTCGCTTCCGCGTGAGCCAAAACCACCTGGAATCAAAATTGCATCGAATCCGGCTGCTGAATCTAGCGAACTGTTGGCGGCCAACGCATCTTTCGCCGTGGCTTCAAATCCGTTGCTCTCAATCAGTTCGCTATCGACAAAAATGACTTCGACTGCAACGCCGTTTGCGAAACCACCGTGCTTAATAGCTTCAGTTAAACTCTTATAGCTTTCAGTTAAATCAACGTACTTGCCAACCATCGCTACGGTAATCGAGCCATGAGGCGGCTTCTGAAAAATCGCTACGATATCTTCCCACGGTTTTAAATTTGGGGCTCGGGTCCAGATATTAAGCTTTTCAACGATTCTCTGGTCTAACTCTTGCGCATGCAGCTTTAAAGGAATTTCATAAATCGAGCGACAATCGGGCGCGTTGATTACGCAATTTTCAGCGACGTTACAAAATGAGGATATTTTGCGCTTAGTCTTTTGATCAAGCTCTCTATCGGAACGGCAAATCAGAATGCCTGGAGAAATTCCGAAGCCGAGTAGCTCCTTTACGGAATGTTGAGTTGGCTTCGTTTTAAGCTCATCAGCAGGTGGAATATACGGCACTAAAGTGACGTGCACGTAAAGGAAATTCTCATCTCCGACATCGATGCGCATCTGCCTAATAGCTTCAAGAAAAGGCAAACTTTCTATGTCACCTACGGTGCCGCCAACTTCAACTACACAGATGTCAAAACCCCCAGCGGCTTGAAATATTCGGCGCTTGATTTCATCGGTTATATGCGGAATTACCTGCACAGTTTTGCCCAAATAATCACCGCGCCGCTCGTTGCCAATAACGCTTTCGTAAACGCGTCCAGCGGTAAAATTATTGTTGCGTGACATGCGCGTTTCTATAAAACGCTCGTAATGCCCTAAGTCTAGATCTGTTTCGGCACCATCATCGGTAACAAAAACCTCGCCGTGTTGAAATGGGCTCATGGTGCCGGGATCTACGTTGATGTACGGGTCAAGCTTAACCGCAGTCACCCGTAACCCGCGTGCTTCAAGCAGCGCTCCCATGGAGGCCGCACAGACACCTTTACCAATCGATGAGACAACACCGCCGGTAACGAAAATAAATTTTGTTGGATGAGAATTTTCAGTCATGGAAATCTTTTAAAGTCGACAAGCAACTTTCGGACGGCTTTCGTTTTTAAGCAAGCAGAAAAGCTCGAAGTGCCTCAGCTTAAAAGAAATGATCGCACGCTCAGATTTGCAGTAACGTTTAATCTGACTTACAGCGCTTAAGCCGATACGGAAGTTAGACATCATACTGTATAATTTAGATTAAAACTATATCAGTATACTGATATAGTTGTCCTTGTATGGATAATAAAGAGTTAAAACAGGTACTTATAGACCAGCAGGCTGAATTTAAGGAGATTTCAGCGACCACTGGATTCCGACTTGAGGCGGATCGTCTTGTTAATCTAGTTGCCAACTCCAAATTAGCAAAAGTCATCCTCGGTGTTCGTCGCTCAGGAAAATCGACTCTTTGCCAACAGGTGTTACAGCAATTCGAAGTGGGCTACGTAAATTTTGACGACGAGCGTTTAATCGGAGTTGAGGCGGCTCACTTACAATCGATAATGGTGATTCTGCATGAATTAAAACCTGCGGCTACTCATTTCTACTTTGATGAGATTCAGAATATTACCGGATGGGAGCTGTTTATTAATCGGCTTCAAAGAGCAAAAAAAAATATCTTAATCACGGGTAGTAATGGAAAGCTATTAGGCACAGATCTTACGACGCATCTCACTGGTCGACAGATATCGATTACATTATCTCCACTCACCTTTAGAGAATTTCTGCGGTGGCGACAGCACGAGCCCATAAAAGCAGAATTTCTTTCTACTACCGAAAAAGCTGAGTTGAGTCGACTTTTCAGTGAGTACTGTGACTGTGGCGGATTTCCAGAAGTAGTTTTGGGGGAAGCCGGTGGAATCTATTTACGCGAGCTTTTCGACAAAATCATTTCTAGAGATATTGTACAACGCTATAAACTTCGGGATGTTCGGGTTTTAAAAGAGATAGCGTCTTACTTAATTCAAAATTCTAGTCAGTCTATAAGCTTTAAAAAACTTCAAGAATCTTTTCAACTTGCAAGTATCGTTACTGCAAGAAAGTATGTTCAACATCTTTTAGATGTTTTTTTAGTACATGAGTTGCGAGCTTACTCCTATAAGCTGAAAGAACGATCAACTGCGAAAAGAAAAGTCTATGCTTGTGATTTAGGCATGATGCGCGCTTTATGGACAAAGCCAACCGCGGATCTTGGCGCAAAATTAGAGACAGTCACTTACCTTAACTTGCTTGCAAGCAACAATAATATTAACCATGATATTGAGAATAATCTTTACTACCTGAACGAATCAAATCGTGAGATTGATTTTTGCCTGCTTGAGGCGGGCAAGCCCCACACACTAATCCAATCTTGTTATGACCTAAGTGACCGAAAGACCAGAGAACGAGAAGTTCGTGCCCTTATCGATTTAGGGCTAAAATATCAAGCCAAGCGACTTTTAATCATCACGCGCGAGCATGAAGAAATCATTGAAGTTGATAATTTAAAAATCGAAGTCATTCCAGCATATTTGTTTTTTAGCTAAGCAGATTTCATCGAGACATCAGAGCGCCTCAGCGCTGTTAGGCTTAGGTTTCTGAGCAGCAGAAACCTAAGCAATTCAAGGAATTTTGCTAAGTCAGCATACTTATTAAATAAGTCGCAGCCAATCCGGCACATTAAAGCCTAACAGTCTCGCCTCGCGGTGAACATAATCGTAATCAACAACGATAGAAGATCTTTGAAGAGAGCGTAGATCATCGATATCCTGCGGTCGCTGCGTATCGAATTGGATAGCATTTAATTTTGCAATAATCAGATCTTCAATTGTAATAGTCGGCACTGAAGAAAATCCAAAATCCACCATATTAGATTGGGCACGAATTACAGCTTTTGAAAGCCAAGGAAAAACTGGAAGCAGGAAATCTACTCCCACAAATGATTGACTTAGAGTGGCCCTGCCACATAGGAGTGCTTGTGTTTGCTCTCCTCCTCCGCGGGGATCGGGCAAAAATCCAAGTATCGGATTATAACCTAGCTCTCGGAGCACTTGCTCTGCTATTTGTTGCGCTGTCACATCATTATAGTTAATTAACGCTACGTCGATGTCACCAGTAAAACGGGGCGTATCTCTGTACACAGATGCGACGACTCCTCCACAGAGAGCCCAGCTTCCTTGCCACGGCTGTAACTGTTTAATTAATCTTTGTAGCTCTGATAATATCTGCATTTTGTCGAACCGAATCGCGGGCTGTAAAAATATCGTTAGCGAGAGAGTCTATTGCTTGAATTTTTTCAGAGGCTCTTAAACGTGCCGATAGGGCCCGATGTTTAATCTGTGCTCGTTCGATTCTTTCCATCGCCTGGTAAATAGCAACAGAGTTTTCAGGACTCACAACGATTGAGTGCGATGCGGAGTCTTGGCTACCCTGGCCATCTTGGGTAGATTCCGAAACTAGCGATGTTGCCACAAGCTTACCCAGAAGCCGCTCGGTATCTTTATGAGGCATTCGAAAATATTGAGAAATTTCGGTCCTCGTCGCAGCGACCTTTCGTCCGTATAAAAAAGAAAGCAACCGCATAACGGCCGGCTCTTGGAGGGCATCTTCAATTACCTGAGCTGTTAATTGCACGTTTACAGATTATCGCAGATTTGGCGGCTAAACCATCATTTATTAGCCTTTAAAAGAATTTAACCTTGGGTGTCTGAAGCCCCCGAGTGCCACGCGATCCTAAAATCCCCAACAAGACACGCTTTACGGAACCACGATCGGAATTGCCATGGTGACAACGCCGGTTTGAGCGTCAGTTTCATAAGGCAAGGTGATCGCTAATCCGCGAATTAAACATAAAGTGGCATCCCCATCTTCGCAATAATACAGCATGGTTGAAAATTCGAGTTCGCCAGTTTTCTGTAACGCGGGCAAAATGACTGCATGCTCAAGTGCTTTAATGGGGTTAGTAACTGGGGCCTCACTATGAGTATCCGTAATGATCATGCGCGATGGAGCTGCAAGATTTAAGTGATGTTTTGCAGGCAGGGTAAAATCAAAAGTCAGTGTAACGGGCATGCCTGCAGCCAATTTTGCTTTTTCAAGCTTGATATCAACCCGATTGGGGAGAAAAGGTTTTTTGAGGGGCTCGGCTATGCCGGATGACAGAAAAAAAACGGAGCAAAATGTAGTAAGGAGTAAAAATCTCGAGCAATTCATCTTAAAAGCTTTGCCCTGTTTAGCCGAGTTCGCAAGCACTAGCCCGCTAAAATTTCGATCAAACGCCAAATTATGTTAGATGAAGGGCGATGTTAGTTAGCTTAGATAGTATTAGTTGTGCTTTTAGTAAGGGAGAGCTTTTCTCCGACCTCTCCTTTGTTATCCAAGAAGGGGAGCGCTTGGCGCTTATTGGGCCAAACGGCTCCGGTAAATCGACTTTATTGAAGTTTATAGCTGGCCTTGCAGCGCCTGATTCCGGTGAAGTGCTGCGTCGTCGTGGACTTACCTTGAGTGTAGTGGCGCAAGAAGACTCGTTTGCTGCGGGCGTTACGGTGCGCGGGATTCTGGAGGGTGCGATTGAGGGGCTGCCTGATGAGGAGAAGCGTCGCAGGCTTTCACAGTGGATCGGTAGTACTGGGTTTGCCTCTGCTAGCCAACGCGCGGATGAGTTATCCGGTGGATGGCGCAAACGGTTAGCGATTGTGCGCGCTTTAATAACGGAGCCTGAGTTATTAATGCTGGATGAGCCCACTAATCATTTAGACCTTGATGGGATTTTGTGGCTTGAAGGGCTGATCGCTAAGTTTCGCGGCACAACCGTTTTTGTAAGCCACGATCGCTATTTTATAGAACGCACGTCAACGCGCGTGATGGAGATTAACAGTCAATTCCCGAAAGGTTTCGTTTCGGTACCGGGGAAATATAGTGATTTCCTTGAGGGGCGCGAAGAATACGTAACAAATCTTAAGTCGCAGCGTGAATCGCTTGCCAATAAAGTGCGGCGTGAAACTGAATGGCTGCGCCAAGGTGCTAAGGCGCGCACTACTAAATCGCAATCCCGTATCCAGCGCGCTGGCGATATGATTGAAGAGCTTGCTGGCATGCGCGTCGATGATCGTAAAGTGAACGCAGAGTTCAGTGAGTCAGGGCGCAAAACTAAAGAGTTAGTTGTAGCAGAAGGTGTGAGTGCTGGTTTCGATGGGCATCAGATTTTTGAAGGCTTAAATGTTATCATTAGCCCGGGCTCAAGAGTTGGCATCGTTGGCCCGAATGGTTCCGGTAAAACAACACTTTTAAAAACATTGTTGGGTGAATTAAAGCCGATGCGCGGAGTTTTAAAGCGCGCATCGAATCTGCGTTCAGCTGTTTTTGATCAAATGCGCAGCAGGCTCAACAGAAATATCACTCTGCACCGTGCACTGGCGCCCGAGGGCGATTTTGTAATTTTTAACGGCAAGCCGATACATGTATCGGGCTGGGCTTCGCGGTTTTTGCTGCGTCCGCAACAGTTAACTACCCGCGTGTCTGATCTTTCCGGTGGAGAGCAAGCGCGTGTGTTGGTTGCTTCGATGATGGTGCAGCCGTGTGATTTACTCGTATTAGACGAGCCCACAAACGATCTAGATATCCAAACTTTAGAAGCGCTTGAAGAGTCTCTGTTGGAGTTTCAAGGCGGAGTCATCGTTGTTAGCCACGATAGATACCTTCTCGAACGGGTGTGTTCGACCGTGCTAGGGCTTCAGCCCGACGGCACCATTACAACTTACGCAAGTTACGTGCAGTGGGAAGCTGACCGCCAGATGCAGCTAAAAGAGCTTGCTAAAGGAATTAAACCACCGGGCAATAATTCAGCTTCGGGCGGCGGTTCTGCTGCTAAAGATTCTAGCAAAGATTCCTCTGAGACTGCGGTCAGCAAGGGCCGACTATCGTTTAAAGACAAACGGGAATGGGACACGATCCAGGCGCGCATAGAGGAAGCTGAAGGGCTAATTGGCTCAATTTCTGCTGAACTAGAGCAGCCTGAAAATCATTCCGATTCTGACAAACTTATGTTGCTTACTGAGCAGTTATCCGACGCACAAGAGCAAGTGGATGTGCTTTATAGCCGCTGGGCTGAGTTAGAGGAACTCGTTAAGGCGGTGGGATAGGCGAGGCCTCTTTAATTTTTTGGACCTCAAAGGACGCAACGGACACAAAGGGATTTCTTGCCCTTGCTTACATTGTGTCCTATGCGACCCAATGAAAATACCGCCCCTCGTCGTTTTTTGAGTTTTGATGAGCACCCGACTTATAGCTCAAAAATTCGCATCATTGCGAAGAAACCGTCCGGCCATTCGGCACCTTATTCTAACTCCTCCAGCAGAGCCAATCTAAAAATAGTAAACCAGCAGACGAGTGGAATTGCTAAAATAACGCTGAAAATTGCGGAGGCCCAACTCGGCTCGTAACTATTAGATGAAAAGAGTGAGGTCGTAATACTTAGCAAGTATCCCGCTGGGAATATAACGTTAAACGACGCTGCAAAGTCCATGACGATCTCAGTTATATTCAAAGTCATCGAGCCCAGCACTAAGTTAAGCGCGATTAAAATAACTATCGGTAAAAACCAAACTATCAAATGCTCTTTTGTAATACGAAACGCCTCAGTAAATAACGTGCCTTGAGCTCCCATGCCGAGCACCGCTACTTCAGCGAGCGGATTAAATAAAAATGCTATGCCTAAATGAATAAACATTAAGACAGGGAATGACCCTTCTGTGCCGAAAGGCCTAAGTAACGCGAAAAGTATCCAAAGAATAAATCCGATAAATCCAATGTTTGAAAAGATATGATCGGTTAGTCCAAGTGCATCGCGTGGTTTAATAACTTCGCCGCGTAATGCGCGCCAACACCAACTATAAAACTGGGTTAACGCAACCAACGATGCGAGACCGAAGAGGATAGGGGCAAGCATCTGGCCGGTATTGCCAACAATCCTTCCAACAATCATCCAAGCAATGTAAAGCGCTAGGCTAAGCGGCATTATTAGCCAGTTCCGTTTTAAGGATACCGTTGCAATCTTGGCAGCCCTAACAAGCGGGCGTTTTATCGTTATTCCAGAATTCATTTCACTCCCTTTTAGCGCGCACCTCGCGCACGCGCAGGTGCTGCGCTGTGCGAGAGATTACGCGCAACAAAATCAGCATCAGTCTCATCTGAAAGAATATTTATCAAAAGGGGCAAATCTTCTCGGCCCCAATTTCTACGCAATCCTTGAATCTTAGCGCGTGTAAAAGGAGGCGACCCTAGCTCAAGCCAGCTAGAGAGCAAGCCAGTAATGCGCTCACGCTCTTTGCGCGGAACGCTTAAGTACTTAAAGGTATAATTTGCGGCATCATCAATATCGTCTTTGCCGGAGAACCAGGAGTAGATATCTCGCTTATCACTGATAAGCCCGCGCGCAAAAAGCACTAGTAGGCTTAAGACAACGGTTGCAGAGCTTTCAATGCCCGCCTTTTTTAACTCATCTATGCGGCCCAAACAGCGCGCGCACTCAGAGATGTCTGAGAGCAACATTGCGTCTTTGTTTGAGATGGCTGGTATCAACGCCTCCAGCAATCTGAGATCGTGCATTAATCTTAGCGTTGGCAGGATTGAGCCGTGTGAAAGATCTTTCTTAATCTCATCGTAAACACGCACCGGTGAGGCACGAGCTATTAAATGAAAGTTTTTTATCACCGATGCGCGAGTAATTGGCTCGACGATAAAATTATTGCGGGCGGCGTGGCGCGCCACTCGCAGCATGCGCACAGGATCCTCAGAAATTCGAACATCGGGGTCGCCGATAATACGAATAATGCCAGCTTTTAAATCCGGTACTCCACCTACGTAATCAATGATTGAAAAACGCTGGGCGTCGTAAAATAACCCGTTGATACTTAAGTCACGGCGCAAGGCGTCGGTTGTTTCAGTGCCAAAAGTATTTTCGCGCGTGATAATCGGCGCATCGCTGTTAGCCACTTCGTTTGGATCAATCGGCACATCGCTATCGCGGAAAGTGCACACTTCGATATTTTTACCGCCGTGAAAAAAGATATGCACTAGCTTGTAGCGTTTTCCGATAATGCGACTGTTTCTAAAGAGAGTTTTTATCTGCTTAGGGGTGGCGTCAGTTGCGATATCAAAATCTTTCGGGGTTTTACTGAGGAATAGATCCCGCACTCCGCCGCCTACTAAGTAAGCCTTAAAGCCGTTCTCCGTTAAACGATGAAGAATGCGAAGTGCATCGGGATCGATGTTGCGGCGCGAGATCGGGTGATCCTGTTTGTTATAAATGACGGCATTTATGGTGGGGGCTGTTTCGTTAGGCATAGTACTTGCCAAGTTTCGTACCGTTTCGGGCATATGGGTACAAGGGCTAGCGCTGTTAAAGCGATAAAAAAGTACGGCACACGAAATCAGGCAAATTCTTAGACGCTAACGCTCAAGGTTAAGCTGCGGGTCGTCGAATCTATATCTGTTACCGGGGTGCTAGTTTTGTCAGGCGCAACAAGGACGTAGCGCAGAGAACTCTAACGGTTACTAGTAGTTGTATATAGCCTCATGGAAGGAGGAGGAGCTGGATGGGCAGACCAATTTTTCCCTATGAACTAGGGGATCAGGATTTTTCCTGGTTAATAACCACATTTCAAGAGAATCATCCGGGTTACGTGTTGATAGACGCTATCGGCTGTCCGTTGGTGCTTATCAAAGTTGAAGCGCACGACAAAGCGCTTCTTCACGATGATTTACCACCAGAACTTGAGCCGCGAAAATTATTGGAGAAGTAACGTAATTCCTACCCGGAACTAGTTTTGCCGGAACTAGTTTTGCCGGAACTAGTTTTGCCGGAACTAGTTTTGCCGGAACTAGTTTTGCCGGAACTAGTTTTGCCGGAACTAGTTTTGC
>Ga0105046_10010165_pt1 | contig 14660 bp, 13 predicted proteins | sample MAT03_FD_78385 | JGI IMG/M metagenome (GOLD analysis project Ga0105046, IMG submission 78385) | Freshwater microbial communities from Lake Fryxell liftoff mats and glacier meltwater in Antarctica - MAT-03 (megahit assembly) | ecosystem: Environmental > Aquatic > Freshwater > Ice > Liftoff... | reverse complement strand
GGCAAGGAATAGACCGGTATGTTTTAAACCAAGAATAAAGTTGTTTGCGAAATTTTCATGATGGATTAGGATGGTTTTTAAGTATTTGTAAGAAAAATATGCCGTAACCCTTTTTGCTAAATATACATATAGTTTTATACATATGTTAAATGTTAGCACAAAAAAGAAGGTATTAGAAAGAATTATTATTTTTGTTTATTCATTTAACCAAAAATACGCTTTATGACCCAATTTTCCGCATTCCGCATTCCGCATTCCGCATTCCGCATTTCGCATTCCGCATGTAGCCGCTTTTTTCGCTCTGCTACTCTTTCATTTCATCATGCTCCAAAATTGACCCCGGCGACCAACCCAATGGGCCAGGTGTGGCAGTTGATCGCGATCCACTTTCGGAGATTGCCATGCAAGAGGTTGTTACTGATTCCTTTGAATTTTACGGGAATACCCTGTATGAACACCTGAAATACAGGTTTACGACCAATGAACCTGAAGTATACTTGGGCCCGCAATTGGGTACTGAAATGATAGTCAAAATGGACAGCGTACGTTTAGCAGATGCCGGAAAGTCCAACCAACAAAGGTTAACAGAGCTTCAAAACGGAGGGTACCTTACAGCACTTGCTATTCAGCGATTCAACAATTTTTCCACCCTTATGGCCTCTTATGGCAATTCTGAGCCGACGTTTGGAACGGTTTGGTACGACATCAGAAATTTTGAAATGCAAATCATGGAAAACGACAGCGCCACCTCATGCACCTGCTAGTGTATGGTCTACGGTGAGGAATAATTGTTCGAACAACCAGGTTTCTGCATGGCTTACGCCGATAAGCATTTATTAAACCAATCAACCTTAGCCATCCCGAGCCATTCTATTTGTAATGGCATTGTATTCAAATATTTCAGTTATGAAAAACCATTGGTTTGTATGCATGATTTTCATGGTTCTACTTTCCTGCCACAAGGAAGAACCCTTTGATTTTTCTTACACAACGAATCCGGCACATGAAGATGTATTTCGTCATATGAAATTTGATTGTCAAGAAGTTAATGGGCCAGTTTCTTTTGTGGGAACGGTCGATGGGCATCCGTATTGCTTGTTCGATACAAATTTGACGGAGATTAGATCCGGCATGTTTACCTTAATCAGTACGCCGGATCCGATTATTAATCCTTACAATGACAGCAATGCGGTCAGCACGGGGTATCAGTGTTGGATACTACCCAAAAAATTTAAAGCTGGTGATTTGGCCCTTGTTTTTTCTTACAATTCCGGCGGATTGATTGGTTTTACCAAAGAGGATTTTTTTAACGAATATTTTGTTCCCGGGGTAAATCTGCCTTTATCAACCTCCAATACTACTTCACCCCCGAATGAGGAAGGCCGTAAGGGTGTAGTCTTTGACTTCGTTGTATATGACGGATTTCAAGGTGTAAGACGAGGATACGGTTTTACTACCTCCGACATTTTTCAACCGGAGGATGCTTATGTAAAGTGCATCCGTAGCGAGAAAATCGAACCGTATTATTACATAGAATTGGATGTCAACTTAATGCTGCCCAGCAGAAGCCGTTTTGATGATTTGCCTGAACCTGAAATGAAAAACATCAAAGGTAGGCTGGTGATGCAAATTCCTCTTTGAATCAGCATTTTCTGAAATGGCAGTACACTGATCGGTTTGGGGGAATAGTGTGGAGGGAAGATTAAAAATCCGCTAAATATCCGTGTTCGAAGAGCCTTGTCATCCGTGTACCATTGCGCTTGGTGATGGTACACGGATGACACGGTTTTTTAATACGAAAATAAAAACGGATTTTTTTGTAAAACAAACTTGACACGATGTAAAGTAAACTGTACATTTGTACAACTAAACTTTACATTATGAAAACGACCATTTTGTTACCGCACCGATTCAAGGCGTTTGGCGCCCTGGTTTTTCTGCCTGGCTTGGTGCTGGGCGCCCTTGCTATTTTCGGCAATTTTGAGTTTGATTTTTTGGACGTTAAATTGCCGGAGTTTCTGAAAGAAAAGCAGGGACTGTTCAAGTCTACTGTCAACAACCTTACCGATGAACTGGCTTTGGGGTTGTGTATTGCAGGTTGTCTGCTGCTGATGTTCAGTCGTGAAAAAGTGGAGGACGAGTTTGTGCAGCACCAACGCCTATTGTCGCTGCAGTGGGCTGTACTGGTGAATTACGTGATCCTGTTCGTTGCCAACTGGCTGGTGTACGACGGCAACTTTTTCTATGTGATGACGTTCAACTTACTCGCCATCCCTTTGTTTTTCCTGCTGCGGTTTTACTGGATCCTTTGGCGTTCGAATCAAAACTGAGCCAGCCATGAAAAACACGATCCATGTGGAGCGCGCGATCCACAACCTTACCCAAGCCGATCTGGCCGAGCGCATCGGGGTGTCGCGCCAAACGATTCATGCCATCGAAAGCGGCAAATACGTACCATCTACACTACTGGCTTTGAAGTTGTCGAGGCTGTTTGGAAAACCGGTGAACGAGCTTTTCCAATTGGAAGAAGAGGATTTTTAATACCGCAACACTGGGATGCCTGAAAGCGTTATACCACAGAAGCATCTATTTTCCCGTAACTTTGTCTTTTACCCAAACAATACACATACCCGGAACGATGACCACGTTGATGCGTTTCCTTGTCCTTTGCGGCTTTACACTTTCTTTTTCTGTGCGTATACACGCGCAGGATCCTAACCTCGCCAATCAGTATTTTACCAATGGTGAATACGAAAAGGCTGCTGTTTTGTACGGCCAGCTTCATGAAAAAGATGAACGAAGCGAATATTATTTTGGCCGTTACGTCGATTGTTTGCTCGGACTGGAGCAGTACGCCGAGTGCGAAAAGGTGATCAAAAAGCAGATCAAGAAGGCGCCGGACAACGTTTTGCTGTACGTTACCTACGGTAGCATGTACGAACGCATGTCCAAAACGGAGGAAGCTCAGGCGCAATACCAAAAAGCGATCGAAAAAATGGCGCCCGATTTTATGGCCGTTAACCGCCTCGCCAACACCTTTGTGAGCAATGCCAAATACGATCTGGCAATACAGACCTACGAACGCGGCTCCGAGCTTTTCAAAGATCCTACACGTTTTGCTTTCAACCTTGGCGAATTGTACCGCCGCAAAGGCGAATCACCCAAGATGGTGGAATATTACCTCAATGCCCTGAGCGCCGACCCCGGCCGCCTCACCACCGTGCAAACCATGCTGGCCCGTTACCTGCCGCCGTCCGAATTTCCCATTTTGCAGGAACAATTGTACGCCCGGATTCAGGACGACGAAAATCCCGATTACGTGGAACTGCTGGCTTGGTCGTTTGTGCAGCGCAAGGACTACAAAAGCGCCCTTCGCCAGTACAAAGCCCTCGACAAACGCCTTGGCGAGGCCGGTCAACGCATCTTCAAACTCGCCGGTGACGCCGCCGATGCCCGCGATTTTGAAACCGCCATCGCAGGGTACGAATACATCATTACTGAAAAAGGACAGCTCAATCCATACTTCTTCGAATCCAAACGCGAGGCCATGAATTGCCGCCGCAAAAAAATTACCGAAGGTTTCGAATATACCCAGGAAGAGTTGCGTAAACTCGAATCCGATTACCAGCAATTCCTCAACCAATACGGAACCGGCAAACAAACCGCCAGCATCGTTTTGCAACTGGCCGATCTCGAGGCCTATTACATCAACGACCTTCCCAAAGCCATCGGTCTGCTCGAAACCCTTAAAAATGAAGCCGGACTGGACCGCAACATTCTCGCCCGTACCAAAATCAACCTTGCCGATTATTATCTTATGCACAGCGATATTTGGGAAAGCACCTTGTTGTACAGTCAGGTAGACAAAGATTTTCGTGAAGAGCAATTGGGCCAGGAAGCGCGCTTCAAAAATGCCCGTTTGTCCTATTTCAACGGCGATTTTCAGTGGGCACAGGCGCAATTCGACGTGTTGAAAGCCTCCACCACCAAACTCATTTCCAACGACGCCCTCGATTTGTCGGTGTTCATCATGGACAACCTCAACCTTGACACCACCGCCGAGGCCATCTCGCTGTATTCCGCCGCCGAGATGATGGTGTTTATGAACCGTTTCGATGATGCGATGCTTAAGCTGGATACGCTGCGCCGCAATTTTCCGGAACATTCGCTGCAGGACGACATACTCTACCTCGAAGCACAGATTTTTGAAAAAAAGCGGGAGTACGAAAAAGCGGCCGAACTGTACGTCTTGATTGTGGAAAAATACAAAGAAGACATCCGTGCCGACAACGCCTTGTTCGCCCTGGCCCAGCTTTATGAAATACGCCTGAACAATCCCGACAAAGCCAAAGAGCTTTACGAACGGGTGTTTATGGAATATTCGGGTAGTGTATTTGCCGTAGAAGCGCGGAAACGTTTCCGGATTTTGAGAGGAGATAAAATGCAGTAGATCCTGGGGCTCGCTGGAGTTCCCACACTACGCAGGGATGGCAATTCGCTTCGAAGGGAAAACAAGATGGAGAGTTTTGATTTCGATTTCATCATTATTGGTTCGGGTTTTGGCGGCAGCGTTTCAGCGCACCGTTTAACGGAGAAAGGCTACAAAGTGGCCGTTCTGGAAATGGGCAGGCGCTGGACGCCCGAAAACATCCCCGAATCCAACCGCTCCGTTTCGCGCTGGCTTTGGCGCCCCGGATTGGGCATGCACGGTTTTTTCAGTCTGCGCTTTTTTCGCCACGCCATGGTGCTTCACGGCAATGCCGTAGGCGGCGGCTCCATCACCTATGCCAATACCTTGCTGGTGCCTCCTGAAATTGTTTGGGAGCATGGTTCTTGGCAAGGTCTGGCCGACTGGAAGGCAGAAATGCCACGCCATTACGCCACTGCCAGCCGCATGTTGGGCGTTACGGAAAACAAAATTTTGGGTCCGGCTGACCGTCTGCTCAAACGCACCGCCGAGGCTGTCGGGGCAGGGCACACTTTTTATCCTACACGTGTGGGCGTTTTCCAGGCTCCTTCAGGCGAAGCGCCGGGCAAAACGTATGCGGATCCCTATTTCGACGGTGAAGGTCCGGAGCGCACAACCTGCATTGGCTGCGGAGAGTGCATGACCGGTTGTCGGCACGGCGCCAAAAATTCCCTCGATTACAATTACCTGTACCTGGCCGAAAAACACGGCGCCCGCGTGTTTGCGGAGCACAAGGTGACGGATGTGAAAACACTCGGTGGACGGGCCGACGGCAGTGCGGGTTACGAAGTATTTACCGGCCATCCATCGCCGTTTTCGGGAAAAAATAAAAACCGGTTCACCGCACGCTGCGTGGTTTTCGCAGCCTCGGCATTGGGCAGCATGGAGTTGTTGTTCAGGCTTAAGGACAAAGGCTCTTTGCCACACCTCAGCGACCAGCTGGGCAAAAGGGTGCTCACCAACTGCGAATCGCTTATTGGGGTGCGCACGCCGGGCGGACAGGACATGTCGGGCGGCGTGGCCATCGGTTCGGGCATTTACCTTGGGCACAACACCCACATTGAGGCCACGCGGTACGGAAAGGGGTCGGATGTGATCGGTTTGATATCAACCCTGCTCATCACAGGCAGGCCGGGTCCAACGCGGCCATTCCAGTTGATGTACCAGCTTTTGCGATCGTTTGTAAAGAACCCTGCAAAAACCCTGCGACTGCTGCGGTTGAAACATTGGGCTGAGGAAAGCATCATTTTGTTGTGCATGCAGGCATTGAAAGGCCACCTGGAAATGCGTTGGCAACGTACGTGGTACTGGCCGTTTTCCAAACGCCTTGTGACACGGGGCGACAAGATTCCTGCTTTCATTCCCGAGGCCAACGCTTTCGCCCAAAAGATGGCACAAATCAGCGGCGGCGCGCCCATGAGTAGCATCACCGAGGTGTTGTTCAACATCCCGGCCACAGCGCACATTCTCGGCGGCTGCGGCATGGGCAACACGCCGGAAGAGGGCGTTGTGGACGCGCAAAACCGCGTGTTTGGTTACGCGAACATGTACGTATGCGACGGCTCCGTGTTCGCCGCGAATTTGGGCGTGAATCCTTCTTTGTCGATTGCGGCCATGACCGAGCGGGCGATGGAGGGGGTAAGTCCGAAGTCGTAAGTCCAAAGTCGGCGTTCGGCTTTGGATTTACATAAAAAAATGCCCTATTACTTGGTTTAAAAGTGGTGGGGCATTTTTTTCGGACTTTAATTCTGTTCCGGTTTTTGCACCTTGTTTTCCTTCAGTGCCCTGTACCATTGTTGCCTCGAAAACACTGCGAATCCGTAAAGTTCATCGAAGTGGGCAAGCGCTTCGGGATCGGGTTTGTACTGCGGTGTTTCGCGGAGGAGGTCGTAATAGCTTTTGCCGTGCAGGAACACGGTGCGTACCAGGCCATCGTGTTGTTTGGGCGTCATAAACACTGCTGTAACGGCATCGCCGGTTTGGTCGAGCGTTAGGTACATGGGATCGTCGGCAAGCACCGAATTGGTAAAATCATTTCCTTTTTGATCTACCACCCTGAGGGGTTTCAAGGCCTGGTGAAGTACCGGCAAGTCGGTGGAGAAATCCATGCCTACCCGGTCTATTTCCCAAAAAAGGAAACCGGTGGTAAGTTTGAAGCGCACGGTTTCGGCGGGTATGGCGGAGAGGTTGATCATCAATACGTCGCGGCGCATGGTTTTGGAACCCGCGAGGTTGAACCATTTCTGGAGGCGCCATACGTCGGGCACCGTGTCGAGCCACACTCTCAGGGGGATGTTGTGGACGCGGCACTAGCATTCACTTTTGGATTATACCACTGCTTTTGGAAAGGGGTTCGCCAATGAACGTGCCGAGCTGGTAGTGGTATCTTCCGTAGGCGACATCGAGCCAAGCCGAGGTTTTGGCATCGATAAGCACCTTGGCTTCCATAATGACGTGGGTGCGGCGGAATTCAAACACCAGCGATTCCTCGGCGGTGGACGATTGTTCGTCGAAGTTGCCGTGGTACACCAGGCTGTCTTTTTTGAACAGGAAGTGTTGCACGTCGCGCCCGGACTGATCGGCCGCCATACGGGGCATTTGGACGAGCTGCAGGGTATGCAAAATGCCGTTTTTATCAAAAAGCACTTCGGTGTTGGCGGGGTGGTCTACTACAGAGAGTTCAAGCAGGTTGAATTGTTGGATTTGCGGATCCTCGTTGGCGATCACGGTACGGTAAGCGCCCATATCGGATTTGAGGTGGGGAAGAGGCAGCCATTCGTTGCGTTCGAGCTGGTACAGGGAAGCGCCTGCAAACATTTTGCCTTCAAAGATGCGTCCGGAGGCGTTGTCAGAATAAATGGCGGGACACAGATTTTGCGCGGTGGTGGTGGTTAGAAACGATACGAACAGGATGGTAAATGCAAACAAACCGATCCGGTTTTGGGGGTGACTTTTCATGACTTGGTATTTTAGTCAATAAAGTTACCGGGGAAAAACTTGTTGATGCAAGAATGCGGGTGAGCAGGAGGGGTGATGCTGGTCAGGGGAAGGCCTAAGGGTAGAATATTTTGAAAGTTCCTGACCAATGGCTTGATTTTAACACAACACCTCTTTGGCTTCCAACATCCTATTTATATTTAAATACTTAAAGATTTTACCTCATCCCGGATGGTTTTTTTTACTTTTTCCCATGTAACTGAATTGTCAAATACTACAGGGTCTGCATACCCTTCGGCATCATCAAAATAGTTTAAACTTTTAATTACATGAAAGACCTCATGTTGATTGAATTTTTGTTTAAATAAAGAGATGATTTCACTTAGAGGCATTATTTTTAACAATAAAAATATATCAAAAAAATCCTTTTTACTACCTCTGCCTGTTACCGCATTTAGCTTCATTGGAGCAATATCTTTAACTTCAAGAAGTCTAATCCCATCAATTTCTAAAATTGGATATAGTCGAGGATATGCAACTTTTACAAAGTCTACTTTTATGTTGTTAATGTACGTGATCAAGATGTTTTTGCTTTGAGATTCGATAGAAAGTGAATACTTTTCTCCCAGCGTTTCAAACAATAATTCTTTATCGAAAGGCTCAGTTGTAAATAAATCGAGATCCACAGAAAATCGGTGGCCAAATTGTAAGGCAAGAGCAGTGCCGCCAACTAGAAAAAACTGTTCCAGTTGAGGCAATAACATCAGCTCTTTTAATAGTCCCAGTGTGTTGGGTTCGACTGTGCGAGTTTGTAACATCGAAATGAAGTAATGGGAATGTTAAAAGTGGTGCTGCAAAAAGCCAGAGTATATTTATCAAGATGCCTTGCATTCAACATTATTTCACGCACTGTATCAATACCATAAAAAAGTAACATTTCTTGATACTCTTCCCACCTTCCTCGAGTCATAATCCGTTCTATGACCTGCTTTTTATGTTTTTGCAGATCTATGGACATTACTTCTGCATCCCAAAACAAGGAGGGGCGAAGCTTAAGTTGTATTTCCTGTATTGCTGACATGGTTAAATTGAATCTCTACAAATGTACAACTTTTTAATCTCCAGACTGGCGCCTGTCCTCTATTTTCACACCATGAAAACGTTCATACTTCTCTTTCTTCTGACTGCCAGCCATTTGCTCACAGCCCAGCCCCTCACTGTACTCACCTACAACATCCGCCTCGACAATCCGGCCGACGGCGACGACGCCTGGCCCAAACGCCGCGACTTCCTCGCCGCGCAAATACGTTTCCATGCGCCCGAAGTATTCGGCGTACAGGAGGCGCTGCACCAACAAATGGAATACCTCGCCGAAACACTTCCAGAATATGCCTGGGTGGGCGGCGGCAGGGACGACGGCAAGCAAGCCGGCGAATACTCCGCGCTGTTTTACCGCAAAGATCGGTTCGAAGCCCTTTCCTCAGGAACCTTTTGGCTCAGCGAAACGCCCGACAAGCCCTCCAAAGGCTGGGACGCCGCCCTGAACCGGGTGTGCACTTACGCCTTGTTGCAGGACAAAAAAACGCAGCAAAAAACGTGGGTTTTCAATACCCATTTCGACCACATGGGCCAGGAAGCCCGCCGCCGCTCTGCCGAACTTATCGTGCAAAAATCAAAGGCATTCAACACCGACGATACGCCCGTGATCGTGATGGGCGATCTGAACGCCCACCCCGACGAAGCGCCCATAGAAGTGATGAAAAACGCCTTTACCGACGCACGCGATGCGAGTGCAGAACCACCGTTCGGCCCAACGGGCACCTTCAACGGCTTTAATTTTTACGATCCGGTGACGCGGCGCATCGATTACGTTTTTATCAAAGGATTGAAGGTGTTGCAATACGCGGTGCTGAGCGACAGCAAGGATTGCCATTACCCTTCCGATCATTTGCCGGTTTTGGTGCGGTTTGTGCGGTAAAGCAGTTGAATTGGATGAAATATTTTACGCAACTTGCAGCTTCTGCCGTAATCACCTTCACCAACTGCCGAAACCATGTTGAAAACAAATTACCTGCCGGAAGACAATCTTAAGGCTGCCGTTGAAATGGCACTCGCCATGGAAATACCATTGTTCCTGACAGGAGAACCGGGCACAGGCAAAACGGAACTCGCCTATTGGATCGCCGAAAACCACCAAAAGAATCATGGCCTGCAACCGGATGTTTTACGGTTCAACGTAAAAACCACTTCTTCAGCCAAGGACCTGCTCTACCGCTACGACGCCATCCGGCATTTCCGCGAAAACCAACGTCCGAAAGCGGAAAATGACCAACCCGTCAACCTGCTCAACTACATCCATTTTGAGGCGTTGGGACAAGCCATTATGGCCGCACGAAACGGCAAACGCCATGTGGTTTTGGTGGATGAAATAGACAAGGCGCCGCGGGATTTTCCCAACGATCTGCTTTTTGAATTTGAAAAACTGGGCTTTCGCATCGACGAAGCCACAAGCGACGACCTGCAGGATTCCAATTTCCTTTGGGAAAAAATGCCCTCGCTCGCCCACCTGGACACAACAGGCAAACCTGCCATGGACGAACAGGGATTCATCTATTTTGCAGAAAAAGCCGAACGTGACAAAAAACGCGGCGACCGCAAGGTGAAAAAACCCCTGCTCATCATCACCAGCAATTCCGAAAAAAACCTGCCCGACGCCTTCCTGCGCCGCTGCGCTTTTTTCCACATTCCATTTCCGGAAAACAAAGAAAGTCTGCTCAAAATCCTCGCGATCAAAGGACTTTACGACGCCAATAAAAAACAAGAGCTGGTAGGTTCCGCCGTCGATTTTTTCCTCAACATCCGCAAATCAGGTCTGCGCCGTAACCCGGCTACAGCCGAATTGATCGCTTGGGTGGAATTCCTTTGGGAACTCGGCCTCAACCCAGGTGTCAAACTTACGGCCGGCGACCTGACCAAACTGGAACCGTCGTTGTCGATGCTGGGAAAAAACAAAGAAGACATACAGCGCATCAAAGATCAATTGAAACCGGCTCCCATCCAGCCGCAATCCAACATTTAAGGCCTTATGAACCGCGCCCTGTTCATAGCCTCCGCCTACGATACGAACAACCCGCTGAACAAGGTTTTCAGCGAGGGTAGAGGCATTCGGGAAACCGTGAACCGGCTCGATGGCTGGAAGAGTTTTCATTACGACAGCATTACGCCCACCACCATCGAGGAGGCGTTTTCCAAACGAGACCAATGTTATCAGGTATTCCATTTTGCGGGACATGCTGTGGACAAAACCCTGCAGTTCAACGACCGTGAAAGGACTTCGGAACTGTTCAAACACAGTCAACCGTTTATTGCGGGTGTGGGCGGACTTGCGAAAATCATCCGAGCGCTGCACCCGGTACAATTGGTTTTTCTGAACGGCTGTTCCACCCAAACCCAAGTGGAAGCATTTAAAAGTGAAGGCATTCCCGCCGTCATTTACACCACCCGCGCCTTGAACGACCATTTGGGACGGGTGTTTGCAGAGGCTTTTTACACGGCTTTTTTTTACGAAAAAAACACCCTTGAATCCGCTTTCAACCTTGCTTCAGGAAGAATGGAGTTGGAAATACCGAATTTAAAGGGTCAGTTGTACAATGCTCAAACGGAAACCTTGTTCAAACGCGGCATTGAAGGTCTGGATGACGATGAAAAAAACGACGCCGAACCAATGTACAAGCTGCACGCCGAAGCGGCTTTTCGGCAAAAAACCTGGGAGCAATGGCCCATGAGTCTGACGGGCGAACCTTTGCCCCCTGAAGCACCTTTTACCTTAGCTCAGGACCCGCGCGACAAACAAAAAAAAGGCATTCCGCTGGAAACCGTGCACCGCTGCGACCGCAATACCCAGTCCGACGAATTCAGGGCCATACTGCGCCAACTGGCAACCAGCCCGACGTCGGGCCCTGTATTTGTGTTTGTACACGACCAAAGCGAAGCGTGTCCGGAAAGTCTCGTGAAACGTTTCGAACTTTTCGGTGTGCCGGAACTGTGCTCGACAGACCGCAGCATAGATCCCGCAGGGTTTGTATGGAAAGAGGTGAAACTCCGCTACGAACAAAACATATTGAAACACCCGGACTGGTGCAAAAGCCGGTTGTTTGAAATTTACAACGAAGAGTTGTTCCCATGCGACCACGATTCGGCCATGCAGAATTACGTTTTCAGGCCCAGTCCATACGGCGACAAGGTGTTTGTGGTGCACCACGACCTCACCGACCTCGAGCCCGAAGACGCCGCCAGCGTACGCCCTTTGTTGGAATTTTACCTGCATGAATTCAGCGGCAAAGTGGTTTCTGAACTGCAGACCAGGCTGGCCGTGGTGATTTCCTACCAGTATTTTATGGAGGAAAAAGACATGGAAATGTTGTTCAGCGAATTGACTGCCGATCCGCGTTTCCAGGGTCGCGTACTAAACTTCACGGGCATGGAGGCCGTTACCCCCAAACACGTGGGCGTATGGCGCAACAAGGTTTTTGAGGACCGCGATTTTCCTTTGCCACCCGATGTGCAGGAGTTTTTCCCCAGTGCCCAGGAAGCCAGCTGGTCGATGAACGTGGTGCGAAAAAAACTCGCCGCTACCCTGGAGGAATACAACCACAAAATCGAAACGTCCCATGGCCGACCCTAAGCTGCCCGACATGCCGCCGCTGCACCATCTCTTGCGGTTGCTCAAGTCCAACGGGTTCGTTTTGGGCCTCGACGACTACCTGCGGGTGGCCGAATACGAGCAATGGGTGTTGTTGGACGAAACGGTGGACCGGCCGGCCGTAAGAGCCCAACTCGGCGCCCTTTTGTGCCGTTCCGACGATCAGCAGGCTAAGTTTGGGGCCCTATTTGACCGTTATTTTCCACCATCCCTACAACCGCTCGATCAGCGCGATACAGTCCCGGCCACAGCGCAGGAACAGTCCGTACAAAACCCTGCCGATACAGCAACCACCGAACCAACTCCTGCTATGCGCCCTGCGCCACCGCCTGGTGCCCAACCCATACCATCGGCTGCCGGAACCCTGGCACCCGTGCTTCCGTTGCTTTATTTTCCGGTAGAGCACCTGCGTTTATGGAACCTCATCGACATGGGCGCTGCACTTACGCCGCTTCAGGAAAAAGTGTGGACCGACACTGCGGAGTGGGACATTCCGGGCACCATCCGCGCTGTTGTGCGTTCGGGTGGGTTCCCGAAACTGGTGTACAAAAAACGCAAACAAGCGCCCCGTTACCTGGCATTGATTGAGCAAAAAAGTTCGCGCGACCACCTGGCCGGTTACGCTGCTGAATTATTGCGGGAAATCACCCGGCGCGATTTGGAGGCCGATTTTTATTTTTTCGACAACAATCCGGCGCACTGCTGGAAGGTACAGCGCGAGGTGCAAACGCACGTCAGCATCGAGCGCCTACGCAGCGAATGGAGTGGCGCGCGGTTGTTGTTGCTGAGCCACGCCTCCCGGTTCGTTGATCCCGAATCGGGGGTGCCCACCAACTTGGCGCTCGACCTGTACCAAGATTTTTCCAACGTAGCCCTGCTTGCCACCAATACCGTGGTGGAATGGGGCGCCGCCGAACGGTCGTTGTCAAGCCTCATGCCTGTAATACCCATGAGCGTGGAGGGTCTTGCAAAGCTCATGAACCTGTGGAACGGCGCTGCGCCTCCGGGCACTGAAGACTGGCAACAGCTGCTGCCCGAACCGTCGGCGCCCGACGTGTCGGTCCGCAAACGCAAAACCGATCCGGATGGGTTTTACGCCGAACTTTACCGCTACCTGGGCGAACAGGCGTTCCGGTGGCTGTGCGCCTGCGCTGTTTATCCTGAAATTTATTTTGAACTAACCTGCATCCTGCACGACGAAGCCATACCGCTGGGACAGGATTTGTCGGAATGGCAGCGCAACGAACATTGGAACAAGGCGCTGCGACGACTGAGCCGACTGGCATGGTTCCGCAACGGTCACCTGCCCGAAGCGGTGGCTACGGAACTTAAAAAATGGTTGTCGCCCCACGATTTGGCCGAAGTGGAAAAAGAGATACGCCGCATTTTGGAGCTTTCGAAAAACCGGGTGGCCGAGGATACGCCTGCCGCCGGGCTGCGGCGCGATTTGTTTAACTGGATGTCGTTTCAAAATTTCCGTGTGTTGTGGATCGACGACAATCCGCAGAACAACGTGGGCTACATCGATGCCTGGTCCAAAGAGCTCGGCATCCTTTTCCGCACAGCCGATTCGAACTTGGATGCGGTTTACAAGCTGTCCAGTGAAACTTTCGATCTGGTAGTTTCCGACATTGGGCGGCCCGGCGAATCAAAACCAGGACTAACCACCCTGCAAATGGTGAACGGCCGTGCACCCGTAATTTTTTTCACCAGCAAAAGGGGCATGAATTTTCGAAGTACGCTGAAGGAAGATGGGGCGAGGGAAGTGACCGATTCGGAGGCAGTGTTGGATGGATTGTTGAAAACGATGTGGAAGGAAAAGTTTGGGTTAGAGGAACAGGTGACGGAGAGTGCGCCACCAGAGGAAGAGGTTGCTTCTACAACGGAACGACCATACAATGTTGCGGTTTTGGCCTACCAGCAAAAACTCCGGCAGCTCGGCTTCTACCAGGGCGAGCCCAACGGCGTTGAAGATGCCCGGAACAGAGCGGCGATTCAGGAATTCCAGAAATCGCAAAGGATGTTTGCCGACGGGACTATGGGGCCGCAAACCATGAAAGCGTTGGAAAATACAGCATTATCCAAGGGGTTTCGACCGACAGAACAGTCGCAAAGTGCCCCATTAAATCCGAACGAACATTTGGTTGAAATGATAAATGACGGACGTATTGAAGAGGCATTGGAAGAAATGCTGGATTTGTGGCCGGATCAGAACGAGCTTATTTTGTTTGCAGCAAAATACCACGGAGCGCAAGGACAGCAAACCTCAAAATCGTAAGGGATTATGATGAACGAAAAGATTGAACACCCGCTGGCTTCGGAATTGTTGAGCCTGCTGAACGCATTGGAAAGGGTGCCCACCAAGCGTGCTAATGAACCGGGCAATGAACTGACGGAACTCAAACGCCGGAGCAAAGGGGCTTTGGTGTATGGTATCTCTGAGGCACTTGATGAGTTAACGAATGCACTTCAAAGAGATTCAGGGTTGATAGACAGATCTAATTTAATTGCGTCGACATACGAAAGTGCGAACTACAACAAAAGCCAAGGATT
>Ga0105046_10010163_pt1 | contig 14662 bp, 14 predicted proteins | sample MAT03_FD_78385 | JGI IMG/M metagenome (GOLD analysis project Ga0105046, IMG submission 78385) | Freshwater microbial communities from Lake Fryxell liftoff mats and glacier meltwater in Antarctica - MAT-03 (megahit assembly) | ecosystem: Environmental > Aquatic > Freshwater > Ice > Liftoff... | reverse complement strand
TCGAACTGCGTGCCGGCGCCCTTGATGAGCGACGTGTCGCTGATGAGCGTGGCGTGCGCGTCTTCTCCCAGCAGATCCACGAGCACGGGGTCGGTGGCGTCGTTGGTGCGCACGGGCGCGCGGAAGCCGCCACCCTTCACCTGTTCGTAGAGCCGCGTCTCCTGCGTTCGCAGATCGAACACGCCGCGAAAGCGATCGCCGCTGCCGATCGGCCAGTTGAGCGGCGCCGTCTGGATGCCCAGCACCTGCTCGATCTCTTCGAGCAGCTCGAACGGGTCGCGGCCGGGCAGGTCGAGCTTGTTTATGAAGGTGAGCAGCGGCAGGTTCCGCATGCGCACCACCTCGAACAGCTTGCGGGTCTGCGCCTCGATGCCCTTGGCCGCGTCGATCACCATCACGGCGCTGTCCACCGCGTAGAGCGTGCGGTAGGTGTCTTCGCTGAAGTCCTGGTGGCCGGGCGTGTCGAGCAGTGTGATGTGGCAGTTGCCGAGGTCGAAGTCGAGGGCGGCGGAGGTGACCGAGATGCCGCGCTCGCGTTCCACGTCCATCCAGTCGGAGACGACATGTCGCTGGGTCTTGCGGCCGCGCACGGCTCCGGCCAGCTCGATGGCGCCGGCATAGAGCAGGAGCTTCTCGGTGAGCGTGGTCTTGCCGGCGTCGGGGTGCGAGATGATCGCGAAGGTGCGGCGGCGGGCCACTTCGGTCTTGAGCCGGGCGTCTACGTCGGCCGGCGTCTCCAGGTGCTGGGTCGATGTGTCCACGCCTACTCTCCAGCCCAGAGGGTCTTGATCGGATACCGGCGCACGAGTCGATCGGCGGACACCAGCGTCAGTTCGTGCTCGATGGCCTGACAGACGAGCATCCGGTCGAACGGATCGCGGTGCAGGTCGGGCAGCTTCGGTAGATGAGCCGCCGACGCCTCGTCGATCGGCAGCGGAGCGATGCGGTGGCGCGCGCGCTCAGCGCCCGCGAACTCGGCGGCAGGCGCCGGCAGGTCGATCCGCCCGAGGCCCTGCTTGATGGCCAGTTCCCAGACCGACGCGGCACTCAGCCAGACGGACACGTCCCGCGAGCACACCTGCTCTCGCACCGCCGCCGGCATGCGGGGGCTTCCGCCGACCATCCACAGGAAAATCTGCGTGTCGAGCAACAGCTTCATCGCCGCGCGCGTCCCTCGAAGGCATCCAGGACATCGCCGGGCAGCGGAGCGTCGAAGTCGTCCGGCACGTCGAACGTGCCGCTGGCGAGGCCCCACGGGCGGGGGCGGTCATCGAGATGCGCAACGGGGCGAATCTCCGCCACCGGCACGTTGTGGCGCGTGATCGTCACCGCCTCCCCGTGCTCCACCTCGTCGAGAAGACTCGACAACTGCGCCTTGGCCTCCGCGACGCTGACCTTTTTCATGACCATATTTTAGCCCATGTTTATGGTCATCGGCAGAATGGCGAGAGTCCACGTCTGGCCCGCTCGAGCTCGAGTGCGACACTCACAGACACGAACGGTCATCGCGGCACGGCGCGAGGGGTAGCGGGGTTGCTGCGGCGTCGAAATCAAGCAGCCGCCTGGAGCCGTTGCCCGGCGGGGGCGGCACCTTGACGAGGCCGTAACCGGCGGCAGGGTCGGACGGTGTGACCTTGCGGCGCACCACCAGCCGAATGCCATCGACGCACCACGCCGCTCTCGCGGTCCTTCCCGCGCGCTCAGTCGCGGGGGTTCGTGGCGAAGATCGACAGCTCCGGCGTGAACCCGCGGTCGTGCATCTCGAGCACCGATCGCACGGCGTGGGCGATGTCTTCGGCGTGCAGCTTGGTCGGGTTGTCGGGCGGCGCGCCGGCGCCGGTGTCGAAGAACGGCGTGAGCACCTCGCTCGGGTTGATGAGGAACACGCGGATGTTGTGCGGCCGCAGTTCCCCGCGCCAGCACTCGGTCATGCCGCGCAGGGCGAACTTGCTGGCGTAGTAGGCGGTGCCGTTGGGCGCGCCGCGGGTGCCGGCGGTGGAGGCGATGTTCACGATGTTGCCGCGCCTGCGCCCGATGAAATGCTTCGCCGCTTCGCGGCCCATCAGCATCGGTCCGGTCACGTTGGTGGCGAAGATTCGCTCGAAGCTCTCGAGGTCCTGATCGACGAGCGCCTTGAAGGTACCGATGCCGGCGTTGTTCACCAGGATGTCGAGGTGCCCGAGGGCCGCGAGCGTCTCGGTCATCGTGCGTCGCACGTCGTCTTCGTTCGACACGTCGGCGCGGATCGCCTGGGCGCCGATGGTGACGGCAGCCCGGGTGAGCTTGTCCTGGTCGCGACCCGTGATGGCCACGCGGGCGCCTGCGTCAGCGAGGGCCTTGGCGATGGCGAAGCCGATGCCGCTGCTGCCGCCGGTGACGAGAGCGGTCGAGTCGGAAAGATTCATGTGCCCAGTGTAGTGCTGGCCTGGCTACTGCCGACCCGAACTCGACGCTGGGGCCGGCGTGAGCGTGCTGGTCTTCTCGGCCACCGACTCCACCTTCGCCCGCGAGTAGGCCACCGGAAAGTAGCGGCCGCGCGCCCACAGCTCGAACAGGTCGCGGTAGTGCGGGCTCTCGGGGTCGCCCGACTGGCCGGGCGTGTTCAGGCCCACGGAGTTGTCCCAGTTCTCGGTGTCGGCCACCATCTTGAGCGACCCGCCGCCGCCCTGGTTGTCGAGCCCGCCGGTGGCGCTCACCGTCGTGCCGTCGCCGCCGCGCGGGAAGGGGCCGACCTCGAGCTTCGCCTTCATCTCGGCGTTCACGGCCTCCGACAACGGATGCTTGATGAGCGCGTGGTGCAGCTTCTCGTCGCCCCACTTCCAGGCCGTCATGTCGGCGCCGAAGCGGGCCGTGACGTCGGCCACGCCCTGCTCGAAGGCCGCGGCCACGAGCGTGTCGCGCGCCCTGGTGGGGTCTGCGCCGAAACGGCCATCGGGGGCCCACAGCCAGTCGATGAGGCGTTTAGTACTGATGATCCGTCCAGGCACGGCGGCGCGCGCCGACGCCGGAATCGCCACCTCGCGCACGGCGGTGAACAGCCGTCGTGAGAAGAGTTCGTAGACGGCCGCTGGGGCGGAGTTCTTGTCGAGCACGAAGTCCCACGCGAGCACGGCGTCGCGTGCCTTGGCGGCAGCCGGAGGGGCGATTGGGAGGTCGCGCAGCAGAGGCACGATCACGCGCGCGGCAATCGACAGGTCGTCGTTCTGCAGGCGCGTCATCTCGGCCACGCTGAAGCGGCGGCCCGAGTTGAGCACCTCTTCGATGCGATGCGCGCGATAGGGATCGGCCCACGTGTAGTGCCGGGCCTGCGGGTAGGCGTAGTCGTTTGGATAGAGATAGTGATTGGCCGTGGCCACGAACCCGCGATCGGGATTGGTTTCGTGCGGCAGCGCGGTGATGGGCAGGTAGCCGTCCCACTCGAAGCGGCCGTCGCCGGGTACCGGCAGCAGCCCGCTCCACGCGCGCAGCGGCGCGATGCCGGCGGCCTGCCAGCCGATGGTGCCGGTCTTGTCGGCCCAGATCATGTTCTCGGAGGGCATGCGGTTGTAGGCGCAGGCCTCGCGGAACTCGTCCCACGTGCGGGCCTGGTTCATGCGCAGGCTGGCCAGATACGGCGCGCCTCCCGTCTCCATCCATGCCGCCTTCAGCGCATAGGCGCGGCGATTGGCGCGGTCCTCGTGCAGCACCGGTCCATGGCGCGTGAACTTCAGTTCCACCTTCGCCTCACCCTGGCCCTTCACGGGCACCGTGTCGGCCACGACGCGCATCGCCTCCCAGCGACCCTGGTAGCGATACTCGTTCGGGACGGCGGGATTGGTCTCATAGACCATCAGGTCTTCGCTGTCGGTGCCGAAGATGGTGAGGCCCCACGCGCCGTACTCGTTGTGGCCGATCGACACGCCCGGCAGCACCGGTTCGCCGCCGCCAATCACGTTCCAGCCCGGGGCGACGAGATGCACCCAGTAGCGCAAGGACGGCGCTTCGATGACCCGGTGCGGGTCGTTGGCCAGGAGCGGCATCGAGCTCTGCGTGCGCGAGCCGCTCACGATCCAGTTGTTGGAGCCGATGTCGCGATCGACCACGCGACTGGCGTGGTCGGCGCTGGCGAGCAGCGCGTCGGCCGCCGCCGGGGCTTCGGCGGCCAGGGCGGGTCGGGGCTGGCCGCGGTAGGCGGGCGCCACGTCTTCCGGCTTGAACGCAATCGGATCGCGGAAGGCGTTGTAGAGCTTGAGCACGTCGACGGGAAAGGTCACGGGATCGATGAGCGGGTCGAGCGTGAGCGAGGGCTCGCCGCTCTGCCCGGCCTGCAGCCACAGCAGCTCGCGCAGCTTCTCGCTACCGCCGAGCGCGCCGATGGCGCGCACGTGGGTGGCTTCGTCGGGCACGTTCGAGGTGAGCGCCTGGTGGCGCGAGATCACCACCTCGGGCGTCCACTTCCCGGGCGTGATGCCGAGCATCTTGAACTCGATCGGCAAGGCCGCCGGCGCGCGCATCGCTTCGTCGACGTAGGCATTCACGCCGCGCACGTAGGCTTCGACGATCTGCTTGCCGCGCGGGTGGTAGTGATTCAGCTCGGCGTCGAGGTCGCCGCGAAACTTGTGGAGCCGCGTGCCGATGTCGCGGTTGAGCTCGCGCGGGCCAAGCATCTCGGCCACGGTGCCGGTGGCGCGGCGGCGCCAGATCTCGAACTGGAAGAGACGGTCCTTGGCGGCCAGATAGCCCTGCGCCATGAACAGGTCGTCTTCGTTCTGCGCGTAGACGTGGTTGAGGCCCCACCGGTCCCGGATCACTTCGACGGATTGCTTCAGTCCGCTCACGGCGAGCAGATCGCGCTGGCCCTGCGCCTGAACCGTGTGCGTGCTCTGGGCGGCGACGCCGCAGGCAATGACGAGCAGAGCGACGAGTGATCCGAACCTTCGCATGGCACCCTCCGTAAGACCGGGGCGGCCGCGTCGAGACCCCTGGCCGGGGCGCAGTATACTGGCAAAAATGCGTTTCGCCCCCGAGTACGTCACCCACGTGCTCACCGACAACTTCGAGGACGCCAAGGCCCTGCTGCTGGCGCCCCTCATGTCCATCCACTACGCGCATCTCGTGATGCTCACCGAGCAGCACATCGTCGCGCGCGACGACGCCCGGGTCTTGCGGAAGGCGCTCGACGGCATCGCGGTCGAGGCGGTGCGCAAGGTGGCCTTCGATGGCAGCTACGAAGATCTGTTCTTCTACCTCGAACACCTGATTGCCGGGTCAGCGGGCGAACAGGTCGCCGGGCGCCTGCACACCGCGCGCAGCCGCAACGACATCGCGATGACCACCTACCGGATGTGGCAGCGCGGGTCGATTGCCACACTGGCGAACAGCACGCTGGCGTTGCGCTCGGCCCTGCTCGGGCTGGCCGCGCAGCACACCGGCACGCTCTACGGCGCGCACACGCACACGCAACCGGCGCAGGTGTCGACCATCGCGCACTACCTGCTGGCGATCGTGGAGCAGCTCGAGCGCGACGCCAAGCGGCTCGAATCCGCCTATCGCTCCACCAACGTGAACCCGCTCGGCGCCTGCGCCATCACCGGCACCGGCTTCCCGATCGACCGGCACCGCACCAGCGCGCTGCTGGGCTTCGACGGGCCCACGGGCAACACCTACGGCAGCATCGCCGCGGTGGACTACCTGCTCGAGGGCGTGTCGGCCACGGCCACCGCCATCGTGGGCCTGGGTCGCGTCGTGCACGACCTGCTGCTCTGGGGCACGATGGAATTCGGCTACCTGCGGCTCGCCGAGGGCTTCGTGCAGTCGAGCAGCATCATGCCGCAGAAACGCAATCCCGTGGCCCTCGAGCATGCGCGCGGCATCGGCAGCCAGGCCGTGGGCCAGGCGCAGGCGATCATCACGGCCGTGCACAACACGCCGTTTGGCGACATCAACGACACCGAAGACGACCTGCAGCCGCTCATCGCCTCGATGTACCGGGATGCCACGCGCATGGTCGCCATCGTGGCCGCGGCGCTCGAGGACGCGCAGTTCAACGTGGAGCGCCTGGCGGCTCGCGCCGGCGAGGGCGGCACCACGATCACGGAGCTGGCCGACACGCTCGCCCGCGATCACGGCCTGCCCTTCGGCACCGCGCACAAGGTCGCCGGCCTGGTGATTCGAGCCCGCAACGACAACGCGTCGGCGAACATGTCGCAGCTGCTCGTCAAGGCCTCCACCGACGTGCTCGGCACCCCCATCGTCTACGACGACGCCACGATCGAACACATTCTCAGCCCCCGCCACTTCGTGGCCATCCGCAAGACGCACGGTGGCCCCGCGCCCGAACGCACCACCGAGGCCATCGCGGCCTCGCGAGCGGCGCTCGCCGCTGACGAAGCCTGGTGGACGGGCCGGCGCGAGGCCCTGGCCGGTGCCGCCGCCGTGCTGCGCGCCGAGGCCGCGCGGCTGTGACCAAGATGCAGCACCAGTACGCGCGTGTGGCTGCGGTGTGGGTCGTCGTGCTCGTGGCCCTCTACGCCTTCCAGGAGTACTTCACGCCGTAGCGAGACGGCCATCGGGTCCGGGTTCTTCCCGGGCCCCGCGCCCCGCGCCCCGAGCCCCGCCCAACCATGCATCCTATCGACTGGGCCATCATCGCGGCGTATATCGGCTGGGTCAGCTGGGACGGCCTGCGCCTGTCGAAGAAGTCCGACGGCCTCGACGGCTACCTGCTGGCGGGCCGCAGCCTGCCCTGGTGGGCGGTGGGTCTGTCGGTGATGGCCACGCAGCTCTCGGCCATCACCATGATCGGCACGACCGGCCAGGGCTACGCCGAGGGGATGAAGTTCCTGCAGTTCTACTTCGCCCTGCCGATCGCGATGATCGTGCTCTCGGTCACGCTCGTGCCGTTCTTCCACAACGCGCGGGTCTACACGGCCTACGAATACCTTGAGCGGCGCTTCGACGCCAAGACCCGCACGATGACCTCCGCGTTGTTCCTCGTGTCGCGCGCCATGGCCACCGGCGTGGTCATTTCGGCCCCGGCGGTCGTGCTCTCGGTGGTGCTCGGGCTGAGCGTCACCAGCACCTGCCTGCTGCTGGCGCTGCCCACGGCCCTCTACACGATGTTCGGCGGCGTGCAGGCCGTGGCCTGGACCGACGTGAAGCAGATGGTGCTCATCGTCGGCGGCCTGCTGGCGGCGGTCGTGATGCTGGTTGCCGGCCTGCCCGACGGCGTGGGCCTGGGCGATGCGCTGCAGTTGGCGGGCACGACCGGCCGCCTGCAGACCTTCGATTTCCGCTTCGACCTGAGCGAGCGGTTCACGTTCTGGTCGGGCACGATCGCGGCGTTCTTCCTGTTCCTGTCCTACTTCGGCACCGACCAGAGCCAGGTGCAGCGCTACCTCACTGCCAAATCGGTGGACGAGGCGCGCACGTCGCTGCTGATGAGCGCCTACTGGAAGATCCCGCTGCAGGCGCTGGTGCTGCTCGTGGGCGTGCTGATGTTCGTGTTCTACGTGTTCACGCCCCCGCCGATGCTCTTCAACGCCGCCCACGAGCCGCAGGTCAGGGCCAGCGCCCGGGCCGCGGACTACGCCGGCGCGGAAGGGCGCTTCACGGCGGCCCTGGCGGCCCAGCGCGAAGCCGCCACCAGCTTCGCCCGCGAGAACCGCGCCGACAACGGCGGCGCCGCCGCGGCCGCTGCCACCGCGTTCAACGCCGCCACCGCCGAGATGAAGACCGCCCGCGGTGAGGCCGTCGCGATCGTGAAGGCGGTGTCGGGTGATGCGGAATACAACGACGTGAACTACGTGTTTCCGACCTTCGTGCTGGCCCATCTGCCGGTGGGCCTCGTGGGTCTGCTGATTGCCGCCATCCTGGCGGCGGCGATGTCCACGATTTCGGCGGAGCTGGCGTCGCTCTCGACCGCGACCGTGATCGACTTCTACCGGCGCTGGTGGTCGGCCGGCGCGTCCGACGTGCAGTTGCTCTGGGTGTCGCGCGTGGCGGTCGCGTTCTGGGGTGTCTTCGCCAGCGTGGTCGCCATCTACGCCTCGGACCTGGGCTCGCTCATCGAGGTGGTCAACCGCTTCGGCTCGTACTTCTACGGCTCGATCCTGGGCGTGTTCATCCTGGCCCTGGGCTTCCCGCGCGCCAACGGGCACGGGGCGTTCGTGGGCCTCTTCGGCGGCATGGCAGCGGTTGCGTGGGTGGCCACGCAGACCAGGGTCGAGTTCCTGTGGCTGAACATCGTCGGCGCCGTGGCGGTCTGCATCGTGGGCGTCGTCGTGAGCGCGGTCACCGGCGGCAACCCGCGGACCTCCGAGGCCTAGCGGCCCGTGGCCAGCCGGCCCCTGCTCGTCGCGCTCGTCGGGCTGATCCTCGTGCTCGTGATCTCGTGGGCGCTCGGCGAAGCGCTGCGCCAGCGCAAGACCCGCAAACGCCGTCCGAAGCGCTGACCAGCCGCGGGGCTCAGTCCGAGGAAGCCAGGAACAGCCGGTAGGCGGGGTTGCCGTCTTCGAACTCGTAGCGATGGCCGAGGGCGTCGAGGAAGGCCCTGAAGGACGGCATGTCGCGCTCGGGCACTTCGAATCCCGCCACCACGCGGCCGAAATCCGCCCCGTGGTTGCGGTAGTGGAACAGGCTGATGTTCCACCGTTCGCCCAGGGTGTCGAGGAACCGGCTGAGCGCCGACGGGCGATCGGGAAACGCGAACCGGCAGACCCGCTCGTTGGAGACGTGCGTCGAACGGCCGCCCACCATGTGCCGCACGTGCAACTTGGCCAGCTCGTTCTCGGACAGGTCGGTCGTGTCGTAGCCGCGCGCGCGCAACTGACGGGCGGCCTCGGCGGCATCGGCGCGTGAGCTCACGCGCAGGCCCACGAAGATGTGGGCGTCGTCGCGCTGGTTCAAGCGGTAGTTGAACTCCGTGATCACGCGGCCGTCGAGGGCGGCGCAGAACTCGCGGAACGCGCCTGGCCGTTCGGGCACGGCCACGCCGAAGATGGCCTCGCGTGCTTCGCCGAACTCGGCGCGTTCGGCGACGAAGCGCAGCCGGTCGAAATCCACGTTGGCACCGGTGAGCACCGCCACCTGGCCGCCCGGGCCGGTCAGGCCGGCGGCGATGTCGCGCTTGATGGCCGCCACGGCCAGCGCCCCGGCCGGTTCGACGATGGCCCGGGTGTCTTCGAACACGTCCTTCATGGCCGCGCAGATCTCGTCGTTGTCGACGCGCACGATCCGGTCGACGGTGGCCAGGGCGATGGCGAGCGTGTGTTGGCCCACCTCGCGCACGGCCACGCCATCGGCGAACATGCCCACCTGGTCCACCGCCACGACGCGTCCCGCCGCCATCGAACGCGACATGCCGTCGGCGTCCATGGGCTCCACGCCAATCACGCGCACCCCGGGCAGCACCCGGTTGCACACCGCGCCGATGCCGGCCACGAGGCCGCCGCCGCCGACCGGTACGTAGACGGCATCGATCGGCCCGACGCGCTGCCGGATGATCTCGATGCCCACGGTGGCCTGCCCGGCAATCACGTCGAGGTCGTCGAAGGGATGCACCAGCACGGCGCCACCCGCCTGTGCTTCCGCCCGGGCGCGGGCCGCGGCATCGGCGAAGGTGTCGCCGTCGAGCAGCACCTCCGCCCCGAGGGCGCGCACGGCGTCCACCTTGATGGCCGGGGTGGTGCGCGGCATCACGATGAGCGCGCGGATGCCCAGGTGTCCCGCCGCCAGCGCCACGCCCTGTGCGTGATTGCCGGCGCTGGCCGCCACCACGCCGCGCCCGCGTTCGTCGCTCGTGAAGCGCACCATCCGGTGGTAGGCGCCGCGCACCTTGAAGCTGAAGGTGCGCTGCAGGTCTTCGCGCTTGAAGAAGATCTGGCGGCCGACCCGCGCCGACAGGCGCGGGGCCAGGTCGAGCGGGGTCTCGCGCGCGACGTCGTAGACCTGACTGGCCAAGGCGTCGCGCAGCAGCCCGTCAAGGGTCTCGCCAGTGGCTGCGCCGTCGGGTCGATTCATCGCCACATGGTCTGTCGCGCCGGGCTGAGATGCAAGCGCGCGGGCGTGGCGAGCGCTACAGCTCCACCTGCACGCCGAGTTCCATCACGATGGCCACGTACTTCAGCGAGATGACCAGCAGCAGCGAGTAGATGATGAGCGACAGCACGCCCAGCACGTTCTCCTGTGTGGGCGGCACCGCATGCGAGCCGAAGAAGCACTCCCGCATGGCGTAGAGGGGGCTCGTGCCGATGTCGCCGTAGACCACGCCGAGGGCGGTCAGGGAGAGCGGCCGCATCTCGAGCCGACCGCCGGGCTGGCACGGCGGCAACCTCGGCAACCAGGACCTCGTCGCGGGCACCACACTCTACCTGGCCGTACGCGAACTCGTGGCTTTTCTGGTGACCGGGAAGAAGCTGTCGGCCGACGACGCCTACATGTCGTGCTCGCTCGCGGCCGACCTGCACGTGACGCAGGCCGTGGACGCCACCAAGGGCGTGCACGCCAAGCTGGCCAAGTCGCTGTTCCGCTGGCGGCGCGCGTTCGTTGAGGTTGCTTGCGCGCAGATTCCGCCAGGTCGGCGAACGCCCGAGTGCGCAGATCCTGCGACGTCCGGCGACCCAGTGCCTGATTCCGGCCGGAATCGCCCCGGCACGCCGTTCGCACTGCCCCGTGCGTGGCCGGTGCTAGGATGCCCCCATGGGCGGTGACGACACGATGCAGCGAGTGCAACAGCCCGACACGCGGCTCACCTACGACGACTTCCTGTTGTTTCCCGACGATGGGCGCCGGCACGAGCTCATCGATGGGGAGCACTACGTGACGCCCAGCCCGAACACGCGACACCAGCGGCTCGTGTTGCGCCTGTCCGTGGCGCTGGCGAAACACGTCGAGCAGCACCCGGACTGTGGAGAGGTCTTCGTCGCGCCGTTCGATGTCGTGTTCACGGACTTCGACATCGTCGAGCCCGACGTGCTGTTCGTGGCCGGCGATCAGGCCGAGATCGTCACCGACAAACACGTGCGCGGGGCGCCCGCCCTGGTCGTCGAGATTCTCTCGCCGGGAACCCGGCGCGTCGATGAGAAGATCAAGTACCGCCTGTTCGAGCGCACCGGCGTGCGCGAATACTGGCTCGTCGACCCTGAGCTCGACCTCGTCAAGGTCTTCCGGCGCGCCGCCGACGGCTCGTTCCCGCGCGTGGCCGAGCTCACGGCCGAGGCCGCCGACACGTTGACGACGCCGCTTCTGCCAGGGTTGGCTCTGCCGCTCGCGACGTTCTTCCGCTGACCGCTGCGGTTCCGACCGTCGTCTCGGCAGCGTCGTGCCCTGAAACCCGGCTGCACCTTCCGGAAACACGTTTACGAACTGGCACGCGCCGTGCTCTGCACGAGGCATGAGAAACCTGTGCGTGGTCGCGGCGCTCACCGTGGGAGGCGCGCTGAACGCAGCCGCGCAGCCGCCCCAGGCCCCCACGGGCTTGTTGATTGCGGCTCCACCCGGTGCCATGGTGACGGTCGAGGGCTGCGTGACGCGTGATGCCAGTTCGGCGCAGATCGCGGCCGGCGAGCGCGAGCTTGCGGCGGCCACGCAATTCGTGTTGACCCAGCGCACGCGGCCGACGCCGATGGTGTCCGACGGCCGGCCATCGGCCAGCGCCCCGTCGATGGGCGAACAGAAACCCGGGCGGAAGCTGTACGTGCTCGTTGCACAGGACGGCGACTCCGCGGATTTCGGCCAGCACCTGAATCACATCGTGAAGGTGACAGGCGTGGCGGCGGCGCCCAAGAGCACCCTGCTGCTCGCCGGCCGTGCGCCCGGCGCGGCCGTCGGAGCCACGGGAACGCCGCTTGGCACGACCAACGTGCCGAGATTGGCCGTGACGACGTTCGTGACGTTGTCGGCCACCTGCCGCTGAGCTGGGTCCCTACTTCATTCACCTTGGCCGCCTCCAGGGCCTGCACGTGACACGACGTCAGTGGGACATATCAACGGAGCAATTCAGGCACGAACCTGCCGTTCTTCGGCAGGACGTTACCCACAGGCAGGTGACGGACCGGGTCTAACGCTGGCACGAGCCGTGCTCTTCTCGGGGCATGCACATCACCGCATTCGTCGGCGCGTCGCTCGTGGCGGCTCACCTGCTGCTCGGTCAGGCGCAATCGCCCGCCCCGGCCGCCCCAGAGCCAGCCCTTCCCTCGCAGCCCGGAGCGATGGTGACGGTGGTGGGCTGTCTCACCCGGCAGAACCTTGCGCCCCAGCCAGGTACTGCGCCGCGTGGCACTGAGGGCACGCCCGCCCCATTCGTGCTGACCGACCAGGCGCCACCCGTCGTGGCCACGGGCAGCGCCGCGGGCAGCGCCTCGAGCGGAGCGACCGCCTCGGGCGGGCAGACGCCCGGACGGAAGATGTACGTGCTGCGCACCGAGAGCGCCACGATGGATCTGACTGCGCACCTTAATCACACGGTGCGCGTCACCGGGGCCACCACCGGGCCGCTGACGACCGCGCCGCTGGCTGGACGATCGCCCGAAGCCACGCCGATCGCGGGTGCGACCGCGCCGCCGGGCGCCACCGGCACGCGCTTCGACACCGCAAACCTGCCGACGCTGATCGTGACGACGGTCACGATGGTGTCCTCCACCTGCCCGTAGCGCACCACCCCACCTGCCGCTCAGCTCGATTTCCCCGCAGAGAGTTCCATGCCCTACATCGCCTCACATGACGACACCGATCTCTACGTGAAGGACTGGGGCACCGGTCGCCCCGTGGTGATGCTGCACGGCTGGCCCCTGTCGGCCGACACCTTCGACGACCTGGGCATGGCCATCGCCGACGCTGGCATGCGCGCGATCGCCTACGACCGGCGCGGCTTCGGCCGATCGGATCAGCCGTGGGACGGCTACGACTACGACACCCTGGCCGACGATCTCGCGTCCGTGATGGAGGCGGTCGAGGCCAAGGACGCGACGCTCATCGGCTTCTCGATGGGCGGCGGCGAAGTGGCGCGCTACATGAGCCGGCACCGCGGAGCCAACGTGGCGCAGGCGGTGCTCATCTCATCGGTCGTGCCCTACATGCTGCTGACCGACGACAACCCCGACGGGGTCGACCCCACGACGTTCGAGTCGATGGCGCAGGGCATGCAGGCCGACCGCGCCAAGTTCTGGACCGGCTTCTTCAAAGACTTCTACGGCGTGGGCCTGGTGTCGCAGCCGGTGAGCGACGAGGTGATCGCGTGGTCGTGCGCCGTCGCGATGCAGGCCAGCCTCAAGGCCACCCTCGATTGCGCCGACGCGTTTGCCACCACCGACTTCCGGCCCGACCTGGCGTCGTTCACCGTACCCACGCTGGTCATCCACGGCACGGCGGACAAGACCGTGCCGATCGACACGTCGGCCCGCAGGGCCGCGGCCGGCATTCCGACGAGCCGGCTCATCGAGTACGACGGCGCGCCGCATGGCCTGCTGGCGACGCACAAGGAGCAGCTCGCGCTGGACGTGCTCTCGTTCCTCCGTGCGGTGCCGTCCGCCGTCTGAGCGGCGAGCGAGCGCCTCAGGCGCCGGGCGTCGTGATGCGATCGAGGTCGTCTTTGCCCAACACCACGTTCCAGCACATGAGTTCGTACTGGGCGATGTGCTGCTGGTAGAAGGGGTCGCCGTCGCGGACCGCGTCGAGGTCGCGCTGCGGGTGGTCGTCCGAGACCTTCAGCAGGAAGATGCCGCCGTAGCGCGGGTCCATCGGACCGGCGGCAATCAGCCGTCCGTCGGCTTTCAGTTGCCGCAGATAGGCGCGGTGCGGTTCCGTCGCTGCGATGACTTCCTCGATCGGCCGACGATAGCGGACAAGGGCGATGGCATACATGGGCGGGGCTCGGCACGCGGGGCTCGGGTCTCGGGAAATGCCGATACGCGATCCACAGCAGAGCAGATTGTTTCACGGGTCAGACGCGAGCGATCTGCGGCAGGTAATCGAAGTGAGCGTCGCGGGCGTGCATCGGCTTCGAGCAAGGTCACCGTGCCCGGCACTCCTCGGCACGGGTCGACGTAGCGGTTGGTGTCGACCACTGTGTGCAATCATCAAGTGACCCATGATCCGCATCCTGGTTACCGGCGGTACCTTCGACAAGGAATACGACGAACTGCGCGGGCGGCTCTTCTTCAAGGACACCCACTTGCAGGAGATGCTGGCCAAGGGCCGCTCGCGCGTGCCGGTGTCGATCCGCACGCTCATGATGATCGACAGCCTCGACATGACCGACGCCGACCGCGCGCAGGTGGTGGAGCAGTGCCGGCAGCCAGACGCCGACCGCATCGTGGTCACGCACGGCACCGACACCATGGTCGAGACCGCGCGCGCCGCGGCCGAGGCAAACCTCGCCGGCAAGACGATTGTCTTCACCGGCGCGATGATTCCCTACGCGTTCGGCAGCTCCGACGGCCTGTTCAATCTGGGCAGCGCGCTCAGCTTCGCGCAGGTGTTGCCGCCCGGCGTCTACGTGGCCATGAACGGTGAGCACTTCCGCTGGAACGAGGTGCGGAAGAACCGCGACGCGGGAGTTTTCGAGCGGCTGTGAGCATTGGCGCGGTCCTGGCCTGACGCCCCTCGTGCAATAACCCGCCGGCGCTGGCGTTCGTGGGCACCCCGGCCCGGCCTGACGTGCTGTTCTCGACCGAGCGCGGCCGAT
>Ga0105046_10010162_pt1 | contig 14662 bp, 12 predicted proteins | sample MAT03_FD_78385 | JGI IMG/M metagenome (GOLD analysis project Ga0105046, IMG submission 78385) | Freshwater microbial communities from Lake Fryxell liftoff mats and glacier meltwater in Antarctica - MAT-03 (megahit assembly) | ecosystem: Environmental > Aquatic > Freshwater > Ice > Liftoff... | reverse complement strand
TACGGGCGGCCTCCACGCGACTGGGCTATTCGCCGCATCCGGCCAGCTACTCGTCGCCCGCGAGGACGTCGGTCGCCACAACGCAATGGACAAGGTGATCGGGCGCGCATTTCTCGACGGGCTGCTACCGCTGTCGAATCACCTGCTGATGGTCTCGGGCCGCGCCAGCTTCGAGCTCGTACAGAAGGCGGCCATGGCCGGCGTCACCATTCTCTGCGCGGTGTCGGCGCCGTCGTCGCTCGCCGTCGCGCTCGCCGAGAAGGTCGGTATGACTCTGGTCGGCTTCCTCCGTGACCGGCGATTCAACGTGTACAGCCACGCCGGGCGCATCGTCGGCTGAGCGCCGGCGCCGAAGAGCGTCGAGGCGCTGAAGGGTCGGCGGAACCTTTTCGTTGCCACCCCGCTCCGCCCACCTCACGGTCACGCTACACCTTGGCCGCTCAGCAGAAACAGCGGACGATCCTGGTCGTCGACGACAACGCCGAAGCGCGCGAGCTGACGGCGCACGTGCTGCGTGGCGATGGCTTTCTCGTTCGCGAGGCGACCAACGGGGGTGACGCGCTGGAGGTGCTCTCCGAGATCGAGGAGGTCCCGTGCCTCGTGATCGTCGATCTGATGATGCCCGTCCTCGACGGAGGCAAGTTCATCGAGCGCTTGCGGCAGGTGGTACGCAAGGACATCCCCGTCGTCGTCATCACCGGCTCGGGCGTCGAAGCGATCCCCGGAGCGCTGAAGGTCGTCGCCAAGCCCGTGGCGCCCGACGTCCTGCGCCAGCTGGTGAAGACCTTCGCGACGTAGTCGAGGTCCGCGCGCGACCCGCACCGAGAAGCATGCCCCCGCACGCCCCCTGGCGGCCGCCACGCAGCCGAGCACTTCCGCCGCCCCCTCCACCGCGCAAGTACTTGAATCTCATGGCTCCGTAGTTCGGCACGCTCTTCGCGAAAGCCCTCCCCGAACGCCGCAAAAGAAGCGGCGCCCTACAGGAGCCTTTCGTCATGTCCATCAGCGAGAAGTTGAAGAGTGTCCGCGCGGTTATCGCATCGATCGAAAAGCAGTTCGGCAAGGGAGCGATCATGTCGCTCGGCGACGAGGATGCCGCCGAGCCGGTGGCGGCGATCTCGACAGGGTCGCTGGTGCTCGACGCCGCAATCGGATGCGGTGGATACCCGCGCGGTCGCATCATCGAGATCTACGGACCGGAGTCGAGCGGCAAGACGACGCTGACGCTGCATGCGATGCGCGAGGCGCAGCGCGCCGGGGGCGTGGCTGCGTACATCGACGCCGAGCACGCCTTCGACCCGACCTATGCCCGCGCCATCGGGCTCGATACCGAGAAGCTCCTGGTCTCGCAGCCTGATTGCGGCGAGCAGGCGCTGGAGATCGTGGAGATGCTGACCCGCTCCGGCGGGGTCGACATCGTGGTCATCGACTCGGTCGCCGCGCTGGTGCCCAAGGCGGAGATCGAAGGCGACATGGGCGACGCCCACATGGGTCTGCAGGCCCGGCTGATGAGCCAGGCACTGCGCAAGCTCACCTCCATTGCCCACAAGACTGGCACCACGCTCATCTTCATCAATCAGCTTCGCCAGAAGATTGGCGTCGTGTTCGGCAACCCCGAGACGACCACCGGTGGCAATGCGCTGAAGTTCTACGCCTCCGTCCGCATCGACGTGCGCCGCATCGGTCACGTCAAGGTGCAGGAGGAGATGGTCGGGGCGCGCACGCGGGCCAAGATCGTCAAGAACAAGATGGCGCCGCCCTTCAAGGAAGCGGAGTTCGACATCCGCTGGGGCAGCGGCATCGATTCGGCGGGCGACCTCGTCGAGATGGGCGTCAACCTCGGGCTCATCGAGAAGAACGGCTCGCACATGTCGTTTGCTGGCGAGCAGCTCGGCCAAGGGCGCGAGCGAGCCCGCGAGACACTCATGAACCGCGCCGACATCGGCGATCTCCTCCGCCAGGCGGCGCGCGCCGCCAACACCCCGCCGCCACGGCCCACCCGCGTCGTCGAGACCAACGGCGCCGCCGCCTGAACGCACTTCGTCCCCGTCGCATCCATCCCCTGACCATTTCAACAAAAAGAATCGAGACGACCATGAGTGACTTGAACCGCGTGATTCTGATGGGGCACCTCGGTGCCGACCCCGAGCTCCGAACGACCGCCGATGGCGCGTCGTTGCTCAAGATCCGCATCGCAACTGGTGAAGCGTGGGTCGACAAGACCTCGAAGGAGCTGCAGGAGCGCACCGAGTGGCACGACGTCACGCTCTTCGGCAACCGCGCCGAGGGCCTCGCGCGCATCCTCCACAAGGGCGACTGCATCGTCGTCGAGGGCAGCCTGCGCACCTCGAGCTGGGAGAAGGATGGCGTGAAGCGCTGGCGCACCGAGGTGCTGGCGCGCGACATCTGCCTCACCGGCAAGAAGGCAACCAAGGCTGCATCGGTCGAGGCGCCGGGACACGGCGCCCCTGATCTGACGCCCCCGGCCCACGACGGCGCCGACGACACGTTGCCGACGGGTGGCACCCCGTCGTCGAGCTACCGCAAGAATCGCTCGAATAGCAATGGCCGCGCGGTGCCGGCCGAGGTGCTGTTGGCGGACGTTCCGTTCTGAGCGCCCTCGCGGCTGCGAAGACACCGGCTGCGAAGACACACGCAATGAGCGAAGAGCCGCGTCGGGGTCTGTCCTCGACGCGGCGCTCGCCGTTTTGCAGGTCAGCGGTCAGCGACGACCGCCCTCCGCAGACAAGCCGCCGCGGACAAGCCTCCCAGATTTCCCAAACTAGCCCCCCGCGGGAGCGATCTCCTCGGTGATGGCGCCCCAACAGGCGAGCTTGCCCTTGGGGAGCAGCGCGCAGCTCTGGCTGTCTCCCAGCGCGAAGCCGATTGCCTTCTTGCCAGCTCCAGCCTCGATGGGCGATGCCTGCGCGACGCCGGCGGCGCTGCCGAGCTGACCCTTGGCGTTGTCACCCCAGCAGACGACCTTGCCGCTCCTCTCTTCGGCGCAGGTGTGGCGGCCGCCGGCTGCGATCTTGGTGATCTCCTCCAGGCCGGGCACAGAGATGGCGGCTTGCAGGCGTTTTTCGCTGCCGCCCTTGGGGCCGAGCTGCATCGAGGTGTTGTCACCCCAGCAGACGACGGTCCCGTCACTCTTGAGGGCACAGGTGTGGGTCCAACCGGCCGCCAGCTGCTTGACGTCGCCCAGGCCCGAGACGTCGGTCGCGTTGGAGCGGCTACCGCTCTTGCCGATGCCGAGCTGGCCTTCGCTGTTTCGTCCCCAGCACTTGACCGAGCCGCCGCCGTCGAGGGCGCAGACGTGGCTGGCGCCGCTGGCGATCTGCTTGATTCGGCCCAGCTCGCCGACCGTCGCCGCAGTGCCCACGGCACGCTTCACCGATCGGCCGAGCTGGCCGTCGGCGCCATTGCCCCAGCAGCTCACGGTGCCGCCGCCGTCGAGTGCGCAAGCGTGGTACTCGCCGGCCACAAGCTGCTTGATGCCACTGACGCTGCCCACCTCTACGGGGGCTGCGCTCTTGGCGCCTGGCTCGACGCCCCGGCCGTCGCCGAGCTGGCCGTCCTCGTTGTTGCCCCAGCACGTGACGCTGCCGCCATCGCGGACGGCGCAGGAAAAGTCGCGCCCCACGGCGACGCTCTTGGCGTCGGCGACACCGGCGACGGCGACCAGCGCCGAGCTGTCGTCCTTGCCGCCATTGCCGAGCTGCCCGTACGAGTTCCTGCCCCAGCATTCGACGGTCTTGGCGAACCGGACGAGGCAGTGGTGTTCGCGGAAGGTCGACACCGAGGTCACCGCGTCGCTCGGCGTCACCTTGGGGGGCGGGGGAGGCGGCGTGACATCGGGCGGCGTGACGTCGGGCGGCGGCGGCTTCGGCGCCGGCGCGGGACACCCAGCGAGGACGAGCACTGCGCCGAACGCGAGCCGCATCGAGAGCTTCATGGGGCCCATCCATATCCGGACTGTCGGGGTGCTTCGACGACAAAACGTGCACCCGGTCAGGGCGGGCTACACATCCCCGTCGCTGGGTGGGCTTTCCTTCTTTCTCGGAGCCTTGCCATGCGACCCGACATGTTCCACCTCCTCGTCGAACGGCCGCGACTGCGCATTCCCAAGCGCAATGGCTCGCACTACCCACGCGGGAGCCTCAAGGGCCGATTCGAGCACGACATCGAGGATGCGCCAACCAAGCTCGGCATGCGTTTCCCCCACGCAACGAAGTGGCTCAACGAAAACCTGGCGCCGCTTCGCCGGTTCCTCCGCGCCCAGTTGGGGCGGCCGTGGTCCAAGGTTCGCAGCGAGATCCGCGCCGTGGTCGACGCGCGAAGCGCCGTGAAGCTCCACATCCTCGAGCACCTCGACGACTTCGTCGTGGAGCATGTCGAGATGGTCGCGGGCGTGCCGCATTACCAGCATTGGGGGCGCCTGATGCCCATCGTGCAGCGCTGGCGGGGCATGCCGATGTGGGTCCATCCGCGCACCGGTCTGCTGCGCGTCGCACCGCCCAATCCACGGGTGACCCGTGCCGAGACCTGACGAGTGACTGCAATGGTGCCTGCCCCACGCGCCCATCCCGGCATCCCGCTCGGGGCGGCACGAGGGACGGATGCGCGCTCGACATAGTTAGGGCGCGCCACGCGACGAAGCCCCCGACACACGTGCTGTCGGGGGCCTCGTCGGCCCGAGCAAGTCGCCCGGGCCATGCACGTCGCAATCGACTCTCAGTTTGCTTGGAGCTGGAGCTGCAGGTCGAACGGACCCTGCGAATACCAGGCGGGGTTGAGGCCATCGATGATGACGCTCACCGGGATGCCGGCGATGACCGGGATCACGATCTCCTCACCGCCGTAGTTGTCGTTGGCGCAGGCGATCTCCGAGCCGGCGTCGCCGCAGGTCGTCCGAGCCGACAGCACGGCATCCCAGCAGAGGTCGTTGCAGGTGTTGTTGTCGCAGACGAGGTTGCCCTGCGCATCGAAGCCGACGCGCACGGTGAGGGTGCCGGTGACCGCGGGGTTCAGCGACAGGACGTAATCACGCCCGCCGTTGCCGCCCGCGCAGGAAGCCTGCAGGTCGTCACCGTAGTTGACCGTCGTGAGGTCCGCCGAGCTCGACGAGACATTCGTCACGCCAGCCGCGACCGCCAGCGTCTTGCCGGGGCAGGCTTCGGCGGCAGCGTCGGGGGCCGTCGAGGTGCATGCGTTGGGTTGGCCGGCCGCCACGCAGAACGGCGTGGGCGGCTCGCACTCCTCGTTGGAGGCCACAAAGCCGTCCCCACAGATGGATGCGTCGTAATCGACGGTGAGGTTGAAGGTGCCGCTGCCCTCGACGATGACGAAGTAGGTGGTGGCGGTGGCTTCGAACGCCGTGCTCGTCGCGCAGACCTCGCCCACGCCGGAGGCGCACGTCGTGCGGATGGCGACGGTGCCGTTGTCGACCGACGCGCGGAAGATGCCGCCCGCTTGCGGCAGCGTGAAGCGATAGATGCGGTCGGCGCTGGTGGTGCCGCATGCGGTCACGTCGTCGGCCGAGGTGCCGAGGTTGCCGGTGATGACCTGGGTGCCGCCCAGCGCGAGGGCGTAGGGCTGGCCGGGGCAAGCCTCGTAGTCGAGGGTCGCCGACTTGCTCGCCTCGGCGGTGTTGCCGAACGCGCCCATGTTGACGCGCGATCCGTTGGGCGACGGCTCGCTTCCGAAGGCGCTCGCCGGGTCGCCGCTGTCGATGGCGGGGCTGGTCGACGCGTCGAGCACCCAGCCGCCCGAGGTGAAGCGACCCGCCGTCGACTTGAGGTGGTAGTCGTTGGCGGCCGCACTCGCGAACTGGGGATTGGTCGTGCTGTTTCCGGTGCCCGCGAGCGTCGTCGTCGAATACGTCGCTGTGGCGCTCGTGCCAGCGGGGACGCCGAAGTCGCGGGTGTTGCCCCAGAAGATCGAGTTCTTCACCGTCACCGTCGACTGCCGCTCGAGGAACACCGTTCCACCGGTGGCGCCCTGGTTGGCGCACGCGTGGTCGGCGACGGTGACGTTGGTCATCGTCACGTTGGAGCCGGGCCCGGACGAGCCCGCGCCGTCGATGTAGACCGCGGCGCCGGAGCGACCGTCGTTGGGGCAGGTGTTTTTGTAGAGCAGGTCGTTGGTCATCGACCCGGTGACGCCTTCGTCCCAGAAGATGCCCGAGCCGATCGACGGCGCGAAGTTGCCGGTGACGACGTTGTCTTTCATCGTGGCCGCGCCGCCGACGATGGATGCGCCGCCGCCCCATCCGTAGCCGGCGAGCACGCCGATCGAGTTGCCCTGGATGAGGTTGTCTTCAATCTGACCCCCATTGAGGCTCAGGTAGAGGCCACCGCCGTGGTCGTTCTGACCGCGATTGTTCTCGACGCGGTTGCGGATCAGGTTGACGCGACCCTGCGCGCCGATGCCTGCTCCTTTGCCGGCCCGGTTGTCGCGGATGATGTTGTCCTCGAAGCGGACCCACCCCGTGCTCTGCGTGATGGCCCACGCGCCGCCGCCCATCTGCGAGTTCGCCGCGATGCTGTTCGACTGGTTCGCGTACAGCTCGGTGTGGCTGATGGTCAGCGTGCCGGTACCGAACCATTGAACGTAGATGCCGCCGCCGTGCCCGTTGCCGTTGTTCCAGGCGGTGCCGAGGCCGCGGCCGCGGGTGATGGCGAGGCCGTCGACCACCATGTTGGCGGCGCCGCCATTGACGAACAGGCGCAATCCCGGGTTGGTGAGGCCGCCGTCGATGATGGTCTTGAAAGCCCCCTGATTGCGGACCGTGAAGCCGGTACCGGTCTGGAAGCCGCCCAGGATGTTGAGGCGCTTGGCGTTGCCGGCATTGAACGCGCCGATCACCGGGTTCTCCAGGTAGGTGCCCTGGGCGATCTGGATGGTGTCGCCGGCCTTGGCGGCAGTGATCGCGTTGGTGATCGTCTTGTAGGGGGAGGCGGCGGTGCCGTTACCATTTGCCGGGATCGCGGTATCGACGCAGAGCACCGCCGCAGAGCCGGTCAGCACGCCGGTGCAGGCGAGCACGGTCCCGTTGTCGCTGCCGATGGGGCCCGCGCGATTCGCGGTGTCGACATCGGGCAGATCGCCCACGCCTTCCGCCTCGGGCGAGGCGCCGTCCGGGGAATCGACACCTTCCTCTTCTCCGGCTTCATCCTCGTCCGCCGACTCCGAGCTGCCAGGGGTCGGGTCGCTTTCGCCACAAGCGGTGAGGGCAAGGAGGAGCGCCAACGGGCCGAAATGGAAGTTCTTCACGCGCAGTCCGCCTTTCGAGGTCATGTTCGATCGACCCTGCGTTGCCCTGCCCGCCCCCACCGTGGACCCAGGGGCCCATGGATGGCTCGAGCATGTCACCGCACGAATCGTGTGGGGCATGCATGAAACCCCACGGTTGCGCACCCTACACGAAGTGCGACTCTTTGCCATAGGGTGAAACGGCGCCGGGCTGCGAAGATCTTGGAAAGGCCCTGGGCGCGTGCTTGCTCCCAACGGCTAAGGCCGCGGAGCTGCAACGGAATCTTCTGGGCGACGCGGCGCCGAGGGAACGTCGGCTCTCTACGCTTTTTCGTCGGGGCCGCCGCCTGAGCGTCGGACTGCGAGCGTTCTTGGCTTTTTGGCCATGAATTTGGCCATGAAATTGGCCATGAAACTGGGCATGAAGGAGTCCCTTGCAAGGCGGCTGCCGCCACGATCTCCCGTAAAAATCGAGTCGAGCTGTGTGCACTGCCGCCACGGATCGAGGCTTGGCGTGGCCAGAGCGTGCACGAGGGGACCGCACGTGGCCTGCCGGTTCGGCATAGCCTGGCGCCCATGGTGAGCCCCCGCTTCCGTCGTTTCGTGCTCCGCACCACCGCGGTCCAAGCGGCGACGGCCTTCTACGACGCGGTGCTCGGTGGGCATGACGACGGCGTCTTCGAGCTGCCTTCCGCTGCCATCTCGCGTGGTGCGCGCCCGCACTGGCTGGGCCTCATCGGGGTGGAAGATCTGGGCAGCGCCGACGACGTCGCGGCGCGCTTCGTGGAAGCTGGGGCGATGCGACTTGGTCCGGCAGGCGTCGGCGACATCGCGGTGGTCCGCGATCCTGGCGGCGCCGTGGTCGGGATGACCGGGACGACCGCGGCGACCCGCGCCGCCGTCGTGTGGCATCAACTCCTCACCCAGGACGCCGAGCGCGCCGCGCAGACCTACGGCGAGCTCTTCGGCTGGGTGACCCGAGACGAGGCGGATCACGGTGAGCTGGGCAAGCACCGAAAGCTTGCGTGGAGCGCCTCGGAGCCGGTCGTCGGCGCCATTGCCGACGTCGTGGGGCGCCCCGGCGTCCACGCACACTGGCTCTTTTTTTTCGCGGTGGCCTCGCTCGAGGCGCCTATGGCCGCGACGCTGACTCGCGGGGGCAAGGTCTTCGGGCCGTTCACGTTGCCCGGTGGCGCCCGCGTCGCGGTTTGCGACGATCCGCAGGGCGCGGCCTTTGGCCTGATGGAAGCTGGGACGACGCCGTCCTCTCACGTTTCGTGAGCGAGCCGGACAAGGCAGCCATGGGGCAGGAGGTCGACTTGCACCTCCTCGACCACGGCGCTCGGCACGCGACGCTCCAGATTCCTGAAGGGGAAGTGGAGCTGCGCAGCGACTTTTCACGCTGGGTGATCTGCACGCTGCGGTCCAAAGACTTCGTGTGTCTCGAGCCGTGGACGGCTCCTGCCAATGCGTTGAACAGCGGCGAGTGCCTCATCGCGCTCGATCCCGGCGAGGTTCGCGCGGTCGATCTCGCGATCGCTGTCCGCTGACTGCGAGCAGCGGGTCGCGCCCAGTAGAGCGTGCAGCACATGGCAGGCTGCCATGGTCGCTGGGCTTCACGCGAAGGGGTAACGTGACTCGAGGAGCTGGCGATAGAAGCGTCTCGTGCTCTGCGGGTCGAGCGCGCCGCGGGCCCGCTCTTCTTCGAAGAACGCGGCCAGCTCGTGGAGGATTCCGTCGTGCCCGAAGGCCCAGGGCAACGCGTCGATCTCGGCGGCGACGACGGGCATCCATCTTACGGCGGTCACCTCGTTCGGCTCGGCATTCGCCGTCGTGGGCTCAGGCCGCGCCGTAAGCTCGACCGAGAAGCGCGCTGTCACGTTCTGTCGATGCCATCGCGGATCGGCCTGCACGAAGACGGGCTGACCGGGGACGATGGCGAGACCGAGCGACTCCAGCATCCGCAGGTCGATGCCGGCCTCCTCGAACACCTCGCGGCGGATGGCGTCGGCGAGCCCCTCGTCCCAGTCGAGGTAGCCGCAGACGAGACACCATTTGCCGCTATGGTCGACCGCCGTGCCGCGCTCGGAGACGAGCGCGTGAAACGTATTGGTGGCAACGTCGTGAGCGACGACCACCGCCGTCACCGCGACGGACCGTGAATCGTAGAGGACCTTGCCGGGGGTGATCTCGACGCGCGGGTTCTGTCGATTGGAAAAGGGAGGCGTGCTCATCGTTCTTGGACGCTCTGACGACGTTCCTCAGATCAAAAGGTCGTGCCGCGCACCGTCACGCCGCCGACGCCGGGACCGACCCAGGGAGTCACCGCGATCTTGTCGTCGGCCGAAGGCTTGGAGAGCATCAGCCCGAGCACGCCGGCGGTCGTCGCGCCGAGACCCGCGATCCCCAGCCCCACGAACAGGCCGAAGCCCCGCAGCTCCCGGCCGCGCGGCGACGCGATATCGTAGTCCCCCGGACACGACTGCCGTTCCCTGCCGCCGCAGTCATTGTCGAGCTCTGCGCCTGCGCTGCGCGAGTCGACGAGAAACACGGCCGAGACGCCCATCGCCGCGAGGCCAGCGCCACCCACCACGAAGGGCCATATCGGCGTCTCGGCCGGTGCGGGCGCGACGCGCTTGGGCGGAGGCTTCGCTGCCGGTTGCGGCGGTGCGGCGCTGGGCTTAGGTGGCAGCTGCACGAGCGTTATCCGCAGTACGGTGCTGCCGCCCTTCGGCGGAACCTCGCCCTGGGTCGCGAAGGGCTCGTAGCCGGGTGCGGTGGCCGTCACCGCATGCACGCCGGGGTCGACGTAGAGCACCTCGTTCCATTGAGGAGTCGGTAGCTTTTTGCCATCGAGGATCACGGTCAGATCAGGGGGAGCGCTCTTCGGGTCGATCTCGACGATCAGCTCGGAGAGCGACTCCGCCAGCTGATCGCGCATGGTGGCGGCGGCCGCGATGGCTTCGGGGAACTCCACCGCCATGGCAAAGCGAATGGCCTCGTCGAACTCGCGCCAGGCGGTCGCCGTCTTGCCCTGCCGTCGATGGCACTCTGCAAGGTTCAGCAGCGTGTCGCCGCGTCGTCGCAGCGCATAACTCTTCGCCAGGATCTCGCATGCACGATCGAGCTGGCCCCTCCGGGCCAATGCAGCGCGACCGTCAGCGAGGAGCTTCGCCGCTTCTGCCCAGCTCGCGTCCATCTGCGCCTGCTCTGTGGGCGTGAGCTGGGGCGGGGCGAGAGCAGAAGGAGCGGACGGGGCGGGTGCGGGCATGGCGGGAGCGGAAGGCGCGGGTGCGGGCGGGGCTCGATCAGAAGGCGCGGACGGAGGCGTCGCCTGTGCAGGCGGTGGCTGCGCGGCTGCCGTGCTCGCTGTCGCGGCGATCGATGCTGGACCAACCATCGCGACGGCCAGGGCGAGGGCATGGGCATGCGCCCGAGCCGACCATTTCATCGGGGCGGCCCCTTTTCGTAGGCTTTCCATGGCTCGAATGGGTTGGGCGGCGTCGCAGGGCGGGTGCGTACACCCGGCGCGTTGCCAGGAGGAGTGCCAGACGAAGACGGGGCAGCCGACGCAGACGCAGCGGCCGAGGCGCTGGCGTCAGGGCTGGCGCTCGCCGCAGCGATGGGTGGGGAGATGGGTGGGGCGACGATCGGAGTCGGCGCAGCGGAAGGGGCGGCGCGTTTGCCGGCGGGGACGGAGACGCCGCCGGAGCGGGCGGCAGCGGGCGGCTGCTTCTTTTCGAGCTCGCTCGCGTCCGCGACCGTGACGAGATACCAATCGACCGACGACATCGGCTGGTAGGTGACGAGCACATCGCGCCCTCCGCGTTTGGTCTGGAGATAGCCGCTCTCGCCCCGTTGTATGGCCGCGAGGACCGAATCCATCGAGAGCAGGTCGGGCTCTGCGGCGACGCCGCTCCTACTCTTTTGTGCGAGGACCTTGCCCTTCGCGTCGACGATCAGGGTGATCTCCACGTCGCCCGTCGCCGTCTCGTCGAGCGCCGCCACCAATGCCTTGCTGGGGTCGATGTCGAGGCGCGCCACGCCGACGATCTGACCGCCTGCGCCGTGGATGCTCATCGCGCAAGGAAGCGTGTCGATCCCGGCGGGCCCGGGCGCCGACGGACCCCACACGACGCCCTCGGTGGCTCTGGCGCGCTGATAGAGCGCATCCTCCCGGGCATCTTTGGGGGCGTCGGGCTCGGTCATGCCGGGCAGCACGACCCGTACGCCCTCGGTCGTGACGAACGTGACGCGCACGATGGGCCCGCCCGGATCGGCCAGGGCGGCCAGGGCACGCTCGGCGGCCAGTGCCCGCTCGGCGGCCAGTGCCCGCTCGGCGCCGAGGGCCCGCTCGGCAGGCAGGGCGCGTGTTGCAAGTGGCAAGGCGTCGATCATCGTCCGAGCCACCGTGTCGCGCAGCGATAGGAGCGCGCCGAGCTGCGCCTCGACGACGCCGGCATCGGTCCCCGGCAGGGCCGTGGACGAGAACGTGGCGAAGCTGACGGGCCGCCCGTAGAACGACGAAGCCACGAGGCCGGGCGGTGCGTCGTCGCCCAGGGCGAAGCGCTCAGGGCCGAGCACTGGGGCCCCGCTTCCGGCCGTCACCAGCGCGAATGCCGCAGCGCCGGCGAGCCGCGCCAGATCGCGCTCGAACCGCTTGAGCGAATCGTCGAGGTTCTGCACGCGCAGCGCCGAGGTCGCTTGCAGCTCGTTGAGTCGCAGGGATTTGTTCGATTGCTCCGCACGCTGCGCGCGCTCGAGCAGCCACGTGCCTCCAGTGCCGCCCACGCCGGCCAGCGCGACGAGCAGCAGCACGAATGCAGTGGCCATGCGGTGGCGACCGACGAAGCGCCCGATCTTCTGCCGAGCGTCGTCCGGCTTGGCCGACACGGCCTCGCCGCGCAGGAAGCGGCGAATGTCCTCGGCCAGCACGGCGACCGAGGCATAGCGATCTTCGGGCTTGGGTCGAGTCGCCTTTCCGACGATCGCCACGACCTCCTTGGGGATGACGACGCCTGGAATCGACGACGTCACCGGGTTCCGCCTGCCGAGCAGGACGTTCGCGAAGACCTGCTCGACCGTGTCGCCGGGGACCGCGAGCTCCAGTGTGACCAGCTCGTGCAGCATGATTCCAAGCGCATACTGATCGCTCCGACCGTCGAGCTTGTCGTTGTCGCCTAGCGCTTGCTCGGGCGACATGTAGAGCGGCGTGCCCAGCAGCGCGCCCACGTTGGTCCGCATCGCGTGCGCGCGCGAGCCCGCCGGGCGCTCGTAGACCTGGGCGCCCTGGTCGGCGCGAGCGCCCTCCGGCCCGATGTGGCGGGCGATGCCCCAGTCCATCACGTACACCTCGTTGAAGGCGCCGATCATGATGTTGGCGGGCTTGAGATCCCGGTGGATGACGCCGCGATCGTGGGCGTAGGCGACGGCATCGCACACCTTCGTGAACACCTCGAGGCGACCCTCGAGCGAGGTGCGCGCCTCGAGCGGCAGGCCCTTCTCGAGGCGCTCCTTGACCTCCTGGATCAGGGCCTCGAGCTCGCGGCCTTTCACCAGCTTCATCGCGTACGAGATGCGCCCGTCCGCCGTCTCTTCGACCCCGTAGACCGGCACGATGTGCGGGTGGTCGAGCTGCGCGGTGATCTGCATCTCGCTGATGAAGCGGGCGAGCTGCGACGGGTGCCGCTCCATCTCGGGGAGCAGCGACTTGAGCGCCACGTTGCGCTGGAGCACGACGTCGCGCGCGCGATGGACCACGCCCATTGCGCCTTCACCGAGGGGCTCGAGCGTCTCGAAATGGCGCGTGCCCTTGGGCGATGCCGGGTTGCCAGGCGTCAGGGCGGCAGCTCGCTGCTCGCTCGGATCGGCTCCCAGCGTCTCGAATCTCTCGGTCATGGGACGGTCACTGCTCGAAGCAGTAGAGGTGAATGTCCGCGGAGTCGCACGGTAGGGGCTCGTTGGTGGCGGTCCATCCGTCGTCGAGGAGCGCGGTCGATCCGACGGTGGCCCCGTCCCCGCTGTCCTCCTCCACCAGCCAGCCGAAACAATCGACTCCGGTGGACTCGCCCATGGCGTCCGTACCCGTCCATACGCTGGTGTCCTCCGCAAGGCCAACCCCGAACTCGGTTATAGAGATCCCGCCTACAAGATTGCCGTTGGTGAGATCATCCCAGCCGTTTGCGACCACGGCGCCATTGAGCTGGATGTACGGGGCGTTTGGCAATTCCAGGGGTTCCAGCCGGTCCGAGGCGTCTATGGTACGGTCGGACATCCAGGCCAGCCAAAGGCCGGTGAGGCCCTCGTCGTCTGCCCTGGACTGGCAGATCGCGTCGGCACCGGCCATGCCTTCCGATTCGATGTCATTGAAAGGAACTGAGTAAGCACCGTCGGTGACGAAGACCCGCCGTCCCGGTGTCTCGCAGCCGTCGTCCGTGTTCGGGTCGTCGTCGGCGCGGGGCCTGCTGATGTTTGCCCAGCCGTCCACGCAAGACGACACGCAGAGGCCGCCCTCGCACCTCAGGCCATCGTTAGCAAGGTCAACGTTGGTGACGGAGCACTCTCGTCTGCATTCGCCGCAGTTGAGCTCGTCGTCCTCGAGTATGGCCTCATCGCAGCCTGCGCCGCCTGCGCCGCCTGCCCCGCCTGCGCCGCCTGTCCCGGTTGCGCCGCCTGTCCCGGTTGCGCCGCCTGTCCCGGTTGCGCCGCCTGTCCCGGTTGCGCCTCCCTGTCCACCGGAGCCCGGTCCTTCGCCGCCCAGTCCACCGCCGCCCAGTCCACCGGCGCCATGTCCGGAGCCGCCCTGTCCGGAGCCGCCGGCGCCTTGCGCGCCGCCGCCACCTGCGCCGTTTCCTCCGGTGCCGCTGCTGCCGGGGCCGGTAAGGCCCGAGTCGGTCGATCCCGAGCTTGTGGTCTGCGTGTCCGTGCCGCCCGTGCCGACTTCGGCTTGAGGAGCAGGACCAGGGCACCCCAGGCCCAGCGACGAGACAACGCCAAGGATGGCCACGGACGCACACCGATTCACGATCGACGAATAAGCCATACCGCGATCATCGCCCGCGCAGCGCGTCTGGATCAAGGCCCGCGCAGACGAATTCCTTCGAGGTAGGAGGGCGCGCTTGGCCAAGCCGTCGAGACCGAGCGAGCACGAGCACGAGCACGAGCACGAGCACGAGCACGAGCACGAGCACGAGCACGAGCTGCACGAGAATCCTGCTCGCTCATCTAGGGGGGGCACTGGGAAACTCAGACCCGGTTCTCCGAAGTAGTAGGGCGCAAGTTTAAACCATGCCCAGATCGGGAGCCGCAGCTTTCGTCAGGCGAGGCTTTGGCCGAGGAGCGCGCGGAGCGTACTTCCTGTACGTGAGCACGCACCGCAGGCCAAAACGGAGCATCACGGAAGCTGCGG
>Ga0105046_10010161_pt1 | contig 14662 bp, 11 predicted proteins | sample MAT03_FD_78385 | JGI IMG/M metagenome (GOLD analysis project Ga0105046, IMG submission 78385) | Freshwater microbial communities from Lake Fryxell liftoff mats and glacier meltwater in Antarctica - MAT-03 (megahit assembly) | ecosystem: Environmental > Aquatic > Freshwater > Ice > Liftoff... | reverse complement strand
GAAATAGGCGATGGTGACCGCGTCATTGCCTTTGAGCTTCGATCCCCAACCAAGACCGCAAGCGATCGGCATCGTGGAGCCGACGATGCCAGTGGTGACCATTACGCCGCTTGGGGGGTGGGTGATGTGCATCGGACCGCCCTTGCCCTTGCACGTGCCGGTCGCGCGTCCGGCGAGTTCTGCCCACAACTTATCTACGGGGCAGCCCTTGGCAAGCGAATCGTGGGTGCCGCGATAGATCGTGCAGATGAAATCGGTGTCGTTGAGCAGGGTCGAGATCGCCGAAGGGATAACCTCCTGACCGCGATATGAATAATATGGCATGACCAGCCGCCCCGCCTTGATAACCGCGCGCATTCGCTCGTCATTTTGCTTGAGCAGCGACATCTTGGTGAAGATGTCGAGCAGCACCGCATTGCTGGGCTCGCTCACCGCAATCGACCTCCTGAGGCATGGATACCGGCCAAAGGCTAGGGGCGGCCCATGCCGAAGGTCTTGATGGCGAGCGACAATATTCAAGGTGGCGGCGACAGGCGCTGGTCCTAGGATCGGCCCCAACCGGTCGGTTGTCGTGGCCGCACTGTCGCAGGCCATCAAGACGCGGATCGATGCGCGCACTAGCACCGGATGACCCGGCTAAAAGGATACGATGAACCTGCGATACCACCCCGACCCGGAGCAAAGGGCGCTCGCCGAAGGCTTCGAACGTCCGATTGCCGATCTGCTGCCGCTGGCGCGTGTTCATGTGCGCCGGGGCGAGACCCGGCATGCCTGGTCCGGGCTCGCCGAACTCGGCCTGTTCGGGATCGGCGCGGACGAGGGTGAAGGCGGCGCGGGGCTTGGCATGACCGAACAGGCGCTGCTCGCCGAACGGCTCGGCCGGGCGCTTGCCGCGCCTGCGGTTTTCGCGACGATGATCGCGGTCCATTGCGGCATCAACGGCGGATTGAGTGCGCGGTTGATCGCAGGCGAGACCAGGGTGGCCGCAGGCTTCCATAGCCCGCGCGGGATCGTCGTCGTCGATCCGGCCGACGCGGAGCTTTTCCTGTTGCGCGGCGATGAAGGGGGGATCCTGGTGCGTACCGATGAACTCGGTAAGCTCACGCCGGTCGATGACCGTTTGTGGCTAGCCGAGATCGCATGCGTCGATGCGGCCCCGGCGCCGGCCGCGCGGCTGGACGCTGGCACCGTTCTTCGCGCCAAGGTAATCGACGCTGCGGCGCTCGCCGGGATCGCGGGCGCGGCGCTCGCCATGGCCGTGGCTTACGCCGGAGTGCGCGAGCAGTTCGGCCGGCCCATCGGCAGTTTCCAGGCCGTAAAGCACCACTGCGCCAACATGGCGATGGCGGCGCGCGCGGCGAACGACCAGCTCACCTTCGCCGCGGTCGCCTTCGAACAGGGCCGTGGCGACGCACCACTGCAAGTAGAATCGGCGCTTGTGCTGGCGATCGAGGCGGCGATCGGCAATGCGCGGATCAATATCCAGGTTCATGGCGGGATCGGCTTCAGTGACGAGGCCGACCCGCATCTTTTGCTCAAGCGCGCGCACCTCCAAGCCACGATCGCGGGCGGGGGCGAAGGCGCCCGCTTCCGGCTGGCGGCGGCGGCAAGCGCGCTGTAGCGATCGGCGATGCCGGAGCATGAAACTGCCCCTACCATCCGTTTTCGACTTCGCGACGGCACTTCGCGGGCGGTTCGTGCCGAGGGCTCGGTCTATACCGTGATGGCTGTCGCCAAAGGCGCGGGAATTCCCGGGATAGCGGCGGAATGCGGCGGCAATCGGGCGTGCGCCAGCTGCCATGTCCATGTTGATGCGCAGTGGATGACGATTGTCGGCCCGCCCGGCGCGGAGGAGCGCGAACTGCTGGCCCTGACCGACGATCCCCGCCCCGAAAGCCGCTTGGCCTGTCAGATCAGGATCGCGCCCGCGCTCGACGGCCTTGTGGTCACGCCGGCGCGGTAACCTTCAGCCGCGCGTTCGCGCCAGCCCGAGCTGCCGTTCGGCGATCATGCTCCGATGGACTTCGCTAGTCCCGCCATAAATCGTGGTGCCCTGGGAATGGCGAAAGGCCAGGTTGAGGTGGGCGGCAGCCTCGCTGCTGTCGGCAAGGCATTCGGGAGCGGACAGGTCGAGTAGGTCGGCCGCGTCGGTGCGAAACTTCTCCGACGAAAACAGCTTGGCAGCCGGGCCGAAAGCGGGCGCCGGCTTGCCCTCCGCCGCAGCCCACAGCGCCCGGTTGCTGATGACGTCGCAAACCGCAACATGTCCCGCGACCCGCGCAAGTCTTGCCGCGACGGTCGGGTTCTCGATCATCGCCCGCCCATCGCGCAAGGTCTCGCGGCAAAACTGCTCGGCGGCGCGCAGCATGTGGCGCTGCGACTTGATGAAGCTCAGCCCGTGCTCAAGTTCGAGGCTGGCGGCCATGACCTTAAGGCCGCCGCCCACCTCGCCCAGCCGATAGCTGTCGGGAATAAGCACCCCATCGTAGAACGTGATGTTGGTCCGCTCGTCCTGGAACGTGTGGACCGGCTGCACTTCAACGCCCGCGGCCTTCAAAGGGACGATGAACATTGTCAACCCCTTGTGTTTGGGCGCGTTAAAATCGGTGCGCGCCAGCATCAGAACGTACTCAGCGATCTCGGCACCGCTGGTGAACATCTTTTGCCCATCGATCCGCCATCCGTTGCCCTCCGGGGTGGCCCGGGTGACGGCGGCGAACACGTCGGAGCCCGATCCCGGTTCGGAAAAGCCGAGGCTACAGACCGCCTCGCCGGCCGCGACTTTTGCCAACGCCTCACTTTTCAGGTTGTCGCTGCCAAATCGTTGCATGATCCAGCCCACCATATTGGTGGTCCCCGCGGCATGGCCCGACCAGCCGTGCTTTTCCCATACCGCGGCAACCGCGCTGAGGGCGTAGGGGCTCGCCCCGCGGCCGCCCCGATCGCGCGGCCAGCCGGGAAACAGCAGACCCGCCCCGGCCAGCTTACGGTGTACGCCCGCGTCGTGTCCGGCGTAGGAGTAATGCGCCTTGGCCCTGAGTTCAGGGGTCAGGGTGTCGGTGAAAAACCGATCGACCTCCCCGGCCAGGGCACGGGCTTCGCCGCCGAGATCGAAATCGATGCTGATCGCGCCGACATCGGGGAGGGCGGGCGTCTCCCCCAGGTAAAGCCGACGCCCCGCCTCGCCGAGCAACAGCTCCGGATCGCCAAGCAAGAGCGGCCAGGCTTTGGCGCGCAGGGCATAAAGGTGGATGTCGTAATCGGTGGTCAGTCCATAGCCGCCGAAAGTGTGCAGCGCCTGCGCGCCCGCCAGTCCCGCCGTACGAGCATTCCACCACAGCGCGAGCGATACGCCGGCGGCTGCGTTCGGCGCGCCGTCGGCGATCTCGCGGATCGCTTTCCAAACCGCGTATTTCCCTCCATCGGCGTCGACCTTGAGATCGGCCAGCGGATGCGAGATCGCTTGGTAGCTGCCGATCGGCTGACCAAAGGCATGGCGCTCTGCGGCATAGCCGGCGGCAAGACGGATAGCTTCGGCGGAAAGCCCGGCGAGGGCGGCGGCGGTCAGCAGCTTCCATTCCTCGACCGCCGCCTCGAAGGCCGCCACCGCTTCCGCCCCTTCCGCCAGCACCAGCCGGTCACCGCGATCGAGACGGACCTGCGCCAGCGGCTGCGAGGCGAGATTTGGGGCCGCCGGTTCGCCGGCATGGTCGCGCGTCGCTTCGGGTGTCGTACGCTCCAGCGCGGCGGCGGTCTCCTCTGGCGTCGGCACAACCGCTATGATTCGATCGCCGTCGCGGGCGATCACCATGTTGGCGACCGCGCCACCGGCGACCCATTGGGAGGGGCACCGCGCCGCGTTGTGCAGCGCAATCGTCACCAATCCATGGCCCGAGCCCGGCGTCGCGTCCTTTCCCAGCTTGGCGAGCAAGCGCGCCGCGACGATTGCTTCGGCGATCGGTCCGGACGCGAGCGTACGCCCAACCTGCTCCATGACCAGCGCCGCATCGAACAGCCCCAACCCTAGGCCTCCGGCACTCTCCGGCACGCGCATGACGAAGGCTCCAAGTTCGTCCAGACCACGCCAGAGTTCCGCATCGAAGCCCAACGGCAATGCCGCGCGAACCCGCACCATGCTGCTGTGCTCGTCGAGGAAACGGGCAAAAGTTTCGGCGATCATCGCCTGATCGTCGGACGGTTCGAAATTCATGGATGGCAGCCCCGCAGGTTCTCTTCTCCGCTCTGACTATGACACGCGATGAGCGACGTGTCGCACCATGGCGGCGCTCGCCCGACAAGCCTGGTGCAATTCGGATGTGCGGTCTTGGGCGAACACCGGCGCTGTCCGGCCAAGCTGTCGCACGCTGCGTCATCGCTGACGCGGCGCGCCATGTTGACGGATTGATGCCCCAGTTAGGCTGCGTATGAAGGCGAGGTTCGCAAGCAAATGGCAGTCACAACCCCCGCTCCCCGCCCCCCGGCCAGCCTGGCCGAATGGCGCGCCCACTGGCCGCTTGTGGCGGCGTCGACGGTGGGTATGTCGATTGCCGGCGTGCATCTTTATTCGCTCGGCGCGCTCATGGTGCCCATCGCCGAGGAAACCGGATGGAGCCGCACCCAGATCACGCTGGGCCAGACGCTATCTTCGGTGATTGGTTCGCTGATGGCGCCGGTCTGCGGCTGGCTGATGGACCGATATGGCGTGCGCCGTATCGTGATCCCCGGTGCGATCATCTTCTTCTTGGGGCTGGTCGGTTTTTCCACCATCGGCACCTCCCTGTTCCACTGGTACGCCATGTGGGGGGTTCTCTCGCTAGGACTGATTGGCCTCAAGGCGAACGTATGGACCGGCGCCGTCTCGGCGAATTTCGACGCCTCGCGCGCCTTTGCCTTCGCTGTGGTGCTCAGCGGGGTTAGCCTGTCGGCCGCTTTCGTGCCGACGATCGCCACCGCGTTGGCGCAACAGTTCGGCTGGCGCGGCGCTTATGTTGGTCTGGGGATCATCTGGGCGGTGTTGTTCCTGCCGCTGTGCTTCGTCTTCCCCAAAACGCCGCTTCCGGGGCGCGGCAAGAAACCCGTCGCGCTGCATCCCGGCCTCACCGTCCGTGAAGGCCTGCGCTCGACGGCTTTCGCCAAGCTGACCATCGCGGGTTTCCTGTTCAGCTTGGCGCTGTTAGGGCTGATCTTTCACTTCGTGCCGCTGCTGCGCGACCGGGGCGTCGATGCGACCACCGCCGCAGCAATCGCCGGGCTGATCGGCGTCTTCTCGATCGTAGGACGACTGCTGACCGGCGTGTTGCTTGACCGCTACCATGGCCCGACCATTGGCGGCATTGCGCTGTTGCTGCCGATCATCCCGGTAGTTCTGCTGCTTTCGATAGACAGCGGGGAAATTCCGATGCTTATGTTCTTCGCGGTGCTGGTGGGGCTGTCGGTCGGATCGGAGATCGACCTTCTGGCGTATCTTTCCTCTAAGCACTTCGGGCTGCGGTGCTATGGAACCCTGTTTGGCTTCGTGATCAGCGTGCTTGCCGCCGCGACGGCGCTGGGTCCGCTGGTCGCCGCGGCGGTGCGCGACGCCATGGGCAGTTACGATCCCGCGCTCTGGGCAACGATCCCGCTGTTCATCATCAGCGCGGCCCTCATCGCCACCACCGGGCGCTATCCCGAGTTCTCCACGGCAGAGTCACGCGCGCGATGACGCAGCAAGCGCAAGCCGCGGTTCCGCCGATCGACTCTGCCGCGGCCATGACCTTGGGCGGTTTTTTGGAAGATGCCGCCAAAGCCTTCGGACCGCGCGAGGCGATCGTCTTCGAGGACCCGCTACGCAACGGGGAACGAGTCAGCTGGAGCTATGATGACTTGCGCGCGCACAGCCGGGCCATCGCCAAGGCGCTGATCGCTTCCGGGGTCGGCAAGAGCTCTCGGGTCGGAATCCTGCTAGGCAACCGGCCTGAATTCGTCGCCGCACTGTTCGGCATCGCCATGGTGGGCGGGACGGCGGTGACGCTGTCCACGTTCTCGACTAGCGACGAACTGTCGGTGCTGATCGGTCTGTCGGACATCGACCTGTTGCTGACCCAGTCCGGCATTGCCCGTCGCTCGCTCGAGCAGGAACTTGTCGGGCTGCTGCCGGAAATTCGCGGTGGCGGGGTCTCGCCCCGGTTTCCGTTCCTGCGCCGGATGGTCATGCTCGGCGGGTCGGGCAGTGCCTTCGAACCGTGGGACCGCTTCATCGCGGCGGGCCAGGACATCGACGAGGCGGTGCTCGAGGCGCGGCTGTCGCGCGTCGGGCCGAACGATGAAGCGGTGATCATCTATACGTCGGGCACGACCAGCCTGCCGAAGGGGGTAATCCACCTGCATTCGACGGTGATCAAGCACTTCTATTGGCAATCGGCAGTCTATGCCCGCCACGCCTCATCGCGCGTGGGGTCGCCGTTTCCCCTGTTCTGGTCGGCGGGGATTGTCTCGGTTCTCGGCTCGACGCTGGCCGCGGGCGGTGCCTATATCGCCGACGAAGTGTTCGAGCCCGGCGCCGCGCTCAGGCTGATCGCGCGCGAGAGGATCGACGAATATTACGGTTTCCCGACCCACACGGCGGCGCTCGCTGACCACCCCGATTGGCCGACCGCCGATTTGTCGTCGATGACCCGAATCACCGGGAACAACGAATTCGACGGTCATCCCAACGCCAGGCCGGACCCTGACTGGAACCACATCGTCGCTTACGGCATGAGCGAAAGCTGCACCTCGGTTGTCAGCCACCTCTCGACCACGCCGACCGCGATTCAGCACCGAAGCGCCGGGCGGCCGTTGCCCGGCATTGAAATCCGCATCACCGATTTCACCACCGGCGAGCCGCTAGGGATTGGGCAAGAAGGCGAGATTTGCGTTCGCGGGCCGACGATGATGCCGCATTATGTCGGTATGCGGCGCGAGGACAGTTTCGATCAAGATGGTTTCTTCCACGCGGGCGACACCGGGTTTCTCGATGCCGAAGGCTACCTGCACTGGACGGGCCGGATCAAGAACATGGTTAAGACGGGCGGTGCCAATGTGTCCTCGGGCGAAGTCGAGGCAGCGGCAGCGGGGCTGGGATCGCTCAAGCTGTGCCGGGTGATCGGCATGCCGGACCGGAAGCTGGGGGAAATTGTCGTGCTCTGCGCGGTCCGCGAGGAGGGCGCGCAAATCGACGAGGAGGAGGTGCGCAAGGCGATGCGTGAGCGCCTTGCCGTCTACAAGGTGCCGCGCCGGGTACTATTTTTTTCCATCGACGATTATCCTCTGACCGCTTCGGGCAAAGTCAAGGACCAGGAACTGCGCGAACTTGCAGCGGCGCGGCTGTAGACGTCGTCGAAGATCACTCGCTGCCTTTCAATCCGCTTCGATGAACTCGGTCATTACCGGTTCGCGAATGGTGCTCGCCCGTCGCACGGCTTTCTGGAGGAAGCGGATCACCGCGCGGATGCGCGGCACCCGGCGCAAATCGGCGTGTACCAGCAGCCAGTACGCGCGGCGCACCCCAACGTCGTCGGGCAGGACGTGCACAAGGCCCGGAGTGTGTCGAATTGCGAAGCTGTGGAGCAGCCCCATGCCCACGCCCGAGCCGATCGCGCTTTGCTGCGAAATGATCGAACTGGAGCGAAACACCAGCCGCGGATTTTCGATGATCTTGTCGAGCGGCGCATAATCGTCGGTGTTAAGCAGGTCGTCGATGAAGCCGACGAACTGGTGATCAGCAAGCGCCGCTGCGTTTTCGGGCAACCCCTGCCGAGCGATATATTTCTCACCCGCGTAAAGCCCCATCTTGAACTCCGCGAGCTTGTTGATGAACATCCGCCCCCGCCGGGGCCGGACCGTCGACACGACGAGATCGGCGTCGCGCCGCGACAGGCTGACGTGCTGGGTCTCGGGGATCAGCTCGATGGTGATTTCGGGATGTTCCTCCTGGAATTCGTCGAGCAAGGGGGCGAGCAGGAAGCAGCCGAAGGCCTCGGGCACCGCGACGCGGACGACGCCCGAAAGCAGCGCTTCCTGCCCGGCGACACGCGCCATCACCATATGTGCCTCATGTTCGATCCGCTCGGCGTAAACCAGCAGTTCGGCGCCTTCGTTGGTGAGCGTAACGCCCTGCGGGGAGCGGTCGAACAGCCTTGTGCCGATGGTCTCCTCGAACATGCTCATTCGCCGCGCCACGGTACTGTGGTTGAGCTTGAGGCGCTCGGCCGCCGCGCTCAGCCGTCCCGTTCGGGCAACGTGAATGAACACACGCAAGTGGTCCCAGTCGAGTTCGCTCATGGCGCGGAAGACCTTTCGGTCGGCTTTCTGTCGAACAGCGCCCGGACGCGGGCGAGGTCGACCTTAAACGAGGGGTTCAACGGCAGTTCCTGAACGATGCGGAATTGGGTGGGGACATGCGTGGCGAAAACCTGGTCGCGAACGTGCCGTTCAAGTTCGGCCAGATCGGGTGGATCGTTGAGGTCGCGGGGCTGCACCGCGGCGACCGGCACTTCGCCCAGCCGGCGGTGCGGCAAACCGACCACCGCGGCGGCGGCTACCTGTGGATGCCGGGCGATCACTTGCTCGATCACTTCGGGCAGGATGGAAAAGCCGCCTCGAGTAATCGCGCCATCGGCACGGCCGCGCAAATAAAGGAATCCGTCCTTATCGATCATCGCGAGATCGGAGGTCCGCACCCATTCGCCGGCGCCCAGGTTTGGCGATTTCGCTTCAAGGATGCCGTCGCTGGCGCGGGGAAGCTCCTTCCCCGTTTCGGCATCGACGATCCGCAAGCTGAAATCGGCCCAAGGGATCCCGGCGCTGCCCCGCTTCGCCGTACCCCAGTCGTTGATCAACTTCGCGGTCATCGCCGCGACGGGTCCGCCAAACTCGGTCGCGCCATAGGAAATCAACAGCGGGATCCCGAAGCGCTCTTCGAACGCGGCTTGGGTTTCGACGTCGAGCGGAGCGGCACCGGTTCCGATGAAATTAACCCCGTCGAGAGCCTCCCGCGGGATATCGCGCGACAGCAGGGCATCGATCCCCGGCGGCGGCAGCGATACGCGCCGCGGGCGATAGCGGCGGACGAAATCCAGCCAGCCGTCGAGATTGAATTTTTCCTGGAGAATGACCGGCGATCCATCGAGCGCGGGCGGCAAATACCGGTAAAGGCCGGAAATCGTGCCGAGCGGATAAAACATCAGCGACACCGGCGATCCCATTTCCTCTTGCACCTGGTCGGAATACGTGACGTTGACCGACAACAACCGTCGCAGGATCACTTCGTGCGAAATGCGGAAATGCTTGGGCGGGCCGGTCGTCCCGCTGGTAAGGACTTCGATATAAGGCTCTTCGCCGAAATCGACGGGCGATACCGCCGGATTGCCGCCAGGCTCCGGCGCATCGCCGACCAGCCCGATGCCGGCTTCCTCATGAACCGAAACCGCACAAACACCGGCTTTTTCGACGGCCTCGACAACCGGTGCGGAAAAGTCTTCATCGGCGGCGATCACGGCGGCGATTTCGCCCGACACGATGTCGTTGGCCAGCATCCGGGCCGATTGATAGGCATAAACCATCCGCACCGAGCGGCCGTCGGCGATCAGTGCCAACAATGCCGCCGCCACGGTGGGCCGGTTGCGCGCGACGAGACCCACCGGCAAATCTCGTCGCACCCCAGCGGTATCGAGCAGATCGACGATATTGGCTGCGGTATCGCGGACCCAGCCGCGATCATACCAGCTAATCGCATCGCGCAGCACGAAGCCGTCGCTGTCCCCTTCCAACGCAGCCCGGGCGAGTTGTTGCAGCGAGGGTCGCTTGTTCATTGTCGGTAGCCTATCGGGCGTGGAGGCGCTTGTCACCCGCGGGGCTGCGTATGTCGGGCTGTGTTGGTTGAAAGTCGCCGACGATCAAGACCGAAATTTGGGCTCTCCATAGCTTGGCTGCGAATACCGGGAGGAATGCAGTGGAGCAGGGCCGCACCGCCGATCTTACCGCTTCGAGGGCAAAATCGGAATGGCGCCAGTTTTGGCCGCTGCCGTTCGTCGCCGCGCTCGGAATGTCGATCTCGGTGCTGCACATTTATTCGCTGGGGCCCTTCATGCAGCCGCTGGCCGATGAATTCGGCTGGTCGCGCACTCAGATTTCGTCGGGCATCACGATCGCCAACGGCATGGGCGCGGCGCTTTCGGTGGTTGCGGGGATGACGGTCGACCGCTTCGGTCCGCGGAAGGTCGGGCTGTTCGGCGTCGTCATCATGTGTTCGGCGATCATGCTTCTGGCGACAGCGACCGGCGGCAAAGTGGACTGGTTTGCGCATTTCGTCCTCGTTGGTCTCGGCACGCTATCGGTCCATACCACGATCTGGGCGGGCGCGGTTTCCAGCCGCTTTCGCGAATCGCGCGGGCTGGCGGTGGCGATCACAATGTGCGGCAGCGGTATCAGCGCGACGGTGATGCCCCTGGTCGCGACCTGGCTGATCGGTATGTTCGGCTGGCGCGGCGGTTTCCTGGGGCTAGGGGGCTTGTGGCTCGCGGTCTCGCTTCCGCTGATGATCCTGTTCCTGCGCGGGGCACAGGACGAGGGGCGGGGGCGCAAGAGGGCAACGACGGTGGCGGCGCTTCCGGCCGAACTTCCGGGACTGACAGTGGCGGAGGGGCTGCGGACGTCGCCGTTCTGGAAGCTGACTTTCGCAGGCGGAGTCTATTCGTTCGTGCTGATCGGACTGATCGTCCATTTCGTGCCGATCCTCGAAGATCGCGGACGAACGCCCCTGGCCGCCGCAGCGACGGCGGGCCTGATCGGGCTGGCTGCGATCACCGGGCGGCTCGGAACCGGGTTGCTGCTCGATCGCTTCCGCGGCGATGTTGTCGGCGCGGGCGCGTTTTTCCTGCCGATCATCGGCTGCCTGCTGTTGCTGTGGACCGACAGCGGACTGGGGGAGGCGGCGGCGGCGATCGTCATCGGCCTTTCGGTGGGCGCCGAACTCGATGTCATCACTTATCTTTCGACGCGTTATCTCGGGCTTAAGCGTTTCGGCGCGCTATTCGGGATCATGATCACCGCGCTCAGCCTAGGCACCGCGTTGGGACCGTTGGCCGCCGGCGCGACGTATGACAATTTTGGCAGCTATGGCTGGTTCCTGATTGCCGGCATTCCCCTGATGGCGGCTTGCGCGGTGGCGATGGCGACGCTGGGCCGCTATCCCGTTTTTGCCGGCGAGGCTGTCGAGCCGAACGAGGGCCTTAGCCCCAGCGCGTCTGCGCCGTGATCCAGCCGGGCTGGGCCGGCTCGCCGATGGCGTCCAGCAACGCGGCGGTTCGCTGTTCGATCGCGGTGCGAATGCCAGGGTGGGTGATGATGTGCGCGGCATTGGCCCGTATGCCCTCGACGATTGCCTTGCCCACCCAGCGCGCTTCCATTCCCATGCCGATAGTCATGTTGGTTTCGGTCAGGCCCGGGGCGGCGACGCTGACGCCGACGCCTGCGGGCGCAAGCTCCAGCCGCAGAATTTCGCTGAAGCCGACGATTCCGAATTTCGCCGCCCCATAATCGCCCAACAACGCCATCGGCACCAGCCCCGCTTCGGACGCGATATTGACGATGTGGCCGTAGCCTCGCGCCCTCATGGCGGGGCCGAAGGCGCGGGTGCCGTAGAACACGCTTGCAAGATTTGTGCGGATCACGGCGTCGAAACAGTCGACGGTCATATCGAGGATAGGGAGCAGCGCCGGGGGGATCGCCGCGCCGTTGATCAACACGTCCACCGAGCCGAACCGCGTTTCCGCCTCGCCCACCGCACGGGTCCAGTCGTCGGTCTCGGCAACGTCCATAACCACGCCGAGGACGGGCCACTCGAAAGCTGCCACCGTGGCCGACAGCCTTTCGGCATTACGATCGGCGAGGACGACATTCATTCCCTCCGCGGCGCAATGCCGCGCCGTCGCTAGCCCGATGCCCCCGCCTCCACCGGTGACGAACACGGTCTCCAGACGCCCGATGCTCATCGGTTCAAATTTGGAACCGCTGGCGGAATAATGAAGGCGCCATGCCTTGCGAGCGCGAAAACACACTCGACATATGGCTCGCGCTGGCGAAGCCGACTTGCGCCGCGATGACTTCCAGCGGCATCCTGCTGGAAGTCAGCAGGTGTTTCGTCCGTTCCATGCGGATGTGGTCTACATAGCCGTGCACTGTGGTGCCCATCACCGCCTTGAAGCCGCGCATCAGATGGCGGCCGCTGATCCCGCAGGATTCGGCGAGGCGATTGATTGTCACTTTGTTTGCGGGCTGAGTCGAGACGATTTCGCGGATGCGGTTCATCTGCCATTCGCCGAGGCCCCGGCCCGCGCCGTCCTCGCGCCCGTCTCTTATCAACCGGGCGAAGCGGACGATGAAGGTACGGCACAAGGCGTCGAGCAGGATATCGCTGGCGTGCCCCGGAGAGGACAGTTCGGTCGACACCGCGTTGAGCACCTGCATGACCGCGACGCCTTCCTTGTTGACCCGGAACATCAGCCGTTCGTCGTACCAGTCGTCGGCGAGACCGGTTATCTGGTGGAAGCAATCGGGCTCGACGCGCAGGATCAGGGCCTTGACGACATCGGCGGTGCGGCGAACCTCGATCGGGGTATGCGGGGGCGCCACGCCGAACCAGCCGAAGGTGAGGAACCGGCGTGACCCCGGCAGCTTCCAATGCAACGGATCGCTGCGTTCGCGCGCCTTCAGCGTCTGGGTGAAGCAGTAGTATTCCGATGAGCTAACGATGGTTTCTTCGAGGTTCCAATCATAAGTGCGGATTTCAACCTGCATTCCCGGCAAATCGACATGGCGCTCGATGGTGGCCTTGATATCGTCGATCGTCGCTTGCGCCATTGTCGGGCGGGGCGTCTCAGGCCGTCGCCGGTTCGTCGACGAACAATGCGCGCACCGCAGTCTGGTCGACTTTCATCGAGGGTGTACGCGGCAGGCTATCGACAAACAGATAACGTGTGGGCAGGTGCGTGGCATAAACTCGGTCGCGCAAATGGCTTTCCAGTGCGTCGATCGACGGTTTGGCGGCATCGGGCTTGAGCTGTACCGCGGCGGCGGGGACCTGGCCCAGCCGGTCGTCGACAACGCCGACCACGGCTGCGGCGGCCACGGAGGGATGGGTCATCAGCGCGCGCTCGATCGTTTCGGGTAACAATTTGAATCCGCCGCGCATGATCGCCCCGTCGCTGCGGCCACGCAAGAACAGAAATCCGTCTTCGTCGATCAGGCCGATATCGGTGGTGCGGATCCATTCGCGCCCGATGCGCGGGGCGATCACTTCGATCAGGCCCTCCTCGCCTGGAGGCAGCTCCTCGCCGGTCTCGGCGTTCAGCACGCGCAGGTTCGCTCCAGCGAAGGGCCGACCGACCGAACCGAACTTGGCCGCGCCCCACTCCGGAATAAGCTCTGCTGTCATCGCGGCGACCGGGCCGCCGAACTCGGTAGCGCCATAGGACATCAGGATGGGGATGCCGTATTTGTCCTCGAAGGCGCGCTGCACCGTGGGATCCAGCGGCGCGGCCCCGGTGCCCATCATCTCGATGCTCGACAAGTCCTCGACCGGCAGGTCTGCGTCGAGCACCATCCGCACACCTGCGGGTGGAAGGCTGCCGCGGCGCGGGCGATAGCGCAGCACATACTCGTGCCATTCGCGCAAATTGAACTTGTCGAGCAACACCGTGGGATGACCATTGATCAGCGGCGGCAGCAGGCTGTAGACACCCGAAATGTTGCCGAACGGGAAATAGAGCAAGGCCGGGGGCGCGCGCGCGCCAACCTCTCCCGCGCTGCCGAAGGCGAGATTGGCCCCGACGATGTGCTGGTCGATCATCGCGTAGCGGATCGAGAAATGCTTGGGCGGTCCGGTCGTACCGCTGGTCAGGATACGCAAGGTCGGTTCGGACGGGGCATCCGGATCGCGCGCGGTGAGAGTGCGCCCGGCGCCCGCGACGGTATGTGCTCCCACCCGGTCGAGCGCGACGGCGGCGAGTTTTTGCCGGCGGACGACCGCTAGGACTTCCTCTGAAAAATCGTGATCCGCCGCCACCACCGCGCGCAACTTCAACCGTTCGATATCGCGGGCGATGCCGGCTGCGGATTGAAAGGCGTAAATCATGCACAAAGTCCGGCCACGTGCGATCATGCCTAGCATCGCTGCCGCCGCCGCGGGCGTGTTGCGGGGAATGAAGCCCACCGGATCGCCTTGGTCGAGCCCCGCCCCATCGATGAGGCTGTTGACCGCGTCCGCGGTTTCGCGCAGCTCGCCCCAGCCGATCCAGCGACCGTGATATTCGATCGCTGCGAGATCGGGTGCGCGCGTCAGCGCCGAAGCGCATTGTTCTTCCAAGCTCATCGACTGCCTCGCGCGTCTAATTCCCTGATCCTTGTTTGACGCAGCGGCGAAGGAAATGGGAACAGGGCAATACCCCGACCTATTGTGCGTATTTCGACATGCCAATCCCGCCGCGCGCCATGCAGGCCATCTGAACTAGCGTTCGGGAGACGGCGGCCAATGGCAAACGAGGCATCGAACCCGAAAGCCGACCAGCGGGCGTGGCAGATTTTGCGCGCTTTCGTGAACGACGACGCGGCGCGGCGCTCGCCCGAACCGCTTTATGCAGAACTG
>Ga0105046_10010160_pt1 | contig 14663 bp, 15 predicted proteins | sample MAT03_FD_78385 | JGI IMG/M metagenome (GOLD analysis project Ga0105046, IMG submission 78385) | Freshwater microbial communities from Lake Fryxell liftoff mats and glacier meltwater in Antarctica - MAT-03 (megahit assembly) | ecosystem: Environmental > Aquatic > Freshwater > Ice > Liftoff... | reverse complement strand
TTCTGGGCGTTCTCCACCCATCGAGTTGGAGAAAACCCTCCGAGCTTCGACAAACAGCCGATTCGGGACTGGTTGGAGACGGTGGAAATGGACGGGCGCCTTTGGGGGAAGTGTGCTCCGGCGCCGCAGATTGAGGAAAGAGTTATTGCTTTAACAAAGGCGGCTTACGAGCTTATCGCTAGAATTTTCGGCGTAAAATCATGATGGACGCTAAGATTATCCAACTGGAAACTCTGTCGAAGATCTGTCCAGATCTTGGTGCAAGGGCGGAAATAGATGCACAGATTGCATATCATGCGAGCCGGATCGGAAAGTTTGACCTAGCGCATAATATTATCGACAGAATTCGATCGGAGTCTGGTGTTGGTCATCCACCGAGTGTTGCTATTTGGATAATAATTGCTGAGGGTATTTTAGCTTATTTCGAAAATCTTGATTTCAGATCGTCTGATCGCTTTAGGCGCGCGCAGGTATTGAGCGCCGCGTTGGGTCTGAACGACTTGCGTGCGCTTTCCTTTGCTTGGCTGGCTCACTCTGACTTCGGTCGTTGCGAATATGATTTGATGGTTAAGTCCATCAATGAATGCTTAGTTTATAGTCGTACTGTAGGAAATTTGGCAAGTTCGCGTTTGGGATTAGTACTGGGGAATTCATATCTTTACGCAGGGGATTTGGCGGAATCGCGAAAATGGTATGAGGCGGCTCGCCAGAGTGCAGTATTGGATGGTGACCGCGCGACGCTTGGGGCTATCATGTACGACAGGGCTGCTGTGGCACTTGCTCGATATAGAGCTAACTGCTGCCTATCTTTGCCGAATACACTAGACGCCTATGCATTGCCTAGTTCAGTTTTGTCGGCGTCTAGTTTTCACGTATTAACCAACAATAAAGCATTAAGTCAACTTTTGCGGATGTGTGAGGCCCGATTGGCGATGATCGAGGATCGTTTTAGTCCGGCACTTGAAATTTTTAATGGTATTCGACAAACGGACTCGGAATCCATGTCGGGCGCGAGTGACCAATTTTTTGACGTTGAGTATATGTATTGTATGGTTAAATTGGGAAGGCTGACGAAGACAGAATTTCTCTCCCATAATATCGATGTCGCGTCGGCGGCCACTTTGGACTGCGACGACCGGGTGGTTTTTCTGTCCGAACTTTTAGCGATTTACGATGAGTTTTCGATTCTGGATATGCTTGCAACTACATCTCAATTGCTGAGCGAGGCTGCCAGCGCATATGTAGACGACACCATGCGCCTGAAAGCGGCCTTGCAGGGCATCGTGTATTCTGAAAACCAAAGCGACCATTGAACGTTCTGCGAGATATGAATTCCGACCCTCAGGTATTTGCGGCTATCGTCCTCGGTTCCTCCACCGACTGGGAGACCCTTCGCCACGCTGCCGATATTTTCGATGAATTCGGCGTGAAGTTCGAGTCGCGGGTGCTCTCCGCCCATCGAATGCCGGACGACATGTTCGAATACGCGGAAACGGCGGTGGATCGCGGGTTGAGGGCGATCATCGCCGGGGCTGGTGGTGCGGCGCATCTTCCTGGCATGCTGGCTGCCAAGACGGTGGTGCCCGTGCTGGGAGTTCCGGTCGCCAGCAAACACCTGCAGGGCGTGGATTCGCTGTATTCCATCGTCCAGATGCCCAGAGGTATCCCGGTGGCCACCTTCGCCATCGGACAGGCGGGCGCGGCAAACGCTGCACTTTTTGTAATTGCGATGCTTGCCAATGAAGATGCGGCACTGCGCGCCAGACTGCTGGATTTCCGGGCGCGGCAGACTGAGATCGCACGTGCGATGACAAAGGATTTGACCCGATGAATATCGTCATTCCGGGTTCTGTCGGCGTCGACGGCCAGCCCCCGACGCTGGGCGTGACGGGTGGCGGGCAACTGGCACGCATGTTCGTGCATGCGGCTCAAAGCATGGGCTTTCGCACGCTCGTGCTCGACCCTGACCCGGGCAGTCCTGCGGGGCGGGTTTCGCACGTTCATCTGGTGTCGCCATACGACGATTCGCAGGCGCTTGCTGAAATGGGCAGCCTATGCGCCGCCGTGACCACGGAGTTCGAAAACGTTCCCGCCGCGACCTTGCGCGCTCTGGCCCGACATGTGCCCGTCGCGCCCGGCGCGGACGCCGTGGAAATCTGCCAATACCGATGGGCGGAAAAGCGCCACTTCACGGCTGCGGCTGTGACTTGCGCGCCCCATGTGTTCATCGAAACAGACGAAGATCTGAGGTCCGTCAACCCTTCACTGCTGCCTGGAATACTGAAAACAGCCCGCATGGGTTATGACGGCAAAGGGCAGGCCGCAGTGACCGCGCCCGAGCATCTGGCCGCCGCCTGGGCGCAGGTGCACCGCGCCCCATGCGTGCTCGAGAAGCGTTTGCCGCTTCACCGTGAACTCAGCGTGATCGTTGCCAGGGGCGCCGACGATCAGGTCGTGCACCTGCCGGTACAACAGAATCTTCACCGTGACGGGATTCTCGCCATCACCCAGGTGCCTGCGCCTGACATTCCCGCCGACTTGGCCGCACTGGCTGTTCAGCAGGCTGGGCAACTGGCGCGGTCGATGAACTACGTCGGCGTGCTCTGCGTCGAGTTCTTTCTGCTGTCCGACGGTTCCCTGGTGGCCAATGAAATGGCGCCGCGGCCGCACAACTCCGGGCATTACAGCATCGACGCCTGCGACGTTTCGCAGTTCGATCTGCAGGTCAGGGCGATGGCCGGCTTGCCACTCGTGGCGCCACGCCTGCATTCGCGCGCGGTAATGGTCAACCTGCTGGGCGACCTCTGGTTCCGCGGTAGCGCGAGCGCACCCGTTGCCCCTGACTGGCCTGCGGTTCTGGCCTTGCCCGGCGCCCACCTCCACCTTTACGGAAAGGCTGAAGCCCGGCCCGGCCGCAAGATGGGGCACCTGACGATCACCGCGGCGCGTGCTGCCGAAGCGCGCGAAATCGCCTTGCAGGCATGTGCCATCCTCGGCCTTCCAGGCTACTGAGTCATGCCGCTGGTCGACGCGCAGACGCCGGGGGCGATCGGTGAAGCCGCGCGGCGCATCGCCGCCGGCGAACTGGTGGCGTTTCCGACCGAGACGGTGTACGGCCTCGGTGCGCGCGCCGACGTTGCCGATGCGGTAGCGAACATCTTCGCCGCCAAAGGTCGCCCCATCGAGCATCCGTTGATCGTCCACGTTGCCAGCCTGGAGCAGGCCGCCTTCTTCGCCGACCCCGTCGGAGTGGCCGCGCGCCTGTTGATGGAACGTTTCTGGCCCGGGCCGCTGACGGTGATCGTGCCGCGCCGGCCGGGCATCGCGGCGGCGGCGGCGGGCGGCCAAGCCAGCATCGGCTTGCGCATGCCGTCGCACCCCGTGGCGCTGGCGCTGTTGCGAGAGTCAGCTACGTTGGGTGTGCCGGGCATCGCGGCGCCCAGCGCCAACCGCTATGGCCGGATCAGCCCGACCCAGGCTCTGCACGTGCAACAGGAACTGGGCGATGAACTGCTGGTGCTCGATGGCGGCGCCTGTCCGGTCGGCATCGAGTCGACCATCATCGATTGCACGCGCGACCGGCCCGCCCTGCTGCGGCCTGGCCGCGTCGACCGGTTGCAGATCGAACGGGTGGTTGGCCTGCGCCTGGCTGAACCGGATGCCGCTTCGCCGCGCGCGCCGGGCACGCTGGCCGCCCACTACGCGCCGATGGCTCGGGTTCGCCTGATGGAAACCGATGCCTTGCGGGCCGCAAGCGACCCTTTGCGCCGCGAGGCGCTGCCGCAGGGCCTCGCGGTATATTTGCGCGCTGCGCTGCAGTTCCCGCACGGCACCACGCTCCGCCACATGCCTGACGATGCCGGGCATGCGGCGAGCGAGCTTTTTTCTGTGTTGCGGGAACTCGATGGCACCGGCGTGCAGTTCATATGGGTCGAACTGCCGCCGCCCGGTGCCGAGTGGGAAGGCGTCCGTGACCGGCTTCAACGAGCCGCCGCCGCCTGAACGGCAACCGAACCTCATTTTCGGAGAACACATGTCTTTGATCAGGAACACCGGCTGCGGCTGGCGTCACTCACTGCTTTGCGCGTTGGCGGTGGCGGCCCTGGCGGCTTGCGGTGGTGGCACATCGCAACGCGAACCTTTCGTGCCGCAGCGGCTGATCTCCTTTGGCGATGAGTCCAGCGTGCTCGTGCAGGATCCTGCCAAGCCGGGCGGCGCGCGCAAGTACGCCGTCAACTTCATCGTCACCACCAATGGGGTGGACACGATCGACTGCGCCCAGCAGCCTTTGTGGAACCAGACGGTCGCCAACCTCTACACCTTCGTGTTCAAGGAATGCAATGCCGGCGCAGTCGCCCTGCCGCAGGCTGCCACCTTCGCGCAGGCAGGGGGGAAAGTTGCAGACCTCGCGGCGCAGATCGTTGTGGCGCGCGCAGACAAGGGCGCGTTTCGCCATGACGACCTGATCACGTTGCTGACGGGTGCCAACGACATTGTGGAGGTCTATGAGAACGGCGTCGGCACGGTGTCCGAAGACGACATGGCGGCCGATTTGCGCCAGCGTGGCGAGCAACTCGCCAACGTGGTCAACGACTTGGTCAGGGAAGGCCCCAGGGTGCTGCTGTCGACGGTGCCTGACCTCGGCCTGTCTCCGTATGGGCGTGCGCAGGAGGCCCAGTTCCCCGGACGAGCCACTCTGCTGTCGCGCCTGACGAGGGCCTTCAACGAGCAGCTGGGCGTCACGATCATCCTCGACGGCAGCCTGATCGGCCTGGTGCAAGCCGATCAGATGGTGCAGGCGATGTCGCGCTCCCCGGGCAGCTTCGGGCTGGCCAATGCGAACGACGCGGCCTGCCTTTCCAGCTCGCTGCTGCCCAACTGCAGCTCCAAGACGCTGATTCCCAATGGCGACGCCAGCAACTTCCTCTGGGCCGACGGCATCCGCATGTCTTACGGTGGCCACGCCTATCTGGGGCAGCTTGCCCAGGCACGCGCACTGCGGAACCCGTTCTGACCGGCATTGCGCTTACGCATGCCGGCTGCCACTTCTGGCCAGCCAAAGTGGGTTAACCCGGGCCCGACCGGCCTACTTCGGGCCGTATAGTGCCTCCACGATAAAAGAACGGTCGTGCCATTCCGGTGCGGTCACCAGAGACAAGCCCGTGGCACGGGCGAGCGTGGAGCAGGCATGAGGAACATCCGTTACTGGCTATTGACGGCCCTGGCGAGCGGCTTGCTCGCGGCATGCGGCGGCAACGACGACGCACCGGGCAGTGGCTCGCCTTCGGGGGCGCCTGCCACCAAAGGCAGCTTCACAGCGGTAGTGTCGTTCGGAGACAGCCTCAGCGACCTTGGTGCCTACACACCGGCCACGTCGGCCACAGGCAACGGTGCGGCACCATACGTCGGCGGCAAATTCACGACCAACATCACCGACCTGGCAACTGGCAGCAACACCGCCAAGGTCTGGGTCGAAAACCTGGCCACCTCGCTGGGTGTGATCATCACGCCAGCGGAAGTCGGCTTTGCCGGCCAGTCGGCCAAGTGCCCGGCCGCCGCCAATCCGGCACTGGCCAACAGTTGCACCGGCTATGGCCAGGGCGGCTCGCGGATCACCAATCCCATCGGTATCGGCAATGACGGCAATGACGGCGCTGCACTGACGGTGCCCATGAAGACGCAGATCGCCAACCATCTGGAGCGCTTCGGCAGCTTCAAGGACAGCGACCTGATCATCGTGTTCGGCGGCAACAACGATGCATTCATCCAGTTTGGTACTTTTGCGGCGACAGCTACGCAAATTCAGACTGACGCGGCCGCCGGCAAGATTACCGCCGACCAGGCCAAGAACCTGCTGCTGAATGCGCAGCTCGCCGGGCAGGCCGAAATGAAGACGGCGGCGCTCGAACTGGCCAGTTACGTGCGCACCGAGATTCTGGCCAAGGGCGGCAAGTACGTGACGGTATGGAACCTGCCCGACTCGACACTGACGCCGTTCGGCAGTACGTTGCCAGCCGATGTCAGGCCGGTGTTGACCAGCTTCGTCGACGTCTTCAACCTCTGGCTGCGCGACGGCCTGACGGGCCAGCCGGTGCAACTGTTCGACGCCAACTCCTCGTTCAAGGAGGTCTATGCCAATCCAACCAAGTACGGGATTGCCAATAACACCGTGCCAGCTTGTGATGCCGTGAAGATCGCAGCGATCACCGGCGGCGCCATCACTGACGGGTCCTCGCTATTCTGCAACGGCACCCCGGGCGTGCCGTTCAACGGCCTGCGCATGCTGCCCGACGGCACTCTCGCCGACGTCAACACCTGGCAGTTCGCCGACGGCGTGCATCCGACTGTCGGCGGCCACAAGCTGATCAGCGATAGCGCGCTGGCGGTGCTCAAATCCTACGGCTGGCTCTGATTCGCGCGACCAGGAGAACCATCTCATGACCATCAAGCTCCAGCCGCTGGTTTTCGGCATCACCCTCGCACTCGCCGCTGGCGCTGTGCAAGCCCAGGACAACATCTTCAAGGGCGGTGCGATTTTTTACCAGACCCATGACAAGACCACCGGCATCCGGGGCTTCGGCATCCCGCCGGGCGCCGATGCCTCGGTCGGTGACGCCTGGACGTTGCTGTTCACCTACGAACGCATGTTCCGCCCGGACTTCGGCATCGAGCTCGTGCTGGGCTTGCCGCCGAAGATCGAGGCCAAGGGCTCCGGCACCACCGCGTTCCTCGGGGACAACATCCTGTCGGCGAAGAACATTGCGCCGACGCTGTTGTTCAACTATCACTTCGGCGCGCCGAGCGACACCTGGCGGCCCTACGTGGGCATCGGCGTCAACTACACCATCTTCTCCGACATCAAGTCGAAGCTGGCGTCGAAGGTGCAGATGAGCGACTCCGTCGGAATCGCCGGGCAGATCGGCCTCGACTACCACTACGACAAGAACTGGGGCGCTTTTGCCAGCATCGGGGCGGCCAAGGTCAAGACCGATCTGATCGCAGTGGAAAGCACCGTGCTGACGACCACCATCGACTTCCGCCCGGTGACCTACGCCTTCGGCGTGTCCTACCGGTTCTAGAGCCGATCCGCGCCCGGCGGTTGTGTGTCGCCGGCTGCGCGTCGCGTCTGCCGGTCGACCAGAAGCTGGGTGGTCAGGATCGTGGCTGCCAGCGCCAGCGTCAACGCGTTGGTCATCACGATCGGCCACTCGCCGAGTGACCAGCCGTAGACCAGCCAGAGCGCCACGCCGAGCGTGAAGGCGCTGTACATGCCCACCGAGATGCCGCTGACGTTGCGCGTGCGCATCGTCAGCAGGGCTTGTGGCACGAAGGACGCGGTGGTCAGCGTGGCGGCCAGGTAACCGAGAGCGTCGATGGATATCATGTCTTGAAGGCCCGAAGGTCAGCGCGCCGGGGCATCGTGGATGACCCATTGCACCAGCGCGTCCAGCGCAGGCCGGGCGGCGTTGGCGTTGGGGTGGTTGATGATCGCCACCAGCACGTAGCGGCGGCCGCTGTCCGACAGCACGTAGCCGGCGCGGCCCGCCACGTCGCGCAGGGAGCCCGTCTTCAGGTGCGCACGGCCCGCCGTGGCGCGTGAACGGCGCTGCGTGCCGTCGACACCGGTGATCGGCAGCGAGCTCATCAGTTCGGCCATCACCGCGCTGTCGAAAGCCTGCGTCAGCAGGCGGGCCAGCGTCTGCGCCGACACACGCGTGTCGCGGGACAGGCCCGAGCCGTTGTCGATGACGGTCTCTGGCGGCAGTTCGCCCAGGCGGTCGGCGAGCCAGCGGCGCAGGTGCTCGCGGGCGGCTTCCGGCGTGGCTGGCGCGCCCGGGGTTCGGGCGAGCGGCAGCGTCAGGAACAGTTGCTGCGCCATCACGTTGTTGCTGAACTTGTTGATCTCGCGCACCACCTCGGCCAGCGGCGGCGAACGCTGCTCGAAGCTTGGCGGCAGGTCGGCGGGCGCCGCGCCGTCGCGCACCTTGCCCGCCAGTTTTCCGCCCATCTCGCGCCACAGGGTGTCGATCAGGCGCGCGTTGTAGGTGGCGGGCTGGGCGTCGGCCACCGGCCAGCTTTGCTCGCCGCAGGCGCCGGCATAACTGCCGGCAAAACGGGTGCGGCCGGGCTCGAAGCTGGCCTTCAGCGCGCTGGCCCAGTCGGCGCAGGGCCCGCCCGCCAGCGGCACGCTGCGGTCCACGACACTGCCGGTGAGGGCGGGCTCGCTGATGACGTTGGCGACGCCGCGGGCCGGATCGGGCACGAAGGTGTGGATCACCGACTTGTAGTTCAGCAGCAGCGCGGCGGGTCGCACGTTGTAGGGCCGGCTGGTCTCGCCGTCGAAGTCGGCCGCGCTGCCCTCGGGCACGGCGAAGGCGCTGCCGTCGAGCACGATGTCGCCACGGATTTCGCGCACGCCGAGTTGCTGCACGCGGCGCAGCAGCAGCCACACGCGCTCGATCACCAGCTTCGGGTCGCCGCTGCCCTTGATGAACAGCGAGCCGTCGAGCGCGCCGCCCTGCACGCTGCCCTGCAGCCAGACCGGCGTGGCCCAGGTCCAGGCCGGGCCGAGCTGGTCGAGCGCGGCAAAGGTCGTCAACAGCTTGGCCAGCGAGGCCGGATTGACCGGCGCGCGAGAATTCAATGCCAGCACGCCGCGCCCGCTGGGCAGTTCCTGCACGACGACGGCCAGCGCCTCGGCCGGCACACGCGCGCGCTGCAGGGCGGCGGCGACCTCGGGCGGCAGGCCCTCGGCCGGCCAGGCCGGGCCGGCCAGCAGCAGTGCCAACACGGCGCACACCCTGCGGGCGGGACGGCTGCAGGTGTCGCTGCCGGAGTAACTGCCGGAGTAACGGCCGGAGTGACTGCCGGAGTGACGGCTCGGGCGCGCCGGGCGTGGGGTGGACCACATGCCTTTGATGATCGCACGGCTACACTGGCACCATGCTTTCCCGGCCCCTGTCCCGGCGGGCGCTGTGGTTGGGCGCCGCCTGCGCGGTGGTGGTGCTGTCGATCTGGACGTCCTTCATCCTCGTGGCGCGTTTCAGCGCCGCGCGCACGCTGACGTCCTTCGACATCGCGTTCCTGCGTTTCCTGTTCTCCGGCCTGCTGGTGCTGCCCGTGCTGGCCTGGCGCTGGCGCTTGCTGGTCGCCGGCCTGCGGTGGCCGGTCGTGCCGGGTGGCGCGGCGGGGCGGCCGCTGGCGCGCGGCGCGGCCCTCACGATGACCGCCGGCGTCGGTTACTGCGCGCTGGCCTACACCGGGTTCTTCTTTGCGCCAGCGGCCCACGCCGCAGTGCTGATGCCGGGCTCGCTGCCACTCTGGACGGCAGCCTTCGCCGTGCTGCTGCTGGGCGAGCGGCTGGCGCCGGCGCGGCTGGCCGGCCTCTTCCTGATCGTGGCCGGCGGCATGCTGGTGGCCGGCAGCAGCCTGCTCGCCGCGGCCGGCGGCGCCGACACCTGGAAGGGCGACCTGCTGTTCCTCGCCGCCGGCGCCTGCTGGTCACTCTACGGCGTGCTGTGCCGGCGCTGGCAGGTCGGCGCGGTCGACGCCACGCTGGCGGTGGCCTTCGGCAGCCTGCTGGGCGGCGCGCTGCCTTATGGCGCGGCCGTGGCGGCAGGTCTGGTGAACAGCCACCTGGCCCTGGCGCCCTGGCGCGAGATCGCCTTCCAGGCCGTCTATCAGGGCGGTGTCACGATGCTGATCGCCGGTCTGGCCTACACGCAGGTGGTGCAGACCTTCGGGCCGCTGCGCACGACCATGCTGACCGCGCTGGTGCCCGCACTGGCCGCGCTGGCCGCCGTGCCGCTGCTTGGTGAGCCATTGAGCGGCACCGCGATGGCCGGCCTGGCCTGCGTGACGGCCGGGCTGCTGTTCGGGCTGCGGCCGCCGCGCAGGCGGCCACCACGCCTCGCGGAAGGTCCGGCATGAGCATGCCGGGCGACTCAGCGGGCGCCACGCTGCTGGCCTTCGACACGTCCACCGAACGTCTGGCGGTGGCCGTGCTGGCGCCTTCCGGCGAACACCTGGCCGACGAGCCGGGCGGCGCTTTGGCGTCGGCCGGGCTGCTGCCGTGCATCCGGGCGCTGCTCGCCAGCGCCGGGCTGGCACAGGCCGACTGGAAGGCGGATCTGCAGGCGATCGCCTTCGGCCGCGGGCCGGGCGCTTTCACGGGGCTGCGCACCAGTTGCGCTGTGGCACAGGGCCTGGCCTTCGGCCTCGGCGTGCCGGTGCTGCCCATCGACAGCCTGCTGATCGTGGCCGAAGACGCGCGCGGCCAGGTGGCGCCGGGCGGTGAACCGTTCGAAGTGGACGTGCTGATGGACGCCCGCATGGCGCAGATCTACGCCGCCCGCTTTGCCTGGGACGGTGGCCGCTGGTCGACCCTGCGGCCGGCCGAGCTCATCACCCCGCTGGCGCTGGCCGAGGCCTGGCGTCAGCGCCCGCCGGCCCATGTGGCGGGCTCGGCGCTGGCGGTGTTCGGTGAGCAACTGCCGCTGCCGCCCGCCGTGCGGCAGGTGCCGGTGGAACAAGGCCGCGCGGCCGCGCTGCTGCGGCTGGCGCTGCTGGCCTGGCGTGCCGGTGAGGCTGTCGACGCCGCGCTGGGCTTGCCGCTCTACGTGCGGGACAAGGTAGCGCAGACCAGCGCCGAGCGGCAAGCCGAGCGTGAGAGTGCGGCATGAGCCTGCCCGGCCGCCAGCAGCCGGAGGCTGCTGTCCTTCGACAGGCGCATGACCGTCATCAGGACGATCATGCGTCCGGTCTCAGCCCGAAAGGCGAATTCCGGAATGCGCAGCACGAAGGTACCCCTGTGAATGCGCTGCCCAACACCGGCCTGCTGCAGCGTGGCATGACATCGGCCGACCTGACCCGTGTGCTGGCCATCGAGGTCGGCGCCTACAGTTTCCCCTGGAGCCGGGGCAATTTCATCGACTCGCTGGCTGCCGGCTACCTGGCCGAGGTGTTGTTCGTGCGGGACGGCGGCTTGCTCGGCTACTTCGTGGCGATGCCCGGCGTCGACGAAATGCACCTGCTGAACGTCACGGTGGCGCCCGACCACCAGGGTCGCGGCCATGGCCGTGCCATGCTCGACGCTCTGGAAGCACGCTGCATTGAACGCCACTTGCCAATGCTGTGGCTGGAGGTGCGGGCAGGCAACCACCGTGCCCGCGACGTCTACCGGCAGCGCGGTTTCGCCGAGGTGGGGCTGCGGCGCGGTTATTACCCTGCGCCGCAGGGCTTGCGGGAAGACGCCGTCGTCATGAGCATGGCGGTGGTGCAAGGCACGCAAGGAGCGGGCGATGGCCTGGTCTGAACGTCAGCAGGCGATGCTGAAAGGCATGGGCCTGCGGGTCTGGACGCCGCCTGCGCCCGATGAAACCGCGCCGGCCGACAGTGCCGAGCCGCCGCGGCAGGCCGTCGCGCTGACCACCGTGGCAGCCACCGTGATGGAGCAGGTCGTGCCGACCCGGCGCGCGGCTGGCCCGGGGCCGGTCCTGGCTCCGGCCGCGGTTCCGGCCGTGCCCGCCGGCCGCCATGAATCCCACCCCGCGCCCGATGCAGACGCCGAGCAGCGCGCCCGCCACATCGCCACGCTGGACTGGCCTGCGCTGCGCCAGGCGGCGGCCGACTGCAAGGCCTGCGGCCTGTGCGCGGAGCGCCGGCAGGCCGTGTTCGGCGTCGGCCACCCGCGTGCCCACTGGATGGTGGTGGGCGAAGCACCCGGCGAGCAGGAAGACCTGAAGGGCGAACCCTTCGTCGGCCCGTCGGGCGAACTGCTCGACGCCATGCTGCGCGCACTCGGCCTGAGCCGCGCCGAGGACGGCCCGGCGCCACCGGCGCAGCGCGTCTACATCGCCAACACGGTGAAGTGCCGGCCGCCGCGCAACCGCAATCCGGCGGCCGACGAGATGGCGCGCTGCGAGCCCTTCCTGGTGCGCCAGATCCAGCTCGTGCAGCCGCGCATCATCCTGGCGATGGGGCGCTTCGCGGTGCAGGCGCTGCTGCGCACCACCGAGCCCATCGGCAAGCTGCGCGGCCGTGTGCACTCGTACCAGGGTGTGCCGTTGATCGTCACCTACCACCCGGCGTACTTGCTGCGCAACCTGCCCGACAAGGCGCGCGCCTGGGACGACCTCTGTCTGGCCGCCGACACCGCCGCGCTGGCCGGCTGAGCACTGCGGCGAACCGGGCTACGGCTTGGCGACTTTCTTCGGCCGCGCCCAGCCGCTCAGCGTGACCTGCTTGGCCCGCGCCACCGTCAAGGCGCCGGCCGGCGCGTCTTTCGTGATCGTCGAGCCTCCGCCGATGGTGACACCGTCACCCAGCGTCAGCGGCGCCACCAGCACGCAGTTCGAGCCCACGTGCACGTCTGCACCTATCGTCGTGCGGTGCTTGTTCGCGCCGTCGTAGTTGGCGGTGATGCTGCCGGCGCCGAAGTTCACGCGTTCGCCCACCGTGGCGTCACCCAGGTAGGCCAGGTGGTTGGCCTTGGCGCCGCGCGCCAGCGTCGAATTCTTCACCTCGACGAAGTTGCCGATGTGCACCTCGGGCCCGAGTTCGGCGCCCGGCCGCAGGCGGGCGAACGGGCCGACCAGCGCGCCGGCACCGACCGCGGCGCCCTCGACGTGGCAGAACGGGTGGATGACCGCGCCAGCGTCGACAGTGGCGTCGCGGATCACGCAATTGGCGCCGATGCGCACGCCGTCGCCCAGCGCCACGCGGCCCTCGAAGACGCAGTTGACGTCGATCTCGACATCGCTGCCGCAAATCAGTTCGCCGCGCACGTCGAAGCGCGCCGGGTCGGCCAGACGCACGCCGGCTTCCATCAGCGCGGTGGCGCGCGCGGCCTGGTAACGACGTTCCAGGTCGGCCAGTTGCAGCGGGCTGTTGACACCCAGCACCTCGGTGTCGCTCGCGGCGTGGGTGGCGACCACCGGCACACCTTCGGCCACCGCCATGGCGACGATGTCGGTCAGGTAGAACTCGCGCTGCACGTTGTCGTTCTTCAGTGCCATCACCCAGCGCTTGAGCAGCGCGGTGGGTGCGGCCATCATGCCGGTGTAGACCTCGCGGATGTGGCGCTGCGCCGGGCTGGCGTCCTTGTGCTCGATGATGCCCAGCACATGGCCGCCATGCGCGTCACCGCTGCGCACGATGCGGCCGTAGCCGGTGGCGTCCGCCAGTTCCACGGTCAGCAGGGCCAGCCTGCGGCCGGCGCAGGCCGCCACCAGCGCCTGCGCGGTGGCGGTGCGGATCAGCGGCACGTCGCCGTTCAGGATCAGCGTGGTCGGGTTGGCGTCGTCCAGCACCGGCACCACCTGCTGCACGGCGTGGCCGGTGCCCAGCTGCGGCATCTGGCGCACGCTGCTGGCGCCGCTGGCCGCCACCGCCGCCTCGACCTCGTCGGCGCCGTGGCCGGTGACCAGCACGGTGTGCGCCGCACCCAGGCCAGCGGCCGCGTCCAGGACATGCTGCAATAGGGTGCGGCCGCCAACGCGGTGCAAGACCTTCGGCAATGCCGACTTCATGCGGGTGCCCTTGCCCGCAGCCATGATCACGACGTTGAGTGCCATGCCCGTATCCCTGATTTCATTGCTGAGAAGATTCTTCATTATCGGCGTGGCCCTGTTGCTGCTGACCGGCTGCAGCGCGCTGCGCCTGGGCTACAGCAACGGGCCGCAACTGGCCTGGTGGTGGCTCGACGGCTACGTGGACTTCAGCAGCGAGCAGGCGCCGCAGGTCAAGGCAGCGCTGGCGCAGTGGTTCGAGTGGCACCGCAAGACGCAGCTGCCCGAGGCGGCCACGCTGCTGGCCAGCGCCGCCGTGCAGGTGGGAGAGCCCACCACGGCGGCCGCTGTCTGCCGCTGGCAGCAGGTGCTGGCCGAACAGCTCGACCCGGCCGTCGAGCGTGCTCTGCAGCACGGCGCTGACCTGCTGCCCGGCCAGGGCGAGCCGCAGTTCCGCCACCTGGAGCAGCGCTACGCGAAGAGCAACGCCGAAATGCGTGCCGACTTCGCGCAGGCGGCGCCGGCCGAGCGGCTGAAGGCGTCGATCGAACGCGCCATCGAACGCAGCGAGATGCTCTACGGCAAGCTCGACGAGCCGCAGCGCCGCATCATCGTCGCCGGCGTGACGGCGTCGCCTTTCGACGCCGACGGCTGGCTGGCCGAGATCGAGCGCCGCCAGCGCGAAACGCTGCAGACACTGCGCCGGCTGACCGCCGAGAAAGCCGACCGCGACCAGCGCCTGACCGCGCTGCGCGCGCTGGCCGAGGGGTACCAGAACTCGTCCAGCCCGACCTACCGCGCTTACCGCGCGCGCCTGACCGACCACAACTGCGCGCTGGCCGCGCAGGTTCACAACGCCACCACGCCCGCGCAGCGCGCCAGCGCGCGCGACAAGCTGAAGGGCTGGGAGGCCGATGTGCGGTCGCTGGTGGCACAGCGCCCGGAAGGCGGCTGAGAGGGGTTGGGGTTCGATAGGGAGAGTTCGGAAGCCGGCTTGCGACCCGTTGCAGCGCGTCGCGTCGCCACTCTAATGCCGACCTCGGCCTCACGTCGTCGCGTTGAGGCTCTGGCGCCTCGCCAACTTCAGGGCGCGACAACTTCCAGCGTCGGGAAGTAGGTTCTGAACCGACTGGCATCCCGGGTCAGCGAGGGCCG
>Ga0105046_10010159_pt1 | contig 14664 bp, 11 predicted proteins | sample MAT03_FD_78385 | JGI IMG/M metagenome (GOLD analysis project Ga0105046, IMG submission 78385) | Freshwater microbial communities from Lake Fryxell liftoff mats and glacier meltwater in Antarctica - MAT-03 (megahit assembly) | ecosystem: Environmental > Aquatic > Freshwater > Ice > Liftoff... | reverse complement strand
GAGGTCGTCCTCGGCGCGGCTGCGGTCGACGTCGATGATCCGGTCCGTCGCCAGAGCGGGAACGACCAGGAAGAGGCCCGCGAGGACCGTCACGCGCACGCGGGCTACAGCCCCGACGGCAAGTTGGCGAACCCGACCGTCCCCCGCATCGACGTCGCGGGGTGACGACACGGATTGCCACGGACCCGAGGCCGGTTGCAGCAGCACCCGAACGCTTAGGCCGCCTTCTTGGCCCTCGGCTTGCGGGGACTCGCGACCTTCGCGGCGGGCGTCGCCTCGGGGAGGGAGAAGAGCTCCTGCTGCCGCGCCCGGGCGAGGGTGCGGAAGACCTCGAACAGCACCACGCGGTCCTGGTCGCGCCCGAGCAGCAGCTCGGCGAAGCGAAGATCGTCCAGCAAGTCGTCGCGGAAGTAGGAGAGGCGGTCGGCGGGCATGGTCGAGCCGAGCATGCAGATCCCCGCCGCCAGGCGGCCCAGCGTCGCGGGGCCCGGCGTGCCGTGCTTCAGCTCGGACTGGAGGAAGGTCAGCGGGTCGACGGCGGAGAGCAGCTCGCGATCGCGAAGCATGCGGTCGGCCCGGGTGATCGCGTCGAGCCCGCCCGCGTCGTTCAGCTGGGCCAGCCGGACCGCCGCGAGGCGGAGCATCGTCTCGGGCTCCTCGGCGCTCACCCGGGCGGCGGTCTCCATCGCGCCCGACAGGCGGGTCTGCTCGAAGAGCCACGGCTGGGTCGCGGCCGCCGCGCCCACGAGCCGGGCGGCCGAGCGCTGCGTCAGCGTGGGCGCCGAGTCGATCGACGACGACGCCAGGAGCGCCGCGACCCGCCGGACGGACGCGGTCGCGAGGTCGATCGTCGGGCGGTACGCCCGGGCGCGAGCGGGGCGGAACGTCGACGCGCCGCTCGGCCGTCGGCCGGCGACGCGATCCGCCAGCGTCAGGCGCGAGGGGTGCCGCGACAGGGCTGCCGCGGCCTCGATCAGGGCGCGGGTGAGGCCGGCGTCGAAGCACGTCCCCTCCACGGGAGCCAGCGTGACGCGGGCCGGATCGATCCGCACCGGGAAGACCGAGGGGTAGGAGAGAGGCCGATCGAGCGACCAGTCGTACCACGCGGCGTCGAGCCCGGCGTTCTCGAAGGTCACCACCTCGATCACGCGCCCCTCGACGCACCGCACGGCCGCGTCGAGCCGGTCCGGCGCGCAGGCGCGGTCGAAGTTCGTGGTCCGGGGAAGGGTGAACAGCTCGACATCGCACCCGCCCGGGGCGGCGGCGATGCGGTCGGACCACTCGGCGGGATCGAGGAAGCCGATCCGCAGCGGGCGGACGGGCCAGTCGGTCGCGTCGTGCCACCGGGAGACATCGGGCTCGATGCTCGCGTCGGGGATGGGCAGGCCGATCGCCGACCCGCACCAGCGGAGGGCATCGGCGAGACGGGTCGCGGTCAGGATCGCCCCGGCGTTGATGGCGAGGTCGGCCCGGTCGATGGCGCCGGCGGGCCAGGTCGGCGCGGCGGGGCGGACGTGCGAGGCCGGGGTGAGTCCGAGAACGTCGTCCGTGCGCTGGGAGGAATAGCTCATTGCACCCCCCATCGGACGTCGGCGCGGGCGAGTTGACCGTCTGTGCCGACTGGGGGGCGGGCTTAGCGCCGGAAGAAACTCGTCAGCCCGTGGATCGTGACGGCGCGGCCGATCGCGGCGATCGACTCGGTGAGCGGGATCCCCTTGGGGCAGACCTTGACGCAGTTCTGGGCGTTGCCGCAGTCGCTAACGCCGCCGGGGGCCATGAGGGCGTCGAGACGTTCGCCCTTGAGCGTCGCGCCGGTGTCGTGGCCGTTGAAGAGGCGGGCCTGGCTGATGGCGTGGGCGCCGATGAAGGAGGTGTCCCACTTGGACTTGTCCTCCTCGAGGTTGAACTGCGGGCACGCCTCGAGGCAACAGCCGCAGGACATGCACGTGGACAGGACGTAGTGCGTGGCCTGCGCGTCGGGTGACTCCTTGGGGCCCGGGCCGAGGTCGTACGTCCCGTCGATGGGGACCCAGGCGCGGACGCGTTCGAGGGCGGCGAAGACCCGCTCGCGATCGACCCAGAGGTCGCGGATCACCGGGAACTTGGTCATGGGCTCCAAGGTCACCATGTCCCCCTCGTTCGGGGCGTAGGTGTCGATGAGCGCCGAGCACGACTGGCGGACCTTGCCGTTGATGAGCATGGTGCACGAGCCGCAGACTTCCTCGAGTCAGCCCGAGTCCCAGACGGGCGGGGTGCTGGGGCGGCCGTCGGTGGTCACGGGATTCGCGGCGATGGCCTGGAGGCACGAGATGACGTTCGCGCCACGGAAGACCGGGACCTCGAACTCCTCCCAGCGGGCGGGCTTTCCGGGTCCGTCCTGACGCTTGATCCGGAAGCGGACCTTGCGGCCGGGCTTGGCCGTCGGGGAGGCGTGGCGCTGGTCGAAGATCTTCTGGCCGGGGAGGCCCTTGGTGGCCTCGTGGCCGGTCTGGGTCTCGGGGATCACCGACGGGCCGCCAGCGATCGTGTTGGAGACGACTGTCATGGCCGTGTGCCTTCCTGGCGGCCGCGGAGCCGCTTCGTGATCGCGTCGGGGATGGGGGTCATGAGGCGGCGCCGACGGGCTCGGCGACCTTCTCGACCTGTGCGGTCTTGTCGCCACCCCCCTCGACCTTGCCGTAACTGCGGAGACGGGGCTTGATGAGGGGAGCCGAGACCGGCTGGAAGGAGATCTCGTGGGCCGCGCCGCCGGGGGCACCGCCGGCGAACCGGGCGACGGTGGTCCGCATGAACCGCTCGTCGTTGCGCTCGGGGAAGTCGCTCCGGTAGTGGGCGCCGCGGCTCTCCTCGCGGAGCAGGCCGCCCTTGGCCATCACCTCGGCGAGGACGAGCATGTCGCCAACCGCCCTGGCGTAACTGAGGCTCTGGTTGGTCCACACAGAGTTATCGCTGAGGCGGACGCGGGCGTACCGCTCTCGGAGCCCGCCCAGCGTACGGAGGCACTGCTCGAGCCGCGGGCCGCTCTTGACGACGGTCGACGCGGCGGTCATCTCCTCGCCCAGCTCGCGGCCGATGACGTACGCGTTGGTCGCGGGGTCGGCGGGGGCGCCCGGGGTGACGGAGTCGATGAGCCGCCGGACCTTGACCTTTTCCTGCTCGAGCGCCCGGTCGTAGGCCGCGACGGGGAGGCCCGACGCGGGCTTGGTCCCCGGCTCGCCGTCGCGGACGTAGTTGGCGACCGAGAGGCCGCAGAAGAGGCCATCGAACAGGCAGCTGAGAAGGGCGTTGGCGCCGAGGCGGTTGGCGCCGTGGTAGGCGAAGTTGACCTCGCCGAAGGCGTAGAGCCCCTTGACGTTGGTCTGCATCTGGCCGGGCGCGCCGAGCACGAGTCCCTTGCCGTCGTCCTTGGCCAGGAACTGGGTCCAGAGGCCGCCCATCGAATAGTGGACGCCCGGGAAGATCTTCATCGGGACCTTGCGCGGGTCGTCGCCGACGAACTTCTCGTAGATCTCGAGGATCGAACCGAGCTTCTTGTTCAGGTACTCCTCGCCCAGGTGGGTGAGGTCGAGGTAGACCTGGTTCTGGCCGTCGACGCCGTAGCCGTCCATGCAGATCTGAAAGATCTCGCGGGTGGCGATGTCGCGGGGGACGAGGTTGCCGTACTTGGGGTACTTCTCCTCGAGGAAGTACCAGCGCTCGGCCTCGGGGATCTCGCGGGCGGGGCGGAAGTCGCCCTTGCCGCGCGGGACCCAGACGCGGCCCCCCTCGCCGCGGGCGGACTCGCTCATGAGGCGGAGCTTGTCGGCGCCGGGGATCGAGGTCGGGTGGACCTGGATGAACTCGCCGTTGCCGTACCAGGCGCCGGCCTGGTAGCACCGGCTGGCGGCGCCTCCGGTGCAGATCACGCTGTTCGTGCTCTTGCCGAAGATCAGGCCGTTGCCGCCGGTGGCCATCACGACCGCGTCGGCCCGGAACGCCCGGACCTGCATGGTGCGCATGTCCTGCGCGATGATCCCAACGCAGCGGCCGTCCTCGATGACCGGCCAGAGGAACTCCCAGAACTCGTACTTGGTGACCTTGCCCTCGAACTCGTAGCGGCGAGTCTGCTCGTCGAGGGCGTAGAGGAGTTGCTGGCCGGTGGAAGCACCGGCGAAGTGCGTGCGCTTGAAGAGCGATCCCCCGAACAGGCGGAGGTCGCGCTGGCCTTCAAGGGTGCGGTTGAAGGGGACGCCCATGCGGTCGAGGAGGTCGATGATCCGCGGCGCCCACGCGGCCATCTCGTAGATGGGGGGCTGATCGGCGAGGAAGTCGCCGCCGTAGACCGTCTCGTCGAAGTGCTGGTACTCGGAGTACCCCTGCTGGCGGGCGACCTCGTTGCAGGCATTGATGCCCCCTTGGGCGCAGACCGAGTGGGAGCGCTTGACGGGGACCATCGAGAAGAGGTCAACGGGGATCCCCGCCTCGGCAACGCGGACCGCCGCGCCGAGCCCGGCCAGCCCCCCCCCCACCACGATCACGCGATGCTGCGACATGGTCTGTGCCTCGGTTGACGCCGCCCGCGATGCGCTGCGGTCCAACAGTAATTTCGGTCAATCGATAGGAACGGATGCCTATCTGGGGGTAGTCGCGGGTGTTTGTGAGGGATTTTGATCGGGGGTGCCATCACTCTGCCGGAGCGATCCGCCTTCGGCGGCGGGGGTGTCGCCCCTGGCCGGGTTGCCGGCGTCGTCGGCATCGATCGGCGATTCTTGCGCGGCCGAGTCCACGTAACGCTCGGCCTCCCGTGCCTTCTCGGGGTCGAGGAGGACGAATCCGATCACGGCGGACCATGCCATGGCCATCAGGCCCACGCCGAGACCGGCACAGATGTAGCCCCAGCGGACCTGGGCGTTGCGGGAGACGGTCAGGCCCCAGGTGATGGCCGCGGTCCAGAGTCCGTTGGCGAAGTGGAAGACGAGGAGGGAGGCCCCGATCAGATAGAAGCCGGCGGCGACGACGGCCCGCCAGCCGAGGGTTTCCACGCCGCCTCGGAGGGCGATGGCCGTGGTGGATGCCGCGGCCTCGGCGTTGAAGCCGCTGGAGAGGGGGAGCCACGTCCACCCCCAGCGAAGGGTGGCGACGTGATAGAAGAGGAAGATCGCCCCGATATACCCGCTCCAGCGCTGGAGGGAATACCTCCAGTTGGACTGGTAGGCATAGCGGACGGTGTTGGAACGGCCGCTTGTGGCGTAGTAGAAGCCCAGCGCCGAGTGGAAGGCGATGGGGAGCCAGAGCCCGAAGACCTCGATGAGGAGGAGGAAGGGCAGCGAGTGGATGAACGCCACCTCGTGCTGGAAGGTCGCGGCCCCGCGCGAGGGGCCGTCCGTGCCTTTGCTCGTGTTGATCGCGCCCCAGACGATCGAGGAGTTCGTGAGCAGGTGGACAATCAGGAACACGCCCACGGGGATGATGCCGGTGAGGGAGTGGAGCCGGCGGAAGAGGAAGTAGTGGCGTTCGAGGAAGCCACCCGGCGCGGCGAGGCTGTTCTGCACGAGAGACTGCGGCTTCGACACGCTGGTGAACCCCCGCTCGATACGTTGCCCGTCGACGCCCACGCCGGTCTGCAGCGCCCGGGCGCCCGAATCGCATCGTACCCACACGCGATGCGGTCACCGGGCGTCCGCCCCCGTCCGCCCCTCGACCGTCAGGTTCCCGGCGGGAACCCCGGCCCGCCCGGGGCCATGAGGCCGCCCCCACCGGCGGGGCCGCCGACGCCGATGGCGCCGCCCGGGCCGCCCGGCTTGATCCGCCCCTCCTGGATCGCCTTTGCGACGGCCTTGGAGACCTCGACGAACTCCATGCGCAGCTGGGAGAGCGTCTTGGCGAGGTACTGCGATTCCTCGGGAGCGAGGTTGCCCTTGGTCTTGGTCTCGAGGATCCCGAGGAGGTCGAGGTGCAGCTTGGCGTACTCGATCGACACCATGGCCTGCCCCGTCTGGGGGTCGCCGAAGTACCCGAGGTATTGGAGCGTCTGCGTCGCCAGCAGGCCCACGAGGTCTTGAAAGCCCAGCTCCTGCGGGGCGTCGTCGGGGCCGCCGGAAGGGTCCGCCGCGGACGCCGGCTTGCCGCCCGCGGCGGGTTTCGCGCCGGGGGCCGTCGTGCCGGTGGCGTTGGCGGGGCCAGCGGGCTTCTTGGCGGCCTCGCTCTTCTTGGCGAGGCGCTCCTTCTCGGCCTGGGCCTGCGACTTCCAGTCGGTGTCGATGATAATCTTCGGCTCTTCCGGCGCGGACATGGGCGGCTCCTGCGGCCCCCGACGCGAGGGCGCGGGGGCGTTGCGAATTGTACGCCCGCGGCGGCGATGGCCCGTCGGGGGGCCCGCCCGAAGGGGCGAGATCGAACTGCGGGAAGGAGCCTCGGTGGGCATCACATCCATGCGGTCTACGTCGGACGTCGGGGCGGCGGCGATCGTCTCGGCGGCGATGATCTCGGCGGCGCTGCTGATCACGTTCGCCGGATGCTCGTCTGGCCCCGGCGGCGAGCGGCGGTCAGGAAATCGCCTGACGCCGGCCGACTTCGGCGGGGGCGGCACGGCGCGACGGGTCGAGGGGGCGCCGCCGCCGGTGCCAGCGACCCAGCGACCCGTGGCCGAGGCCCGGTCCGGGGATGACGCGAACGGGGGCATCGCCGACCTCAACGCCCCCGGCCGCGCGGCGTCGTCGCCCTCGTACACGCTGACGGGCCCCTTGGCGGCAAGCGGCGGAATCGGGGACGTGATCGCCGTGCCGGGCCCACCGACCGGGTCCGCGGTGCCGGCGGCGCCCGTGGGCGACGCCGTGCTCGTGGACGCCAAGATCGGCGACGTGAACGGGCGTCCGATCTATGCGTCGACGTTCCTCGAGCCGATGGCGGACCGGCTGCGGGCGCGGGCGGCGGAGCGGGGCGTCACGCGGGCGGCGTGGCGGGAGTTCGCGTCGGCGGAGATCGCTCGCGAGCTGGAGGCGTTCATCGAGGACGAGCTGCTGCGGGCCGAGGCGCTCGCGGAGCTGACGCCCGAGCAGAAGCAGGGGTTCTTCGCGTTCATGCAGCAACTCTCGGAGAACAAGATCCGCGAGAACCGGGGCAGCCGCGAGATCGCCGACCGGGCGCTCGAGCAGACCGACGGGCAGAACGTCGACCAATGGCTGAAGTCGCAGGAGCAGCGCGAGCTCATCCGCTACCAGCTCGGACAGAAGATCTACCGGCGGGTCAACATCTCGTGGCGGGACATCACGCAGGCGTACGAGCGGAACTACGAGACGTTCAACCCGACGCCCAAGGCCGCGTTCCGGCTGATCCAGGTGGGGGCGGACGCGCCGGCGGACGCCGCGGAGGTGACGCGGCTGCTCGCGGCTGGCACGCCCTTCGCCGAGGTGGCGGCGCTGCCCCTGAACCGCTTCAAGCGGGACGAGGGGGGCCTGGAGACGATCGAGTTCACGGGAGAGCGGGCGCAGGGGCAGTTCTTCGGCAACCCGAAGCTGAACGAGGCCGCGCGGACGATCGAGCCCGAGGGCGTAGCGGGGCCCATCGCGCTCACGTCGGGGACGGCGTGGCTCAGGCTGGAGGCGGTCGCCGCGCCCAAGATGCCGCTGTACCAGGCGCAGCTCAACATCGAGAACGTGCTGCGGGAGCGGCGCTCTCGCGAGGAGCGGCGGAAGTACATCGACCGGCTCCGGTCGCGGTCGAGCGTGACCTCGACGCGGGAGATGGCGTCGCGGCTGCTGGTGATTGCGGAGGAGCGGTACCTGCCCGGCGCGGACGCGGCGCGGTGACGGGCCCCCGCCGCGGGGCGGGGACGCCGTGGGGCGTGGGCGTCGTGCTGCGGCGCCTTCTCGCCGGGGTGCGGCGGGCGGTGCGGCTGCTGGGGTTCCGGGGAGGCCCCGAGCCCGCGACGCGCCGGATCGGGCGGATCGGCGAGGGCCTGGCGGCCTCGGCGATGCGGGGGGCGGGGTGCGTGGTCATCGCCCGCAACGCCCGCGTGCCGATGGGCGAGGCGGACCTGGTCTGCCGCACCGCCGACGGGCGGACGCTGATCGTGGTGGAGGTCAAGACGCGCCAGCGCCTGGGCGGGGCGGGGCGGGGCGAGCGGGTGGCGCCGCTGGCGAGCGTGACGGCCCGCAAGCGTCGGAAGCTGCTGACGATCGCGCGGTACCTCGCCCGCGTCAACGGGCACGTGGGGCCGGTCCGCATCGACGTCGTGGGCGTCGAGCTCGACGCCGCGGAGCGGGCCCTGTCGGTGCGGCACGTGGTGGGCGCGGTGGGCACGGGGCGCTGACGGCGAGGGCGCGGGCCGGGCCCGGCGTCGGCGTCGGCGTCGGGCGGATCACCCCCACCGGCCCGAGGCGAGGGAGCCGCGGAACTTGGCCTCGAGGGTCGATTCGCCCGCGCCGACCTCGCCGAGGGATTCGGGCATGATGAGGCTGAACATGGAGCCGCGGCCGATCTCGCTGACGAGCTGGATCTCGCACTGGAGGATCTCGGCGAGCTCCTTGCTGATGGCCAGGCCCAGGCCGGTGCCGGTGTGCTCGCGGGTGTGGCCGCCGTCGAGCTGGTAGAACTTCTCGAAGATGCGGGCCTGCTCCTCGCGCGGGATGCCGGGGCCGTTGTCGATGACGCTGACGCGGACGCGGCCCTCGCCGGCGGGGGCGGAGGTGACGAGCCGCTCGGCCCGCAGGGTGATGCGCGGTTCGCGTCCGGTGCGCTCGACGGGGCCGGCGAACTTCACCGCGTTGCTGAGGAAGTTGAAGATGATCTGCTGGAACTTCTTGACGTCGGTGCGGACGACCGGGACGTCGTCGCCGACCTCGAGCGTGAGGGCGACCCCGCGCTTGTCGGCGAGGGGCTGGATCAGCCCCAGCAGGCCCTCGCAGGCGTCGCGGAGGTTCATGCGCTCGACGCGGACCTCGACCCGCCCGGCCTCGATCCGGGCCATCTCGAGCAGGGAGTTGATGAGGGCGAGCAGGCCCCGCCCGGCGGTGAGGATGTTGTCGAGGTAGCGGAGGCGCTTGGAGACGCGGGGCTCGGGGCCCTCGCGCTCCGCCGCGTCCTGGCGGGCGGTCTCCATGAGCAGCTCCGCGAAGCCGATGATCGAGTTGAGGGGCGTCCGGAGCTCGTGGCTGACGTTGGCGAGGAACTCGCCCTTGACCTTCGCGGCCTGGAAGAGGGCCGCGTTGCTCTCGGCCAGCTCGTGGAGCTTGAGGTCGAGCGCGGCGTTGATCGACCGGAGGCGGTCCTGCGTGCTCTGCAGGTCGGTGAGCATCGAGTTGAAGGTCTCGGCGAGCTGCTCGAACTCGTCGCCGGTGCGGATGTCCGAGCGGATGGCGAGGTTCCCTTCGCGGACGCGCTCGGCCGTCTCCTTGAGCGAGCGGACCGGCCCCAGGATCAACTTCTGCGTGATGAAGTAGAAGACCAGCATCGCGAGGATCAGCACGACCGTGCCGGCGCTGAGCAGGAAGGCCGTGTTGAGCACCAGCAGGCGGGTGGCCTCGACCGAGCGACGCTGGAGGACGACGGCCCCCGTCAGGACCGGCCCGCCGTCGCCGGGCCGGCGCAGGGCCTTGGCGTAGCGGTACTCGCGCGTGGTCCCCGTCCAGCGGGATTCCTGGAGGTCGAGCAGGTCGGGATGCTCACGGAAGTGGGCCAGCGTGCGGCCGACGTAGGGGTCCGCGGCGGCACCCCGCGCCGCCTGGGCGACGGTGTAGGTCCGGGCGACGATCCCGCCGCGGTCCTCGGTGCCGGCGGCGCCATCGAGGCTGGGGAGGAGCCATGGGACCGTGGGGGTGCGGGGGGCCAGCGGGGCGGCCGCGGCGCCGGGGATGCCCGACGTCGGCCAGCCGGAGGGGTCGTCGGTGTCCGAGCGGTCGGCGAGGCCTTCCCACGTCGCGACCATCTGGCGGGAGAGCTCGAGCTGGCCAGCGTCGATCAGGACCATCATCCTGAGCCACGGCACGGTGAGCGCCGCGAGGACGATGAGCACGACCGCCCCGCCGAAGAGCAGGAGGCACTTGTTGGCCAGCGAAATGCCCCGCCACATGCGGGGAGTCTAGTGGGCGGCGGGGAAGGGGCGGCGACCGGGGCGGGGGGGCCGGCGCTACAGTTGGGCCCCATGCAAACCGTGCCCGAAACGCCCGCCGCGCCGCCCGGGCCCGGCGGACCGCCCGCGGCGGGTCGCACCGTCTATCTGGAGACGTTCGGCTGCCAGATGAACGAGCTCGATTCCGAGCTCGTGAGCGGCCAGCTCCGCGCCTTGGGGTACGCCTTCACGTCCGACGCCGCGGCGGCCGACGTGGTGCTGTACAACACGTGCTCCGTCCGCGAGCACGCGGAGCAGAAGGTCTGGTCGCGCCTGGGCGAGCTCAAGGAACGCAAGGAGGGGCAGCCCTCGCTGGTCGTGGGCGTGCTCGGGTGCATGGCCGAACGGGACGGGGCCGACCTGATCCGCCGTATGCCGGTGGTCGACCTGCTCTGCGGCCCGGGCGAGCTCGACAAGCTGCCCGGGTTGCTCGACAACGCCGTCCGCACCCGCGAGAGTCTTCTCGCGGACGAAATCCCCCTCGGCGAGGGGATGCCCGCGCATCCCGCCGCCCGCGTCTCGGCCAACCTCACGGCGCTGCAGGGCAACACCTCCCGCCGCGGCGCGACGCTCGCGGCGGCCCGGGACTCGCTCGAATTGCTGGACCTGTCGCGGTCGGTCTCTCCGGTCGACCCGGCCGACGGCTCGCCCCGCAGGACGGCGTACGTGCGGATCACCCGCGGGTGCAACAAGTTCTGCACGTACTGCGTCGTGCCCTTCACCCGCGGGGCCGAGGTGCACCGCCCGCCGGAACACATCGTCGACGAGTGCCGGCGGCTCGCCGACGCGGGCGTGGTCGAGATCACGCTGCTGGGGCAGACGGTCAACCACTACCGCTTCGAGCACGCGTCGGCCGTCACGGTCGGCGGCGTCACGCAGCCCCAGAAGGGGCGGAGCTACGCCGGCGGGCATCGCCGCGACCCCTTCGCGGGGGCGTCGACCACGACCTTCGCCGACCTGCTGGCCCGCATCCACGATGCCTGCCCCACCGTGGCGCGGCTGCGCTTCGTCACGAGCTATCCGCGCGACTTCGGCGACGACGTGCTCGAGGTCATCCGCGACCATCCACGCCTGTGCCGTTATCTCCACGTGCCCGCGCAGTCGGGCTCGGACCGGCTGCTGACGATGATGAACCGGGGGTACGTGGCGTCGGAGTATCTCGAGTTCCTGGACCGGGCCCGGCACTTCCTCGACGAGCCGACGAAGGGACGTCCGCTGGCGCTCTCGGGGGACTTCATCGTCGGCTTCCCCACCGAGACCGATGCGGACTTCGAGGCGACGCTGGCGCTCACGCGGGCCGCCCGCTACAAGAACGCCTTCATCTTCAAGTACTCCCCCCGGCCGGGCACCATCGCGATCGACCGCTTCGCGGACGACGTCCCCGACGGGACCAAGCGGGCCAGGAACGCCGCGCTGCTTGCGCTGCAGTCGGAGATCAGCCTCGACGTGGCGAGGGAGTACGTCGGCCGGCGCCTCGACGTGCTCGTCGAGGGGCCCTCGGCGCGGCAGCGGCGCGCCGACGCCGCGCCCGTCGCCGCCCCCATCGCGGGCGGCGTCTCGCTCACCGTCCGCGGCGGCTCTCCGCGGCGCGAGGCCGGGGCGCCGAGCGACGCGCTCCGCGCCTCCTCCGCTCCAATGCAGTTGGCCTCGCGCACCGACGGCGACATGATCGTCGTCTTCGACGCGCCGGCCTCGGGCGCCGTCGCGGCGGGCGAGATCGTGCGCGTCGAGATCACCGGTGCCGGCTCGTTCGCGCTCCAGGGCCGGCTGGCGAGCTGACTTCGCCCCCGCACCTCCACCGCCAAGCCTTCAGCACGTGCCCTCTTCGGGCCGTCCAGCGAACGCCGTGACGCCTTCACCCGGTCGCGCGCCGCGGCACGGCCGTTCACGCGGTCGCGCGCGGCGTGGAGCCAATTCCTCTCGCTCGTGCTGTTTTTATCCCTCGCTTACGCGCGTGTTCCATATTCCATGTTGTCAGCGTTAGAGCCTCCTGCCGGCGGCTCCGAGAGAGAAACAAGACGACAAGTCATTGCAACCCCCCGGCGCGCATGTGCAGCCGAGACAGTGTTGTTGTCGTGGTCTCTCAGAGTTACAGAGAGGTTCAAAATGAAGACTCTTCCCGCCGTTCTCCTTCTCGCCCTGGTCGGCACCGCCGCCGTCGCCCACGCCGACGTGGCCTTTAGCTTCGCCGACCCCGCCCCGGGTCGCCAGATCACCCACATCGCCGGCGGCGGCGGGACGGGCATCATCTCGTACGACGGCAACACGCCCATCGTCTTCCTGGTCGACGGGACGGAGGAGGGGTTCGGCGCGATCTCGTTCCCCAACGCCCGCGTGGAGACGGTCTGGTCCATCGGTGCCGCCAGCACCAACCTGGGCGTCACCACCGCCCCCGTCACGGGCACCTTCACGGTGTATGACTTCACTGGCAACGTCCGCAGCGACATCCTGACCGGAACGGCCCCCACCGGGACGTTCGTCCGCATCGGCGCGACCAACTCGATCCTCTTCAGCGATCCCCAGGGCTTCAGCTACACCGCCGGCCCCGCCCTGACCGCGCTCCTCGCCCCCGGCCGCATCCTCGGCGGCAGCCCCTCCGAGGCCTCCTTCACGCTGACCAACCTCAGCCTGCCCGAGGGGTCCTCCCTGCTCGGCCCCGCCGGCCAGATTTCCTCCTTCGTCGCCGACGCGTCCTTCTCGGGCAACGTCGCCGTGATCCCCGCCGCGGGCCCCTTGGCCCTGCTGGGTCTCTCCAGCCTCGTCGGCCTCCGTCGCCGCCGCTGATCGCGGGCCGCGGATTCCACGATTTTGACCCGAGGAGGGCCGGCCAAAACGCCGGCCCTCCTCGTTTTTGCTCTCCGGGACGCCGTGTGTGCCGCGAGATGGGCCTGGGGGGTGACGCCGGGGGCCGCACAGGCCGCGCAAGCCTCCCAGTCGGGAGAATTTTCCTCCGCTTTGGTTGCGTCACCCGGGAACGTGATGCACCTTCCCGATAAGAGCCCCCCCGACGGCCGTGTGTCCGACGAGGGTGTTCCCGCCGAGTGTGGTCGGCAGTGTGTGTGTGTTTGGAGAGGAGAATTCTATATGCGTACCATCATCGGCGTCGTCGCCCTCAGCAGTCTCGCGCTCGCTTCCGTCGCCAACGCCGGGCTCGCGTTCAGCTTCGCTGACCCGATCCCCGGCCGTCAGCTCTCGCACTCGTCCCCCTCTGGCATCCTCAGCTACAGCCAGACCGACGCGATCAACTTCCTGATCGACGGCACGGACGAGGGTTTCGGCGCGATCTCGTTCCCCAACGCTCGCCTCGAGATCAACTTCATCCTCGGCGCGTCCTCGACCGCCGGCGGCGTGACGACCGCCCCCATCGCGGGCAGCTTCACCGTCTATGACTTCTCCGGCAACGTCCGCTCGGACATCCTCACCGGCACCGCCTCCGCGGGCAGCTTCGTCCGCGTGGCCGGCACCAACTCCCTGCTCTTCAGCACGCCCTCCTTCTTCTACGCCCCCGGCCCTTCCCTCACCGCCCTCCTCGCCCCTGGTCGCATCTTCGCCGACCCCTCCGAGGCGGTGTTCACCCTGACCAACGTGACCAACGCGGCGGGTGGCACGACCTTCATCAATCCCGACGGCACCTTCACCTCCTTCGACGCCAACGCCTCCTTCACCGGCAACACCGAGGTCATCCCCGCTCCCGGCGCCGTCGCCCTCCTCGGCGTCGGCACCCTGGTCGGCCTCCGTCGCCGCCGCTAAGTCCAGTTCGAGCTCTCCGAAGAGCTGTATCGGAAACGCAAAGAAGGCCGCCCACGATGGGCGGCCTTCTTTTTTCCTGCGCGCGTTCGGATCAAAGACGTCCGGATGGAGGACAGCGCACGACCCCGAAGGCGGCCCGTCGCTCACTCCCGCCCCTGGTGGCACCGCGTGCGCAAGAGGCCGGGGTGCGCCTGCGGCATGCTGCGGCGCCGCGAGTGCGGACAATCCTTCAGGAACGGTGGCGGGCGGACAGCCGCCGACTCACTCCTCGAACTTCTCGAGGGCCCGCCGCTTCGCGGCCAGGAGGCCCGAGGCCTCGCCCGTCGCGTCGGGCTTCCGAGCGACGTCGGGAGTCTGGGATGAGGGATCGGCGATGGCCGATCCCTGCGCCGTCGCTGGCCGGGCCGCGAGGCGCTCCCCCCGCCGACGGTCGCGCGCTGCGTCGGCCAGCCGCTGCGCATCCGCGGCGGACAAGGTCAGGGTCGGCGAATCTGTCGCCGCCGGGTCCTGCGAGGCGACAACCCGGGCCCGTAAGCCGGCCATGTCGCCGACGACGCCCCGCTCGGAGCGCGGGCCGACAAATCGACGCCCCACCCACCGGTCCCATGCCACCCGCCGCGTCGCGATGTCGAGCAGGGTCAGGCCCACCGCCCACGGCAGGATGATCGCCCACAGGGGCGAAACGACCTCGCGGGGCCGGGTTGAGCCGCGATCAAAGAGGGCGGCCGTGGCGGGGGAATCGAGGGCGAGAACGCGTCCGCCCGTCCGTGCGGCGATCGCCGCGAGCAGGCGTTCGTCCGAGGTGCCGGCGCGGAACTCGACGCCCT
>Ga0105046_10010158_pt1 | contig 14665 bp, 11 predicted proteins | sample MAT03_FD_78385 | JGI IMG/M metagenome (GOLD analysis project Ga0105046, IMG submission 78385) | Freshwater microbial communities from Lake Fryxell liftoff mats and glacier meltwater in Antarctica - MAT-03 (megahit assembly) | ecosystem: Environmental > Aquatic > Freshwater > Ice > Liftoff... | reverse complement strand
CGTGCAGCGGGCCGATGCCGTGGTGGTGCCGGTGAACCCGATGAACCGGGCCGATGAGTTTGGCCACTACATCACCGACCCGCAAACCAAGGTCGTCATCACCACCGCCGACCTGGCCGGTATCGTTGAACAAGCCAATGCCGCGGTGCTGGTTGCGCAGCGGCTCAAAGCGCTGCTGGTGACGCAGTTTGCGGATGCCTTGCCGCCTGGCGACATCGATCCGGAAGAGGCCCCTGCGCCAGCCTTGCTGGCCTGGTTGCGCGGCGTGCACCCCTTGCCCGCCGGTGCCATACGCTGGGTTGACGCCTTGACCGCGGGCCTGATGCCAGCGCCACCTCTGGCACAAGCCGACGACATGGCTTTGTTGCCCTACACCAGCGGTACCACCGGCATGCCCAAGGGCTGTGTCCACACCCACAAGACCTTGATGCCCAACGTGGTGGGCGGTGCGCTGTGGGGCTACGCCAGCGCTGAAATGGTGAGCCTGGGTGTCGTGCCGATGTTTCACATCACCGGCATGTTGTACGGGGTGCTGGGCCCCATCTACCTGGGCAGCACGGTGGTGTTGCTGCCGCGCTGGGACCGTGAACTGGCGGGGCGCTTGATCAGCCGCCACAAGGTCAGCCACTGGACCTGCATTCCCACCATGATCATCGACCTGTTCGGCAGCCCGAACTACAAGGGCTTCGACCTGACCAGCCTGCGCTATCTCTCCGGCGGCGGTGCGGCCATGCCGCAGGCGGTGGCTGAGCGTCTGCAGACCGAATTCGGCCTGACATTCGCTGAAGGCTACGGCCTGACCGAGACCGCTGCGCCCAGCCACGCCAACCCGCCTGAACGTGCCAAGTTGCAGTGCCTGGGTATCCCGCTTTTTGGAGTGGACAGCCGCGTGGTCGACCCGGCCACCGGGGCCGATGTGCCGGTGGGCGAAAGCGGCGAGATCGTCACCCACGGCCCGATGGTGTTCAAGGGCTATTGGGGCCACCCCGAGGCCACCCAAGCGGCTTTCATCCAGATCGATGGCAAGGCGTTCTTCCGCACGGGCGACTTGGGCCGACGCGATGAGGAGGGCTACTTCTTCATCACCGACCGCTTGAAACGCATGATCAACGCCAGTGGCTACAAGGTCTGGCCGAGCGAGGTGGAGTTGCTGCTCTTCAAGTGCCCGCTGGTGCAAGAGGCCTGCGTGATTGCCACCCGCGACAACTACCGCGGTGAAACCGTCAAGGCGGTGGTGGTGCTGCGCGCAGAAGCCCGGGCCACGGCCACGGAACAAGACCTGGTGGCATGGGCGCGTGAACACATGGCCGTCTACAAGGTGCCACGGGTGGTGGAGTTTGTGGAAGCCTTGCCCAAGAGCGGCTCGGGCAAGGTGATGTGGCGAGCGCTGCAGGAACAAGAAAACGCCCGAGCCCCAGCCTGACAAAGACGGCCTGTGCGGCCTGCTTACACGGAAGCAGCAGCCTTTGTCAGCTGTAGCACCGCCTGTTGCAGCACCAGCGCGTCACTGCTGGCGCGGTGGCGGCTCAGCCCCAGGCTGGCCAGGGCCCGCGCCCGGGCTTGTGGCAACTGCGCCAGTTGTGCTTCGTTCAGCAACCGGCCGACACTTTCCAGCTTGAACTGCGGGCTGCAGGCCGCTTCCTCGAACAGCACGTTCAGCCAGGTGTAGTCATGGGCCCAGCCGTCGCAGTACACGGTGTGGCCGGCAAGCTGCTGGTTCAGGGTTTGTGCCACCTCGTTTGCGCTGCGCCCGTGCTGCTGCAACTGCAGTTGCGTGATCCCATGCAGTGCCTGGGCATCGCAGTCCCAATGGGTCCAGTGCACGGTGGGTTGGATCAGCGTGCAGTAGGCCTGCCCGCTGGGCAGCACGAAGCCGATCTCGATGGGATAACTGCCCCGGCCAAAACCGGAGGCTTCAATATCCAAAACGCAAACGGCGGCCGCCACGTCGGGGTTGGAAGTCACAGCGCCGCGCCGAAGAAGCGGCCGGCCAGGGCCGTGACCAGCATCGCCAAGGCCCCCCACAGCGCAACCCGTGCTGTGGCCCGGGCCACGGGGGCGCCACCAACGCGCGCGGCCAACGCGCCAAGCCCGGCCAAAGACACCAGCGCCATCGCCGGCACCCACACCAACAACTGTGCTGCCGGGGCCAGCGCCGCCGCAGCCAAGGGCACGGCGGCACCAATCGCGAAGCTCGCCGCTGACGCGGCCGCGGCTTGCAGCGGCCGCGCGCTCAGTTCGGCCGATTGGCCCAGTTCGTCGCGCGCGTGCGCGCCCAGCGCGTCGCGCTGCATCAATTGCTGAGCCACTGTTTTGGCCAACGAGACGTCCAGGCCGCGGGCGACATAAATGGCGGCCAACTCGCGTTGTTCAGCCGCGGGGTCGGCGTCGATCTCGGCCTTTTCTCGTACCAGGTCGGCACTTTCCGTGTCGGACTGGGAATGCACCGACACGTACTCCCCGGCCGCCATCGCCATGGCGCCTGCTACCAGGCCCGCCAGGCCGCTGAGCAAGACGGCGTTGACGTTGCCGCCGGCATTGGCTGTTGCCACACCCAGCATCAGACTGGCGGTGGAGACGATGCCGTCATTGGCGCCCAGCACGGCGGCGCGCAACCAGCCGATGTGGGCGCTGCGGTGGCGTTCTATGTGGCGGTTCAGGCGTGCCATGGATAGTTGCTAACTGGCCAACACATCGGGCGTCAGGGCCTGGATGGCCTGATAGTGCGTCAGGAACACCGGGCCGGCCAGGCGCTGAAAAAACGGGGTGGCCTGCAGCTTGTCCATCACCGGGCCTTTGACCTCGGACAGGTGCAGCGCTATGCCGGCGTCGGCCAGCCGCTGCTGGATGGTGGCGAGGCTTTGAACCGCGCTGTCGTCGACATCGTTGATGGCGCTGCACAGCAGCACCACGTGTTGGAGCTCGGGGTTTTGGGCCACTTCGTTGTTGATGCGATCTTCCAGCGCACGCGCGTTGGCGAAAAACAGGCTTTCGTCCATGCGCAGGCTGAGCAAGCGGGCGCTGGTGCGCACCGCATGGCGGTTGATGTTGCGAAAGTGTTCGGTGCCGGGCACCCAGCCGACGCTGGCAATGTGCGGACGGCTGCTGTGGTGCAGGTGCAGCGCCAGGGACGCGGCCACGCCCAAGCTCAGGCCGGCTTCGAGCCCCGCCAGCAAGGTGGCCAGGAACGTGATGGCGGCTGCCCAGAAGTCGCTCTTGGCAAATGCCCAGGTGCGCTTGAACATCGACCAGTCCAGCAGCGACAGCACCGCGGCGATGATGGACGCAGCCAACACGGCTTGCGGGATGTGGTGCAGCCACTGCGCGAACAGATAGGCGATCAAACCAATGCCCACGGCAGTGAACGCACTGGCTGCGGGGGTGCGCGCCCCCGCGTCGAAATTGACGATGCTGCGCGAGAACCCGCCCGTGACCGGGAAGCCACCGGTGAACGCCGCACCGACGTTGCTCGCACCCAGGGCAACGAGTTCCTGGTTGGGTTCGATGCGTTCGCGCCGCCGCGCCGCCAAAGTTTGCCCCACCGACAAAGAGCCGACAAACCCGACCACGCTGATCAGCAAGGCCGGCAGCGCCAGCTCGCGCCACAGCGCCAAGTCCCATGCCGGCGCTGTGAGGGGCGGCAGTGCGCTGGCGACAGTGCCCACCACTTTCACGCCTTGGTCCTGCCAGTGGAGGGCCGCGCTCAAGGCCGTGGTGATGACGATGACGATGAGCGGCATGGCCTTGCACAACAGGTCGGCCGTGCTCTTGCTCAGCCCCAGCCTCATGGCAGCGTTGCGCCCGCTCTGGCGCGTCCACCACAGCACCAGCAAAGACAACACACCGACTGCCAAGGTCAGACCATGGACCTGGTGGATGTTCTGCGCCAGCGCACTCAGCATGGGCAGCGCTTCTGTGCTGGACGACGGCAAGCCCAGCACCACCTTGACCTGGCTGATGATGATGACCACGCTGGTGGCTGATACAAAGGCCGACATCACCGGGTGGCTTAAAAAGTTCGCCAGTGTTCCCAGGCGCAGCAAGCCCATCAACAACAACATGACGCCAGACAACAGGGCCAAGGCCGCTGCCGCCATGGCGTAGGCCGCCGGCCCGGCGGCGGCGTAACCGGTGTTGCCAATGGCCGCCGCGGTCAGCAGCGAGGTCAGCGCAACAGGGCCCACGGCCATCACGCCGCTGCTGCCCAGCAGCGCGTACAGCAGGGCTGGCAAGACGCTCATGTACAGCCCCGTCTGCGCCGGCATGCCGGCCAACAGCGCATAAGCCAGGCTCTGCGGAATCAACAGCACCGACACGATGGCCGCGGCCGTGGCGTCTTCCTTGAACGTCTGGCGGTCGTAGCGGCGACCCCAGTCCAGCAAAGGCAGGCGCGGCAGGGCACGCTTCAGCGTCTGGCCCCAGGTGTTTGACCGGTTGATCATGAAGCTCGATTCTGGCCCTTGGCTTTCGCCAGCCACGCTGAGGGCCAGGCTCCGAGCCCCAGCCCTAGGGCGCGGACGTGGCGGCGCCCACCACCGGCAGCCCCAACGCATGCCAGCGCAACATTCCGCCTGCGAGGTTGGCTGCGCGCGCAATGCCCGCCTTTCTTAGCAAGACCACAGCCTGCGCTGAACGTGCGCCAGACCGGCACACGGCCACCACCGGGCGCGTGGCGTCCAGTTCGACCCAACGTTCGGCCAGTTGCGCCAGCGGGATCTGCACGGCATGGCCAATGTGACCTGAAGCATCGCTGAAAGCGTCATTGAACTCATGCGGTTCGCGCACGTCCAGCACTTGCACGCTGCTGGCAACGCCGGCCAGCGCTTCGGGTGAGATCTCCCACATGCCACCAAACGTCAGCGTCAGCTCGGCCCAATCGGGTACGGCCTGCGCGGCCAGGTTGTTCGCAGGGCGACCAGATTGCAGGTTCGCCGGTACGGCCAGGTCCATCAGCCTGGGGTGCGGCAAGCCCAGGTTGTTCATGTAGCCGCTGAAATCAACCACATTGGCCTGCCCGCCCAGGCGCGGGTTGAAGGCCAATTCTTCGGCCACGCTGGTGACGGTCAAGCCGCGGTAGTCATGGGCTGGATACAACAGGCAGCCCGGCGGCAGTGACAAGAGTTGTTCGCGCACCGAGCGGAACAGGGCGCCTGGGCTGCCTTGCTGGAAGTCGGTACGGCCACAGCCGCGGATCAACAAAGCGTCGCCCGTGAAGGCCATGCTCTGGTCGTCCAGGACAAAGCTCAGGCAGCCGTTGGTGTGCCCGGGTGTGGCCCGCACCTGGACGTGGCGCTGGCCAAAGACCACCGTGTCACCGTGTTGCAGCAGCCGGTCAGCCTGCTGTGCACCGGCTGCAGCGGCCACGGCAATGATTGAGCCGCAGCGTTGTTTGTGCAGCCAGGCGCCAGTGATGTGGTCGGCGTGCACATGGGTGTCGAGCGTGGCCACCAGGCTCAAGCCCAGTTCGCGCAACAAGGCCGCATCGCGCTGCGCGTGTTCGAACACCGGGTCGATGAGCAGTGCCTGGCCGCTGTCGCCCAGCAGGTAGGTGTAGGTCGAGGAGGTGGTGTCGAACAGCTGGCGGAAGGTCAACATGGTGATTTGTTCAGCTGACGTTGAATCAACGCTGACTCAGCCAGCGGTCATGGGCCCACATGCCGGCCAGCATGGCGCCCACAAACACCGAGGCTTGCGGCAGCCCGCTGCCCAGCGCCACCACCGCCGGCCCCGGGCAGAAACCGGCGATGCCCCAGCCCACGCCGAACAACACACCGCCGCCGATCAACCGCGCGTCGATGACGGTGTTGATGGCCAGGTCCATGGGCTGGCCCGACCAGGTTCGGGTGCGCCGCCTGGCCGCCGCGAAAGCCACCAGACCCACGGCAATGGCGCCACCCATGACCAGCGCCAGGCTCGGGTCCCAAGCGCCGAAGACATCGAGAAAGCCTTGCACCTTGGCCGGGTTGGTCATGCCGCTGGCGATCAAGCCCAGGCCGAACAACAGACCGGCTGCCAGGGCGAACAGGTATTTACGGATTGGTTTCATCGGGTCACTTTCAAGCCAGCCGCGGCAGCAGATGCCGCAGCACGAACACGGTGGCCACACCCGCGCCGATGAACGCCAGCACGTTGACCAAGGAGCGCAGCGACAAGCGGCTCAACCCACACACGCCATGCCCGCTGGTGCAGCCGTTGCCCATGCGCACGCCCACACCCACCAGCAAGCCGGCAGCGACCAAGCCGCCCCAACCGACGTTCAGCACGGCGACTGGCAGCGGCGCGAACAGTCGCCAAACCCAGGGCGCTACCAGCAGCCCGCCGATGAAGAGCAGCGACACCGCCTGGGGCCGCAGCCCGGCGCCGTTGCGCAGCGCCCGCCAGGGCGTGGCAACGATGCCGGCGATGCCGGCCACGCGGCCGTTGCCCAGCAAGAAGAGCGCGGCGGCCAGGCCAATGGTGACGCCGCCAACGAGGGCAGGCCAGGGGGTGAAGGCGGTCCAGTCGATGTGCATGTCTGCAACTGTAGGCGCGCTGTTCAGTTGCCTCGGCCCCGGTCAAGAACGCCCGGTGATTGCCGGGCATGCCAGAGCAAGGTGTTCGCCGACGATGATGAGCGCACCCACGTCACCAGGACGCCGTCTGAAGCCGGGATAAAAGCCGCGTCGAAAGCCGCGTCGAAAGCCGCTGGGGCATGTTTGGGCGTCAGAAGTTGTCGCCAGGAGTCAGCCTCAGAACCTGATGCTGCTGGACGGCACGGGCGCGTTGGGTTGGTTGGGTCGCGCGTCAGGCGGCGATGGCAGTGGGCCCGGCAAGCTGTCTGCCGCAACGGGCCTGGGTACAGGCTCGACCAGCGGCGTGGCGGGTTGGGGCTGCCAGCCGCGGGGCAGTTTGTTGTCGCGCGGATAGCCAGCGGCGTCAAGATAGGCCAGCCAATCGGTTTCATCGAAGCCTCGCACCGGCTGGGCGCCGATGGTCAGCGACGGCACGCTGCGACCACCCACCAATTGAATCAGCGCCTGTTGATCGTCTTCAGTCACCACCCGCCGTTCGCGATAGGGCACACCGCGTCTGGCCAGCCACTGCCGGCCGCTGTCGCAAGCCGGGCAGTTGACCGCCGTATACAAAGTGACGGGGTAGCGCTGCGCCACCAAGCGCAGGTCCGCTGGCAGACCAGCCTCCGCTGTTGCGCTGGCGGTCGCTGCGCCGCCCCCCGGGCCCCGCATGGCCGTTACCCGCGCGTTGCTGGCGGTGGGTGGCCGGTCGGTGTACGTGATGCTGCCATCGGGGTTCACGACTTTGTACAAAGCCGCGCTGGCCAGCGGTGTGGAGCACAGTAAAAGAGCCAGCGCGCCGCCGGCCCACAGGGGACTTCGCGCCGATCGAGGTCGCTGCATCATGGGCAGGAATCTAGCCCAAGCTCGCGATTGCCTCAAGTCAATCCCTGGTAGCGCAACAGAGCGTCCAACTTCGGCTCACGGCCCCGGAAGGCCTTGAAGTTGTCCATGGCGCTGCGGCTGCCACCGGTCTCAAGGATGTTTTGGCGGTAGCGCTGTCCAGTGTTGGCGTCAAACACACCCGCCTCCTCAAAAGCGCTGAACGCGTCGGCCGACAACACTTCGGCCCAGGCGTAGCCGTAAAAACCAGCCGCATACCCGCCGGCAAAGAGATGGTCAAAACCATGCGGGTAACGCACAAAGGCTGGCGGTGTCTCAGGTGCGACCTCTGCGCTGACTTCGTTGGCCAAGGCCATGACCGCGCCCGACCCGGTCCCAGGCCCGATCCCCGACCCAACAGCGCCCACTTCCGCATGCAGTCGCATGTCAAACACCGCGTACTCACACTGGCGCACCATCGCCAGGCCGTTGTTGAAGTTGCGAGCAGCAAGCATTCTCTCGAACAGTTCTCCGGGCAGGGGCTGGCCGGTGTCGACGTGAGCGGTCATGCCTTGCAGCACACCCCCGTCCCAGCAAAAGTTTTCCATGAACTGGCTGGGCAGTTCGACCGCGTCCCATTCCACGCCAGAAATCCCGGCCACCGCCAGATCGTTGACCTGGGTCAGCATCTGTTGTAGCCCATGGCCGAACTCGTGGAACAGGGTGACGACGTCGTCATGGGTCAGCAGCGCAGGTTTGCCGTTGACCGGCGGCGCAAAGTTGCACACCAACTGCGCCAGCGGCAGTTGTTGGCTGCCGTCGGGGCGCAGCCAGCGTTCACGGGCCGAAGACATCCAGGCGCCCTGGCCTTTGCCAGGGCGGGCCTGTAGGTCGAGGTAGAACGCCGCCACGGCGCGGGCCTGGCCGCCCGCGTCGCGTGCCTCGCCCGACTCGTCCGTCTCGCTCGTCTCGCCCGCGCCATCGCGCCACAAGCGGAAAAAACGCACGCTCGGGTGCCACACCGCCGCTGGCTCTTCAATCACGCTGACGCCGAACAGCGTCTGCACCAATTCGAACAAGCCCTGCAAGACACGCGGCTCGGTGAAGTACTGTTTGACCTCGGTGCTGCTGAACGCGTAACGCTTTTGCAGGAGCTTTTCGCCCACATAAGCGCGGTCCCAGGCTTGCAGCTCGGCGATGTCCAATTCCGTTGCGGCGAAATCGCGCATCTCTGCCAATTCGCGCTCAGCGTGTGGCCGGGCCCGCCGGGCCAAGTCACGCACAAAGGCCAGCACCTCGGCTGGCGACTGCGCCATCTTCGGCACCAGTGACACATGCGCATAACTGGGCAGGCCCAACAGGGCGGCCTCTTCCTGGCGCAGCGCCACCAGTTCTTCGATGACCGCTGTGTTGTCCCGTGCAGTCGGTCCGAGTTCACTGGCGCGGGTGTTGTAGGCCCGAAAGAGCTGTTCGCGCAAGGCCCGGTCGTCAGCGAACTGCAGCACGGGCCGGTAGCACGGCGCGTGCAGGCTCAGCTGGTAACCATGCAGGCCGGCTGCGCCAGCCGCATCGCGCGCCGCGGCTTTCACGTCGGCCGGCACGCCTGAGAGTTGCACCTCAGTCACGTTCAATGTGAACGCATCGGTGGCGTCCAGCACATGTTCGCCAAAGCTCTGCGACAGGGCACTGCAGCGTTCCTGGATCGCCGCAAAGCGTTCGCGAGCAGCACCTTGCAGGTCGGCACCGCCAAGGACAAAGTCGCGCATTGCATCGGCCAGTACTTTTTTGCGTGTCGTTGACAAGGCCGCCGCTTGCGGGCTTGCGGCGAGCGCGCGGTACTTGGCATAGAGCCTGGTGTCGGCACCCAGGCGGGTGTAGAAGTCGGTCACGCGCGGCAGGTTCCGGGTTTGCGCAGCGCGCAGGGCCGGTGTGTCGGCGACCGATTGCAAGAAGCTCACCTGTCCCCAGGCCGTGCCCAGCCGCTCGACCGCCACGTCCAGCACGGCCGAGATGGCGTCATAGTCAAGCGGAACATCCGGCCCCACCACCCGTTCCAGAGCGCTGTCGGCCTCTGCCAGCAGGACATCAAGCGCCGGTGCGACGTGCTCTGGTTCGATCAGGTCAAAGCGTGGCAGCGCATGGGCGATGGACAGCAGCAAGGGGTTGTTCATGGGGCCGTCTGTGCCGCTTCAGCAGCATCCAAGGTGTTGAGCAGGAGCATGGTGATGGTCATGGGGCCGACCCCGCCAGGCACGGGCGTGATCCAGCCGGCGACATGGCGCACGGCATCAAAGTCCACGTCACCGCAGAGCTTGCCAGCGTCGTTGCGGTTCATGCCAACGTCGATGACGACGGCGCCGGGCTTGACCATCCCAGCGGTCAACACATTGCGCTGGCCAACCGCGGCCACCACCACGTCGGCCAAGCGCGTGTGGGCTGCCAGGTCCAGCGTGGCGCTGTGGCACAACGTGACCGTGGCATGGGCCTGGGTGAGCAGCAGCGCCATCGGCTTGCCGACCGTGTTGCTGCGCCCGATGACCACGGCGTGTTTGCCGCGCAGTTCGATGCCGGTTGACGCTATCAGTTGCATGCAGCCCGCCGGTGTGGCCGGGCGCAGGCCGGGACGGCCCGTCATCAAACAACCGGCGGAGTGGATGGAGAAACCATCCACGTCCTTGGCAGTGGCAATGGCTTCGGTCACGCGGGGGGCGTTGATGTGCGGCGGCAAGGGCATCTGCACCAGGATGCCGTGGATGCTGCTGTCAGCGTTCAAGGCCACGACCCGGGCCAGCAGTTCAGCCTCGGACAGGCTGGCGTCGTAGCGTTCCAGTACCGAACGCAGGCCGTGGTCTTCGCAGGCCTTGACCTTGTTGCGCACGTACACCGCGCTGGCCGGGTCGTCGCCCACCAGGATCACCGCCAGTCCCGGCGGCTGCCCAAGCGCTGTCAGGGCTGCGGCGCGCTGGGCCACCGCGGCGCGCAGGGTGCGCGACAAGGCCACGCCGTCGATCAGGTGGGCTGTCATCGATTGACTCGACCCCAAGAAAAAAGGCCGCGAGTCCGCGGCCTGTGTTGTTGAGCCAAAACGTCGGTGCTGCCGCTCAAGCCTTGCTTTGCGCGCCCAGCGCGATCTTCAGCAGGTCGGCCACGGTGTTGGCGTTCAACTTCTCCATGATGTTGGCGCGGTGCGCTTCCACCGTCTTGATGCTGATGCCCAGGTCGTCGGCAATCTGCTTGTTCAAGCGGCCAGCGACGATGCGCTCCAGCACCTGTGCCTCGCGGGTTGTCAGGCGTGACAACAAGGCGTCGCGGCTGGCTTGTTCCTGGTGCTGGCTGAAGGCCAGACGGGCCTGTTCCAGCATGCGCTCGACCAGGCTCAGAAGCTCTTCTTCCTTGAACGGCTTTTCGATGAAGTCCATCGCGCCCTTTTTCATCGTGGTCACGGCCATGGGCACGTCACCGTGACCGGTGATGAAGACGATGGGCAGGGGGCTCTTGCGTTCGACCAGCCGGTCTTGAAGTTCCAGGCCGCTCATGCCGTCCATGCGGATGTCGGCGATGAGGCAGGCCACTTCGCGGGGGTCAAAACGTGACAGGAATGACTCCGAGGAATCGAAACACTTGACGCGGTAGTCCTTGCCTTCCAGCAACCACTGCAGGGAGTCGCGAACCGCCTCGTCGTCATCGACCACGTAGACGGTACCTTTTTTCGGGATCAGGCTCATTCGTTGGCGACGCGCGAAGCGCTGAAGTGGGTGGTGGTTTCCGGCTCGTGTGAGCCAAAGGTGGAATCGCGTCGGGCCTGCATTTCAACTGGGACCGTGAATGAAAACCGGCAGCCCACCGTCGTACTTCCATTGTAGAGGTTCTGTGCAGTCATCCGGCCCTGGTGCGACTCGACGATGGTGCGGCACAGACTCAGGCCGATGCCCAGGCCTTCGGGCTTGGTTGAAAAGAAGGCCTCGTACAGGCGCTTGCTGACTTCTTCTTTCAGCCCGGGACCCATGTCGCTGACGCTGAACTCGATCACGCCGCCTTCCTCGGCCGTGTGGCGCGGCACCACGCGCAGCTCGATGTGGCGGCGTGCGCTGGGCAGTTGTGCGGAGTCGATAGCCTCTGCGGCGTTTTTCAACAGGTTCAGCAGCACCTGCTCGATCAGGATCGGGTCAACCGAAATGATCGGCAAGCGCTGCGCCACATAAGGGTGGATGGTGACGTTGCGCCGGCGCAATTCGATGCCCGCCAGTTCCACGGCGTCGTCGACGATCTGGCGGGCTTGCGCCGGCTGACGCACCGGTTCGCTGCGTTTCACAAACGCCCGAATGCGCTTGATGATGAGCCCGGCTCGCTCGGCCTGGCGTGCGGTCTTCTCCAGCGCGGCCACCAGGTCGGCTTGGGTGATGGTGTCGGCCTTGACTCTTGAGACCATGCCGTTGCAGTAGTTGGTGATGGCGGTGAGCGGCTGGTTCAGTTCATGCGCCACGGATGAGGCCATTTCACCCATCGTCACCAGGCGGCTGGTGACCTGGGCTTTCTCTGCCTGGGCTGCAAACTGCTCTTCGGCGCGCATCCGCGCTGAAATGTCGGTGGCAATCAACATCTGCGCCAGGCCTCCGTCGGTCCACTGCAGGTAACGCGAGCGAACGTCAAACCACTTGTCCAGGCTTTCGACATAAACCTCCCGCGGGCTGGCGTCGGACTCGGTCAGTTCCTGGGTCGGCAGGCCCGACAGCGGGTCGACCTCTTCGTCGGCTTCGCCTTGAAAGCTGGCATGCACCACACCGCCGGCCATCAGCAAGTGGCCTTTGGCATCGGCCCCGAACCACAGGCGGTAGCTGCGGTTGACGAACAACAACTCGCCGACCTGAACTGACAACACCGACACCGACGCATCCAGCCCTTCCAGCACCGTGGTGAAGCGTTCGTGGCTGGCCGAGAGCTGGTCGCGGATGCGCTTGGCCTCGGTGATGTTGGTCATGCTGGTCATCCAACCGGTCTGTTGACCCTTGGGGTCGATCAGCGGGCTGACGTACATGCGGGCATCGAACACCCTTTTGTCCTTGCGCATGACCTTGACTTCGATGCCACCGGCCGGGCTGCGGCCCTGCAGTTCTTGTTTCAACAGCCGGGCGTTTTCGTCCAGACGGTCGGGCGGCCAGTGCGGATAAGGCGGGCTGCGGCCGACCAGGTCACCGGCTTCAAAACCGGTCATTTGGCAGAACGCCGCGTTGACGTAGCTGATGCGGCCTTCCAGATCCATCGCTCGCATGCCGGTGGGCATGCTGTTCTCCATTGCTCGGCGAAAGTTGGTTTCCTGCACCAGGGCGCTCTGGATCTGCCCACGACGGCGCATGTGCCGCCAGGTGCCCAAGAGCATCCACACCGTCAGGACTGAGAGCGCCACCACCATCCAGAACAGCGTGTTGCCCACCAAACCCACCGACGTGCGGTAGCCATGTCCGCGCAACAACAAGCCGTTGAGCGCGGGTGTGAGCGGCGCGTCGCTGAACAACGGCGAGCGGTTGCTGACGCGCAATGTCTGACCCGGCATGTCGGTGACGGTGGCGGCGACTTCGCGGTCAGCCGCGTCGACCACCGAGATGGTGTGTCGGCGCGACACCTCCTGTGGCACGAGATGACGCAACAAGGACTGCACCGAGTACTCGGCAATCAAGGCGCCAGCGAAGCCTCCACGTTCGATCAAGGGCACATGCAGCTGGAACACCGCCTCACCCACGTTGTCGCGCATCACCTTGGAGTACACCGGCACCCGGCTGTTGCGCGCTGCCAGAAAAGCCCGTTCGGTTTCGGTTTCGGCCCGCAGTTCCGGCAGCAGCGAGGGCAGGGGCCCTTCGCCTGGCAGCAGCGGGTACATGGTGGCCCAGTGGCTGGCACGGGGCTGGCGCGCAGCGTTGACCCAGGTGACGTGGGTCATCTCGGGTCGTTCGCGGGCAAAAGCGGCGGCCTGGGCGATGAAATCATCACTGTCAATTTCGCGCGACACCAGTTCGCGCGCCATCCGGATCAGCGCTTCCTGGTTCTGGATCAGCCGCAGACCAATTTGCTGCTGAGTGATTTCAGTGTCGCGGCGGACCGAGTCGGTTTCTCGATCGATTTCTTCGTTGCGCAGATACCAGAAGGCCGAGACGATCGCCGCCAGGAACAGCAGCACTGATAACAACGGACCCAGCGTGGCATAGCGGTCCTGGCGCGAAGGTGATTGCCTGCGCCACCAGCGGCCAATCCGTCGTTGCAGCGTCGGCGTGGCGCTGCTGGCTTGACCGGTGGTTGGCGTGTCCGACATGTGGGCATTATCCCGGGTGGGTTTTGCCGGCATTCTCCGGAAAGTACAGAGGCCGGGTTTGGCTTGACTTGGACGATCAGCAAAGAGTGTCGACAGGCTGGCGTTTATTCCGCATGATGGAAAGTTATGGCGCTATCCGGAATGTTCTTGGCTTGTGACAAACTTCAGGCCGCAAAAAAACACCTCGATTGGAGACCCGCATGAGTGCTGTGCCCGAGTCCTTCCCAGACGCTGCCGGCAACGATGCCGCTGCCGCTGATACCGACGCCCAAGAAACTCGCGAGTGGACTGACGCGCTGTCGGCTGTCATCGCGGCCGAAGGCCCGGAGCGTGCGCACTACCTGCTGGATCAGCTGCTGGAACACGCGCGCCAAAACAGCATCGACCGGCCGTTTTCGGCCAACACCGGCTACATCAACACCATCGAGCCTGACCAGGAAGAGCGCAGTCCCGGCAACCTCGAGCTTGAGGGCCGCCTTCGCGCCTACATGCGCTGGAACGCGATGGCTCTGGTGGTCAAGGCCAACCGACTGCACCCGGCCGATGGCGGCGATCTGGGCGGCCACATCAGCAGCTTTGCCAGCGTGGCCCACATGTTTGCGGCGGGCTTCAACCACTTCTGGCATGCCGAGAGTGACGAAGTGGGCAAAGAGCACGGCGGTGACCTGCTCTACATCCAGGGCCACAGCAGCCCGGGCATCTATGCCCGCGCTTTCATGGAGGGGCGCTTGACGGAAGAGCAGATGCTGAACTTCCGTCAAGAGGTCGGCGGCAAGGGCCTGAGCAGCTACCCGCACCCCAAGCTGATGCCCGAGTTCTGGCAGTTCCCCACGGTCAGCATGGGCCTGGGCCCGTTGATGTCGATCTACCAGGCGCGCTTCTTGAAGTACCTGCACGCGCGCGGTATTGCCGACACCGCCAACCGCAAGGTCTGGGTTTTCTGCGGTGACGGCGAAATGGACGAACCCGAGAGCCTGGGCGCGATTGG
>Ga0105046_10010157_pt1 | contig 14665 bp, 10 predicted proteins | sample MAT03_FD_78385 | JGI IMG/M metagenome (GOLD analysis project Ga0105046, IMG submission 78385) | Freshwater microbial communities from Lake Fryxell liftoff mats and glacier meltwater in Antarctica - MAT-03 (megahit assembly) | ecosystem: Environmental > Aquatic > Freshwater > Ice > Liftoff... | reverse complement strand
GCGAACTTCCTCGTCCACCACCTCGGCGACCCGGTCAAGGACGACAAGGACAGCGGCGACGTGGACGAGAAGATCGAGGACGGGGCGTTCGACGCCGTGCCGATCACGTCGCGGTCCACGAAGCTATTCCTCGGCCTCCAGACGCAGTGCGTGCAGTGCCACGACCACCCGTTCAACAAGGAGTGGGTGCAGAAGGACTTCTGGGGCGTGAACGCCTTCTACCGCCAGACCGTCCGCAGCGCCACCCCGAGCGGCAACCCGGTCGGCAACAACGCCAAGATGGCCAACGCCACCTCGGTGACGCTGACCGACGACTCGTCGCTGAACCCCAAGATGATCGTGAAGTACGACAAGCGGAACGGCGCCCGCGACGGCACCTTCCCGGTCATGCTCAAGGACTACGACGCGGCCATCAACGGGCAGAAGTCCACGAAGATCCTGGCCGGCAGCCCCGAGGGCGGCAAGACCCGCCGGGCGCAGCTCGCCGAGTGGATGACCGCGCACGACAACTTCGGCAAGGCGTACGCCAACCGGATGTGGGCGCACTTCTTCGGCCGCGGCATGAACAAGGAGCCGGGGGCCGACGACTTCGGGAGCAACAACGAGATCGTCCACCCGGAGCTGTTGCAGTACCTCGGCGACGAGTTCGTGAAGTACGGCCACAACCAGAAGGCGCTGATGGAGTGGGTCTGCACCAGCGACGCGTACTCGCTCAGCCACGTGGCGAACAAGCAGTACGTGGACATGAAGTACGAGCCGTACTTCGCCCGGATGCCGCTGAAGGCCATGTCGCCGGAGGTGCTGTTCGAGTCGCTGATGACGGCGACGAGCCCCCGCAAGCTCACCCCGGCCGCGAAGGCCGCCCGGATGGACGCCCGCGACGCCTGGATGCGGAAGCTGGTCCGCCAGTTCGGCGACGACGAGGGGAACGAGCTGAGCTTCAACGGCACCATCGTGCAGGCGCTGCTGATGATGAACGGGGCCGAGCTGAACAACGAGCTCGGCGTCGGCCGGGGCGGCGCGCAGCAGAACATCGTCGAGGATCTGTACAAGAAGAACGGCGGCGCCGCCGGCAAGATGTACGACGACCTGTTCATGCTGACCCTGAGCCGCCACCCGACGACGGCCGAGCACGCCCGGCTGGAAGAGGTGCGGACCGGGAAGGCGACGATCTCGCTCGGGCCGCCGATGCCCCCGGCCAAGGGGAAGGGGCCGACGCCGACCCCGAAGGGCGGATCGAACACGGTGTACGTCCCGGGCCAGCGGGCCGACCAGCCGGTCGAGTTCTACCGCGACGTGCTGTGGGCGCTGCTGAACACGAACGAGTTCATGATCAACCACTGACCCCCGCCCCGCGGGGTCGGTAACGCCGAAAGCCCGGGGACAGCAGTCCCCGGGCTTCTTGCGTTGGTGATGTCGTCGGTCGCATCCCGCGCGAGAAAGCCCACCCGCCGCAACGGGTGGGCTTCGCCCGACTTACGGGTTCGGGTTCACGTCCGTGGCCACGATGTACGGCTTCGACAGGTCGCGCCGCGTCAGCGTCGCGCCGTACAGGTCCACCCGGCGGTTGGCGTACCGCTCCAGGTCCACCCCCGTCCCGCCGACGACGTAGGCCCGCACCACGCCGGGTGACGACTCGAGCGCGTACGTCAGCCGGCCGTCGAGCCGCAGCGCGGAGCGCGTCAACATCCCCACGCCTGACCAGCGCGGCGCCCCGTCCGCGGCCGGCGTCGCCTCCTTCGCCGGCGGCGGCAGGCTCGGCGCGGCCGTCTTGCCGCTGCTGCCGACCGGCGGGAGGAGCGTGGCGCGGTCTTCCTTCGGCAGTTCCATGTTCCGAGCCGGCCCCGGAACCGATGCCGGCGGGGCGGCGATCCCCGGGTTGCCGGTCCGCCGCCGCTCGCGGATGCCGTGGATGCGCGTGTAGCAGAGGTTCGCCAGGTCGTGGTCGCCGCTCGGCTCGTTCATCAGCCGGGCGAGTTGGAAGAACAGCCGCTCCGCGTCCTCGAACCGGCCGTCCTTCTCCGCCGCGTCGGCCTGCGCCCACAGCGGGTGGTTGTTCACCGTCTTCGCTACCGGCTCCGTCCCGATCGCCGCTGCGGGGAGAACGCCAGTCGGCTGCGGCGGCGTCACGGCCGGCAGGCCCGGCGGGGCGGTGTCGCGGACGACGAAGCTGGTGTTCGCCGGCCCTGCCGCGTGAACCGCCGACTTCGGAAGGTAGCGGTAGTCGCCGGGGACGGGCAGCACCGGGTACCACGACTTCCCGTCGAACCCCGCCTTGTCGCCGACCACGGTGAGGATGGTCCCCGCCGGCACGGTGACGCGGCGGACCTCGGCCAGCGGCTGCGCCAGCCCGACCTTGCCGGGGGCGAGCGTCACCTCGGCCTGCGTGGTCACGTCCTGCGGCGCCTTCCGGGTGGGGTCGAAGTCCACCAGCGCGATGGGCACCCAGCTGATCGACCGCGGCGCCTGGACGCCGACCCAGCCGTTGCCGGCGTCCTCGTGGACGACGAGTTCGGTGCCGCGGGCGAGGCGGCCGGTGTCGGGGAAGCGGTCGCTGGGGCCGGCGTAGAGCGTGACCTCCGGGTCGGCGACGACGGCCCGGTACGGAAGGGTCTGGGCGAGGGCGGGGGCCGGCAGGGCGGCCAGAACGAACCCGGCCAGGGCGGCGGGGCGCATGCTCTCCTCCACGGGGCGCGGGCGCGGTCAGCCGCCCCCATACCACGCCCGCCCGCGCCGTCAAGCTCGCCTATACTGCCCCCTGTCCCCGTCCCAACCCCCGGGTGCCCGATGCCGACCCCGACGCTCGCCGAGCTGGCCAAGATGTTCGACCACTCGCTGCTGCAACCGCACCTCACCGACGCCGACCTGGAAGCCGGCTGCGCGCTCGCCGCCGAGTACAAGGTCGCGTCGGTGTGCATCAAGCCCTACGCCGTGCCGCTGGCCGCGAAGCTGCTGGCCGGCACGGGCGTGTTCGTCAGCACCACCATCGGGTTCCCGCACGGCGGCCACCTCACGAAGGTCAAGGTGTTCGAGAGCGAGGCCGCCATCGACGACGGGGCCGTCGAGCTCGACATGGTCGTGAACATCGGCAAGGTGCTGTCCGGCGACTGGGGATTCGTCGCCGCGGACGTGAAGGCAGTGATCGACGCCGCCCACCGGCGCGGCGCGAGGGTGAAGGTGATCTTCGAGAACGCCGTGCTGAAGGACGAGCACAAGAAGGAGCTGTGCCGCGTCTGCGGCGACGCCGGGGCCGACTGGGTGAAGACGAGCACCGGCTACGCCGAGAGCGGGGCGACGATCGACGACTTGAAACTGATGCGGGCCAACAGCCCGGCGCACGTGCAGGTGAAGGCGGCCGGCGGCGTGCGCTCGTTCGACACGCTCATGGCGGTGCGCGAGGTGGGCGTGACGCGGGTGGGGGCGACGGCGACGAAGGCGATTCTGGAGGACGCGCGGGGCCGTCTGGGGGCGTAAACGAAACCGGCCCCGGGGATCAACCCGGGGCCGCCGGCCTGTCGAGGGCATGAATCGGGCGGGGTCCGTTACCGCGCCCGACTGGGGTGAGGGGTCGAGTGCGGCCGGCGCCGGCATCCCGGCGACCCGCCCGTTCCCGTCACCGCCTCGCACCCCCGCACCGGGGACCCGGGTCGTTTCCGAACCTTGTCACCGTGAAGGCGAGGGAACAATAGCTCACGTCGAGGTCACCGCCAACCCCAATTCCGCCGGGAGTGTCAGGTTTGCGGATTCTTCCGCCGCCGCTCATGCCACCTACACCGTCGCCGGGTCGAGGACGACGAGCCCCGGCGGGGCCGCGGCGAGCGTGCGGTAGTGGCTCAGGTTGAAGGTGAGGATGTCCGTGACGCCGTGCACGTGGCAGACGGCCACCACGCGAGCGTCGTGGACGGTTTTCCCGACGATGTCGAGCGCGGTCACGATGCGCTTCCAGTGTTCGTACACCGTCGCGGTGTCGTCAAGCATCGAGAACTCGGCCTCGAAACCCGTCACCAACTTTTCCGCCTCCTGGGGCGTGTACGCGAGCCCGTTGTTGGGCTTCGGCCGCGTCGCGACGGCCCGGAACTCGATTATGACCTGTGGGGTGATGGACAAGCGCGACCCGCCCCGCCGAAGCACATCGACGGCGTGGACCGCGAGCCCGTATTCCGTGTCGGTCGGGTTCGCGAGGCGGACGAGAATGCTCGTGTCGAGCAGCACCCGCGTCATTCGTAGATCGCCTCACGGGTCAAGGCTTCGTTCGGTAGTGAGACGCCGGCGGGAATCGCCAGCGAGCGCAACCGGGCCATCATCGCGTCCACCTCTTCCGGCGAGGGGACCGGGGCCGGGAATCGCTCCAGCAGCGCCTTGATCGCCAGGCCGTGTGGGTGTTCCCCGGTCCTCTTGGCTTCCTTCTCGATGAGCGCAGCCAAGCCGTCGTCGATCGTAATCGTCATGCTCACCGTTCGTCCTCCTGCTGTATCCTACCCGCCGACGGGCGGCGCGGGCGATCGGCCGACGTGCAACCGCACCAGGTTCAGCGCCAGCTTCGCGGTGCGGCTCATCACCTCGGCCCGGGTGCCGATCCAGCCGTACCGCGCCACCTCCGTGCCGCCGGCGTGCGCCAGCGCCACGTAGGCCGTCCCCACCGGATCCGCGTCGGTGCCGCCGCCGGGGCCGGCGAAGCCGGTCGTGGCCACGCCCAGGTCGGTGCCGAACCGCGCCCGCACGCCCTCGGCCATCGCCCGCGCCACCGGCTCGCTCACCGCCCCGACCCGCGCCAGCAACTCGCGCGACACACCCAGCTCGCGGGCCTTGACCTCGTCCGAGTACGTCACCGCCGCGCCACGGAACACGTCACTCGCCCCCGGCACCAGGCAGACGCGGTGCGCCACCAGCCCGCCGGTGATGCTCTCCGCGCTCGCCAGCGACACGCCGCGCTCCCTTAGCAGGCGGACCACCACGTCATGAAGTTCCTCGTCCTCGGCGCCGAAGACCAACTCGCCGAGCCGCTCGCGGATGGTTCGCTCCACCGGCGCGATCTGCGCCTGTGCCTCCGCCAACGACCCGGCCGACGTCAAGATGCGGAGCGAAATCACCGCGTCGCTCACGGTGATACCCACTTCGGGGACGAATCCGCGGCGCGTCAGGTCGGCGACCTTCTCCTCGACGGCCGATTCGCCGAGGCCGAACGTGTTGAGCTTCCGCTGCACGACCACGCCGCCGCCGACCCCCGCCCGCAGCAGCCGCGGCTTCACCTGCTCCTCGAACATCCGAACCATCTCGCTCGGCACGCCGGGCATCGCCGCGACGGTGGCGCGGCCGACTGTCATCCAGACGCCCGGGGCGGTGCCGGCGGCGTTGAACAGCACCTCGGCCCCCACGGGTAGCAGCGCCTGGACGCGGTTCCGCTCGGGCATCTCACGGCCGCGGCGGGCGAACATGCCGCGGACGTGCGCCAGCGACTCCGCGTCCTCGACCAGCGGGACGCCGGCGACGGCGGCGATGACCTCGCGGGTCAGGTCGTCCTGCGTCGGGCCGAGGCCGCCGGTGGCGAGTACCAGGTCGGCGCGTTCGGTGGCGGCGCGGAAGACGGCGACGTTATCGGCGAGGTCGTCGGCGACGGTGGTGTGGAAGCCGACGGCGATGCCGATCTCGGCGAGCCGGCGGCTGAGCCACTGGCTGTTCGTGTCGAGGTTCTGGCCGCTGGTGATCTCGCTGCCGATCGACAGGATTTCGGCCTTCATGCGGCCCCGCGGGTGGGTAGGGGGAACGCCGAGGAGTCAGAGCCCCGGGGGTCGGAACATCGGCATCGGTCGGGGAACGGCCGGGCACGGCTCGCCGGTGAGGTCGGCCCACGCGGCCCGCTGCGCGGGCGTGAGCGCGGCGTGGAGTTGGTCGTCGAGCCGGCGGCGGAGGCGGTCGAACAGGTCGCGTCGCTGGTCGGGGGTGAGTCGTGCGGGGAGCACGGCCCGCGCTACCTTCCGCCAATCCTGCTCCACCTCGAACAGTTTCTCGACCTGCTCCCGTGTCAACTCAAGACGCCTCGCCTGGAACCCGGTCAGAACGGCTCGAGGGTCGCGGCCGGCAGCCTGTTGAAGTGCGAGCTGGTCGAGTCGCCGGACCTGCCCCGCCGTCACGGCGTCGGTCACGGCTTTCTCCAGCACGTCGGCCGGGGTGGACGGAAGGGTTGCCGGCGGACCCTTCCCGAGTGGGGGGCGCGGCGCCGCGGCCGGTCGGGTGACGGCCATCTGGAACGTGTTCAGCGCCCGAGCCACGGTCGCGGCCTGATCGGGCGTAAGGGCGGCGGCGGACCAGGGGAGGTCCGTCAGGACGGCACCGCGGGGCGCGGGGGTACGCGGCCGGGAGAACTCCACCCCGGTCCCAAACGGGCCGCCGAACGGCTCGCCGAGCATCGCGCGGATCGACGCCTGCTGCCGGGGCGTCAGCACGTCGAGTGGGACTTCGCCGTCGATCAGTCTCGCCCGCTGGGCGTCCGTCAGACCTACGGCATCGGCCACCCCGGGGTATGCCACACCGGCCGGGGCGTCGAACCGCGCCACCGGTGTGGTGGAGGGTTGCTCACACTCCTGCAGCATGAGCTGACGAAACCGCCGCTGCTGACCCGGTGTGAGAAGCGCGGCGAGGGTCTTTCCAACGTACTCCGACTTCGCCTCGGCCGCGTCGTCGGTCGCCGGGAACGGTACGCGCGGCGCCCGGCTGCTCGCCTCCCGCACCAACTTGAGCCGCTCGGGGGTGAGCTGCAACTCGTCCTGCACGGCCCGGTTCAGGGTCAGCACCGACAGCTCGCTGCTGTACCGGCCGAACCCGCTGACGCGCCGCGCCCGCATCGACTCCCAGACGCGCGGATCGAGGCCGACCATTCCGGTGAACGGCTCGCCGAACCCCACGTCGAACTTCGCCTGCTGGTCCGGCGTGAGCGCGGCCCGGAAGCCCAGGTCGCGTGTCTCCGTCGCCGCACGGACGGCCCGGGCGACCGCTTCCCCCGAGTCGCCGGACAGGGCGGCGCGGGCGATCGCGTCGGCGTAAGCCGTCCGCGCGACGAGGATGGTTCGCTGCTGTTCGGCGGACATCGCAAGGTCGTTGAAGAGGCTCGGCGTGAACAGGTCCGAATTCCCGAAGCCCGAGAATTGCCGGGCGTCGATCTGGCGGAGCCGAACCTGCTGGGCGGGCGTGAGCACCTGCCACGCCTGTTCCTCCCGGCGGGCCGACTCCTCGGCGATCGGCAGTCGCGCCCCGCCGGGTCCGGTCGAGGTCGTCGTGCGGATGGCGTCGAGCGCTTTCACCTGCTCGGCGGAGAGCTTGAGGTCCGCGTGCGCGTCCGTGGACCAAGTCAGGGACCAGACCGGAAACCTCGTACGCTTCTTCTCGGCGTCCGCACGTTCTCGCGTGTCGAACTCCGCCTCCCAGGCCACTTCTGTCGGCGGGCCGAGGAGCTTCTCGAGCGCGGCGGTTTGCGGCGGCGCGAGGAACACGACGCCGCCGAACGGGGACGCTTCCCCGACCGCCCGCTGGTCGGCCGTGAGGGCGAGAGCGGCGGCCACCTCCGGGAACGCAACCAGGTTCCGGGCCTCGACCCGGGTCGGATCGATCGACCGACGGTCCAGCGGCCGCAGTGCGACCCGGGTGGCGAGTTGCGCCGCCCGGTCGTGTTGTTCCGGCGTGAGGGTCTTGCGGAATTCCTCGCGCGTGGCGAGCGCCCGGGTTGCCGCCCCGGCCGCGAACTCGGCCGCCGGCGTGTTCAGCTGTTCGTCCCACAACTGCTGGCGGTGGGTGACGAGCGCTTTCACCTGCTCGGGCGTCAGCCTCAACTCGCGCTGCAACTTCTCGTCGCGCAGGTAGGGGAGGAGTTGGCCGACGACGGGTCCGCGGGCGGGTTGCGCGACGACAACCCCGACCGGGATCAGTGCGAGAACGATCGCCAGCGCGAGCCGAGTTCGGTGTGCCATCGGCGTCTCCGGTGGTCAAAGGAGTTCGCGCCCGACGCCCTGCTGCCTGGCCAGTTCGACGACACGGGCGGCGACGGCCACGTCCTCGATGCCGAGTCCGAGCGACTTGAACACGGTGATGTCCGCCGGCGACCCGCGGCCCGGGTACTTCCCCACCAGCAGCGGCCCGAAGTCATGCACGTCCGCCCAGCTCATCACGTGTTCGTTGATCGGCGCCACCAGGTCGCCGGCTTCGAGCCGAGCCTGCTCCTTGCTGTCGACCGACACCACCGCGGCCCGGCGGAACACTTCTACGTCCGCCTCCGCCCGCGACAGGTAATTCGACCCTGCCAGGTTCACGTGACACCCGTCCGCGAGCCATTCGCCCTTCAGGACCGGCTCGCGGGCGGTCGTCGCGGTGATGATCACGTCCGACCCCCGCACCGCGGCCTCGGCGGACTCGACGGCCACCACCTCCACGCCGGTTTCGCCGGTCAGCTGTGCGGCGAACGTGGCCCGGCGGTCGGGGTCGCGGCCGTACACCTTCACCTGCTTCGTCGCGCGGACCTTGCTCACCGCGAGAATCTGCGTGCGGGCCTGCTTGCCGGTGCCGATGCAGCCGACGGTGGCGGCGTCGGCGCGGGCCAACTTCTTCGTGGCGACACCGGACGCGGCCCCGGTGCGGATCTGGCCGAGCAGGTCGGCCTCGATCAGCGCCGAGAGTTCACCGGTTGTCGGGTCGAACAAGGTGACGTGAAAGTGGGCGGGGCCGTCGCGCGGGGTGGTATAGGCCTTGAACCCGACGGCGCCGAGCGTCTTGGCCGCGGCGGGAAGGACGTGGAGCATCAGCCGGTCGGTCTGGCAGCGGCGGCGCGGCACGTTCTCGGCTTCGTCGCACCCGAGTTTGCGGAACGCGGCCGCGACCGCGTCCAGCGCCAGGTCCATCGTCAGCAGCCGGCCGACTTCGGCCTCGGTCAGGTACAGCAGGGGCATGACGGGAACCTAAAACAAGAAGCAGGATTAACCACAGAGTCACAGAGGACACAGAGAGAAAACCAGAAAGCGGAGTGAAGACAAATCCGAGTGTAAATCAGGGCTCGTTCTCGGTCTTTGGTTTTCTCTCCGTGCCCTCTGTGACTCTGTGGTTAATCCGCTTTTTCACGCCGCCCCTGCCAGCCAGTCCCGCAGCTTGCCGAGCCCGGCCTCGATCGTCGGCCGGCCGGTGGCGAACGACATCCGCGCGAAGCCCTCCGCACCGAACGCCGACCCGGGCACCAGGTTCACGTGCGCCTGCTCCAACAGCGCCGCACAGAACGACAGCGAGTCCGTCACCGGCTTGCCGCCGAACGTCTTACCGAAGAAGTGCGACACGTCGAAGAATGCGTAGAACGCCCCCTCCGGGTTCGGCACCACCAGACCCGGGATGCCGTTGAGCAGCTTCAGCGTCAGCTCGCGGCGGGCGGCGAACTCCGTCCGCATCTCGGCGACGCACTCCTGCGGGCCGTCCAGCGCCGCGATCAGCGCCGCCTGGCTGACGCTCGACGGGCAGCTCGTCTCCTGGCTCTGGATCGTGTCCATCGCCTTCACCACCGCCGCGGGGGCGATGCACCAGCCCATCCGCCAGCCGGTCATGGCATAACTCTTACTCGCGCCACTCACCGTGATCGTGCGCTCCCGCAGCCCCGGCTTCAGCGTCGCCACGCACGTCGGGCTCGCGGTTCCGTAGGTGAGCTGCTCGTAAATCTCGTCGCTCAGCAGCGCCACGTCCGGCGGCAGGGCGTCGATCACCGCTTCGATCTCGGCCCGGCTGTAGACGCTGCCGGTCGGGTTCGACGGCGAGTTGAGCATCAACATCCGCGTCCGCGGGGTGAGCGCCGCGGCCAGCTGCGCGGGGCTCATCTTGAACCCGCTCGCGGCCGTCGTGCTCACGATCACCGGCGTCGCGCCGGTCATCGACACGAGGTCGGAGTAGCTGACCCAGTACGGGGCGGGGATGACGACCTCGTCGCCGGGGCCGACGGTGGCGGCGAGGGCGTTGTGGAGCGAGTGCTTGGCCCCGTTCGAGACGATGACGTTCTCCGGGCCGAACTCGTAGCCGTACTGCTTCTTGTACCACCGCACCACGGCGGCCTTCACCTCGGCGGTGCCGGCGGTCGGCGTGTAGTGCGTCTGCCCGGCGCGGGCGGCCTTCTCCGCGGCCTCGCAGATGTGCTTCGGGGTGTCGAAGTCGGGTTCGCCGAGGCTGAAGTCGAACACGCTGACGCCGGCGGCCTTGAGTTGACGGGCCTTCGCCCCCGCGGCTATGGTGGCGGACGGCTGGATGGACGCGGCCAGTTTCGACGTGCGGATCATGTCGCGGATCACCCGGTGGGGTCGGAGGCGTCGGGCCAGTGGATCATCCTACGTCACCCCTGCGGGTCGCCCACTTCGTGCAGCGCTACCCCCCCGCGGTCGGTGGGAGCGAGGCGTACTTCGCCCGGCTGGCGGGGTTCCTGACGGCCCGCGGGGACGCGGTGACGGTGTTCACCAGCTCCGCCGTCGGACTCACCGACATGTGGGAAGGTTCGCGCGGGAGGGCCGTTACCCTTCGGGAGATGTCCAGCAAGTCGTGCGGCTCGTCCCCCCCCTTCCCTCTTAGGGAAGGGGGGCCGGGGGGGTTAGGTGCGTCCGCACGTTATCAAGCTCCCACGGGCGCGTGCGAGGCAACCCCTCCCCCTGGCCCCCTCCCCCAGGGGGGGAGGGGGTGCCCGAGCAACAGAGCCTCCTGTGACACCGCGGAGGGTGCGCGGCTGTTCGGCGGCTCGACCCTTCTCAACGTACACCGCTTCGCGCCGCTCACGTTCCCGGGTCGGCGCTACGTGTTGAAGGCCGCGTCGTTGTTACCCGTGCGGAGCTGGCAGGCGCTGACGGCACCGTGCAACCCGGTCTGCCCCGCGATGTGGGCCGCGGCCGGCCGGTTCGACGGGGCGCTCGACGCGGTCCACGCCACCGCCTTCCCGTACTCGTTCCCGATCGCCTGCGGGCTGCGGCTGGCCCGGCGCCGGGGCGTGCCGTTCCTGCTCACGCCGTTCCTCCACACCGGCGACCCCGACGACCCCCGCGACCGCACCCGCCGGCAGTACACGACGCCGCACCTCCGCTGGTTGTTGCGGCAGGCCGACCGCGTGTTCGTACAGACCAGCATCGAGCGTGACACCGTGGTGTCACTCGGCGTCCCGGCTGGGCGCGTTCTGGTGCAAGGGCTCGGCGTCGACGCCGACGAGTGTACCGGCGGGGACCGGGTCGCGGCGCGGCAGGCGTGGGGCGTCGAGTTTGGCGAGCTCGTGATCGGGCACCTGGCGAACGCCAGCGTCGAGAAGGGGACGGTCGATCTGCTCACCGCCGCGGCCCGCGTGTGGGCGACGGGGAAGGACTTCCGCCTCGTCCTGGCCGGGCCGGAGATGCCGAACTTCCGCGCCGCGTGGGACCGCTTCCCGCACCAGAACCGTGTCACGCGGTTGGGCGTGCTCCCGGACGCGGCGAAGCGCGATTTCTTCGCCGGCATCGACGCCTTCGCCCTGCCGTCGCGGTCGGACTCGTTCGGGCTGGTGCTGCTGGAGGCGTGGGCGAACGGCAAGCCGAACCTCGTCTACCGCGCCGGGGGGCCGGCCGAGTTGGTGCGGGACGAGATCGACGGGTTGCAGGCGCGCTGCGGCGACGTGGCGGGGCTGGCGGACCAGTTGCGGCGGCTCGTGCGCGACCCCGGGCTCGGCGTCCAACTCGGCGAAGCCGGGCGGCTCCGCGTCGGGCGCGACTTCCGCTGGGCGGACAAGCTGGAACAGGTCAGAGAGGAAATGGTAAGACTCAAGACGCGTTGAAAGCCCGGGGACGGCCGTCCCCGGGCTTCGGCCGGAAGTCACGCCGCCCGCCGGGGTTGCTCCGCGGGGCGTCCGACGCGCCGCGCCGCCGGCCGCACCTCGGCGCAGCCGAGCGTGTACGCCCCGCACGACGGGCACGGCCGGCTCTCGACGGACTGCCCCTCGTACGTACTGAGACTCCCCGGCCGCTGCCAGCGGAGTCCACACGACGCACACGCCACGATGAAATTCCCCACGGACGCGAACCCCTTATCGTTAACCGCCCGACTCCGCCGGGTGGGCTGATTCAGTAAGTCGGGCGGGTGAGCCGGTAACCTTCGGGAAATCCCCGGAATCCGTGGCCCACCCAGACCGTCCAGGCCGACACCGGCACCCCATATTCCGCGTGTACCACCCGAAACGGCGGTTCCACCCGGTCGAAGACACCGTCGGCGGCCGGGATTTCTTCCCCGACGTACACGAACGACCGGCCGCGGAAGGCTTGCGCGTCGGCCGTCGGGTTCGGGTGCCACAGGTCGTACTGACTGTGCCGGTCCTCCAGCGCCGGGCCGAACGAGTACGCCTCCGGCCGGCCGCGGCCGTAGAACGCCAGCTCGCCCGGGATGTGCCACCGCACCCCGGCCAGCACGGGTTCCGCGCCCGTCTCGTGCTTCACCCGGTCGCGGACGCGGTCGAGTTCGGCGGCGAGCGTCCGCCAGCCGCGGAGGCGGGCGGTCGGGTCGAACCGGCGGACCGGCGTCGTGTCTGCGTCCGTCGGTGCGGCGGCGAGCGGCAGCAGCAGCGCCGGGAAGCGCATCACCACGCCCCCGACGATACCCACGGCCGCAGTGCCGATCACCGTTCGCTGGAAGCCGTGCTGCCGCACCCACGCCGCCGCGAGGACGAGCCCGCCGACGTAGGCCGCACCCGGCCAGTTCGGCTGCCCCGGGTTGCGCAGGCTCGCCAGCAGGAACACGCCCCACACCGGCACCGACGCCCACCACAGCAGTGACAACCGGGTGTCAGCGACGCGGCGGAAGGAGTACGCGGCGGCGGCGAAGGCGGCGAACCCGGTGCCGAGCAGCACGCCGGCCTGCGTGCCGACGAACCCGAGCGCGTTGAGACCGTTCATCGCCCGCGGCTTCACCCCGTCGCCGACGCCCGACTGCCCGAGGACGTGGCGGACCGACACCCCGTCGTGGGCCGCGTTCCACAGCAGCAGCGGCACGCAGCCGACGGCCGTGATCGCGACGAATAGCCAGAAGCCGGGCCGCTTCAGTTCGTCGCGGCGGTTCGTGAGGAGGAAGCCGAACACGGCCGCGGGGAGGAGAAGCATCGGGTACTTCGCCAGTACCCCGAGCGCGCCGCAGACGCCCGCCAGCACCCAGCCGCGGAGCGACCCGCGCGTCACGCCGACGAGCGCCCACGCCCAGCAGGCGAGGAACGGCGGGTCAATCGTCATCAGCACCGCGGCGGCGCCGACCGGCGGCAGCGTCATCGCCACGGCGACGGTCGCCAGCGCGGCGCGGCCGTCGCGGAGGGCGTCGCGGGTCAGGACGAACACGCCGGCGAGGAGGGCGGCGCTGCACAGCACGGCCGGCAGGCGCACGGCGAACGCGGACGTGCCGAGGAGTTCGCAGCTGCCGCGGATCAGCCACGCGACGAGCGGACCCTTGCTGTAGTAGCCCCAGTCGAGGCGGCGCGACCAGTGCCAGTAGTGGGCCTCGTCCGGCGACAGGTCGAGCGGGCAGAGCCAGCCGAGGTACGCGAGGTTCAGCGCGACCCAGCCGAGGATCAGCAGCGCGGCGGGTCGCGTGGCAGACGGCATCCCGGCTTCTACGCAGTCCGGGGGGACGGCGTCAACCCGGAACCGCTGCGAGCAGCCGCGCGTACACCACCCGCACGCGCTCGCGGACCCGGGCCGCCCGCGCCGCGAGCGCCCGCTGGTGCTCCACGTACTCCTCCCGGCCGTCCTTCGTCTCCACGCGGATCGGGGCGTAGCCGTAGCCGGTCAGGTCGTAGGGGCTGGCACGCATGTCGATCGCACGCGCCGCCGCGGCCACCTCGAAGGCGTCGGCCAGCACCGCCGACGGGCCGAACGGCGCCACCTTGTACGCGAACCGGTACAGGTCCATCGTCACGTGGATACACCCCGGCTGGTCGTGCTCGGTCGCCGCGGCACGGGTCAGTTCCAGCCGGTTGCGCGGCGCCGCCTGCGGTGTGAAGAAGCGGAAGGCATCGTAGTGCGTGCAGCGGAGCGGCTGGCCCTCGACGAAGGCGTCGGTGTCGGCGCGCGGCAGCCGCAGCGGCACGTACGGGTGGCGCACGTTCGGGTCGCGGTACACCATCGCCCACTCGTGGAGTCCCAGGCATGCGAACGACGGCTCCCGCGCCGCCACCGCGTCCAGGTACGCCACCGCCCAGCGCAGGTACGCCACGCGGTGCGCGGGAAACGACGCCGCGGGGACGATCCATCCGCCGTCCGCTTCGACGAACTCGTCCCATCCCAACTCGCCGGCCGCCGCCCCTGCGAGGAGCACGTCGGCGCCGGGCGTCCAGCGGAGCAGCTGGGCGGGGCGGAAGCTGTAGTACTCGAACAGGAAGTCGTGAACCGGGTGCTTCTCGCCGCGGCTCGCGCGGCGGGTGCGGTCGTCGGTGAGCGGGCGGAGGCGGGCCAGGTCGGCGGCGCGGGCCGCCTCCCACACCGGGCGCGGGAGCGACACGCTTGTAGCCGTGATTTCGCCCGGCGGGTCGGTCGGTGCGTCCCCCCCCTTCCCTCCGAGGGAAGGGGGGCCGGGGGGGTTAGGTGCGTCCGCGCGTCCTCCAGCTTGAACGGGCGCGGGCGGGGAAACCCCTCCCCCGGCCCCTCCCCCAAAGGGGGAGGGGTGC